>Ga0209364_1000220_pt1 | contig 13297 bp, 12 predicted proteins | sample WorMetHERISLAND2_3_FD_187387 | JGI IMG/M metagenome (GOLD analysis project Ga0209364, IMG submission 187387) | Marine gutless worms symbiont microbial communities from Max Planck institute for Marine Microbiology, Germany - Olavius albidus HERON... | ecosystem: Host-associated > Annelida >... | reverse complement strand
AATTAATTCTGAGCAATTTAGAGAAATCCTATGCCTGAAACGGGGTATTTGTATCGGAATTTGGATGTTCTGAGCGCAGTAGACCCCGAGCTAGCGGCTAAGTTACGTGATACCAAACCAAGTGCGCACCTGCGCACAAGAAAATCCCGTCAGGGTTCAATAGTGCCGGTTGTTCGGAGAGAGGAACATTTGTATCCGATGCATTCACGGTTCGATCCAGTTTTTGAGGGAAGACGAATTGCCGGAACGGCAAACGGAGGCTTTCTGATTGTCTTTGGGCTCGGTGGCGGCTATCACCTAAAACCCCTGCTCGAGAGTGAAGCCCTTTCAATCCTGCTAATTGTCGAACAGGACATGAGTTTAGTTCGAGGACTATTAGAAAATTTTGATTTCACCTACCTTTTTTCGGATTCCCGGGTAAATTTACTGGTAGACTGTTCTTCCCGGCAATTGCTTAATTTTGTCCTCGACAACTACCTACCCATCCTGCATGGCAGTCTCGGAGCTATATCCTTATCCCCTCGTGTAAACCTCAATCCCACCTGGTTTTTTGCCCATGTCAATGCGCTGCGCGCAATACACGAAACTCTCTCACGTGATTTCACTGTTCAGTCGCGTTTTGGGCAGCGGTGGTTCATCAATACCCTGTCCAACCTCTCAAGAAGTGAAGAGGTAAATAACGAGTTACTTCCCACCTCAAGTCTTCTTATTACTGCCGCTGGCCCCTCCTTGCACGGTCAGATGGGAGAGATAAGGAAAAGACATAGGGGAGGGACGAAGCTCCTGGCTACCGATACTTCCCTACCTCACCTAATTCTCAATGGCATCAATCCGGATATAGTTCTGTCTATCGATTGCCAATTTTTCAGTTATCAGCATTTTCTGAGGGGAGTGCCCGAGGGTAGCATATTAGTTCTGGATATAGCAACCCCGTCGGTATTGGGTAGACTGACGGATAAGGTGATATTCTTCTCAAGCAGACACCCCTTCTCGCTGTATTTGAACAAGTACTACCGAGCCCTTCCAACACTGGACTTGACGGGCGGCAATGTGACTCAGGCCGCCATCTCACTGGCGCAGAAGATTGGCGTGAGGCAGGTGCTTCTGTTTGGAGCGGATTTCTCATATCCGAGAGGAGAACCCTATGCCAAGGGAACCTATATATACCCTCTTTTTCAGTCAAAATCCCGGCGAACTTCCGGATCCGAGGACTTTTTTTGGAAATTTATCGATGCATCCAACCCAATACGTGAAGAAACGCAGGGTGTGTGGGGGTATCGGATATCAAGTTTGGATTACTACCGCGAAACTCTGAAGAAATCCCCCCTCAATCTTATGTACAATCTTTTCTCCGACAATGGTGCTGCTTCACGTTCTGCTGGAGATGCGGCCCGGCAGACACCCAAATTTACCGCCTCATTGCCAAAGGAGAAATGGCAGGATTGCGTAGGGGATTATTTCAAAACCCTGAAAACCCTCCCCCCTCTGAGGGGCAGCGTTCAAGACTACCTCGCCGCACTTGAGGATAAACCTCGCCAGGCCTGGGCATCTCTCCTGCCAATTGCAGCAACCTTTGGGAAGGGTACCTCAAACGGTACCGAGGCGATTGAAAAGGCCCGGATTTGGACAATGGAGAGGACTAGGCAACTTCCCAGATAATCGATCCATAAGCGACAAAGGACGGGGAGGGATACGAATCGCTGCTGGTAGAATAATCAAGAACAGTTCCGCTTTTCGATCCCAAAGCCCTTGCGTATTCCATTGCCCCAACGGCACCTCCCGCAGAACAGGCAGACATCTGGTTATTAGCCGCCTCCAGGGCTCCAATCCCATCACAATTTGCAAGCAGCCGCAATAACTTGTAATCTCGCTTCTTAACCCATTCATGCGGATTGCTGCGGGATTCCTTCGGCATGAAACTGTAATTTGGCCCGTAATGAGTTAGATCTGTCGAGCCTATTACAGCAACACGCTTATCGGTTTTTTTCACTCCCTTAGCCAAAACACGACCAAAAGACAGGCTTCGTTCATCCGAGGGAACCCTCCAGGCTTCCCATTTAATCTCGGGTAGAAGCGCCGCAGCCATTGATAGAACCACCTCAACCGTGTTGTCGGCTGAGCCCTCGGCGACAAACTCATACTTATCGGATAATTCCAAATTGACGAAATCGGATATTTCGGCATCTCGATGGAGTCTGGCAGTAGGGAAATCCCACGCGTCTTCATTGTAGCAAACCAAACGTCCGCCAGGCGGATTGTGGCCGCCAAGTATCACTACTGAGTCCAGATTCCTTGCCATGCGTTTCATAGTTCCGGCTATCATCGCCCCGCAGAATTCCCAGCCCGCGTGCGGAACCATGGCGGCTAAAATATTTTTTCTGTCCCTCTCTCTGTCCTCCTCGTTCGGAATTTTGCAAATGAAATCCCTGATTCCTTCTTCCGATGACGGATACCAACCCTCAGGCAAACTTCTGCTTCTTATATTCAACACAACCTCCCAACTTGCATTATAATGCGATTATGAAGAATTCTGCCGCCGTCGTATACACGGTCTTCGTTGTCATCACATTGCTCTCTCTTGTTAGTTTATTCGTCTGGAAAACTTACCAGTCACGTGCCATGCGAATATCGAATTTCGTAGCACGCAGCGATGAGTATGCCCGCAGACTTGACGAGCTTATGTACCAGAGTCAGGGCGAGGATGAGGAGCTGAGGGTAGTTGAGAACCTGATGGCTGAGAATCCATCGATTGCTGCAATCCAGGTATTTTCAAAGGAGAAGGGACTCAGGTTAAGCAACGTGAAACCGGCTTTCAAGGATTTTTTGCGAACTCCCATAGCTGAATCAGAGTATTTCGATGGATTCCTTGTGCGCGTTCGATATCATGAAACTACCAAGGCCCTGACTTTGAACGACGGTTTTGAAGCCACCTTTGTTTCGACGGTAGTTACGGCTTCGGAAATCCGAAACAGGCTTATGATAATGCTGATTGTCGTGGCTGGGATGCTTCTTGTAACCTTGGTTTTGATACTTGTAAACCCCAGAGTACAAGGCACAGCAGGCGAACGGGATCCGAACTCCACCCGGGGAAGAACTGAATCCGGAACAGAAAATTCCGAGAGTCCTGATTACATAGCCTCGGGAGATGATGCAGCAGAAACATACAATGAAGGCGTTGAAGTTATCGAAGATTTCGCGCCTGCCGACAGATTTGATGAAAGTGATTTACGCGTAAGCATGCCTGAATACGGTGAATCGGTATTCATGGAAGATGATACTTCACCGAATCTTGACGCGAGCGAAACTGCATCCGGCGCGCAGACGATTGCTGAAGTATTGAGTCGATTGGATGAAGAGCTTGAGAATGCCGCCGCTTCAAATCAGAATCTCTCTTTGGTGATTATAAGAGGTAATTCGAGAATAGATGAGCTTGTCCGTGAACACTATCCCTATCCTAACTCTGTGTTCCCGATTGGTCGTCAAAGGGTAGCAGTTATCGAGGCCAATAAAGATTTCAACTCATCAATTTCCACGGCCAGGGAATTCCTGCGCGAATGTCGGGACAAGAACAGCAGCCTGGAAATACTTTGCGGAATTGCCGCTCGGGATGGGAGACTTGTAAGCGCGAATGTGCTGTATCGTGAAGCGGTAAGTTCACTGATGAAGGCGGATAAAAAATTGAGGATTATTGGATTCCGTTCGGATCCGGAGAAATACAGAGAATTCATGCGGAAGCAGAAAACAGACTAATGCCTGATATGACCGCAAATCGAACGCTCCTGGTGCTGTTGATCCTGTTTCCTACCTTGCTAGACTCGTGTTCTTCCGAGGACAGGGCACCTCTCTCGCTTTCCAAAGATGACAGTTTCATTGAGCTGCTCGCCATTGCCCGAAACTCGAGAGAAGATCCAGCGATGCGCTTTGTTGTCCTTGAGACCATAATCATTCGCGCAAGGGGCGCCGGTGAAATTACCTGGCTTAATCGCTATCTGGGGAATTTCCTTAGCATCTACCCTGAGGATCCCTATGGGGCCTATTACCTGACGGCAATGGCGGAAGGTGCGCTGGAATCAGGTTCAAAGGAACTGGCCTTGGATTACCTCAGGCGGCTTCTAAAAGGGTATCCCGATTTGATAATTGGCGACAAGTCGATTCATTTCCTGGCCATGAATGAAATTGCAAGACAAACCGACAATCCAAGAGAGGCAATTTTGATGCGGATGCGAATGCAGCAGCGTTATCCGGATCGTATTGATTTGGGCAGAAATCATCTTGCCATGGCCGACGAATATCAAAGACTGGGTGAGTGGGAGGCTATGTATCAGTCGTACGAAGATTTCTTGAAATATCCGAACACCGTAATTCCTGGAAAAGCTGACATGACAAATCAAATCAAGGCAGCCTTAAACTTTCACAAAAGCGATAAGTCATGGACCATGGAGAATCTTGATAATCTGGTGGCGACAATAAAATATGCCTTAAAAACCCAAAACAGGGCCCTGCTAAGCAGGTATAAGGCGCTGGACTTCTTCCTTATGAATTGGAGCCAGGAAGCTTCTGATTCATCTACGCATATTCCGATACTCTTGGAATCGTTTCTGACATCCTCCATAAGCTATCGTGATAAACTTGAGGAGTTCTCCAACAGCCACGAAGCTTACCTGTGGACTACCGGATGGACTTGGAGGATTCCTACATGGTATCTATACTTTCGCCGTATCAGCTATCCCGCGGATCCGGAAATAAATGGAAGATGGGAATGGGCCGGCATATACTTCGGCGAGCGACTCTAGTACTTCCGCCTAATGGTGGGTTCTGCCGGAGGACTTTCCACAAAGCGGCCGGAATTCCCCTTTGGCTCGCCGGCATATAAGCTCATCCGGGAATTCAAAAATTGAGGTGGCTATGTTCCGAATTTCCGAAGAGAAGAGGGCATCCTGATGTGCAGAAAGATATTGGGATGCATAACTCTCCTGGTAACGGCCCGTGTTTCCTTCGCGCAGGTATTGATTGAAACAGAGATGGATTGGGGAACTGGGCGACTTGAAATACTGGTCTCCCAGAGTCTTGATTTGGATACACTGCCAAGAACTCATCCACGGGCTCTTGCGGCACTGGAACGCAAACTGCCGGCACTACTTGCAGAGGATATAGGAAATCTGCCCTGGGATCGATTCGGAACGCTGGAAGAGCACATTGGACGAAAACCATCATTGGCGGATACGATTGAGCGATTCACGGAATTTCTAAGCAGAGAATGGAGCAGAATATCCGAGGACGGGAAGGCAATTGAAGCCTTCTACTCCCTTGATTTAACCGCGTTGCTTCCAAGCTTTTTCCCCGGCATGGGCAAATTGGGTCTTCCGGAGGTTCCGATAGGCTGGATTCCAATCCCTGAGGACGACTGGACTGGAATAGTCATCTATGCTCCGGAGGATATGTTGATTTGGGGCACTGGAATCTCATCGTCTTTGCACCCCGCTTTGTATGCCAGAATTCTCTCGGAGGATTTTGCTGTACTATTCGATCCCGCCGAAAGTGGGAACAGTTTTCTTTCCTATCACAGTGTAGAAAATCGGGACGAAGTTGATGCCCTTGTAGGCAGACGGGCCTATAGGACAATGGCACGGGGTCTATACGGCGAATTCCCATGCGATATAGTGCTGAGCAATGAGGATGCCAGGCGTATTCTTGCCGCGAACTCCGGTAGGGAGGCACTCCTTAGAGGCAAAGTTGTTATACTCCTTGATTCCCTGCCCAGGTAGTGTTCCCACAGCGAATGCTGAACCTAATTTGATACCTATCTCAATAGATTCCAATACTTGACTCCGATCAGGCTCGCGGTTTTAATCGTGTGAGTTTATGAACAGAAAATTCATGGGATTTCAGAATCTTTCCCTAATCTGCCTTGTTATCCTCCTCGGGTGTCGAAACATCGGAATCGGTGTTGTTCTTTGGCCGTCGGAGAATAGCAATTGGGCTCCGGGAGATATCGTAAGAATGAGAGGTGAATCCATACTTCGTGATACTTACATTGTCAGCATTCCTAATGGGAGAAATCTCAGGGAAGAAATCGATAAGTGGCGGATCAAAGAATTCAACGGGAGAGAGGAGGCAGAGGAATATGCCGCGAATTTGGAAGAGTGGAAACATGTATATGCCGAGTGTCTGCATCAAAGCCTGCCGATGCGATCGGAACCTTCTAACATATCCAACCGTATTTTCAGCTTTCGAGAGGGAGAGCTGGTAAAGGTACTTGGAAGGACTTCCGAATCGGAAAGGGTTGGAAATCTTGAAGGATACTGGTACAGAGTTTTGGCCGAGGGCGGTGTGGAGGGATATGTATTCGATTACTACCTCCGGGTAACGAGAACTCTGGGAGACAGAAGCGAAATTTTGAATGAGCGGAAATTCTCCGATTCGGCCCTTGTCAATTTGCTTCGAGCTGAGTGGCGTCCTAGTTATTTCGAGACAATGCTGGCCAGTAATCAAATTGATCTGGAGCGATTTAGACCCGAGTATGGCCTCTTTTTCGATCCTGAGAGAAACAAGATCACATTGAGAAATTCGGGCATTTCGATTGATGAGTCTTGGGCTGAGATAATACCAACGGGGCAGAATCAATATGCTTTTTTGGATACCAGTTTTAGGATCACGCTCAATTCCGATAAATTCATCAGCGTACAGTATCTCTATAAGGGGAAAGACTATCTTAGAGCCTTCGTTCATTTGAACCAGGATGTAGAGGCGGTAATTGCTCGTGAGATGGAACGCAGGAAGGCGGCACTTAATCGAATGGTTCGGTTGGGACCGGTTTTCTACAGCCGAATTTATGGCGAATTCACAGTACAAGAAAATGGCACATTCACCTGGAGCAGAAAATCGGCTTTGATCTCCGAGGGAATCATTTCATCTGAGGCGGGGAACACTGGCATGATTAAATTCGATCACTTTGTCAAACCGTCAATTGCGGCCGAACACAATGGCGCGTTCAGTCTTGAATTTAGCAGCGGGGAAATCGTGCAATTTCTATACGCGTTTGAAGGAGAGGAACTCAGATTACTCCATGTTCCGAAGAACGTTATTAATCAGCGACTAATCATGACCGATCAGTATATCCGGCCGGTACGTTCGTTTTTCACCCGCTTACCCCTGCCTGAGGATTGATGTGGAAATCTTCGGGCAGGCACAGTATGAATTGCGGAATGTCTGCCCTATCGAGCCCTCGAAATTGGTTTTGAACCAGAGTTTCCAGCGGGGGTGCTTGGAGCGTGAACGAGACAAATCTTGGTTATTTGACAGCAGTTCAGGATCGGACTAGAATGCCTGCCCGGAGGTGGAATCCATGTTTTCAGTTAATTATCTTGCCGTTGTTGTAGCCTTGGTTGCGTTTACTGTGCTGGGAATGCTCTGGTATGGCCCCCTGTTTGGGAAAAAATGGATGAAACTTGCCGGATTCTCGGCAAGCGACATGAATACTCCCGAGGCGAAGAAGAATGCCTCGATAGGCTACATTGTCAGCATTGTTTCGAGCTTTGCGGCCATGCTGGCCCTGGCTGTTACTTTGAACTTAATGGGTATTGATAATGCTCTAGGCGGACTGATTGCCGGCGCCTTGCTGTCATTCGGTTTTATAGCGATGACCCTCGCGGGCGAAGCCGCATGGCATGGTAAACCGGCGGCATTGGTCCTTCTTAATTCCGCGTACAGAATTCTTGGTTTTGCTGTTGCCGGATTGATTATCGGCGTATGGCAATAATTACCGCTGCCGTACTTTCCTGAACCCGCGTCCGGATTCCTGGTGCCGTGAATCAAGGTAGAGAAAATTCGGGGGGAAACTGTGCGGCTATCCCGCGATATGACAGGTCTGCTTCCCTTATGCTATGAGATCCAGCTCACACATGCTGTCCGCAAGAGGAAAGTTGCTGCGGCCCAAAAAGACCATCCCTTAGGAAGGTCCTTTTGGGTCACACAGGCGATTTTAGCTTACTACGGCCAAAATATCCGAAGACTTGACAATGAGATGATCCACATTATCAATGCTGATCGCAGTGCCAGCGTATTTATCATACATCACCTTGTCACCAACCTTGACGGCAATTGACTCTTTGTCGTCGCCGACGGCAACAACCGAGCCTGTCTGTGTTTTCTCTTGGGCGGTGTCCGGGATGTAAATGCCTGAGGCGGTTTTTGTTTCCGCCTCCATCACCTTAATCAAGACCCGATCCTGCAGAGGTTTGACTGTCATCTTGAACCCTCACGAAATCAAATTATTGTAGTAACTCTTCACTCCCGATTGATGAAGCAAATAATCACCCGATGAGAATATACGGAATGAAAATAGCGGAGGTCAAGTAGAAACAACCGCGAATCTGCCCCGACTGATTTTCCAAGAGGTGTATCTAGTTCCACCGAATCAACTCCTTTGAACCGATATGAGAAGCCTGGATTAGGATAAATGGGTTATTTTGGCACATAATATTCCCCGAAATTGTGACATGAGTCATTTTCACCCAGGCATTCGAGTTTTGCTGTTTTTCAAAGTAGAGAAAACGGGTCAATTCTGCGACTCTATCATGTTAAAAAAGTCTAAATATATACCATACATAGTTTTATTCAAATTTGGCACAATTATTGCTCATGAGAGCTTTAGGAGATCCTGTTCTATGATTCATGATGAAGAATCCACGCTTTCAATATATCTAAAAGAGATTAGCAAAATTCCACTTCTAACTCGGGAGCAGGAAGATGCAACATCCAGGAAGGCACTTGCCGGTGATAAGGATGCGCAGGCACGGCTAATGGAGTCAAATTTGAGATTTGTTGTCAGCGTGGCAAAGCAATATCAGAACCAGGGACTCCCTTTGGAGGATATTGTCAGCGAAGGAAATATTGGGCTGATGAATGCTGTTAACCGCTACAATCCCGATGAAGGCTATCATTTTATCTCCTATGCCGTTTGGTGGATTCGACAGGCCATACTGAAGGCGATATACGAAAAATCCAGGATGATCCGTCTTCCCCTGAATCGGGTGAACGAACTGGTTCAGATTGAAAAGGCCCGGAAGGCAATCCTTATCGAGACGGGAGAAGATCCGAATGATGGAGAGATTGCGGATATCACGGGTATCAAAGTCAGAGATGTGAGCAATCTTTTGGCGATAGATAGAGATCCGGTTTCTCTGGAATCTCCGATTTGTGAGGAGGGCAATTCTTCCACCCTGGCTGAGTTCATTGAGGATGAATTCTACGATAGTCCCGACAAGGCGGCTTTGATGAGTTCGCTTTCGGATGATATTGAATCTGTCCTTGGTACACTTGATGCTAGGGAGGCGGAGGTTATCAGACATCGTTTCGGGCTCAAAGGGCGAGAACCACTCTCGCTCAAGGATATCGGCAGTTTCTACGGTTTAACGAAGGAACGGATTAGGCAGATTGAGAAGAAGGCGCTAGATAGGCTGCGGCATCCCTCCCGGCGTCAATATTTGCGGGATTATATTGCGGCTTAGAAGCCTGTCGGCGCCTGTCCGTTTCCTTGGACGAGGCGCTTAGAACGAAGAAAAGCACCATCAGCAACCCCCATCCCACAGAGGGGCGCTTGGATTTAGGAAAAACTGGCTCCATAAATGGGCCGGTTAAATCTTCCTGAACCTGCTTCATTGACACAGGGATGCCAATCGTCTAGCTTTAAACATCCTAAATCATACTTCTTAGGCGGGAAATCATGAACAACAGGTATGTTTACTATTTTGGTGGTGACAAGGCTGAGGGCAGGGCCGAGATGAGAGAGCTTCTGGGAGGCAAGGGCGCAAATTTGGCGGAAATGACCAATTTGGGTATCCCAGTTCCCCCGGGCTTCACTATTTCAACCGAGGTCTGCTCCCTGTATTACAAGAATAATCGAACCTATCCTGAGGAGGTGAGAAGGCAGGTCGCAAGAAATCTCGATCGCCTGGAAGAGGAAATGGGGAAGAAGCTTGGCGACCGGAACGATCCGCTTCTGGTTTCAGTTCGCTCGGGCGCCGCTGTTTCCATGCCGGGCATGATGGATACAGTGCTGAATCTCGGGCTGAATTTTTCGGCGGTGGAGGGGATTGCGAATAATACGGGCAATTCACGTTTTGCATGGGATGCCTATCGGCGATTTATCCAGATGTATGGTGATGTGGTTATGGGCGTACCATATGATGATTTTGAAAAGGCGCTTGATGAGATTAAAAGAGAAAAGGGTGTTGAAGCCGATACCGAACTGGATGCGGACGATCTGAGAAGGGTTGTCGGTAGCTATACGGCTGTCTATGAAGGGATAGTTGGCAAAGCATTCCCGCAGGATCCTATCGAACAGCTATGGGGGGCCATTGATGCGGTTTTTGGCTCGTGGAACAATGAACGAGCGCTTAAATACCGTCGCATAAACAAGATTGGAGACCTTCTGGGAACCGCGGTAAATGTTCAATCAATGGTTTATGGGAACTGGTCTGATGCCTCGGGTACGGGGGTGTGCTTTAGCCGGGACCCCTCAACTGGCGAGAATTACTTCTATGGAGAATATCTGATGAACGCCCAAGGTGAAGATGTTGTGGCAGGTATTCGTACACCTAAGCCATTAAGCTCGCTTGAAAGTGCCAATCCCGGCGTTTATCAGCAGCTCCTTGGCGTTAAGGAGCGGCTTGAGAAGCATTACAGGGACATGCAGGACATGGAGTTTACCATCCAGGAGGGGCGTCTGTTCTTGCTTCAAACTCGAAACGGGAAGCGTACGGGCAGGGCCGCGGTGAAGGTGGCGGTGGACTTGGTTAAAGAGGGAATGATTGGCAGGGAGGAAGCGATTACTCGAATAACTGCGGAGCAGTTGGACCAGTTGCTGCATCCTATGATTTCACCGGGGATGAAGAAGACTTTGAAGCCCATAGCCAGGGGGCTGGAGGCTTCACCCGGGGCTGCTGTAGGAAGGGTGGTGTTTAACGCCGATGAGGCAGAGCTTTGGGTTACCCGGGGCGAAAGGGTGGTACTGGTACGCCGTGAAACCAGCCCCGAGGATATTGGGGGGATGAATGTTGCGGAGGGCATTCTAACTTCAACCGGCGGCATGACCAGCCATGCGGCGGTGGTGGCCAGGGGTATGGGGAAACCCTGTGTTGCGGGCTGTAAAACCGTTGTGATTGATGAGATTGCAAAAACCTTTAGCGTTGATGAGAAGGTTTACAGGGAGGGCGACTTCATTACCCTGGACGGTTCGGATGGAGAGGTATATGCGGGTTCAGTTGAGCTTGAGAAGCCGTCTCTAGGGGGAGAGCTAAACGAGTTATTGTCCTGGGCTGATGAAATCAGACATTCGGCAAAAAGGGCCGGTGTCGAGGATGGCTTCATGGTTAGGACTAACGCGGACTTACCGCAGGATGCGAAATTGGCGATAGATTTTGGAGCGGAGGGGATTGGACTTACGCGAACCGAACATATGTTTTTTGAGGATGCCAAGCTCACTTCCTTTCGCCGTATGATTATTGCGGACAGTTTGCAGGAACGGATGGAGGCTCTTAAGCCAATACTGAAGCTGCAAATCGAGGATTTCAGGGGCATATTCAGGGTGATGGATGGGAAGCCGGTTACCATTCGCCTACTGGACCCTCCGCTGCATGAGTTTGTACCTCATTCCGAGGCGGAAGTGAGTGAGCTGGCCAGGGATCTGGGAACGGATGCCGAGAAGCTGTTGAAGCGGGTTAGGGGACTGCAGGAGCTTAATCCTATGCTGGGTCATAGGGGCTGCCGATTGGGAATAACCTATCCCGAGGTTTACGACATGCAGGTTGAGGCAATTATGCTTGCCGCTGTTGCGGAGACGAGGGCGGGAATTAGAGTTCAGCCCGAGATAATGATTCCGCTTATAGGGAGTACTGAGGAGCTGGAAGTTTTAAGGGCAAATGCGCAGAAGGTGATAGACCGGGTGCTAGGCGGCGCGGATACCAAGGTTGACTACCTTATCGGCACAATGATAGAAATTCCCAGGGCGGCGCTGACTGCCAATCTGATAGCGCCTCATGCCGATTTCTACTCCTTCGGCACAAACGATCTAACTCAAATGGTTTTCGGCTTCAGCAGAGATGATGTGGGAACCTTTGTACCCGAATACATCGAAAGAAAGATTCTGCCTTTTGATCCGTTTCAAACACTTGACGCCTCCGGGGTGGGCCAGTTGGTGGAAATGGGAGTGAGTAAGGGGCGCGGTGTCAAGCCCGCATTGAAGGCCGGTATCTGCGGTGAGCATGGTGGCGACCCTTCTTCAATAGCTTTCTGTTACAAGGCCAATCTCAACTATGTTTCCTGCTCGCCATATCGCGTGCCCATAGCCAGACTGGCTGCGGCTCAGGCCGTATTGGCTGCGAAGTGAATTCAATGTAAGTGCTGTGAGTGTTATCATTCTCGGTGCCGGAAGGGTTGGTTGGCAGCTTGCGCGCCAGCTAATTATAGAGGGCAAGGAAGTAACAATAATCGAGAAAAGCTCGGAAGAAGGACTGCGAATAGCCGATCGTCTGGATTGCAGGGTGGTTATCGGCGAGGGGAACAGCCTTCCGATTCTCCGTAGGGCCGGGATTGAAGATGCCGACTACTTTGTCAGTGTAACCGAGTCCGACGAGATAAACATGATAGCCTGCAGCCTGGTTGCCGCTGAGTATTCCGAACCGGTTACGGTGGCCAGAGTTAGAAATGTTGCCTATTCGAGTACGCGAATGATACGGCAGCGCCTATACGGTATAGCCCACATTATAAACCCGGAAATTGAGGCGGCGCACGCGATTATCCGTTCGCTTGAGCGTGGGGCGGTTGGAAACGTAAGTAACTTCTCTGATTCGGGTTTGACATTGAGCTCAGTTTTCATTATTCCAGGCTGTCCTCTAATTGGTAAGTCAATTAGGGAAATTCGAATGAATCTTAGTGGTGATTTCCTGGTGCCGCTGATTACCCGGGATGGTAAATCGTCGATTCCTTATGGTGATACCGAAATTCTTGTAAACGATATGCTCTATGTTATTGCGAAACCGGAGGATACTGATGAGTTGATTCTTGCATCTGGTTTGCGGAAAAGTGAGCTAAGGCAGATTGCGATTGTTGGAGGGGGGCGCATTGCCTGCTATGTGGCAGACTATCTTCTCGGTAAGGATGATGAGGAAGCGATAGGTAATGGTGGAACCTGGAAGCGGATACTTGGTCGCTTCCGAAGGAAGTCTCCCACTCGGAACGTCCATTTTATCGAACGAGACTATGCGGTTGGCCGAAGGTTGGCAGATAGATATCCTTC
>Ga0209364_1000219_pt1 | contig 13308 bp, 18 predicted proteins | sample WorMetHERISLAND2_3_FD_187387 | JGI IMG/M metagenome (GOLD analysis project Ga0209364, IMG submission 187387) | Marine gutless worms symbiont microbial communities from Max Planck institute for Marine Microbiology, Germany - Olavius albidus HERON... | ecosystem: Host-associated > Annelida >... | reverse complement strand
GATTCGTCCCCGGGATGAGAGTAGCGACGCCTGTATTTGGTAGTGGACTTGGCGCGGATGACGAAGAAACGCCCTGTTCTGTGCAACGTGAATAGGCGCTCGAAGTCCACGTAGCCACGATCCATGATGTAGAAGGCGCCGGGCTCCGGGATCAGCAGAACAAGGACATTGACGTCGTGTAGCTTGCCGTCGGAGATGTGGATACAAGGTTGGGATGTTGCCTTGAAGATCGAGCGGGGTCTGGAGCTTAACAGCAGATTCGGTTGAGCGAAACAGTGCCCACGGAAAGACGGATAGGCGCAGGTCGATGGTAGAGGCATCGAGTGCATAAACCGCGTTGTCAAGATCACGCCCCAAGTCCTCGTCGGCATACAGGGGGCGAGCGGTGCGAATCAATGCCCGAGCGAGATCTGCCTAGATACGCCAATCTCGGCGTTCATTCGCGTCGGCCACGGCGCTTCTGGAAACGTTGCCCCGGAGACCCCTGTGGTACAACTTGTCCTTCTGGGCGCGCAGGCAAACTTCAATATCGCGTAGGCTCTCGCGATGGGTTAACTGCGCGAAGGTCATACGCAGGTATTGGTCGAGACAGGAAAATGTCTTCTTGTAGCGGTTGCCGTCGTACCGCGCAGCGCCTCGACGAAACGCATGCATCGGTAAAAGAGTCAATGACCTGAGAAAAAAACGAGCTTGCCGATGCGCATAACCGGGTCCCCAACATCCCCAGAAGGGGGTATTTGGGAGATGCGCGAGGTGATTCAAGTCGGTGACACTCTTAAAGTGGCTGTTTTTCATTTCCTTACAAGGAGTTATAGGATTTTTTAGTGGTGAATCAACCGCTATGGACTAAAGTTCATAGTATGATTCGCGACTGAAAGCCGCGTTTTGGCTGAAGCCAACTGAAAGCACTGACTCGAAATCACTATGCTGCGACTGAAAGTCGGGGCTTCGGCTGAAGCCGACTTAAGCCAATGACTGATAGTCATTCCACGCGAAACTCATCATATTATAATTCGGGCGCTTATCATGATGATCAAGATACTCTTGAATCATTTCAGATGATTTTTTGTAAGACCTCATGAATGAGAGTATACTAAAAGTCTTGCACTAAAGTGCATAGTTTTTACTAACGTATTGGGACAATAAATTTTGGCTCTTTCAGGTCTTACAGGATGGCATCACGAGAAGGCGCGAACCGCATCAATGGATGCCTGCTGGCGGCTCACCACATCCTACGCAACGCACCACAACAGCATCCGCTCGGGCAGCCGGTCGCGGATTGCGGCGGACACCAGTACGCTGGTGTCGATCACGACCCGCATCGGCCACTCCGATAGTCGTCGTGCATAGGTCTTTGAATCCCGAGCTATGTACGTGTATATACAGTCCAAATGGGCCTCTGCTGTGTCAGTCCAATGAACCTTCATTCCGGGAGTCCGTATTTTTTCGGATTTCTTTTACATCTTTAGTTCTACCTGCTTTGCTGCCTTCCCCTTTCTCGACTGCTTCCCGCACGTAAATTTCGTGCATCAAATCATCCCAGGCGGCATTTTCCGGCAATTGATCCACAAGCCTAGGGCTTCTTCTTTTCCGACGACGATAGACATGATCTTTACTCCCCATTTCCCCCAATCCGTTCGGACGCCAAGGTAGTCAACGCCGGCAGGCCCGGATGTGGGCGACGAATCGCTCAGTCCAATCATTGCCGCCCACGGCACGCAGGTGGCTGTAGGCGGCCATCAGGTTCTTGTAGACGATCGCATCGTGCTTGCCGTCGATTCCCTTGCCGCGCAAAACCTGGTAGCCGAAAGTCCAGGCGGGATCCGGATTCGGGATGGTTGAATGGTGAAACTCGTGGGCCCTGATTTCAATCGGCCTCTCAAGTGGCCCCTTAAGCGGCTTCTCATGCGACCCGCAGGGCGTCTCCGAGCACCCCGGCCAGGGAAAGGCCGGAGTCTCGCGCAACCGGACGTAGCCCCTTCCCTGGGGCCGTTCATTCATGGCGACATCCGCGTTCAGGACTCCACACATGGCGCCGCGGCGGTCGCCCCACTGCAGCTCGCGGCACAGGTACATGAGGCCGCCGCATTCGGCGTAAACCACCCTCCCGGATTCCACGAAGTCGCGGACCGCCGCGCGCATGGGGCGGTTCTCGGAGAGCTCGCGCAGGCGAAATTCCGGAAAGCCGCCGCCGATGAATAGCCCGTCCGCGTCTGGCAGCTCCGCGTCTCGCACCGGACTGAAGTTCACCAGCTCCGCTCCGGCCCGCGCCAGGGCAGCGAGGTCGTCCGGATAATAAAAGCCGAAGGCCGCATCCCGCGCGACGGCGATGCGGACCGGCTCCCGCGTCGTTGAGGTCGGCCGGTGTTCGGTCGGGATTGCTGGCGGCGGTGGGGCCGAGCGGGCGATTTCCAGTATTCCGGGGATGTCCAGCTGTCCCGCGACCTGGGCGCGGATGCGCTCGATCCGCTCCTCCGCCTCTTCCGTCTCGTTGCTCGGCATCAGGCCCAGATGGCGCTCGCTGATCCGCAGCTCCGGCGTCCGATGCAGCGTGCCTAACAGTGGCAGGTCGGTGTAGTGCTCCAGCACGCGGCGCAGATTGGTTTCGTGGCGTGAGCCGCCGACCTTGTTGGCGATGACGCCGGTGATGTTCAGCGCCGGATCGAAGGCTGAATAACCGAGCAACAGGGGCACGATCCCCCGGCCCATGCCCTGAACATCCAATACCAGGATCACGGGTGCACGCAACAGCTTCGCCAGCTCGGCGTTGCTGTTACTGCCGTGCAGGTCGACGGCGTCGAACAGACCGACATTGCCCTCGATCAGGCCCACCTCCACATCGGTCAGACCGCGTGCAAACCCGCCGCTGATCTCCTCCCGGTCCATGGTGTGAAAATCCAGGTTGAGGCAAGCGCGGCCGGATGCCTGATCGAGCCAGAGAGGATCGATGTAATCGGGTCCCTTCTTGAAGGGCCGGACGGATACACCGAGCCGCACCAGCTCGCGGCACAGGCCGATGGAAACCGTGGTCTTACCCGATGATTTGTGGGCGGCGGAGATGTAGAAATGGGCCATGGCGCGGTGCGGGTAACGAGGCCGGGTCTCCCCAGCCTACTCGTTTCCAGCTGTTTTCGGAATGTTCGGCTCCGATTCTCACCAACTTCATCGGATAACTACCTTGCTCGACAAAGCGATGAAATGTGGAGTAGGGCCACTGCTGTCCGACAAACCGTTTGTTTTTGTTGTGTAACTCCTTGTAAGGAAATGAAAGACAGCCACTTACAGCCACTTTAAGAGTGTCACCGATTTGAATCACCTCGCGCATCTCCCAAATACCCACTTCTGGGGATATTGGGGACCCGGTTATGCACATCGGTAAGCTCGTTTTTTCTCAAGTCATTGACTCTTTACCGATGCGTGCGTTTCGTCGAGGCGTTGCGCGGTACGATGGCAACCGCTACAAGAAGACATTTTCCTGTCTCGACCAATACCTGCGCATGGCATTCGCGCAGTTAACCCATCGTGAGAGCCTACGCGATATTGAAGTTTGCCCGCGCGCCCAGAAGGACAAGTTGTACCACAGGGGTATCCGGGGCAACGTTTCCAGAAGCGCCATGGCCGACGCGAATGAACGCTGAGATTGGCGTATCTAGGCAGATCTCGCTCAGGCATTTCCTTAGTTGCCTGCACCGATCTGGAATCAGACGAGCAGGTTCTCCTGATTTCAGGAGATCCGAGATTTCCACTATTCGCGTCTCGTTGTCCGGCGGCCTATTCGTTTCCAGGAGGGTCTTTTTTCTCCCGCAGCGCACGCGATAGCTTGCTCAACAGCCTCCAAGCGCCACCTTTGTAGGCATTCTGGGACACCTCTGCCTTACCGGCCTCGGTCTTAGGCCCGGTCGATTTCTTCCACGGTCGCGATCTTCGAATCAGCGTGGCTTGGCGTGCACGCCGCAAAACGCCAAGGCGATGGCTCGTCCGATACCTGAATTTCCACCGGTAACCAGTGCCACTTTTGATTTGAATCGACCTATCACTTTAAATTCCCCCGTTTAGATGGATGTTGGAAAATCCCAGACAGGGTTGATAATCCTCTATAATCTGAGTATCCCGGAAGGGATTATGCCTTTAGTTTCCAATTGTTCTCCAATCTCGATTAATCGTATTTCTAGCATCTTGAGTACAGATAAATTTCTACTTTTTAAGAATAATCAACCACCGCCAAAAATCCATCACTCTATCTCATACCTTGCGCCAAGTTTGGCGTGAGCACTTGGCCAGCCTGCAGAGTAAAGTCGGCGTCGTCCGACAGCCTGCTAGATGCCACTGCGTAGCCCATTTCTTCCCCATGGAAGACGCTAAGAACGGTGCGGTGATCTGAACGGCTATTTGGTGAAATTTGAGTGGAATTTGTGGTTCTCATCTTCGTTTCCAGGAGGGCCTTTTTGTGCTTCCGGAGCGCGCGCAATAGCTCACGCAACAGCTTTCAAATGCTACTTTTGTAGGCATTCCTAGACACCTCCGTCTTATCAGTCTCGGTCTTGGACCCTGTCGATTTCTCCCACGGTTGCCATTTCCGAATCAGCTCGGCCTGGTGTGCACGCCGTTCCGGGGTCCAGCCGCTCGTTATCTCTTTCTTCCAATAGTTTGTTTTTCAGCGTTGAATTTTCTCCCGCGCGCGGGGTGTTATCGCTATGACTGATAACCTTAGTTGAGGGTAATAACTTGTTTTGAATTGGTTTCTTCCCTGTTGATGACTTGGTTCCAGTCGTACTTCCCATCGCCGGACGCTTTCCTTCCATTCTTGATTTGAATCGTGTTCTTGCTGTTTTCGATTCTGAGGGTAACTTCACGGACGAGGTTATTGCGATCCATTACCTTGTCTGATTTTGGATGGAGGTTTCATGTGCCCAAAATTTTCCAGTGTAAACTGCGCCATGCTGGAATGCCACTTATGGGTGAAGCACCTATTTTAGAGAGATTTCTCTTGATGGGTCTTTAGGCGGTTGAAAAATTCATCGAACTCCGTGTCGTTTTTGCTTTAATTGTGAATTGTTCTCCGTGCGACGCCTAGGTGGGTTGCTAGATCGGCTGCGGTTGGGAGTCCTGGCTTATAGGGCCGATTTTCTGAATACCTTGTGTATTCTTGATGAACTTCTTCTGTTAATTTTGATGGTTGCATTTTTTATTTTCTATGGTTGAGGGTAAAACTCTCCTTTTAGTTTTTTTTGGTTGTTTGAGTGTATCTGGTTGCAGTGGTGAATATCTAATTGTGGATGAGAAAAGTGTTTGAATAGTTAATTGATTAAAAAATGACACTTACTTGTTTTTTGCATGACACTTATTCGCTTTCTGGCGTGAACGTCCGGAAGCAAGCCCAAAAAAAAGGGCCTTTCAGCAAAAATCAATCAGCTATATTAGGATACGAGGCCGATACAGTCTACTGTTTCAGGTGGCTTTCCCGATCGCTTCTATGCCCTTGTGGGGAATGAAAATACCGCAACCCATCTTGCCATGGCGGCCGAGCCCCTGCTGTTGGAGGCGAACCGATTCCCCCGGTGACAGGTCCGACAGCATGAGGCTACGCGTGTGGAGCAGACCGCCCGGGGTGGTCAGAAGGGTCATCTTGCCGCACAGGGCCTTACGAACACGGATGCCCTGGTCGCTCAACGCCTGCGCCACCCAGTCGAGAAAGCCCTCCTCGGTAGCGCCCGGGACATCCGCCACATAGCGCGCGAGGAGTGTGGTTTCTTTGCTCAACCGGCGAATCTTGCCGGGGCCGATGGTCAGTGGACAGCCAGCTACGTCCAAGGTCTCGCCTTCGAGATCCGCCATGAGTGCCGCCGTGTGCTGCCTAGGCACCCGGATGGTGAGTTTGGTGCGCCGGGACAGGATCAGGTGTTGGTCCGTGCCGTGGTCGGGGCGCTCCCAACCGTTCTGGGAGCCCGCCACGTGGATTGTGTGGACCGCAACGCCGGAAGCGTCCTCCGCGATCCAGGGCACGGTCCGCTCCAGCGCGGCGGACAGGGCGTAGGCATGGTCTACGGGCAGGCGTCTGCAGACCACGGCGAACAGGACATCGACGATGTCGTCCGGGATCTGGAATGCAGCCTCGCGATTGTCTTCTTGCCAGAACATTTTCCGATTTGTCCATCCGCACGGAGCCACAGTCTTGCATCGGCTTTCGGTCACCGGTTGCCGATCGACCGGTCGCCAGCGGTTTTCCTCGGCAGGAGGGGAGACACAGCCTCTCCTTTGAAACCACGGCTCATGAGGCTAATTGTATGACACCGCACAAAATTCGCAGAAAATCCAGGGTAACCTCCTTGAGATTATGTGCCCATTCATGGATGGCGAGGTATTGCTGGAGGTAGAGCTTGTTACCCCCGCGAAAGGACGCAGAAAATTGCGTACGCCGGTCCACACGCCTTCGATGGTGTTGGTGTGCACCTCCTGGATTCCGTCACCATCCTCATCGCGCGCCCACACCCGCTTTTCCGGCGCATGACAAACCGTGACATGTTGACGTTCTGCCGCCGACAAGTGTCGGTAGGCGCCCCACTCGTCAGTGTTGATGGTCGTTCCTTTCTGGGTTTCTGGCAAGACCGGCGGCTCCAGATCCGATCGCGCACTGTTTTTTAAACTCAGTTGAATCTGGCCGCTGTCACGGCCGACAATCCCCAGGATGGGAGGCCGGTCGGTGTCCCAGGTACCGTGCGGGTTGGCGCGACGACGCGGTGGGTCTTCGGGATTGGGCTGTAAACGGCCCTTCTCACCGGCATTTTGGTCCATCTCATCGGCTTCCACGACCGCATCGGTCAAGGCTTCCCCCGCGGGCAAGCCTGTTCCGCAAGCGTTTGAATTTGATGGCGACGTTCCAGCAAATGCTTACGGTCGAGGCCCAATTCTTGCGCCAGATGCCGAGTGGGAGCCCCTTGGGCGATGCCCTGCAAGATCCGTACGATAGACAACAGCCGTGATGAGTACCTTGCCACAGGGTTGCCGTAAAGCGTTGTAGATCCGACCGCAAGCGCAGCGAAAGGACAACAAGAGCGCGCGATCACGTCGATGGACCTTCGCGTGCGCGACCGGCGTGTGGCACGCCGGGCAACCGAGACCCTCCGGATGCAAAATCGCAACCAGATACACGTAACATTTCAGCTCATCCATCAAATCGAGGGTTGAGAAACGGATCATCGGCTTCTCCTTGTGATAACTCATTTTGGGGAGCTGATTCTCAGGCTTGACGAGGCGGTTGGATAGCTCTCACTCAATTGGCCCCATGAGCCGAAACCACAAAGGCGCACGGGAAGGTGAAGGGTAGGGGAGGCAACGAGCGTAGCGAACCCGAATCCCATGCGATGGTCGGTCCATGAGACGGCCAAAAGGCTCCCAAGTCGATGCTTACGGCCTCAAATGGCGGGGCAACCACCTGATCGGCGTCGGCAAAGCAACCGCTCTCGACCCAAGAACCGGCATCAAGTTCGGTAAATCTCTAACGTATGCTTGACCGGATCGATCAACCATGCATACCGCACACCATAATGGGCATAAAGCGGCATCTTGACTTCACGGTCCCTACTTGCTGTGGACGAAGACAGGATCTCACACACCCAATTCGGCACGAGAAGCCGCATGAGCGTGACGGTTGGAGGGCTGTGACTGCGCATGGAGTTGTCCGTTCAGGATCTCCCCGATCACACCTTCGGGTAAGGTTTCCAAATACTCGTAAAGGGTAGGTTTAGGTTGCGGCTCCATCTATTTCTCCCTTACCCATACACCGCTGTCCGAAAAAACGTTTGTTTTTATTTCGTAACTCCTTGTAAGGAAATGAAAGACAGCCACTTTAAGAGTGTCAGCGATTTGAATCACCTCGCGCATCTTCAAAATACCCCCTTCTGGGGATGTTGGGGACCCGGTTATGCACATCGGCAAGCTCGTTTTTTCTCAGGTCATTGACTCTTTACCGATGCATGCGTTTCGTCGAGGCGTTGCGCGGTACGACGGCAACCGCTACAAGAAGACATTTTCCTGTCTCGACCAATACCTGCGCATGACCTTCGCGCAGTTAACCCATCGCGAGAGCCTACGCGATATTGAAGTTTGCCTGCGCGCCCAGAAGGACAAGTTGTACCACAGGGGTATCCGGGGCAACGTTTCCAGAAGCGCCGTGGCCGACGCGAATGAACGCCGAGATTGGCGTATCTAGGCAGATCTCGCTCAGGCATTGATTCGCACCGCTCGCCCACTGTATGCCGACGAGGACTTGGGGCGTGATCTTGACAACGCGGTTTATGCGCTCGATGCCTCTACCATCGACCTGCGCCTATCCGTCTTTCCGTGGGCACTGTTTCGCTCAACCGAATCTGCGGTCAAGCTCCAGACCCTGCTCGATCTTCAAGGCAACATCCCAATCTTTATCGACATCTCCGACGGCAAGCTACACGACGTCAATGTCCTTGATCTGCTGATCCCGGAGCCCGGCGCCTTCTACATCATGGATCGTGGCTACGTGGGCTTCGAGTACCTGTTCACGTTGCACAGAACAAGGCGTTTCTTCGTCATCCGCGCCAAGTCCAATGCCAAATACAGGCGTCGCTACTCTCATCCCGGGGATGAATCCGGTGGTGTTCGATGCGATCGGACCATTGCACTGAGCGGAGTCAAGTCCGTGCGTGACTACCCCCTGCCATTACGCTGTATCCGCTACCACGATGTTCAGACCAGCAAGACGTTCAACTTCTTGACCAACAACTTCGCCATTCCAGCGCAGACGGTGGCAGATCTCTACCAATACCGTTGGCAAGTTGAATTGTTCTTCAAGTGGATCAAGCAACACCTACGCATCAAATCGTTCTTCGGGACCTTCGAGAATGCGGTCAAAAGCCAGATTTGGATCACTATCTCGGTTTACATCCTCGTCGCTATCATCAAGAATCGCCTTGACAGTAATTCGGATCTCTACACAATTTTACAGATTTTGAGCCTGACCTCACTCGAAAACACTCTTCTAGCTCTGTTGGTTCCTAGAATGGAGGCCATAAGCGATACTGCCTATACCCATAACCAACGAAATCTATTTGAATTTCCCCAGACAGTAGTGTAAGAATATATTTCTTCATATGTTACGCTATCATCAAGCCTTTCCTCATCGGCATGGTCGGTTATTTTTACCCGACTATTCCGAATAGCGTTGATTATATGTTGTATATCCACGTTTTTTGGTTCTATAACCCCATAAACCTTGTGCCGATAATGCTCACGTGCATTGCTCGTTAATTCCGGTTTCTGCTCCTCTTAGCCACCCCGATTTGAAGTAATTCGCCCACATTGCGGATAGTCCAAATGACATTTCTCGAATAGATGACAGGTGCGTTTACAGATCGATACCAGCATGAGCATGAGGGGGACCTCTATCAGCACACCGACTACGGTGGCCAAGGCCGCGCCGGACGACAGGCCGAACAGGATAACGGCGGTGGCTATCGCAACCTCGAAATGGTTGGAGGCCCCGATCATCGCCGCCGGCGCGGCATCATGGTAGCGGCATCATGGTAGGAGAGCTTCAGCCGCCGTGCGAGTACGAAATAGCCGATGGTGAAGATAACCACCGTTTGTATGAAGAGTGGGACAGCAATCCATAGAATCGTCAGTGGATTGCTTATGACGACCTCGCCTTTGAATGAAAACAGCAGAACCAATGTCAGCAGCAGCGCGGTAATGCTGATGGGGGTGAGCCAGTGTAAAAATGCCTCGTTGAACCACGCGATCCCTTTATATCTGATGACCCACTTTCTCGATAAGTAACCCGCGATCAGGGGCAGTGTGACATAGATCGAGACGGAGAGCAACATGGTCCGCCAGGGAACCGGCATGGCGTTCATATCGAGTAATAATCCTCCCAAGGGGCCATAGAGAACGAGCATCACCAAGGAATTGATCGCGACCATTACCAGGGTTAAGCCGTCATTACCCTTCGCAAGATAACCCCACATCAGGATCATTGCGGTACAGGGCGCAATGCCCAACAAAATTGCGCCTGCGATATAGCTCCGCCACAGCTCGACTTCTTCGCCGCTGGCGAGGGTTTCTGTACCGGGCAGGAAATCCCTGAATAAATAACCGATAAAAAATAGACGATCGCAAACATCGAGAAGGGCTTGACGGCCCAGTTTATGAACAAGGTCAAAAGGACCGGTTTTGGTGTCTTTACCGATTTTACGACTTGAGCGAAATCGATTTTTACCATAATAGGGTACATCATGAAGAACAGACATGCTGCAATGGGCACGGATACCTGATGAATAGAAAGATCATTGAGTGTCGTCGCAATGCCGGGAGCCGCCTTTCCCAGCAGGATACCGGCCGCGATACAGAGCAGTACCCAGACGGTCAGATACTGTTCAAATATCGATAATTTTTCCCCCATCTTAGGTTATCCCCCCCCTCCCCTCGTCTAGGATCCTTGAGAGCTCCACATCAGTCATGGAATCGATCAATGACAAGACCTTGGTTTCAATCGTATCTCTCACCCTATTGAAATCATGCTCATCCATATTCTTCGGGTCCGGAATGGCCCAATCCTCTCGCTGTTTTGCCTTTACATAAGGGCATTCATCCCCACATCCCATTGTGATCGCATATTCATACTCCACATCAGGGATCTCGGTCAGCGATTTCGATCGATGAGTATTCAAGTCATAGCCCAGCTCCCACATCGATTTTATCGCCTTTTCATTCACCTTACCTGACGCCCGTGAGCCGGCGCTATGGGCCTCCAGTCCGTCTTTTCCGTCTTTGCCGTGCATCTGTACAAATGCCTCGGCCATCTGGCTTCGGCACGAATTTTCCACGCACACAAACAATACCTTTTTCATTCTTGGGATCCACCGATATCCAGACACAGATATTTGATCTCCAGGTATTCCTCGATGCCGTAACGAGACCCTTCGCGCCCCAGACCCGATTGTTTGACGCCGCCGAAGGGGGCGACCGCGGTGGAGATGATACCGCTGTTGACCCCGATCATACCGTACTCCAGGGCCTCGGAGATCCGCCATACCCGACCCAAGTCGCGGCTGTAGAAGTAGGCGGCCAGCCCATACTCGGTGTCGTTGGCCATCGCGACCGCCGTTTCCTCGGTGTCGAAACGGAAAAGGGGCGCCACCGGGCCGAAGGTCTCTTCCCGGGCGACGCGCATGTTCGGGGTTACCTCCGCCAGCACCGTAGGCTGGAAGAAGGTTCCGCCCAGGGCGTGCCGGGTGCCGCCAGTAAGCAGGCGCGCGCCTTTGTCCAGAGCGTCGGCGACGTGAGTCTCAACCTTGGCGACGACCTCCGGGTTGATGAGCGGACCCTGCTCGACCCCCGCTTCCGTTCCCGGTCCCACCCGCAGACCCGCGACCTTGGCCGCTAAACGTTCGGCGAAGGCGTCATAGATGCCATCCTGCACCAGGATGCGATTGGCGCAGACGCAGGTCTGGCCGCTGTTGCGATACTTGGACTGCATAGCGCCCGCGACGGCGGCATCCAGATCCGCGTCATTGAAGACGATGAAGGGGGCGTTGCCGCCGAGCTCCAGGGACAGCTTTTTAACCGTATCCGCGCACTGCCGCATCAACAGGCGCCCCACCTGGGTAGAGCCGGTGAAGCTTAGCTTGCGCACCATCGGGTTGGCGGTCAGCTCCTCACCGATGGGGACCGGCTCGCCGGTGACTACATTGAAGACCCCCGGCGGCATGCCCGCCCATTCCGCCAGCACCGCCAGGGCCAAGGCCGTCAGGGGCGTATCCTCCGCCGGCTTGGCTACCAGGGTACACCCGGCGGCCAAGGCTGCGCCGGCCTTGCGGGCGATCATGGCGAGCGGGAAGTTCCAGGGCGTGATGAGGGCGCACACCCCGATGGGCTGCTTGAGGGTCAGGACGCGCTTGTCGGCATGCTGGGGAGGGATGACATCGCCGTAGACCCGCCGTCCCTCTTCCGCGAACCAGTCGATGAAGGAGGCGGCATAGATCACCTCGGCGCGCGCCTCCGCCAGGGGCTTACCCTGCTCTGCGGTCATCAGGCGGGCCAGCGCCTCCTGGTGCGCAATCATCAGCTCCCGCCATCCCCTGAGCAGCTCCGACCGTTCACCCGCGGTCAGCGCCCGCCAAGGCCCCCAGGCCCCCTCCGCGGCCGCCACGGCACGCCAGGTCTCGGCGGCGCCCATGCTCGGCACCCGGGCGATGACCTCCCCGGTCGCCGGGTCGGCCACATCCAACAAGGCACCGTCCTGGGCCTGTACCCACTCGCCACCGATATAACCCTGCTCCCGCAACAGCTCGATGTCCCGGATCCGCATGGCTTGTTCGCCCCGTGGTTGTGTCCGATGAGATAAGGAAAGACGATAGTCACTGCTGTCCGACAAAACGTTTGTTCTTGTTGCGTAACTCCTTAGTAAGGAAATGAAAGACGGAAATGAAAGACAGCCACTTTAAGAGTATCAGCGATTTGAATCACCTCGCGCATCTCCCAAATACTCCCTATCTGGGGATGTTGGGGACCCGGTTGTTATGCACATCGGCAAGCTCGTTTTTTCTTCAGGTCATTGACTCTTTACCGATGCATGCGTTTCGTCGAGGCGTTACGCGGTACGACGGCAACCGCTACAAGAAGATATTTTCCTGTCTCGACCAATGCCTGCGCATGACCTTCGCGCAGTTAACCCATCGCGAGAGTCTACGCGATATTGAAGTTTACCTGCGCGCCCAGAAGGACAAGTTGTACCACAGGGGTATCCGGGGCAACGTTTCCAGAAGCGCCGTGGCCGACGCGAAAGAACGCCGAGATTGGCGTATCTAGGCAGATCGCAGATCTCGCTCAGGCATTGATTCGCACCGCTCGTCCCCTGTATGCCGACGAGGACTTGGGGCGTGATCTTGACAATGCGGTTTATGCGCTCGATGCCTCTACCATCGACCTGCGCCTATCCGTCTTTCCGTGGGCACTGTTTCGCTCAACCAAAAAGGCAACATCCCAATCTTTATCCGCATCTCCGACGGCAAGCCACACGACGTCAATGTCCTTGATCTGCTGATCCCGGAGCCCGGCGCCTTCTACATCATGGATCTTGGCCATGTGGACTTCGAGCGCCTGTTCACGTTGCACAAAACAGGGCATTTCTTCGTCATCCGCGCCAAGTCCAATACCAAATACAGGCGTCGCTACTCTCATCCCGGGGACGAATCCGGTGGTGTTCGATGCGATCGGACCATTGCGCTGAGCGGAGTTAAGTCCGTGCGTGACTACCCCCTGCCATTACGCCGTATCCGC
>Ga0209364_1000215_pt1 | contig 13434 bp, 16 predicted proteins | sample WorMetHERISLAND2_3_FD_187387 | JGI IMG/M metagenome (GOLD analysis project Ga0209364, IMG submission 187387) | Marine gutless worms symbiont microbial communities from Max Planck institute for Marine Microbiology, Germany - Olavius albidus HERON... | ecosystem: Host-associated > Annelida >... | reverse complement strand
AATCCTTGATCCGGTCCCATTGCCCATCCGTCAATTCCCTGCGAAGCATGACCAGGCCCCTCACCTTGCACTGGTCTCACTCGATCACACCAACCATGAATAGTCCGTTAACTGTCAACAGGACCTAGCGGACGAACGCCAAACATGCGCGAGAGAACGACAACTGTCTGGCCAGCGCGGGTACCAGATTGTTGAACACTAGGTGAATTTTTCAGTCTGTCGGGTCAGGATCGTAATCTCCTGACCGTACTTTCGTCTACGCTGCCTTAAAGCACCATTCGGGCGGGGTTAGCGAGGGCTCACGGGCCCTGTCAAGGGAAGCCAGCGCAGCACGTGCCTCTTTCTCAAATTCGTCCCACGGCTTGTGTGACCAGACTTCGGCCGCACGGCGTAGATCGCCTTCCACGTTTTTGAGTTTTGCGGCGGCGTCGGAATAGGCGTCGATGGTTTCATCAAGCTTCACGGCCTTCACGACACCGGGCAGAATAACGGCGAGCAGCGCAAGTGCCGCAATCAGGAGTTCCAGATTTTCGTATTGGGAAAGAACTGTGCTCGCAGCAGCAGCCCCGGCAGCAGCAGCGGCTATCCAGAGGATGGCCCGGATGATCTTGAGCCAGCGCAACCAGATAAAAAAGCTTGTCGAAGTATAGAGCGTATTCCGCGATTGCTCGCGGCACTCTTGGACCAACGCTTTGTGCGCCGCTTTCAGATCACCGTTTCCGGAACCGCATTCCCGAATATCTTCTGCCATTCATTCCCCGCCGAAATGTTCATGTTCAGGGACTCATATTCGCACGCCTTGCACGCCCGCTCATAGGCGCTGATTTCTTTTGATTGCCAGGCATTACCAATGTTGATCCACTCCGTGGGATTCCCCGGCATAAAGAACCCGCCGCCGGCGCGATTGATCATGTGCAGAAAGACATCCCGCACGATCCAATCAAACCAGAACTCGCCATTGCCGCCCCAGGTCATTCGAGCCAGCGCTTCGCGGACCAGTTGCTCAATATGAAAGGATTTGAGCGGCACGTTGCAGTGCTGCCTCCATTGTTTGAGGATGCGCGTGATTTTCCGCACATTACCGTTGAAGGAAATATCGGCCTGGTCGAGCGCGATCGCCTCTCCAACAGGGATCGCCTCTCCAACAGGATTGACCAATTTCCAGCGCCCGCCGTCATTAGTATCGCAGGTAATGAAACCCCCGCCTTGTGCGAGAAAGGCGGGGACTATCTCGATTTCGATACTGTTGAAGCCAATCACGACAACCTGACCGTCACCGCGAATACGGGTCTGCGGATAGGTATCCGTAACCGCATTCCGCACAAGCTGGAGCAACTGGGATTGCTTGTTTCCCGTCCAGGTGTCGAGCCGGTGGAAGACATCGTTCGGTAGGATGAAGAACAGGTCAACGTCGCTCGGCGGGCGAATGGGCGTGTTCTTGCCCCACGATCCGGCGGCCAGACACCTGCTCATCACGCTTTCGCCGTAGAAGAAACGGTTGAGGCATTTCACAACGCCCTGCGCCTTCGTAATGGCATCCGCAATGTCCGGCGTCTGCAAGGCGAGGTTGGCCTGCAAGCTCAGGAAGCGCTTGGTCACATAGAGCCATTGATACGGCGCAATGGCGTTCGAGAGTAAAGACGGGGCGCGAGAGTAAAGACGGGGCGGGCGCTGGCAAATACATTGACCTGAGATAGTATCGGCGTATCTGGGCGTCAAGCCCCCACGGCCCACAAAATATAGTAGCCTGACCATTTTTCTTATTGTTTTTGGTTGCAGAGGCTTGTGTCGCGGTTTTCCAGTCAGGCAGCGAGCCGTACTTCGGAAATTCCATTGAACGTCCGGCCGTCCCCGTCGAGGACGGGCGACTTCCCGGTGGCCTTTTGCCAGCGCATCACCGCCACGTCCACATAGGCCGGACTGATCTCCATGGCGAAGACACGACGGCCGGTGCTCTCGCCGGCGATGATCTGCGAGCCCGATCCCGAGAAAGGTTCATAGCACAACCCGCCCCGTTCCACATGCTGGCGCATCGGCGTGGCGAAACAGTCGAGCGGCTTCGGCGTCGGATGGTCGGGCCGGTCCTCGCCCTCGAGGGACGGGATCTGCCAGACGGTGCTCAGGTAGTCCTCGGAGACACGCGCCGGCTTGTTGCCCTTGATCCAGCCGAACAGGCAGGGCTCGTGCTGCCAGAGATAGTGCGACCGGGTCAGGATCGGCCGGTCCTTGGACCAGATGATCTGCTGATGGACGAAAGCGCCCATCTCGATCCATACCGCCTCGACCATGGCCTGACGGCGCGAGGCATGCCAGCAGTACCAGGCCGCATGGGGCGTGATGGCCTCGGCGATGGCCGCCTTGATGAAGTTGCGGTAGAGGTCCGGCCCTTGGTCGGAATCGTCCCAGGTGACGCCGTAGGTGTCGGACCAGTTCTTGTTCTTGCTCGCCGCCACCGGCTTGTCCTTGGCGCCGGGATGGTTGGTGCCGTCGTAGTCGACCAGGTAGGGCGGATCGGTGGCAAAGAGGACGGCGCGCTCGCCGTTCATCAGGCGCTTCACGTCGTCCGGGCAGGTCGAGTCGCCACAGAGCAGGCGGTGATCGCCCAGCAGCCAGAGGTCGCCGGGCTAGGAAACCGGGGTGGCGGGAGTTTCGGGAACCTCGTCCTCGGCCGCCAGGCCTTCATCCTCGCTGTCGATCCCTTCCGCTGCCTGCGCCAGCAACTCGGCAAGGTCGTCATCGGAGTACCCGGTGCCGGCCAGTCCCTGCTCCCTCGCCTGGACCGCCTGCAACAGGGCGGCGAGCAGTACCGGGTCGTTCTCGGCCAGGTCGGACAGCCGGTTGTCGCCGACCAGGATGGCCTTAGCGTCGTCGTCGCTGGCATCCACGTAGATGACCGGCACCCGGTCCAGGCCCTCGGCCTCCGCCGCCATGAAGCGGTGATTGCCGGCCAGGATGTGCCCAGTCGATCGCTGCACGACGAGGGCGCCATAGAACCCGTTGGCCCGGATGCTGGCGCGGATCGCCTCCACGTCGCCCCGGCGCGGGTTGTCCGGATGGCAGGACAGATCGCCGAGCGCGACCATCTCGACCTTGTCGCCGATGTTGATGATTTGAGCGCTCACGGCCGTCTCTCTGGAATAGGGATGATCGATCGGGCATTTCGCTTCAAAACGAAATGGCCCGGCGTTCGGTTTCGTTTTCGCGATCCAAGGGGAGAACGCGGCAGGCCATGGCCGGCGCGGCCTACAGCGGAGTTCGGCCGTGCTCGAAGCGAAACGAAACGGGTTTTTTCAGGGTGTCACTGGGCAAATGCCGGGGTGAGCCCGCCAGCATACGTTATCGCCCAGGAAGGAACCATTTTCCGCGAACGGTTTCGATGGAGTTCCTCGCTCCGAAGCGCCTCCCCATCCCGGGCGCGCCTCTCGCGAGCATGGCAACGAATGTAGCGATTTCGGCCGTTTTTGTCCGCGCGAAAAGTGTTCGCCGAACACCTTTCTATCCGCTGCTCACGCCTTCGCCGATTGGACCATCGCAATCACGTCACGGCGCGATCGGTTACGCGGCAATCTATAACCGTTAAGCCTCCAGGCGATCACGCAATGGCCAAAAAGATACCGTTGATGAACCGCCGTACGCTGCAATCCGACCTTCGAGCAGATCGATTTCCAGCGGTCCCCGGAAACCCGCAGCCAGACAATTTTCGCCACGTCCGGGTCCAACCAGGCGAGCCAGGTCATCGCTTCGTCCATGCGGTCGATGGATGCCGGCGATGGCCAGGGGCGCCTCAGGACCGGATCGTGCCAACCGAAGGCGTCATAGACACTCCGAACGACCTCGGGCCAGACGGAAAAATATCCACGCACCCGTTCCTCGGGCAATTGCCGAAGGACACTGGCGGCTTCCGCCAATCGTTCTTCCACGAGGGATGGTGTCCATTGCTTATCGCCCATCGGTGTCCTCCTGGAGCTTGCCATAGAGTTTCTCTCCGAGTTGCCTGACCAGCTCCCGCTCGGGCCATGTGAGGCGCTCGTCCTCGACAGAAACGGCCAGCACGCCCTGTTCCCGCCAGCCGTCTCGTTTGACCTGCTCGGGCGTCCGGCGTTCGCCGCCATAACCGCTCGGGTGCCATCTCACGGCGCCACCTCCCTGGGTGCCGCGTCCACATCCACCAGAAGGCAAGCGAGAGCGCCGATGATCGATGCGGGAGCCTGTCCGTCGCCATGGCGTCCCATGCTCGATGCCAGGTCTTCGGGTTCCGTCCCGTACTGGAGGAGCAGAGACAGCGCCACGCAGGCATCGTCCAGGATGGCGTCCATGGCGGAACCGACTTTGGCCCCATGGGTGAAAACCTCGCCGACGCGGCCCGTGTCCGGGTAGTAGCCGACGGTCACCGCGTAACGGGTGTCGTTGAACGTCAGCTGAACGGTCTCGTTGGGCCGCCGGTTCGGAAGGCGGTTCCTGGTCATCACTTTCCCTCGCCGCTTTCGATGGCCCACAGCAGGAGGGCGATGGCATCGGCCTCGTTGTCATCAACAGGGGAGAACCCCCGCGCCTTGACCGCTGCGATGACGGCATCCTTGTTGGCGTTGCCCTTGCCCTTGCCTGTGATATGACGCTTGATGGTACCGACCGGAATGCCCTGGTAGGGGACCTCGTGCTCCTCGCACCACGAGGTCAGGGCGCCCATGAAACCACCGTAGATGTGGGCTGCATCCGTGCCGACGTGCCGCCGGACCTCCTCGAAGACCACGCGTCGAATGCCATGGGATAGCATGGCCAGTTCGACCAGCCAGTCGGTGAAGCGCAGGTAGCGCATGCCGCCACCCTCGAACCGGCGCGGGCGGAAATCATGGGTTCCGGACACGATCCTTCCGTCCATGGTGCGAAGCGCCCATCCGGTCGTCGTGCCGAGGTCGAGGGCCAGAACGGCGTCGTGGGTTCTGACGGGAAGGTCTGCCGGGATGGCGGGGGCGGTATTGGTCATTTCGGATTCCTTCTCTTCGGATCGTGGGTCAGGGTTGAGCCCTTCTCTTCCGGCCGGTGTTCCGGTAGCGGAGGGGCTTGTGGCGCGGAGGAAGACGGGTGGCCTTGCCGGGCTTGCAGCACGCGTCGCAACGGCGCCGGGGGTACTTCGGAAAACCGAAGGCGTTCTCGAAGGCGAACCACTGTCCGCAGTCGGGGCAGCGAGTTTCCCAGGTGATGATCCGCATAGGCTTGCCGGAAGGCATGGGGCGGACATTGACGGAGATCGGGCGATAAATCTGGCCGTCATGCAGACGTGCCTCGGGGTCGCGCGGCATGAGCGGCTCCTGGTCGTGTGGATGGGGGATGGGGCGGGAACGTCGGGTGGTCCGGACGTCGGGTTCCCGGGCGGGAAGCAGAGGCACTTCCCGGCCCGTATGGGCGTGTGTTCCCGGAACACGCCCATATATACGTAGTATATATAGGGGAGCGGGAAGTGGTAACGCTTGAAATACAACGGTTTTTTCCGGTAAGCACGCCGGGAAACCGGGAACGGAGCCCAGGGCGCTTTCCGTCTGAAAATCAATGGGTTGGGCGATTTTCGACGGGGTCGGTTTCCGGGAATTCCCGGCCGGGAAGCCGGGAACCGGGAACGGAATCCGGGTGTATCGGGGCCGGGAAGGAAGCGGTCGGGAAGCCGGGAACGGAGCCTTCATGGCCATCATTCCCCGGTCTCGTGGGCGCCATGGACGAACTGCCCGACGCCACGGGCGAACGGCCCTGTCGGTAGGTCCAGCCACTTGAGTTCCTTCGATCCCTCGGCCATGCCTTTGACCAGGACGGGAGGCCGGGTGTTGAGCAGGTCCTGGACCATGGCCTCGAGGCGGTTCCGGCCGATCTCATGGAAGACCATCGGCAGCCGATGACGCTGGCCGTGAACCCCGGAGCCACCGGTATGGGTGAACGGATGGCCGTTCTCGGCGGCCCGGGCGATGGCGGAGACCAGGGTGTCACGCAGGTCGTTTTCCGGCATGCGGACCTCTCGCAGTCGCCGGGTCACATCGACCAGGAGTCCGGTCGGGGCGCGCAGGTAGGTGCGGAGGGTCCGGTCAGCCGGCCCGTTGGCCTTGACCACCGCGCCCTGGAACACGGCGTTGCGGGCGGGCGGCTTGTCGAGGGCCTTGAACACCAGGCTCTGGTGTTCCTCGGGCGCGGGCCAGAGGGCATAGACCATGCGCACCCCGTCAACGATGGCGCTGGTGCCGCGCACGGCGTCGCGGGCCTGCTCGACCGAGGCGATGGGCCGGTTGCCTTGGGGCTTCCTCATGTGATGGGCGACGATCACTGCGGCGCCGGTTTCGGTGGCAAGGCTCGCCAGCAGGCCAGTGGCGAAACTGCCGGCCGCCGGATCCGAAGTGACGTCGGCATGGATGAACGAGGCCAGCGGGTCGAACACCACCAGCTTGAGATCGCGCAGCCTCATGATCTGGTCGCGCATCATGCGGAACTGGGGCGTGATCTCTGGGCCGTCCTTGCTGGACACCACGAGCGGGATCGGCCCGCCCGTGTTGGGCAGCGGCACGACGATCAGCCGTTCCGGTCGCTCGAGACGAAGCTCCTCGGGATCGAGCCGTTGTAGGCGGCGATGGACCTCGCCCTGATCGTCCTCGGCGGTAAAGATGACGGCTGTCCCGAACTCCCGCACCGGGCCGCCGAAAGCCATGGGCTCGGGACTGACCGAGACAGAACGGGCCTTGCCGGTCGCCACCGACAGCGCCAGGTCGAGGGTCATCATTCCCTTGCCGGTGTCGCCCATGGCGGCCAGGATCGAGACCACCCCCATGGGAAACGAGCCCTCGACCAGGAAACGCTGTTCGGGCGCATCGCCGGAATACCGCGTGGCATGCCAATCCGAGAGATCGAGGGTGGTTTTCTCGGGGCGCAGGGGCTGACGTTCGATGATGGCGATGAACTTGGCGACATCCATGCCGTCGTCGACTGCGTCCGCCGCATCCCATTTCTCAGGTTTGTCGTCGGGTGGCAGAAGGACTGAAACCGACAGGGCACCGGCAGCCAACACGGCCTGCCCCGCCGCCATGGCGTACTGCCAGCCGGGACCATCCTTGTCGGGCCAGATCAGCACCTGTTTGCCGTCAAGCGGCGACCAGTCGGTCTTCTCGACGGGGGCCTTGGCCCCGTTCATGGCCGTGGTGGCCGAGATACCGGCATTGATGAGCGCCTGTGCGGCCTTCTCGCCTTCCACCAGGACCACCTGGTCGGCGGCCTTGATGCCAGGGCGATTGTAGAGGGGACGTGGTTCCGGAGCCTTCAGACACCGGTTCACCACGTCCCAGGGCCGAAACTGTTTGCCGCCGGGCGGATCGTAGCGGTAGACGCAGGCAATCAGCCGGCCATCCTCATCGTGATAGTCCCACTTGGCGGTAACCGGCCCGAGATCATCGACCGGAGGGGACTTTTTGGGTGTCCCGGTCGCGGCTTCGCCGCTCCTCGCCTTTTGGGCCTGGGCCGCGCGATCGTCGTGCAGGGTACGGCTGCGGCCATCGAGCCAGCAGCGGATGTCGTCCATAATCGCAGGGAACTCGGTGCGGGTGTCGCGACCGGTGACCGCCGCCCAAAGGCCGATGATGTCGCCACCCTCGCCAGTGGCGAAGTCGTGCCACATGCCGGCCTTGGGTCCGGCCAGTTCCACCGACAGGCTGTCGCCGCGATTGCCCTGGACGTCGCCGACCAGAAACTTGCCGCCCTGGAATGCGCCGCCCGGCAACAGGTAGGAGAGCACGCCCCGGATATTGACCAACATCCGGGTCTTGATCTCCTCGGTGGTCTCGGCCCCATCCCAGGGTCGGCTGTCGTCGAGGCGCTGCGGTTCGGCGTCGTTGAAGTCGCGCCAGCGCTCCAAGTCGATCACGTTATCGTCCATCGCCGATCCTCCAACAGCGATCAGACCAGGAGCAGAACCGACATTCGTGGAAATCAGCGGACTGGGCGATGCGAGGCAGCAACTCGCCCGCCTCGGTGGCCCGGATGATGCGCACCGACTTGTCGCTCGCCGTCTGCGCCAGACCGCCGTCGAACGGCACCAGTTCGTGATGGAGTTCGGCGGTGTCCTTGTTGATCGCCGTGAACAGCGCCGGGTTTTGGGAGATCCCCGGCACGGTCGCTTCCATGTAGGCCTGATAGGTGGCGATCTGGGCCGCATAGATCGGCTTCGAGATCACCACACCGCGCTTCACCGTATCCTTCCAGGACTTTTCGTTGAGCGACTTGCATTCCCAAAGCGCCGGAAAGCCCGTCAGCACGGGCCCGGCGTTGATGATGCCGTCCACATGGCCGCGGATGCGTCCGTCGGCGACAGAGAAGCCGAACTGCTCGCCACCTGGCCTGTTGCCCCCCGCCTTTGCGGGGGCAGGACTCTTGGTGGTGTAGAGTTCAAACCCGGCCTTGCGCAGCCAGCCGATAACCAGATCCTCGAAGACGTGCCCGGCGGCAAAGATGCGCAGCGTCCGACCGTCGAAATCGCTGCCATCGTCCTTCGGCGCGTCGGCATATTCGAACTGCAAAGCGCGCTCGCAGGCCACGCCCAAACGGGATCCACCGAGGTAGTCGCGCGACGGCCTCGCGGCATTCTCCGCCTCAAGGGCCTCGTTAATGAGCGTATTGATCCGATCGGCCACCGTGGTCGAGTGGTTGTAATCCAGCATCAGAAAGGGATCTCCGTATCGTCACCCTTGGCCGTCGCCAGCATGGCGTCCTGGAAGCCGCCGACAGCGACCTCGATCAGGGTCAACACTTGCGCTTCAGTGAGGTCGATCAGCCGGGTCTGCCAGCCGATCTCCTCCATGATTTCGGCGACCGGCTTCATGGCGGCACGGATCGCGGCCTGCTCCTGCTCGGTCAGGTCAACCATGCCCCAGCGCTCCTTCGCCAATTGCGACCAGAAGCCTTGGCAGGCCATCGAGCAGAACCAGACCGATGGCCGGCGCTGTTTCGAAGGCACCGGGTCGAACCAGCCAAAGCCACGGGCCGGACGCCGACAAACGGCACAGAGCGCACCACGCGGATGCCAGAGGCGCAGACGGGCGGTGGCAGTGTCGGACGGAGGACACATGGATCATGCCGCCCTCCGCGCATCGCTGCCCGCCGAGCCCACCAAGCTGGTAATGGCGCCCTTGTTGAACTGGAAGGTGAGCAACGCCGAGGCCTGATAGCGGGTCAGCCCAAAGTCCTGGCGGTACTGGGGCGGCAGGTATTGCAGCTGGCGTTCCGTCGCCGGCTGGTTCAGCCAGGACCGGGTCTTGTGCGCGCTCTCGTCGGTCTCGTTCTCGTTGAGCCAGTCGTCGGCCGCCGCCAGACAGACGGTGCGCTCGCCCACGGCCAGCAGCCGCGAGCGCTGTCCCTTCGCCCCGCCGACGGCGTGCCAGCGCCCGTGCAGGAAGAAAATACCGCCCCAGGCGCTGAACCCGTTGGCCACCAGCGCCGCGTCGTCGCCGAAGAGATCGCACCAACGGAAGCTGGAGCGCTTCAGCAGGTCGATCTCCGACATGACGAAATCCGATAACGGAACAGTCTCGCCGTCACCGAAGGTCTCCCACAGATAGCCGCAAAGAGGGCATTCCCTGGCTGCCAGGGGGACGATGGCGTCGCATTCCGGGCAGTCCTTGGTCGGGGCCTCGCCGTCACTGGTCTTGCCGTCCAGGTTGACATCCTGTTCGAGGCAGCCGTGCAGCAGTGTCGAAGTGCCGAAATCGAGTACGATGCAGTCGGTCTTGACCACGCCGGGGAACTCGTTCGGATCGACGGTACGCAGCCCGCGCCCGACCATCTGGATCATGGTGGACTTGTAGGAGGACGGCCTGAGCAACACGACGCAGCTGGTCGGCTGGTGGTCCCAACCCTCAGTCAGCACCGCCACGTTAACGATGACCTGGGTATTGCCCTTCTCGAATGATCGCAGCACCGAACGGCGTTCGGCTTCCGGCATGTCCCCGTAAACCATGTCGGCGGACACGCCCTCGGTAACAAAGGCGTCCCGAACGTTGCGGGCATGATCGACCGTTGAGCAGAACACCACGGTCTGGCAGTCACCGGCCTTTTCCCGCCAGTGACGGATCACCGCCTCGGTGATCGGCGCCTTGTTCATGATCGCATCGACCGCCTTCATGTCGAAGTCGTCGACGGTCTTGCGCACGCTCTTCAGCGCCTCCTGGGCACCGACGTCGATGACGAAGGTGCGCGGCGGCACGAGGTGGCCCGAAGCGATCAACTCGCTGATGGTGATCTGGTCGGCGACGTTGGAGAAGACCGGACGCAGCCCCTTCTTGTCTCCCCGGTTGGGCGTCGCGGTGACGCCGAACACCCGGATGTCCGGATTGCGGTCTCGCGCCCAGTCAATGACGCGGCGATAGCTGTCGGCGGCCACATGGTGCGCCTCGTCGATCACCAGCAGATCGAGCGACGGCATGGCATCGAGGTTCGCCGTGCGGGCCAGGGTCGGCACCATGGCGAAGGTGGTCCGTCCTCGCCACGACTTGGTCCGGGAGTCGACGATAGAGGTGCTGATGGCCGGATTGACCTTGGCGAACTTCAGCACGTTCTGCGCCGTCAGTTCGTCGCGGTGGGCTAGCACGGCAGATTTGGCATCGTTGCCGCTCAGCATCCGGCCGACCACGCCCGAAAGCATGATCGTCTTGCCGGCACCGGTCGGGGCGACGCCCAGGGTGTTGCCGTACTCATCGAGCGCATCGACGGCGCGCTCGACGAACACCTTCTGGCGGGGACGGAGAAGCATCTAGCCGCCCTCCTACTGCGCCCAGGCCGGGCGGCCCGGATTGGCGGCCGGTGCCGCTTCAGGGGTGGCGGGCGCCGAAGGCGTCGCGGCAGAGGGGGTACTGCCACCCGGCCGCCAGAGGCCGCCGTTTTCCTGGAACGCCTTCCAGTCCTTGTGGTTTGGCGTAACGGCGAAGCGGATCTCGTTCTTGGCGTCGCCGTTAACGTCCTTGCCGACATTGATCTTGGCCAGGAACTCGATGCCGTCGAGATCAGCGAAGCCGTTGATGCGCCGCGCCGCCTGGGCCTGGGGCGAGTTGTCCTTGTCCGACAGCCCGCGCGCCGAGTTGAGGATGCCGCGCACGAAGGAGCGGCCCATGTTGCCCCACTCGGGGCCCTTGAGGCTCAGGAGGCCAATAAGGCTCCACACCTTGCGCTTGGCGAACGACCCCTCGGTGATGACGAACTCGGCGTTCAGGTAGACCGAGCCGGTGGTCTCGTTGCGGGTCGCATAGCCACCGGTCCAGCCCTGGGACGGATCGTCATAACCGCCGGGCTTCAGGGTCATCCTGACCGGCACGATCGTGCCCTTGGGGATCAGGTCGTAGGAGTTCTGGGACTCCGCATCGTTGTAGTCGTTCCACGCACCGGTCATGGTCAGGACGCTCCTTCATTGTCTTGAGGGACGGGGATATCGGCGGGCTGGGCAGCGGGCCGGCCATACGCCAGCCGCTCGCTCGCCGGTTTGACGGGGCCGCCGATCTTTTCCATCAGGCGGCCGAGATGAGGTTCCTCGATCTGGTCGAGACGCCCGCTGCGATCCTTGGCAGGGAAACCGAAGGGATTGAGAGTCTGGCAGACGAAGGCCCGGAACGGCTCGCCGTCGCCCTGGCTCACCTCGGCCATGGTGATGACCTCGTCGACGATGCCGGGCAGTTCGTTGCCGGTCTTGGAGCCGTCGATCTGCGGCACGAAGACGCGCCGATTGAAGTCGTCGAGCTTCTCGTCGAGGATCCCGACGAACCAGACGTTCTTGCCCCGGGTGTGCTGCAGATGGGTGAGCCAGGCGATCATCTCCTGGCCGTGCAGTCCGTAAGCACCGCGCATGTCGGGCTTGCCCGTGCGTTCGGAGACCGCCTGCGGCTGTCCCTTGCACCACTGGAAACACAGCCGACCAGCCACCGTGATGCTGTCAATGAAGATGGTCCGGTACTTATCTAGCGCCGCCGCATCGCCGAAGCGTTCAGAGACCGCCTCGAAGTGTGCCTGGCTGTAGACTTGGTCCTCGCGGAGCGCCGGGTTCGGCCCGCCGATGAAGACGGCGAAGTCGCGGCATTCAGCCCAGGTACGCGGCCGGATGGTGTCACCCGGCCAGCCCTCGATGGCGAGGTCGCCGGCCTCCAGGTCGAAGAACAAGGTGCTCGGCGCGTCCAGCGTCCACAGCAGCGAAGTCTTGCCGATCCCGGACTTGCCGAAGATGCAGCCCTTGATGCCGCGCCGCTCGGCCAGCCGCTCGTCGGCGGAAATGATGGGGAGACCGCTCATCGCGCGTCCTCCCCGTTGGAGGGCTTCAACTTGAAACTGGGTTTGCCGACCCGAACGGTGCGGGCGGACTGAAAGGCGGCACGGATCGCGCTCGGCCAGGCGGCATACTTGCGTTCGGGAACCTTGAAGGCGATGTCGACGTACTCGGTGGGTTCATCGCCCTCGGCGCGGATGCGCTCGACCAGGGCGGCATACTTGCGTTCGGGAACCTTGAAGGCGATGTCGACGTACTCGGTGGGTTCATCGCCCTCGGCGCGGATGCGCTCGACCAGGGCGGCCAGTTGGGCCTGGTCCCAATCGACCTTCTTGGGCAGATCGGCGACCACGGTCGCCGCGCCGTCGTCGAAACGGACAGTGCCGGTGTCCTTGCCGTCGGCCTGGCGAGCCTTGGCGGCGGTGTCGCCGTATTTGAGCGCCAGGGCGCCGTCGAGCCAGTCTCGGACCAGCTTGGCGAACCGCAGGGCCTCGTCGGCCTCTTCCTGCAGCAGCACCAACTGATCGGCGGGCAGACCGGCGATGTCGCCGACCGCCATGTTTGGGAGGGCGTTCAAGGTGGGACGGTTGGGGATGCTCATCGCCGCCTCCCGTCAGGCCGATGCCGAGAAGGCGTTGTCGGCGGTGCTCTTGCGCATCTGCTCCGCCTCGAAGGCCTCGACGTCTTCCTGGCGGTACACGACGCGACCGCCGATCTTCAGGAAGGCGGGCCCCTCGCCCGTCCACCGCCACCGTTCCAGCGTGCGGTGGCTGATGTTCCACCGCGCCGCCAGTTCGGTCTGATTCAAATGCCGGACAGCCATCTGTCTCTCCTTCGGTTGTCTGCGAAAACCTGGGGAGAGCTTGGCAGGGGGCTGGGTAGGGGTTGGGTAGGGGGAAGGAAGGGCGGAAGGTAGGAATCAAAAAAAACGGGCCCGAGAAATCGGGTAGGCGGGTTCCTTACGGTTCCCGCCTCCCACACCACCGGGCATACGGATCACGTACCACGGCGGTTTCCGCTCCGTTGTAACGCAAGGTGCCTGTCGGTCAGGGGAGTGAGCCCTTGGGCCATGAACCAATCCAGGTTCATGGCTTCGGTGGCCTGGTAGCTCAACGCCTTGCGCCACCAGCCCTTTCCGGACATTGCCATGATCCGGGCCCGCCATG
>Ga0209364_1000214_pt1 | contig 13452 bp, 8 predicted proteins | sample WorMetHERISLAND2_3_FD_187387 | JGI IMG/M metagenome (GOLD analysis project Ga0209364, IMG submission 187387) | Marine gutless worms symbiont microbial communities from Max Planck institute for Marine Microbiology, Germany - Olavius albidus HERON... | ecosystem: Host-associated > Annelida >... | reverse complement strand
GTCAACCTCTACAACGACAAGTTCGCGATTCCCGCCAAGCGGTTGATTATGGCCATGGTCGAGCACGGCCTGCGAGACAAGGTGAAGTTCAACGAATCGGTAGAGTGGACCTACTTCTATCTGTGGCACCACGAAGGACGCCGGGCGAGGCATGGCGCGGCCATGTTCGCCCCGGACTATGCCCACTGGGAGGGCATGTACGAGGTCGCCCACCGCTTCTATATCGAGATGGTGCCCGAAGTACGTGAAGCCATCGAGAAGGCCCGGCACGAAGGCAACACGGCGGGGGCCAATGCGGTCCAGGCCCTGCTTGACGAGATCCTCTCCTCCGAGCTGCACCGCTGGTTCCAAGGGGGAGAGCCACCCAAGTTCTGGCGCCCGGAGGATAGCGACAACCACGGCTTCAAGTGATAGGCACCTCGAAAATCCCAGGGAACAGCGCGGGCAAGCCCACGCCTACTGCGTATCTGAGGAGTGCCAAATGTAGGCGTCGGCTTGCCGGCGCTGAGGTGGGGTTTCCTCATAGACATGGAGCGATTTTGCGGTTTACCAAGAGACAATAACAGCCATGAGACTCGGATTCCCACTCTGCTTGGTCTTGCTCCTGGTGTCTTCTCTCTGTGGAGCCAGACCGTTCGAGGACGCTCAATGCCAGGAGTGCCACGGCGTCAAGGGATTTGGGGTCCCGACCGGGGAGCATGGAGAGACCACACAGGAGCAGCTGTTCGTTGCCACCGAGTCCTTCGCGGAGAGCGTGCACGGTGCGCTGGCCTGTACCGATTGTCACCACGATATCGAGGAGCTGCCGCACCGTGAAGGTGGACTCGCCCGAGTGGACTGCATCACCTGCCATGAGCAAATCGAAAGCAATCGATGGATGCCTGCCGGCCGTGCCGCCTGGTTACGGCTCAAGCTGCCGCGTCTGGTAACCTTCACCCGCGACTATGCGCTGTCCGCCCATGCGGACGTATCGGTGCCGAACAACGCCGGTTGCGCGACCTGCCACACGGCGCATTATGTCTTTCCTTCGGACGACCCCCGCGCGAGCACCTATCGTCTGGAGTCACCCGCCATGTGCGGCGCCTGCCACCGGCAGGCCCTAGAAGAATACCGGGCGTCCATGCACGGGGCGGCCCTGAAGCGACCCTGGGTCGGCGATTCGGCCACCTGCAGCGATTGTCACAGCTCTCATAAAGTCACGGATTTGACCAGGCTGCCGGCCCATCGGGTGGTCACCGAGCGGTGCGGCGAGTGCCATGCCGCCGAACGCGACGGCTATATGGCCAGTCCCCACGGGCAACTGGCCTGGCACGGCAACCCGGATGCCCCTAAGTGCGTGGACTGCCACGCCGGTCACGACATCGTCCGGGTAGCCGATGCGGCCTCGCCGGTAGGCCCGGCGCACCGAGTCGAGACCTGCCGCAAGTGCCACGAGCGGGCCAATGAGCAATTCGTCAAGTACCACCCTCACGGCACCACGCGTAACTTCGACAAATATCCGGGCCTGTGGCTGCTGGGCAAAGGGATGGGCGCGCTGATCGTACTGGTCCTGGTCTTCCTCTACACCCATTCGGTGCTCTGGTGGTGGCGCGAGAAGCAGGAACGCCCGGCGATCTACCGCCGGGTCGAGGGGCGCAGCTATCCCATGCGAATCAAGCCCGAGAAGCCCCGCAGCGGGGTGCATTTTCGGCGCTTTGCCTGGGGCTGGCGGGTCAACCACTGGCTGCTGGCCCTGTCCCTGATGCTGCTGGTCTTTACCGGCATGGTCGTCATGTACCCGAACACCGACTGGGCCCAGACCCTAGTACCCCTCCTCGGCGGGCCCGGACTCCTCAATGCGATCCACCACTGGGCCGGCGTCGTCTTTCTGCTGACCATCTTCGGGCATGCCGGGGTGGTCCTGATACGTATCCTCCGCGACCGGAATTTCGACTGGTTCGGCCCCGACTCCCTGCTGCCGCGCTGGCAGGATTGGGAGGACATGAAGGCGCAGTTCCGCTGGTACTTCGGCAAGGGCGAGCAGCCGCGTTTTGAGCGCTGGACCTACTGGGAGAAGTTCGACTATTGGGCCGTGTACTGGGGCGCCCTCATCATTGGTCTCTCGGGCCTCCTGCTCTGGTTCGCCGACGCGGTGGGCACCGTCCTGCCCGGATGGATTTTCAATCTGGCTACGGTAGCCCATGGTCTGGAGGCCTTTCTGGCGGTTATGACCTTGTTTGTGGTGCATTTCTTCAACAACCATTTCCGACCCGCCAAGTTCCCCCTGGATCCGGTGATGTTCACCGGCTCCTGGGACCTGGAGGAGCTCAAGGAGGAACGCCCCGCCGAGTACAAGCGGCTGCGGGACTCCGGCGCGCTGGATGGACTGCTGGTCACGCCCCCCTCCAAGACCTGGAACTGGGTCTCCCACCTGCTGGGTTTTACCCTGCTGGGCATTGGGCTTCTGCTGTTGGTCCTGGTCGTGGACGGGTTTTTGACGCGGGGGTTGTTCTAAAGAATCCAGGAAGCCGCGACAATCCATGTAATCTGCGGATAAAATAGAATGACCGTCTCGTCGAACCTGATCGAACCGGGAGCAACCACCATGCGCATTGCACGTTTTCAGGATGCCGCCGGGGCCGTCCATTACGGGATCCCCAGTGGCGAAGGGCACGCACTTCTGCTGGCGGGTGACCTCTACGGGGGCCTGCGCGAGACTGGAGAGACGGTCGCCGTGAGCAAGTGGGTGGCCCCGATCATCCCGGTCAACATCTTCGGTATCGGCCTCAACTACCGCGCCCACGCCCAGGAGACCGGAGCACAAATCCCCGAGTACCCCATCCTCTTCATGAAGCCCACCACGACGATCAGCGGTCCGGGAGACCCTATCGTCCTGCCGGCATCCTGCACCCATGGCCCGGAGGTCGATTTCGAAGCGGAGCTGGTGGTCGTCATCGGGCGCACCGCAAAAGACGTGTCGGAGACGCAGGCCCTGGATCATGTCCTCGGTTATACCTGTTCGAACGACGTCTCGGCCCGGCGCTGGCAGAAGCACGGCGGCGCCCGCCAGTGGGTGCGCGGCAAGAGCTTCGACGGCTTCTGTCCCCTGGGCCCGGTGTTGGTCACCGCCGATGAGATCCCGGACCCGCAGGTCCTGGACGTGCGCTGTCTGCTCAACGGCGAGACCATGCAGACCGGCCGGACCAGCGATATGATCTTCCCCGTGGCCCAGCTTATCGCCCACCTCAGCCGGGATACGACCCTGTTGCCGGGTACCCTGATCCTTACTGGGACGCCGCCGGGCGTCGGCTTTGCGCGCACCCCGCCGGTCTTCCTCTCGGACGGAGACAAGGCACGGGTCGAGATCGAGCATATCGGAGCCTTGGAGAACCCGGTCCAGAACGCCTCGGCCTGACTTCTATATCCAGAACCCGGATCATCCATATTCGCTAATCGGGACCACAAAGGGGGCAAAGTTTTTTGTAGAGGCCACCCCTTGCGGGTGCCTAGCCAGGTTAGGTTGAGGTGGAGAACGAACCCCAACAAAAGAAAAACTCCGGATCGCACGAATCCTTGCGGATCAATTCGCGCTGATTCGCGCGATTCGTAGTTCTCTTACAAATCGGTTATCGAGTTACGGCGCGTTCGGATTTGGGTAGTGGCTAAATTTTAAGTGATGAAGTCCGCCAGCTGCACCTCGTCATTCCAACAGGAATTGCTGGAATCCAGGTGCCAGGGATGGCAAAAACAGTGGCGGGTTGAATCACGTAGGTTGCACAACCATGCCACTTGAAATTTAACTACTTAACCGGATTCGTTGTTACAGTTCAATCCCGAAACGCGCGTCTAACCCGATCTACCTTGCTGAGAACACCTTATTTATTGTCCCAATACGTTAGTAAAAATTATGCACTTTAATGCAAGACTTTTAGTATACTCTCATTCATGAGATCTTACAGGAAATCATCTGAAATGATTCAAGAGTATCTTGATCATCATGATAAGCACCCGAATCATAGTGATGATGAGTTTCATGTGGAATGACTATCAGTCATTGGCTTAAGTCGGCTTCAGCGGAGGAATACAGGGAAGCGAGGGAGCATAAGCATCGAGCGGAGTGCGCCGCCCCCGGGTAGGCGTAGGGCCAAGCGTAATGTCAGGGCCTTCTACCGCCATTTATCGACACACCCGCGGCCTCAAGGAGCTCCAGGCTGTCTGCGCGGTCATGCGCAAACTCTTGCTCGCCATCCATGCCATGCTTAGAACGAACTCTCCCTTCGACAGCCGCCACTTCTTCTCACCCACTAAACGACCACTTAATAAATCCAATTTATAATCAGTGGCCACTTTTTGGGAATTAGGACGAAAATCGGTCTTGCTTCGGAACAGAGTATCTACTCATTGTCAACGCCCCTAGTACGACATTTCTTCATATTTTGCATATTTACCGTAGGGTGGTCTGTATCCACCATCCAGGCACATATTGGTGGGCACGGCCTGCCCCTATAGGTTTTATACTGAAAAATAAATCGAAATTGATTGCTCGCACTCCTTAGCACTAGGAAATGCCTTCCAGCTCCGCCTCCAGGTCCTCCGCTTCCACTCGGCACTTGGCGACGAATTGCAGCTTGCGCACCAGCTCCCGTGCCGCTTCTAGGTCTTGTGCCGATGGTGTTTCCAGCCGGGTCTCCAATTCACCTGTCAGCATGCGGGCATGGTCGGCAAGGCGATCCAGGATCTCACCGACCGCGGTCACGAGGTCCGGTCGGTCCCTGACCTGGGTCAGGGCCTCGTGCAGCTCCATCTGCTCCATCAGGAATGCCGTGTCCTGGGTCGATGTTTGCTCGTTGCTCCAGTCCCCGGTGTGGAGGAGCGAGAGTAAATAACGCGCGCGCCCCAGGGGGTCTTTGAGGGTTTGAAAGGCCTCGTTGACGCGGGTGGAGGCCTGCATGGACAACCGCCGCTCACGGTCCCCTGATGCGGTATAGCGATCCGGGTGCAGCGCATGCTGCAGGACATGGTAGCGCTTCGCCAGCAGATCGCCATCCACCCGGTAGCTCATGGGCAATCCGAAGAGCTCGAAGTGGTTCTTGGAGAAATCCAGCACGGGAAACTCACTCTATCAATGCTTATTATGCGTCGGATTGTCGTCGCCTCCCGCCGCCGCGATGCGTTCCACCTCTTCCGGTGCTAAACTGAGCAGCTCGGAAGCTTCCGACACCAAGCCGGCTCAACAGATGATGTACGACCTGGGCGTTGCCTTTCTCTAACCCTTTTTCCAACCCTTTTCTCTCACTTTCGAAGCCGATGGCGAAAGATGGCAAAGATTTGATCCGGAGCGTCGCCATTTTTCGCGCAACCCGAAATGGGGTCCGTCCGATTTCGGGCGCAAACAATGGGGCGACGACCATTGCCTTCGGCGGCCCGCGTTTGTCTTGCATCCGTCCCGGCGCGCACTCCGCGTGGCGTGGCACCAGGACTCCCGCAATGACTTGACGCCGTGTCGCATGGCCTGGCATTTCGTCTCCGACGGCGCTCACGCGCCGCACTCCGACCAAACGCTCGGCCCTAGCTCGGCCCTACGCCTACCCGGGGGGCGTCGCACTTCGCTCGGCGCTTTCGCTCCCCTGTGCTCCTCCATCGATTTCGGTCAACATGCGTTGGGTCTCCTGAATCTGTGTCTGGAGATCCCGGTTCTTCGACAGGACCCCCAGCATGGTCATGTAGTCACGGAATCCCCGCTCGTTCGCACCCAGCAGCTCCCGCAGGCGGTGCACGATGTAGGTGACGACTTACCTGGGGCTTACGGTCCCCGGAGTCGCACAGTATTGCCAGTACCAGGGCATCGGGGTTGTCTTAAGCCAACAGGCCGGTACAGTCGATCTGATGCATGTCTACGGTAGTCGAGCAGCCCCGGCTCGTCGAGGCCCGCCGCATGGTTAGGCGGTCGGTTCCGATGTAGATTAGAAACTGGCGGACCGGTCCCTGGTGACCGGCCAAGCGAATGTCGGTGTAGTAGCGCAGCATCCGTAGCGGCATATTCGACACATTATTGTTGGCAATCTCGATGTGCAGCAGGAATTCTTCGCCGTCGGTCGCGCGCATAGGCGACCAGATCTGCCCGGCGGTCTTCGACCCGCTGGTTCTGGGTCTCTAAAAGATCGACGGCCTTGGCCTTAGAGCCCTAAGAGGTAAGTGCGCCAAATCGGTGGTGAGCCGCTTGAGCATATCGCGGCTGATGATGTCCTTTACAGTCATAGAAGAAGGTCCCGCGAAAAGAACCGGACCAAGGGCCCTATTCTTCGGTTTACATCAGAGATTCGGTTTAAAAAGAAAAGTCGATATCATCTTGTTAATCTTGCCCTATTAGCGGTTGGCACGACGATTATGTAAACACGCACTAGACATTGAAGCTCTCGCCACAGCCGCAGGTGTCCTTGACGTTGGGATTGTTGAACTTGAAGCCTTCGTTGAGCCCTTCCCTGGCGTAGTCGACCTCGGTACCATCGAGGTAGAGTAGGCTCTTGGGGTCTACGATGACTTTGACCCCCTGGTCTTCGAAGACCTGATCCTCGGACCCCACTTCGTCCGCGAACTCCATCACGTAGGCCATGCCGGAGCAGCCGGAGGTTCGGACGCCGAGGCGCAGCCCCAATCCCTTGCTGCGGTTGGCGAGAAATTTACGGACGTGATCCGCCGCCGCCGCCGTCATTGTGATACTCATAATTCGACTCCCTGAGCGTCCTGCTTTTTCTCATAGTCCTGAATCGCGGCCTTGATGGCGTCTTCCGCCAGCACCGAGCAGTGGATCTTGACCGGTGGCAGGGCCAGCTCGTCGGCGATGTCCTGGTTCTTGATCTCCTGGGCCTCATCCAGGGTGCGACCCTTGACCCACTCCGTCAACAGGCTGCTGGAGGCGATCGCCGAGCCACAGCCGTAAGTCTTGAAACGGGCGTCCTCGATGAGGCCCTGGTCACTGACCTTGATCTGCAGGCGCATCACGTCACCGCAGGCCGGCGCCCCGACCATGCCGGTGCCCACGGTGCCGTCGTCGTTGTCAAACTTGCCTACGTTGCGCGGGTTCTCGTAATGGTCCAATACCTTTTCGCTATATGCCATGGTCTGTTACCTCTCGGCAAAAACATCGCAGCCGGGCGGGGACGTCAGTGCGCCGTCCACTGCACGGTGCTCAAATCGACGCCGTCTTTATACATATCCCACAAGGGCGATAGCTCGCGCAGTCGTTCGACCTGTTCCCGAATCTTCCCGACCGCGAAGTCCACCTCTTCCGAGGTCGTGAACCGCCCGAGCGAGAAGCGGATGGAGCTGTGCGCCATCTCGTCCTCGCGTCCCAGGGCCCGCAACACATAGCTCGGCTCCAGACTGGCCGAGGTGCAGGCGGAGCCCGAGGATACCGCTAGGTCCTTCAGGGCCATGATGAGGGACTCGCCCTCGACGAAGGCAAAGCTCAGGTTCAGGTTGCCGGCCACCCGCCGGTCCCGGTCGCCGTTCAGGACGACCTGCTCCATATCCTTGAGACCGTCCCACAGGCGACGGCGCAGGGCCGATATGCGCTCGTTCTCCGTAGCCATCTCCGCTCGGGCGATCCGAAACGCCTCGCCCATGCCGACGATCTGGTGCGTGGCGAGGGTACCGGAGCGCATGCCGCGCTCATGGCCGCCACCGTGTATCTGCGCCTCGAGACGCACCCGCGGTTTCCGTCGCACATAGAGGGCGCCGATACCCTTGGGGCCGTAAATCTTGTGAGCCGAGAAGGACATCAGGTCGATCTTCATCCGTTCCAGATCGATGGGAACCTTACCGGCGCTCTGGGCGGCATCGACATGAAACAGGATCTTGCGCGCCCGGGTCAGCTCGCCGATGCCTTCGATGTCCTGGATGACACCGATCTCGTTATTCACATGCATGATCGAGACCAGAATGGTGTCGTCCCGCAGGGCGGCTTCCAGCCTAGCCAAGGCGATGAGGCCATCGGGCCGGGGGTTGAGATAGGTGACCTCGAATCCCGCCCGCTCGAGGTGACGGCAGGTATCCAGCACCGCCTTGTGCTCCGTCTTGGCGGTGACGATATGCCTGCCCCGTTTGTGGTAAAAGTGGGCGACGCCCTTGATCGCCAGGTTATCCGACTCGGTGGCGCCGGAGGTCCAGACAATCTCCTTGGGATCGGCCTTGACGAGCGCCGCTACTTGGCGGCGGGCCTCATCCACCGCCTCTTCCGCTTCCCAGCCGAAGGAATGGGAACGCGAGGCCGGATTACCGAATCGACCCTCCGGGGTAAGATAGCTGCACATTTTCTCGGCGACCCGGGGGTCGACGGGGGTGGTCGCCGAGTAGTCCATGTAAATAGGTAGCTTCATTTTCATAGGGCTCCGAAACGCTTGGCATCGCCTGCCAAATGCTCAGGCACCGGCGCTCACCCCCCGCGGTGCCGCGGTCGTCGATCCCGACCTCGGGTCCCGGTGGGTCCCGACGCTCGGCGCTACCTTGTCTTCCCTTGCCGTCGACCAGATCCTGTAGACTGATGCGGTCGAGGTATTCATAGATCCGAGTGCTCAGATCCTGCCATAGGTCATGGGTTAGGCAGGGACCTTGGTTCCGGCAGTTGTGGGCGCCGCCGCACCGGGTGGTATCCACGCGCTCATCCACCGCGGAGATGACCTCCGCTACATGGATCTCGGCTGCATTCCGCGCCAGCCTGTAGCCGCCGCCGGGACCACGCATACTCGAGACGAGAGTGTGCATACGCAGTCTGGAGAAGAGCTGCTCCAGGTAGGACAGGGAGATGCCCTGACGTTGCGCGATGTCCGCCAATGGGATCGGTCCCTTCCCGCGATGGAGCGCCAAATCGAGCATCGCAGTGACGGCGTAGCGCCCTTTCGTGGTCAGTCTCACAGGTAATTTGCTCCTGCCTTGAGGGAGTCTCGAAAGGTTACAATAACCAACTCATTCAGTCAAGTATTAAGTCGCACGTATTTTCTTAGAGACTATCAGCTTCCGGGCATTTCAGGGCCACCGAAAAAAACATACCGCAAAAACAAGCTCATAGCATGGGAGCGAGGGGGTAAGTTGGGCAAAGCCGCCGGGACGAGCGATGCCCCGAGCGGTCAATTATCCGAGGGCAGGGGTAGAAGGCTGACACCTGACAACTGTTGAGCGTTGGGCACGGACCATCGGAGCGCTGGCATCTTGCCGGCAATGATTTGCCGCCAGGATGGCGGCGTTCCGGCTTTGCCCGACCTACTTCTGTAACCGGTTGCTTTTTATCGAATGATCATAATGATCATTCGGTTGCCCTGCCGGGCACTTGGCCGTGGCCGCGGAGGTCCACCACGAAGGGTAGGGCGCCGGCTTGCCGGCGCTCAAGTCGGCTACGGGGCCGGATTGCAAGCCAATGTCGTTAAGTTATGCTGTCATCCCGGCAGGGAGTGTCGGAATCCAGTCACAGGGATGTGAAGCTTCTCACCATTTTTAGGGCTTTCCGGCTCCGGAAATCCCGGTCAAATCGGCAACTTTGCCTTGCATTTAAGCGCGGGCTTACCCCGCACCTATCATCGAGAGATCCAGCGATACCAGGGTGCGCCCAGGCGATCGAGACTGTGAAAGTATTTGTGACCCCATTTCGGGTTGCGCGAAAAATGGCGACGCTCCGGTCAGATCTGAAAATCCAGGAATACTTTCACAGTCTCGATTAGGTGCGGGGCAAGCCCGCGCCTACCAGCCTATGGTTATGCTGCGCTGACCAGATCGACATCCCGACGACTCCGCTCAGGTCATGTTTTTGGGCAGATTTTTTCGCGCTCTCCCTGTCCCATTCCCTGACCGGCATCGAGTACACTAGGCAGGAAGTCGCGTAGTGGGTGGTTCGCACTGAGTTCTCCGTGTCCCTGCGGTTTAAACGAGCAGTTATCCCGATAGGTCGATCCCGTGGCATCAGCCCCCCGATTCGTTCACCTGCACCTGCATTCCGAGTACTCGCTGGTCGACGGGCTGGTGCGCATCAAGCCTTTGGTCGAGGCGACGGTAGCCAAGGAGATGCCGGCCGTTGCGGTTACCGATCAATGCAACCTGTTCTGTCTGATACGCTTCTACCAGGCCGCCGTAGCGGCAGGCATCAAGCCCATCGTCGGGGCGGATCTGTGGGTCCGCAACCCGGACGATGCCAACCAGCCCCACCGGCTACTGGTATTGGTCCGGGACCGGATCGGTTATCTGAATCTGACCCGGCTCATCTCCCGTGCCTATCTGGAGGGTCAGCACTTAGGCTTACCTCAGGTGGAACGGGCCTGGGCCGAAGCAGCGACCGACGGCCTCATCGCCCTCTCGGGCGGTCCGCACGGCGATGTGGCCCGGGCCCTCCTGACCGGCCATCAGGAGCGGGCCGAGGCGCTGCTCGACGGTTGGCTCAAGGTCTTCGGTGACCGCTATTACCTAGAGCTGATCCGCACCGGGCGCGAGTACGAGTTCGAGTCTATCGAGCGTTGCGTGGAGCTAGCCGCCCGCAAGGGCGTGCCGGTGGTAGCGACCAACGACGTGCGCTTCCTCGACGCCAAGGATTTTGGGGCCCATGAGGCCCGGGTCTGCATCCACGACGGCCGCACCCTCAACGATCCACGTCGTCCCCGTCTCTACAGCGCAGAGCAGTATCTACGCACCTCCGAGGAGATGGCCGAGTGCTTCGCCGATCTCCCGGAGGCCCTGGAGAACAGTGTCGAGATCGCCAGGCGCTGTAATCTGGAGCTCGATCTGGGCCGGAGCTTTCTCCCGGATTTCCCGATCCCGGAAGGGATGACCATGGAGGCCTTCTTCGCCGCAGAATCCAGGCGGGGGCTGGAGCGGCGACTGAAACGCATCGGCGACCGTGACACACCGGATTTCGATGCTCGGCACAAGGTCTACGACGAGCGCCTGGCGCTCGAGCTCGAAGTCATCAGCCAGATGGGCTTTCCGGGCTACTTTCTGATCGTCGCTGATTTCATCCGCTGGGCCAAGGACAACGGTATCCCGGTGGGGCCGGGGCGCGGGTCCGGGGCCGGCTCCCTGGTGGCTTATGCGCTCGAGATCACGGATCTGGACCCGCTCGAGCACGATCTGCTGTTCGAACGCTTCCTGAATCCCGAGCGGGTCTCGATGCCGGATTTCGACGTGGACTTCTGTATGGAGAACCGGGACCGGGTCATCGACTATGTCGCCGGGCGTTACGGACGCGACGCCGTGTCCCAGATCATCACCTTTGGCACCATGGCGGCCAAGGCCGTGGTGCGTGACGTGGGCCGGGTCATGGGCCTCCCCTACGGGATGGTGGACCGGATCGCCAAGATGGTGCCCTTCGAGCTGGGCATGACCCTCGACAAGGCCCTGGAGGAGAACGACGACCTCAAGGACGCCTATCGGGACGAAGAAGAGGCCCAAGCTGTCATCAACCTGGCCCGCAAGCTGGAAGGTCTGGCCCGCAACGCCGGTAAACACGCCGGCGGCGTGGTCATCGCGCCGACCAGGCTGACGGATTTCGCCCCTCTCTACTGCGAGCCCGGTGGCGAGAATCTGGTCACCCAGTTCGACAAGGACGACGTGGAGCAGGCCGGCCTGGTTAAATTCGATTTTCTGGGGCTGCGCACCCTCACCATCATCGATTGGGCGCGCAAGACTATCAACGGGATTCGGGGCCAGGCCGGCGAGCCCCCCATCGACATCGGTGCCATCCCCATGGACGATACCGATGTCTTTACCTTGCTTAAAAGCTGCAAAACCACCGCCGTCTTCCAGCTCGAGTCCCGGGGCATGAAGGAGCTGATCAGAAAGCTGCAGCCGGATTGCTTCGACGATATCACCGCCCTGGTGGCCCTGTTTCGTCCCGGTCCCCTCCAATCCGGCATGGTGGACGACTTCATCGACCGTAAGCACGGACGGGCCAAGGTCGCCTACCCCCACCCCGAGCTAGAGCCCATCCTCAAGCCTACCTACGGCGTCATCCTCTACCAGGAGCAGGTCATGCAGATCGCCCAGATATTGGCGGGCTACACCCTGGGGGGCGCGGATCTGCTGCGCCGGGCCATGGGTAAGAAAAAGCCTGCGGAGATGGCCAAGCAGCGGACCGTCTTCGTGGACGGCGCGGTGGAGCGCGGCGTCGCCGCCGAGACCGCCGCCTGCATCTTCGACCTGATGGAGAAGTTCGCCGGGTACGGATTTAACAAATCACACTCCGCCGCTTACGCCCTGGTCGCTTACCAGACTTTGTGGCTCAAGGCCCACTACCCGGCGGCCTTCATGGCGGCGGTGCTGAGCGCCGACATGGACAACACCGACAAGGTCGTGACCCTGATCGACGCCTGCCGGGAGATGCAGCTCAAGCTCGAGCCGCCGGCCATCAACCGCTCCGAATACCGATTCACGGTTCGGGACGAACGCACCGTCGTCTACGGCATCGGCGCCATCAAGGGGGTCGGCGAGTCCGCCATCGAGGCTATGCTCCAGGCGCATCGGGAAGACGGCCCCTTCAAGGACATCTGGGACCTCTGCCGGCGCATCGATCTCTACAAGGCCAATCGCCGGGTGCTTGAAGCACTGATCCGGGCCGGGGCCCTGGATGAGCTGGGGGAAAATCGGGCGACCCTGACCGCACAGCTTCCCATGGCCCTCAAGCTGGCCGAGCAGCGCAAGGAGACGGAAACGGCCGGGCAAATCGACCTGTTCGGGACGCTCGACACGAGCAACCTGGCCCGGCCCGATGCTCAGCTCGTCTCCCGCACCTGGGGGGAGTGGGAGGAAGAGCAGCGCCTCCAGGGCGAGAAAGAAACCCTGGGGCTCTACCTCACCGGGCACCCCATCCACCGGGTCGCAGCGGAGCTCGACGCCATGACGGGCGCCCGCATCGGCGTGCTCCTGCAGTCGGGGCGCGGCACTACCGACGGCGAGCGCCGGACGGTCGCGGGCCTGGTCGTCGGCGTGCGCCACGGCAAGACCCAGCGCGGGCGCATGGGCTCGGTGATACTGGACGACAGCACCGGGCGGATCGAAGCCACCTGCTTTTCCGAGGTCTACCAGGAAGTGAGTGACCTCCTGGTGGCGGACAACATCCTGATCATCAGCGGTGCCTTGAGCTACGACAACTACCGCGACGGCTGGTCCCTGCGCGCCGAGCAGGTGCGGACCCTGGAGCAGGCGCGGGCGGACCTGGCGCATCACCTCGCCCTGGTCGTGGACCTGAGCGACCCGGACGCCCATACCCGGGGCCAAGCCCTCGTCGGCGAGCTACGCGCCATCCTGGGTACCTTCACCGGCACCGGCCTGCCGGTCTGCATCCATTACCATCGTCCCAACGCCCGTGGTCGCCTGCTGATGGGCAAGGAGTGGCGGGTGCGACCCACGGACGAGCTCCTCAAGCGGCTGCGCCAGCTATTGAGCACAGACGCGGTTCGGGTCTCTTATGAGAGGATTGATTTCGAAGCGGCACTG
>Ga0209364_1000211_pt1 | contig 13549 bp, 13 predicted proteins | sample WorMetHERISLAND2_3_FD_187387 | JGI IMG/M metagenome (GOLD analysis project Ga0209364, IMG submission 187387) | Marine gutless worms symbiont microbial communities from Max Planck institute for Marine Microbiology, Germany - Olavius albidus HERON... | ecosystem: Host-associated > Annelida >... | reverse complement strand
CTTGAAAAAGCGAGGTGGCTTCGCGAAAGGATACAAGACTGCTTGCCTGGGCCACTCGATAGGCCGGCTTGATTGCCCAGGAGTCGCAAGCATTCAGCGCGTGGGTGGGGTAAAGTATATAATTCCCCTCCGAAAGGCGTGAATGCCTGAAATACCTGTTTTTTCCTTTCATAACATAACCTTAGCATACAGCTGAAGATGCTAAAGTTACCTAGATCCATTGTTATTCAAGAAAAAATAATCCTGGTCATCCTGTTAATCTTGTCCTAATTAGCGGTTGGCACGGCGATTATGTCAACACAACCTAGCTGCTATCAGGTACAACCTCGGCATTATCTCCCACATCGCTCGCCTCCCCCGCCGGGACCGCGGCCGGGATCAATGGGCGGCTCACCTGATTCCTCGCTCTGTTCCAAGGCTAAATGGTCGCCCAGGAATTCAGGGTCGCGGATCTCCGCCAGGGTCGGCAGGTCGTTGAGGGAACGCAGCCCAAAGTAGTCCAGAAATTTGCGGGTGGTGGCATAGAGGGCCGGACGGCCGGGTACGTCGCGGTGGCCGACGCTACGTATCCACTCCCGCTCGGTGAGGGTCTTAACGATGTGGGTGCTGACGGCGACGCCGCGGATGTCTTCAATCTCGCCGCGGGTGACGGGCTGGCGGTAGGCGATCAGGGCCAAAGTCTCCAGCAGGGCGCGAGAATAGCGGGCCGGCTTCTCTTCCCACAGGCGTGCCACCCAGGGGACAATCTCCTTGCGGACCTGGACCCGAAAGCCGCCGGCGACCTGGATCAGCTCAATGCCCCGGTCCCGGTAGTCCCGCTCCAGGGAGGCGAGGACGGCCAGCACCGCGTCTCGGGCCGGCTGTCCCTCATCGGGAAAGAGGCCGAGCAGGCGCTCCGGGGTCAGGGGTTTGCCGGCCGCCAGCAGGGCCCCTTCGAGGATCTGCTTGAGGGGTGGTTGTCCGCTCACGCCGCACTCACGCCTCGGTTCCGCGCAGGCGGGCGTGAATGGGGGCGAAGGGCGCGGGCTGCACCAGCTCGATGGCGGCGTCCTTGACCAGCTCAAGCAGGGCGAGGAAGGTGACCACGACCCCGGCCCGTCCCTCGTCCAGCTCGAACAGCTGGACAAAGGGGACGAAGCTCGTTTCCCGCATCCGCTCTAGCACCTTCGCCATGCGCTCGCGCAGGGACAGGGATTCCGGCTCGACGCGGTGGCTGAGGTAGAGATCCGCTCGGGCCAAGACTTCGCGCAGGGCTGACAGGAGATCATGTAGGTCCACGGTCGGTGGCAGTCGGCGCACCTGTCCCGGCGGCACCCGCGCCCGGCTGACGAATACGTCCCGTCCCAGGCGCGGCAGGGCGTCCAGGTCCTGGGCCGCTTGCTTGAAGCGTTCATACTCCCGGAGCCGCCGTACTAGCTCGGCCCGCGGGTCTTCTTCGTCCTCGTGCGACGTCGGCCGCGGCAGCAGCATGCGCGACTTGATCTCGGCCAGAATGGCGGCCATGACCAGGTATTCGGATGCCAGCTCTAGGCGCAATCCCTTCTTCATCAGCTCCACGTACTCCATGTACTGCGCGGTGATTTCGGCAATGGGGATATCGAGGATGTCCAGGTTCTGACGCCGAATAAGATACAAGAGCAGGTCCAGCGGCCCTTCAAAGGCCTCAAGGATAACTTCCAGGGCGTCCGGGGGAATGTAGAGGTCCTGGGGGAATGTGAGCATGGGAGCACCCTGCACGATGGCGCGGGGTATCTCCTGCTGTACCGATCGGTCGCCGCCGGTTTGGGAGCTGGGGGCTGCTAACATAATCGTGGTGCTAACCGCTAATCGGACAAAATCAACAGGATGGGTAGTGGTAACTTTTTAAATGGCTAGAGTAGACTTGCTTTGATCCCCTCTCCCCGGCCCTCTCCCGGAGAGAGAGGAAGTGCAGCCTGTGGCGCCCCGAACCCACTACTAGTGGCGATATTTCCATTTAAAACTTGGGTCTAGATAACTTTGAGAATCTGCAACTGCATGCTAACGTCATGTTATGCAAGGAAAAACAAGTATTTCAGGCGTTCACGCCTTTCGGAAGCTAAATTCAGACTGATCATGCGCTATTTTACGCATGATCTACCGGCCTCGAAACTCGCCGCGCTGAGTGATGTAAGCCGCCCGACGATCAATCAACGGTTTTTCAAGCTACGACCTGGAATCGCCCAGCTTTGTGACGCCTCATCGCCTTTTTCCAGCGAAGTTGAAGGGGATGAATCCTCTTTTGGCGCCCACCGTGTTCGGGGAAAAAGGGGCGTGGAGCCGGGGGTAAAAAAACAATCGTCTTCGAAATCATGGAACGGCAGGGAAAGGTCTACACGGAGATCGTCCCGGATGCCTCCAAGAAGCCGCTACAGGCCGTGATTCGGGGCCAGGTATCCTCGATAGTATCATCCACTCGGATGGTTGGAGGGGCTACAACGGGCTGGTGGATATGGGTTATCAGAAGCATCTCCGCATCCATCAGTAACAAATTTGCGCAATGCCCGACCCGGCCCAGCTTGTCGCGGATTCGATCTGCTCGCCGTGCCATCCTGTCGTAACCCGTTTTCCGCCGCTCCGGTGGCGGTAGGTAAGGAGCACCCGGCCCGGCTCGGTGCGTACGTGGATGGCCGAGACCACCTCGCCTTGGCGCGACCACTGACAGACGAAGGATTGATGCGGAGTAAGCAGGCCATCCTGTTTCCAGCACCGCACGCCGATAGAGCGGTAATCGTCGGTAGTGTCCTTCGCGCCCCAACACCAGTGCCATCCGCTACCCATGCCGCCCATGCTCACCTCCCGTTTTTTTAACTAAAATCATTTGGAAAATTCACCGGAGGAGCACAGGGAAGAGAGAGCGTAAGCGCCGAGCGGAGTGCGCCGCCCCCGGGTAGGCGTAGGGCCGAGCGTTTGGTCGGAGTGCGGCGCGTGAGCGCCGACGGAGACGAAATGCCAGGCCATGCGACACGGCGTCAAGTCATTGCGGGAGTCCTGGTACCGTGCGGAGTGCGCGCCGGGACGGACGTAGGACGAACGCGGGCCGCCGAAGGCAATGGCCGGCGCCCCATTGTTTGCACCCGAAATCGGACGGACCCCACTTCGGGTTGCGCGAAAAATGGCGACGCTCCGGTTTGGGTCTAGATAACTTTAGAGAAGATATTTCGCTCAGCTAGAGAGAGTATTTTATCCTAGAGATTTTTCTCTCGATGATGAAATCTGAATTCACATTCTTTGAGGTGTAGATGAAACGTATGTCTGGGAACGCCCTTGAATTTGCCAAGCCTCTGTTTAGCATATGACCGGAATGATTCAATGCCGTTGATAGGGCAATTGCCTCGCGCAAATTCGTTACGGATGGACGCGGAGATGCTTCTCATAACCCATATCCACCAGCCCATTGTAGCCCCTCCAGCCATCCGAGTGGATGATGCTATCGAGGGCTACCTGGCCCCGAATCACGGCTCGTAGCGGCTTCTTGGAGGCATCCGGGACGATCTCCATGTAGACCTTTCCCTGCCGTTCCAGGATTCCGAAAACGATTGTTTTACCCCCGGCTCCACGCCCCTTTTTTCCCCGAACACGGTGGGCGCCAAAAGAGGATTCATCCACTTCAATCTCGCCGGGAAAAGACGATGAGGGGTCAGAAAGCTGGGCGATTCTAGCTCGTAGCTTGAAGAACCGTTGATTGATCGTCGGGCGGCTTACATCACTCAGCGCGGCGAGTTTCGAGGCCGCTAGATCATGCGTAAAATAGCGCATGATCAGTCTGAATTTGGCTTCCGAAAGGCGTGAACGCCTGAAATACCTGTTTTTCCCTTGCATAACATAACCTTAGCATGCAGTTGCAGATGCTAAAGTTATCTAGACCCCAAACAAAAAAGGCCTGGTTGATTTCAGATAAGACCTTGATTTTTATGGTGATCCCGGAGAGATTCGAACTCCCTATCACCTGGTTCGTAGCCTGCAAGCGGCGTGACGGGCGGCCAGACGGAGTTACCCCGCCGCTTCCGCGACCACCCAAATCCGTTTCAGCGGCAATTCCGTGCGGATTTCCTCGTCTAGTTTGTCATAGTGCGCAAGCACTTGGCCGATCAGGCCTCCTTGGTCCCAAAGGCGGACCCGGAAAAACTGCGTGGACTCTTCCTTATCCACGCTGGATTTGAATCCACCCCAAGAAACCAACAGCCCATGACTGGCCTGGACGTTCTGCATCATGCCGATCAGTTGATCCAGCATCGGGCGGTCCAAATGCCGAATCGCCGGACTTCACCTGCACACAGATACTCGGCTCGCCGAAGCCCAGCGGATACCGTCGGCGTGGCCCCACTCATCGAGGATATCGAATTCGGCGGCCTGATTGCCGACAAGGCGTTCGATTCGAACTGGATCATCCAAGACCTGAGCGAGCGCGGCGCACAAATCGTCATTTCCCAGCGTCCGCAGCGTTGCCAGCCCTTGGACATCGATGCCGAAATCTACAAATGGCGCCATCTGATCGAGAACTTCTTCAGCAAACTCAAAGAGTTCAAGCGTATCGCCATGCGCAGCGACAAAACCGATGAAAGCTTCGAGGCCATGATCGATGCCTGCGCCGCAGCCATCAACTCACGATGAATCTCAACAGACCCTAAAACGGCTCGGATGGACGCAAACTGCTCTCGGCTTATATCACTTGGGTAGGTGTTTCTCATCGCCCTTTCTCCGTGTCAGAATCTCTATCAAATTAGATCGTAAACGGTTCCAAGAAATTCTGTCACGTCCGAATTATCCTCGACCGGGGCTGCACCAAGAATAGTCTTTCGTGCGAGTTCACGGGCGGCGTTCTTGTGACCAATCACGGTCTTCACGATCTCAATGGAGGAGCACAGGGATAGGGAGGGAGCGTAAGCGCCGAGCGGAGTGCGCCGCCCCCGCGTAGGCGTAGAGCCGAACGTTTGGTCGGAGTGCGGCGCGTGAGCGCCGGTGGAGACGAAATGCCAAGCCATGCGACACGGCGTCAAGTCATTGCGGGAGTCCTGGTACCGCGCGGAGTGCGCGCCGGGACGGACGCAGGACGAACGCGGGCCGCCGAAGGCAATGGCCGGCGCCCCATTGTTTGCAACCGAAATCGGACGGACCCCATTTCGGGTTGCGCGAAAAATGGCGACGCTCTGGGATCTTGTTCTTCCGCTTTTCTGTTTTGGTATCGGCAAAAGATAAGTTCGTAAATTCGACCGCCAAGCGTGCAGCGCAACGCGACACCGGAACACCTGCGCCAGAAAACAGCGCTGGATAGTGCCGTGGATGAATTGATAGAAGCAGGCAGGGTGCAATTGGTTCAAGACGGCAGGCGCAAGGCGATTCACATCAACCCGGCGTTGTTTAAAGGGGACGGGCAATTACCCTTTCCGCATTGATCAAAAGGGGCGGGCTTACCGGCGCGATGACAGCGACAGTTGCGACACAAGAAACCGATAACCCGGCAACTGTCGCTGTCGCAGAGAAGCCGCAACCCCTCCCTGAACTGTCACCGGAAGAAGCATCAAACATTTGGGCTTGGCTGGCGCACATCGAGGAAACCGACCCGGCAATCATCGCCAAGGTAGTGGATAAGTGCCGTAATGACCAGGGGCCCCGCCGACACTTTTTGAAACGGTCGAAGGAAGTGCCGGAACCAACCAGAATCAACCACCCAGTCCACTGTGGCGACTGCATCCACTTCGAGCGCATCGACCATCCCCACCTTGACCACTGTGCGAAAGGCAAGCCGGAAGCCATTGCCGGATTGTGGGACATGGACTGGCGATATTGCGGACACTTCTTACCAGGGCCAGGGCAATCCAATAGCGATTATCCACGACCGACAAGGCCCGAAGTACGAAGGTAATTTTCCCGGGCCGCCACTATTTCATGATCGAGGACGGTGCGACGCCGTTCTCGACCCAGTTCTCCAGCGCTGTAATCGGATCGATGCTGAACTGATCAACGTCGTTGGCGCCCTTCAGGACCCCGCAGTGATCCATCCCAGGAATCATGAAAAGTCGGACGAATTCACCCACTTTGTCGGTCCCGCCCAGATTTGCGGCGAGTTTATCGTACCAATCGACGGTCTTCATCGGCGGCACGATTGCATCGGCCCACCCATGCCAGACGATCATTTTGCCGCCCGCATCACGAAACGCATCCAACTGCGGACGGTCCGAATTGTAGACCTCCGCCATGGCTGCGAGGCGTGGCGGATCCTTGTCGAAATCGAAATCCATGGCCGAATAGGCAGCCCCAGGATCTTCCGGGAATGCCATATAGGCCGTGAAGTTCCTATGGAAGAGCGGTGCAAGTTTGCCGCCGCCCTCCGGCTTGCCGGTGAGCCACAGCCACCAGAAACGCTCCGACCCCTCCGGAATCCCCCCAGGATAGAGTATCTCGCCCTTGGAGTTTTGCGCGCCCTGGCGCCACTTGGCGATCACCCCCAGTTCCGCGAGAGTGAGGCAGCTCTCGCCAACCGCCTCAGCCCCGCATTGCAGCGTCGTCAGGTCGACCTGGCAGGCCCGAGGATCGGCAATCACGCCATCGGTCATTCCGTCTACACCGTCGCACTGGCGCATCACCTCGTCGCCGATGAGACTGTCCTTGCCGGGCCTGAGGATCGCTTCTCCGTCCGGTCCGGTATTGGCCTGTGAGATCCAGGCCATTTGGGTCGCCACGAGACCCGTATAATCCATTGCCGGCGCGCCTGAGATGATGCCGGAAAACATCTCTGGATATTTGATCGCAGCCATGTGCGCTAGGCGGCCGCCAGTCGAACATCCCTGGAAAAAAGCTCCCTTGAGACCCGCACCGTAATAGGTGGCGATGAGAGTAGCGGCGACCCGGTTGGTCTCACCGATCGAGCGCCAGCCCCAGTCGCGTTCGGCGTGCGGGTTGCGATCGGCCCAACCAGCATCGATGCTGCTGAGGCCGTGATGGCCGCTGTCCGACGTGGCAGCCGCATAGCCCCTTCTGAGACCTGGGGTCATCGCGTTGACGAAACGCTTGGCCTTGTCCGCGCGTCCGAGGATCCCGCAAAAGCCACCGCACCCCACTTGATAGAGCTTGCCGTTCCATCCCTCGGCCGGTAACCGCACCTCGATGGAGATCGCAGGCAGCGCGGTGGCCCGCACCCGGCAATATGCCGGCACGTTATCGGCAGCAGGGACTACGGTCGCGCTGCTGACGAAGCCGGTATCCAGCGCCAGATTTCTAAGCGCCGTGCACTTCACCTTGCTTTCGACAGCCATCGCCGTTGCCGGCGCAACGACGAATGCCAGGACTGCCAGCAAGGCTGTTTGCAAACCTCTCGTGCTGATCATTCTGCTTTACTTGTCCCCGAATTCGGTCATAAATGACCCTTTCCGCATTTAGGATGCCGAACCGTCCAACCTCGGTAAGCCCGTTCTGTTTGGGGATAAATTTGGAGGGTGGCCGCCCATGTACAAAGAAACAACCGATTGAAAAGGATTTTATTTCATGAGTGGCGGAGAGGGTGGGATTCGAACCCACGGAAGGATGACGCCTTCACTTGATTTCGAGTCAAGCCCGTTCAACCGCTCCGGCACCTCTCCGGGTTGCCGCGGCCCTGATCTTGGCGATGGCCATGGCAATAAAGAATTATAATCGCTTTCGGCCACCTCGGCACTATGGATGGGGCAGGTCCCAGGGTGAGCGCATACAAATCTACCCGAAAACATGACCTGAGCGGAGTCGTTGGGGTGTCGATCAAGTCAGCGTAGCGTAACCATGGGCTGATAGGCGCGGGCTTACCCCGCACCTATCGTCTGGGCACACCCTGGTATCGCTGGATCTCTCGGCGATAGGTGCGGGGCGAGCCCGCGCTTACCAATTCCCCGGCTGGCAGTCCAATGCCATTAAGTCGAGGCAACGTCGCCGATTTGACCGGGATTGCCGGAGCCGAAAAGCCCTAAAAATTGTGGGAAGCTTCACATCCCTGTGACTGGATTCCGGCACTCCCTGCCAGAATAACGGCTTAACTTAATGGCGTTAGCTTGCGATCCGGCCCGGTGGCTACAAGCACCGGCAAGCCGGTTCCTACCACGCCTGGTGGACTACTTCCGTTTCCCGGTCGGCATCGAAGACGCCGGGCAGGAAGCTGCCTAGAGGTGACTCGCGCTACGCGCGGCCTCTTCTGCACGGGCTCGCGGTTGGCCATGTTTAAATTTAGGTGGTGGTAAATTTTTAAATGGTTAACGCAGACTTGTTTGATCCCCTCTCCCCAACCCCTCTCCCGACGGGAGAGGGGCTTTTGCGACTCCCTTGGAGGGAGGGGAGTGCAGCCTATGGCGCGCCAAACCCACTGCTGGTGGCGATGTTTTCATTTAAACTTTAACCATTGCCCGGAAATTTACTGGCACCCGCCCTGGGATGGCGTGCAGGGCAACCGAATGATCATTCGATAGAAAGCAATCGGTTACAGAGGTAGATTGGGCACGGACTATCGGAGCGCCGGCATCTTGCCGGCAACGATTTGCCGCCAGGATAGCGGCACTCCGGCTTTGTCCGACCTGCCCGACTTGCTCCTATGCTAACTAACAGCTTGTTTTAGCAGTGAGTATTGTTCGGTGGCCCTAGGATGGCGTGCTCCATGCCTTCGCGCCGGCGCCGTTTAGCATATGATTTCGTTACCAACGTCTGGCTGACATTTGTACTCATACTCATACCTAATGCTTAAAGAGACAATCGCTTTTATCGGCGGCGGTCACATGGCCGCCAGCCTCATCGCCGGTCTCCTGGCCGATGGCTACGATCCCCGGAGGCTGATCGTGGGCGATCCCGACACGTCCCGGCGCGATATATTGGCTACCCGCTTCGGGGTAAGGACTACGGAGCACAATGCCGAGGCGGTGGGCGATGCCGATCTCGTAGTCCTGAGCGTCAAGCCGCAGCTGGCCCGCCGGGTGTGCCGGGAGCTGTCCCCGACCTTGGGGCAACCTCGGCCGCTGTTCATCTCGGTGATGGCCGGAATCCGCGAGCGGAACATCCGGGAATGGCTCGGCGGCAACACCTCCCTGGTGCGGGCCATGCCCAACACCCCGGCGATGATTCAGGCCGGCGCCATCGTCCTGCACGCCACGCCGGAGACCTCATCGGCCCAACGTAACCAGGCGGAGACGGTGCTGCGCGCCGGTGGCCTGACCCGATGGGTGGATCAGGAAGCGCAGATGGACGCGGTCACCGCCTTGTCCGGTAGTGGCCCCGCCTACTTCTTCCTATTGATGGAGATCCTCGAGCAGGTAGGCGTAGAGCTCGGCCTGGAGTCGGAGAACGCCCGGCTACTCACGATCCAGACCGCGCTGGGGGCCGCCCGCATGGCGATGGAGAGCGACGACTCGCCCCACGCATTGCGCGAGCGGGTCACTTCCCCCGGCGGCACCACGGAACGGGCCCTAGATGTCCTGGAGTCCGGGGGCATCCGAGCTCTGGTTACGCGGGCGGTCGACGCCGCGTGTGAGTGCTCCGAGGAGCTGTCGCGCATACTTACGGATTCCCCATGACCAGCGCCTACTTCATCAACCCGATCGTTTTCCTGATCCATACCCTGCTCGGTCTGTTCACGGCGGTGGTCCTATTGCGGTTCCTCCTGCAATGGGTACGGGCGGACTTCTACAACCCCGTTTCCCAATTCGTAGTCAAGGTGACGACCCCGGTCCGGCGGCTGATTCCCGGCTTCCGCGGGCCTGGACCCGGCGGCCCTGGTGCTGACCTAGCTGGTCAAGAGCCTCGAGTTGGGAATCGTGGTCCTAATCCTGAATCCCGAGGTCAATCCACTAGGGGCACCGGCCTGGGCGCTGCCCGAGCTGGTCGACCTCACGCTCGACATCTTCATCTTCACTATTATCATCTATCGTCCGGGTCATCATGAGCTGGCTCAATCTGGACCCCTATCATTCGCATCCGTTGACAAACCTGCTCGACAGCTTGACGGAGCCCATTATGCGTCCGGCGCACCGCCTGTTGCCGCCCATGGGGGGGGGGCTAGACCTCTCACCCGTACTGGTAATGATCGGCTGGTGCTGCTGAAAATGCTGTTGATCCCACCACTGAATCTAGTGACCGGAAATCTGTTCTGAAGGCGGAGCAAAAGGCTCGCCTGTCCGGTCACGATTCGTGTAGCCTCTCCATGCTTTCAATAGACAATCGAGGAATCCTAAAAGTGAAACGCCTTCAATATGTCCCCTTGCTGCTGGCCGTTATGCTATCGGTGCCGTTGTGCGCGGTTGCCGAAAACAGCACCACCGTCGGCGCCTTCACCATCCATTACAATGCCTTTACGACCTCCATCCTCACACCCGAGGTAGCCAAGGCCTACGGCATCCAGCGCAGCAAATACCGGGGCATGCTGAACGTCAGCGTAATCAAGGAGAAGGTAGGGACTACGGGTACGCCGGTACCGGGTCACGTCCAAGTCAAGACCCTGACCCTGACTGGCCAAAGCACGCTGCTTTCCATGCGCGAGATCAAGGAGCAGGGAGCAGTCTACTATATCGGCGAGTTTCCGATCCGGAACCAGGAAAAGGTCAACTTCGTCATTGAAATGACGCCCGAGGGAACCAGCGAGACCTTCATCGTGAAGATGGAGCAACAATTCTTCACGAACTGACAGGGCGCGGGGTGAAGGGCCGCTATGTAGCCTGGGGTAGTGGCTAATGTTTAAATGTAAACATCGCCAACAGCAGTGTGTTGGGCACGCCATCAGCTACTTCTTCTCCCTCCGAGGGTGTCGCAAAAGCCCCTCTCCCGCCGGGAGAGAGCCTGCCCCGAGCGTAGCGGCGAGGAGGCTTGGGGAGAGGGGATCAAATGAAGCAATCGGGCGTGGTGAACGAACCCCTTTACGCTAACCATTTAAAAATTTGGTAGTGGTAAATTTTTAAATGGTTAGCGTAGACTTGTTTGATCCCCTCTCCCGGAGGGAGAGGGAGTGCAGTTTGTGGCGTACCAAACCCACTGCAAGTAGCGATGATCCATTTAAACCTTAATTAACTATTACCAAAAATTTACCATTACCCGGCCTGGTACGTCCCTTCGGCTCGATAAGCACCCGCCTGCCCAGCGTATCGGACAGGCCGGCTGGCGGGTAACGGCAGGGTTCACCGATCACTCCTGCGCTGCCGGTGAGCCCAACCCGACTGGCTTGGTCTGCCTTTGCTCGATACCGGCAGACAAACGGACAAATTGACTACCTATCCGCTGCCGGACAGGCAGTTGCATCCGAGCATTACCCGATCACGCCCGGAATCCTTCACCAGATGAGATGATTCAGTGTTAAGAAGGATTTATCCTTGGGTGATCGTACTCTGCATCTGTGGTGTGTTGCTGGAGCTGGGTTTATATTCTTAGCCGAATATGGCGATATTCCAATTATATCGCCCAACTTATTCATGGGAAAACAGAGAATGGTTTTATTTTTATTTGGACGGGCATTTCGAGGTATGGCATAAATCGAATGCCTCCTTTATTCATGGCAAGAGATATTTTTCCGTCAGACATTCCTTCAATTCATATGGCGCCAGGGATAAGGAAAGAACAAAAAATCGGAAGAATCAAGGGTGGTTGTGATCGGCGATTCCTTTGTGGAATGGTTTGGAGTGGCTACCGACAAACGGTTGTCTGATCTATTAAAAAGATCTGCGGGAATGGAGCACTTGAATTTCGGCGCGTCAGAATACTTTAGCTTGACCCAGGAGGCCCTGCTTTACGAGACATTATCGACCTTATTATATCGGTAATTATCCGGATTATGAAATTACATACCTGTGCCATCACCTTAATCCGGCATCTCTGACCAATCGGGATTTTTGGAGAAAGATAAGGTCTTTTTTTACGCGAACATACTTTTACGTACAAAGATGTTGCTGTATATAAAGAGTAGTCGAGGGAGATGAAGATAGCAGTAAAAGGCAAACTTATTCCGGTTATTATGATTGGGTCTAGATAACTTTAGCATCTACAGCTGCATGCTAAGGTTATGTTATGAAAGGAAAACAGGTGTTTCAGGCGTTCACGCCTTTCGGAAGCCAAATTCAGACTGATCATGCGCTATTTTACGCAAGATCTACCGGCCTCGAAACTCGCCGCGCTGAGCGATGTAAGCCGCCCGACGACCAATCAACGGTTCTTCAAGCTACGACCTAGAATCGCCCCAGCTTTGTAACGCCTCATCGCCTTTTTCCGGCGAGGTTGAGGGGGATAAATCCTCTTTCGGTGCCCGCCGTGTTCGGGGAAAAAGGGGCGTGGAGGCGGGGGTAAAACAATCGTCTTCGGAATCCTGGAACGGCAGGGAAAGGTCTACACGGAGATCGTCCCGGATGCCTCCAAGAAGCCGCTACAGGCCGTGATTCGGCTCGATAGCATCATCCACTCGGATGGCTGGAGGGGCTACAATGGGCTGGTGGATATGGGTTATCAGAAGCATCTCCGCGTCTATCCGTAACGAATTTGCGCGAGGCAATTGCCATATCAACGGCATTGAGTCATTCTGATCATTATGCTAAACAGAGGCTTGCAAAATTCAAGGGCGTTCCCAGACATACGTTTCATCTACACATCAAAGAATGTGAATTCAGATTTAAACAGTAATGGGAAACCCCCGGCTCTGCCGGGGAGACAGAAACAGTTTGACATTTCCGGGAGTCCATCTGGGACACTCCGGTCGTGAGCCGCCAAGCACACGACGGAGAAGAGAGTCCCGATGGACGAAGCCAAAAGCTTCAGTCACTCCAAGTGGGAGTGTAATATAGCATGTGGTTTTTATTCCAAAATGCTGGCGTCGCGGACCTTGTACGGGCAGTGTCACAAGTGGTTGAGTACATCAAGGGGAAAAGCGCGATCCACGTGGCGCGCGTTTATGGTGAACGCAAGCGCAACTTTGTCGGCCAGCATGTCTGGGCGAGGGGGTATTTTGTCTCGACGGTAGGTCGCGATGAGCGCGTGATCCGGGCGTATATCCGGCATCAGGAAGCAGAAGATCAGCGACTTGAGCAACTGAATTTGTGGAACTGATTAACCGCCTTTAGGCGGTAGTCAATCGTTGGGGTCGCGTGAGCGCCCCCGAAAGCCGCTTTGAGCGGCTCACAAACTAAAGCCCCCGGCTTTGCCGGGGGATTGTTACTAAACCCAGATGATTAAATCTGAATTCACATTCTTTGAGGTGTAGATGAAACGTATGTCTGGGAACGCCCTTGAATTTTGCAAGCCTCCGTTTAGGGTCTGTTGAGATTCATCATGAGTTGATGACTGCGGCGCAGGCATAGATCATGGCCTCGAAGCTTTCATCGGTTTTGTCGCTGCGCATGGCGATACGCTTGAACTCTTTGAGTTTGCTGAAGAAGTTCTCGATCAGATGGCGCCATTTGTAGATTTCGGCATCGATGTCCAAGGGCTGGCAACGCTGCGGACGCTGGGAAATGACGATTTGCGCGCCGCGCTCGCTCAGGTCTTGGATGATCCAGTTCGAATCGAACGCCTTGTCGGCAATCAGGCCGCCGAATTCGATATCCTC
>Ga0209364_1000208_pt1 | contig 13680 bp, 6 predicted proteins | sample WorMetHERISLAND2_3_FD_187387 | JGI IMG/M metagenome (GOLD analysis project Ga0209364, IMG submission 187387) | Marine gutless worms symbiont microbial communities from Max Planck institute for Marine Microbiology, Germany - Olavius albidus HERON... | ecosystem: Host-associated > Annelida >... | reverse complement strand
CAGAGCTTTCACCTGTTCCTAAAGGAGTGCGAATGGCGGTTCAATGGAGGTGATCACCGGGAACTGCTTAACCAATTAAAGACATGGGTGAATTCGAGACAAAAACGTCCTTAGCTAGGACAGCCCCTAAGTTTATACTGATTTTTATCACAGGCTGTAAAGATGGTAGACTCTCACCACCTCAGCGTGGGCGGACGCCTCTGCGAACCTCTACCCCGCAACCGCAGGACCGCATGAGCATTTGCAATCGGGGCCCCCAGTGACCATTTTCCAATCGCGTCGGGGCGGAATTTTCTGATTGGGCGAACCCGGCACCTTTGCTATCAAAGGGCTCTTTTTTTCGAGGGAAGTGCGGGAAAGACGCATGAGGGACACAAATAAGAAGACAGGCGCAACCACCGGCCGGTTCGCATACCGTCAGCAAAAGAAGCAAGGCCTATACGATCCGGCCTTTGAACACGACGCTTGCGGTTTCGGTTTCATCGCCGATATCAACAACGAACCGAAGCACGAGATCGTCCACCAGGCGCTCAAAATCGTCCAGAACCTCGATCACCGAGGCGCCATTGGCGCCGACCCCCTGGCCGGCGACGGCGCCGGCATTTTGATCCAGCAATCCGACGGCTTCCTGCGCAAGGAATTCGCCAAACAAGGCGTCGCCTTGCCGCCACTCGGTGAATACGCGGTCGGGACCGTCTTCTTGCCGCAGGACGAGAAGCTCAGGGCCAAGTGCACCAACGCCATCAATCGGTTCACCGCCGTCGAGGGACAAGACCTTTTGGCCTGGCGCGAGGTGCCGACCGACAATTCAGTGCTCGGTGAGAGCGTCAAACTCAATGAACCGGTGATTCGTCAGGTCTTGATCGGCCGCGGTTCGGATACGCCCGACGAGGCGGCTTTTCAACGCAAGCTCTACGTCATCCGCAAGCAGGCCCATCACGCCATCTGGGATTACATCCAGGAGGCGGCCCAGAATTTCTACGTCACCTCGTTGTCGAGCCGCACAATCGTCTATAAGGGTATGGTGCTGGCGCCGAACCTGGCCAAGTACTACCTCGATTTCCAAGACGAGGAATTCAAGACGGCGATTGCGCTCTTTCACCAGCGCTTCTCGACCAATACTTTCCCGTCCTGGCGCCTCGCCCAGCCGTTCCGCTACCTCAGCCACAACGGCGAGATCAATACGCTACGCGGCAACATCAACTGGATGAACGCGCGCCGCCACAACATGAGCTCCGAAGTCCTTGGTGAGGACCTGGAGAAACTTTGGCCGTTGATCGGCGACGGATCATCGGATTCAGCGACGTTCGACAATGCCCTCGAACTGTTGATTTTGGGTGGCTATTCGCTGTCGGAAGCGATGATGCTGATGATCCCCGAGGCTTGGGCCGACAATCCGCAGATGGACCCGGCCCGGCGCGCCTTTTACGAGTACCAGTCGGCGGTCATGGAACCTTGGGACGGTCCGGCGGCAATGGCATTCACCGACGGCCGCCAGATCGCAGCTACGCTCGACCGCAACGGCCTCAGGCCGGCCCGTTACGTGGTCACCGACGACGGTCTCGTCATCATGGCTTCCGAAGTCGGCGTGTTGCCGATCCCGGAAGAGAAGATCATCAAGAAGTGGCGCCTGCAGCCGGGCAAGATGCTGCTCATCGATCTCGATGAACACCGCATCATTTCCGATGAGGAACTGAAATCTGAGATCTCCAATGCCAGGCCCTACCAGGATTGGCTGGACGCCACCCAGATCAACCTGAGCGACCTCAGGCCCGAGGTCGGACCGATGACGCCGGATCGGGCAACACTGCTCAATCAGCAGCAGGCTTTCGGTTATACGCGTGAGGACATCAAGGTCTTCTTCAAACCGATGGCGACCAGCGGCCAGGATCCGATCGGCTCCATGGGCCGCGATATCCCGCTGGCGACGTTGTCCGACCGGTCGCGTATGCTCTACGACTATTTCTTCCAGCGCTTCGCCCAAGTGACCAACCCGCCGATCGATCCGATCCGTGAGGAACTGGTGATGTCCCTGGTCAGCCTGATCGGTCCCCGCCCCAACTTACTCGACCTCAAGTCGGGCGGCAGCAATAAGCGCCTCGAAGTCAAGCAGCCGATCCTCACCAATACGGATCTCGAGAAGATCCGTCGCATCGAGAACCAGGTCGACGGTTCGTTCCGCACCTATACCCTGGACATTTGCTATCCGGTGATCGAACCAGGCCGGCAGAGCATGGGCGACGCCATCGACAAGCTTTGCGAACGGGCCGAACAGGTTGTCCGCGACCGCGGTTACAATATCCTGATTTTGTCGGACCGTGGCATTAACAGCGACCATGCCGCCATACCGGCGCTCCTGGCCACCGGTGCCGTCCATTTTCATCTGATCCGCAAGGGTCTCAGGACCGAGGTCGGCCTCGTGGTCGAGACCGGCGAAGCGCGGCGCGTCCACGACTTCTGCCTGTTGGCCGGCTATGGTGCCGAGGCGGTCAATCCCTATCTTGCCTTCGATGCGCTGTCCAACCTGACCAAGGAGTTCGGTGAGGACCTGACCATCCAGGAAGCCCATACGCGATACGTAAAAGCGATCGACAAAGGCATCCTCAAGGTGATGTCGAAAATGGGCATCTCCACCTATCAGTCCTATTGCGGGGCGCAGATCTTTGACGCCGTTGGTCTCAACAGCGAATTCGTCGAGACCTATTTCACTGGCACGCCGACCAAGATCGAAGGTGTCGGCCTGACCGAGATTGCCCGCGAGACGGAAGAGCGCCATGCCATCGCCTTCGGCGACGCGCCGATTTTCCGTGACGGGCTTGATGTTGGCGGCGACTTGGCCTTCCGCTTGCGCGGCGAGGACCACATCTGGGTGCCGGAAACCATTTCCCTGATGCAGCATGCGGTGCGCAGCGGCGACTATGCCAAGTTCAAGGAGTTCTCGGCGCTTATCCGAGAGCGCTCGGCTCAGGCCAAGAACCTGCGCGACCTATTTGAACTGCGGCCGGTCGGCGAACCGGTGCACTTGGACGAGGTCGAACCGGTCTCCGAGATCGTCAAGCGTTTCGCCGCCGGTGCCATGTCCTTCGGATCCATATCCTGGGAAGCTCATACAACGCTGGCCATCGCCATGAACCGATTGGGCGGCAAGTCCAATACCGGCGAGGGCGGTGAAGAGGCCGAGCGTTTCGAGGTGATGTCCGACGGCGACACCATGCGGTCCTCGATCAAGCAGGTAGCTTCGGGCCGCTTCGGAGTGACCACCGAGTACCTGGTCAACGCCGACGATATCCAGATCAAGATGGCACAGGGCGCCAAGCCCGGCGAGGGTGGCCAGCTCCCAGGCCACAAGGTCGATGAGAGGATCGCCAAGGTCCGTCATTCGACTCCGGGAGTCGGCCTCATCTCGCCACCGCCGCACCATGACATCTACTCGATCGAAGACCTGGCCCAACTCATCCACGACCTGAAGAACGTCAACATTGGCGCCCGCATTTCCGTCAAGTTGGTTTCGGAGGTGGGCGTCGGGACGGTGGCGGCAGGGGTCAGTAAGGCGCATGCCGATCACGTGACCATCTCGGGCCACGACGGTGGTACTGGGGCCAGTCCGATAACCTCTGTCCTCAATGCCGGCAGTCCCTGGGAGATCGGCCTCGCTGAGACGCAGCAGACATTGGTGCTGAATGAACTCAGGGGCCGTATCACCGTCCAGGTCGATGGCGGTTTACGTGTCGGCCGCGACGTCGTCGTCGGCGCTTTGCTAGGTGCCGATGAGTTCGGCTTCGCCACGGCGGCGCTGATTGCCGAAGGCTGCATCATGATGCGCAAGTGCCATCTCAACACCTGCCCGGTCGGCGTCGCCACCCAGGACGAGCGGCTGCGCCGGCGCTTCACCGGCGAGCCCGAGGATGTGGTCAACTATTTCACCTTCGTCGCTGAGGAAGTCCGCGAGATCATGGCTGAACTCGGCTTCCGCACGGTGAACGAGATGATCGGTCAGACGCAAGCGCTGAACATGCTGCCAGCCATCGAACACTGGAAGGCGCAGGGAGTCGATCTGACCGACTTGCTGCACCAGCCGGATGTGCCTGACCACGTCGCCATTTACCAGAAGGAAGACCAGGACCACGGTCTCGACAAGGCTCTGGACCACGAGCTGATCCGCCAGGCACGAGACGCCATAGACGGCAAGGGCGCGGCCAGCATCGAGACTGAAATCCACAACATCAACCGCACGGTCGGCGCCATGTTGTCCGGGGAGATCGCCAAGGTCCATGGGCATACCGGGCTGCCGGACGATACCATCCACATCAAGCTTAAGGGTAACGCCGGTCAGAGCTTCGGGGCCTGGCTGGCCCACGGGGTGACGTTGGAGCTGGAGGGCGATGCCAACGATTATGTCGGCAAGGGCATATCCGGCGGCCGGATCTGCGTTTATCCGGCCCAGGAGAGCCCGATCGTGCCGGAAGAGAACATCGTCATCGGCAACACGGTACTTTACGGGGCCATTTCGGGAGAGTGCTATTTCCGCGGTGTCGCAGGCGAACGTTTCGCCGTGCGCAACTCGGGCGCCACGGCCGTGGTCGAAGGCGTCGGCGATCACGGTTGCGAATACATGACCGGCGGTATCGTCGTCGTACTTGGATCGACGGGCCGAAACTTCGCTGCCGGTATGTCGGGTGGAATCGCCTATGTCCTCGACGAGGACGGCACCTTCGAACAACGATGCAACATGAGCATGGTCGACATCGAGCCGATTGCCGATGAGGAACGCTACATGAAGGAAGAAGAGGCCCAGGCCGGTGACCTGGAAACCATCGGCAAGGTCGACATCTCGAGCGATATGACCCGTTACGACGCACAAAGGTTGCGCGGGTTGGTCGAGCAGCACCACCGCTACACGGGCAGTGCACGGGCCAAGGAGATCCTCGATCACTGGAGCGACTATCTGCCCAAGTTCGTCAAGGTCATGCCGGTCGAATACCTGCGGGCCTTGCAGGAAATGCAAGCCAAGTCGCGGGCCACCGAGCACGACGGCATCAGCCTGGCGGTGGGAGGCTGAGATCATGGGTAAGCCAACCGGATTTCTTGAAATCGACCGCCGCGAACGCGCTTATGCCGCCGTCGATGAACGGCTCCGCCATTACGACGAATTTATGATCGACATGAGCCCTGGCGACGTCGCCAGCCAAAGCGCCCGGTGCATGGATTGCGGCATCCCCTTCTGCCACAAGGGCTGTCCGGTCAAAAACATTATTCCGGAGTGGAACGATCTCGTCTACCGCAACAAGTGGCGCGAAGCCTTACATATCCTGCACAGCACCAACAACTTCCCGGAGTTCACCGGCCGCATCTGTCCGGCACCCTGTGAGGCGGCCTGTACGCTGAACATCACGGAAGAGCCGGTCACCATTAAGACAATTGAATGCGCTATTGTCGACCACGGTTGGCAGGAGGCCTGGATCAGGCCGGAGATCGCCAAACGCCGGACCGGCAAGCGGGTCGCCGTCGTTGGATCCGGGCCCGCCGGCCTCGCCTGTGCCCAGCAGTTGGCACGGGCCGGTCACAAGGTCGTCGTCTTTGAGAAGAGCGCGCGAATCGGCGGCCTGCTTCGCATCGGCATCCCCGATTTCAAGATGAACAAGTCGCTGATTGATCGCCGCATGGCGCAGATGCAGGCGGAAGGGGTGGAGTTTCGGCCGAACAGTCATGTCGGCGGCAACGTGCCGACCGAGAAGCTGCTCAAGGAGTATGATGCAATTGCCCTTTGCGGCGGCTCCGAACACCCGCGCGACCTGCCGGTGCCCGGCCGCGAGCTTGATGGAGTCCACTTCGCCATGGATTTCCTGTCGCAGCAGAACGACCGCAATGCCGGGATCGATATCCCGTCGGATCGCGCCATCCCCGCCGAAGGGCGCCACGTCATCGTCATCGGTGGCGGCGATACCGGGTCTGACTGTGTGGGCACCTCGGCGCGCCAAGGTGCGGCGTCAGTTACCCAATTCGAGCTCTTGGCGAAACCGCCTGAAAAGGAGGACAAGGCGGTGACCTGGCCCAACTGGCCGATGAAACTACGCTCGTCGACCTCACACGAAGAAGGATGTGAGCGTGAATGGTCCGTGATGACCAAGGCGTTCTCCGGCAGCGACGGCAAGGTCGAGACGCTTCACGGCGTGCGCCTCGAGTGGGCCGCCGATGACGGCGGGCGCACGCAAATGAGTGAGATTCCGGATAGCGAGTTCGAGAAAAATGCCGACCTGGTGCTGCTGGCCATGGGCTTTGTCCATCCGGTGGCGGAAGGACTGCTCGAGCAGTTGGGTGTCGAATTGGACGGGCGCGGAAACGTCCATGCCAATGAGTCCGACTACAAGTCCTCGATCGAGCGGGTTTTCGTCGCCGGCGACATGCGCCGGGGGCAGTCCTTGGTCGTCTGGGCCATCCGCGAAGGTCGCCAATGCGCCCGGTCCATCGACCAGTACTTGATGGGGACGACCGAACTGCCAGCCTGAGGGGTCACAGATCTTTCACCCGGCGCACGAACCGCTCGGCCTCAAAAGACTGGTGGGTGGGCAGGAACAACAAGGTCTTTCTCAATCTCAGCGCCGTTTCGTGAAGGCTCTCGTCCACCGCCAGTTCCGGCGGGAGGTCCGGCCAAGTCTCGACCGGGATGCCGGCCCGCCACAGCCGTTCGTACCAGGTGTGCGCCGAACCTGCGTCCGGTGCTCTTAACACGAACCGATAAGGGGCGGGGCCTTCGTCTTCGCGAGTCTCGAAAAAAGACCGAAGGTGCGTACTCTTTCCTTCGAAAGCCGTTCGCCATGAATGTGTGTTGGCCTGCCTCTTATTGGCAGCGTCCTGTGTTTCCACACCCAGGTTCCCCAGCAGGCGCCTCGATAGCACACTCATTTCGCTGACCTTTCCCGGCGGGCCGGGTGTCAGGTCGACGTCAAACGCGGGGCGGCGTTGGACCAACCGTCGTTCGAGCAAGGCGTCGAACATGATGTGCTGGATGACCCTTTTCGCGACCCAAGGCCCGGTTGATGCCATGTTTCCGGGCGGCCCTCCTCTATGGTCGTGGAAAATACCCTTGGCGCGGGGGGTGTTGGCGAGAAGAACCGCCCCATCCGACACGGGCAAAAGCTTGTGCGGGGAATAAAAGGAAAAGTCACAGTTCACGCCGATGCCGCCAAAGGGCTCCAGGACGTGAGCGCCATCCTCGATAAGCAGGGCACCGAATTCGTCGCAGAATTCCCGCGCAGGAACGCTGTCGCTGAGATGGCCGAAATAGTGCACGAGCATAAAAAACGCAGGCGGCCGATTCGCGGCGATTTGTCGGCATTGCTCCCAATCGGGCTGCAGGTCTTCTTTGATCGGATAGAAACACAATTCGAACCCGGTTTCTCTCGCGGGAACAGTCGAACTGTTGCAAAAGTAGTCCGGAAACCAAAGCCGCAACCCCTCGCGCTCGCCCCTATCCAGGGACATCTCGGCAACGGAGCGAATTGCAAAGGAACCCCGTGAATACCATGAAGAGGTTTCGCCGTTTTTTGCCCAGGTATCGGAGGGCGGAAACGCTTTTCCGGTACCGGGAACTAGAGCCGCGACCAGTTTCGAAATCTGAGGCAGTGGTACGAGGGTCGTCATGGCGGCTGGCGGTCATTTGTCACGCCGACACGGGTTCGCGCCAACGCTCAAGAAACGGTCCTGTCCCATCTATTGGTCAACAGAATTGTCAAATACACTCAGCCCACAATATCTTGTGGCAACGGCAATAGCCGTAAAAAAAGGCATGAAACGCCACATTGACATTGTCCTGTTGCCAATCAAATAATCGCACCCCGCCCAAAACCACCGAATAAATCATGGTCCAAATTTCACAAGAAAGCGTGAGAATATCCGTTGTCGGGCTTGGCTACGTGGGTTTGCCGCTGGCTTTGCATCTCGCGCGCCATTTTCCCGTCGTCGGATACGATGTCGATGAGGCTCGGATATTGGAGCTGCGTGGTGGAAAGGACGATACGGGAGAAGTGTTCTCCTCGGACCTTCGCGGTACGTCGCTTCATTTCTCCAGCGATCGTCGGGATATCGAGGAGGCCAACCTTTTTATCGTTACGGTGCCGACACCGATTGACGTGGAGAACGAGCCCGATCTCAGTGCGATCGAAGCCGCCTGCCGGCTGGTCGGGACGGTGATGAACAACGGTTCCGTCGTCGTGTTTGAAGGTACGGTTTTCCCGGGCGTCACCGAGGATGTCTGCGGGCCGATCCTGGAAGCGGAGTCCGGACTGAGTTGTGGAAAGGATTTTTTCCTTGGGTACTCGCCGGAGAGGATGAACCCGGGGGACCGCGAGCATTCGGTCGACAAGATCACCAAGGTCGTTTCCGGCCAGACGCCGGAGGTCGCGGACCTCCTGAAGCAAGTCTACGGCAAAGTCACCAACGGCAATATTTTCGTCGCCGAGAACATCCGCACGGCGGAAGCCGCGAAAGTCATCGAAAACGCCCAGCGCGACATCAACATCGCGTTCGTCAATGAAGTGGCCATGATCTTCGATAAGCTCGGCATCAATACCCACAGTGTTCTCGAGGCGGCGCGCACCAAATGGAACTTCCTGAATTTCGAGCCCGGTCTCGTCGGCGGCCATTGCATCAGTGTTGATCCTTTCTATTTGGCTCACGTGGCGCGCGAGTTCGGACATGAACCCGAGGTCATCCTGGCCGGCCGGCGGATCAACGACGGCATGGCCGAGTTCATGGCCGATGGCGTCGCTCGGAACATCGGCAAATTGACGGACACGTCGACACCGCCCCGCATATTGGTCCTCGGCATCACCTTCAAGGAGAACGTTCCCGATATTCGCAACTCGAAATCTGTCGACCTCATCAACGCACTGGGCCGGCGCGCCTACCAAGTCGACGCCCATGACGCCATGGCCGACGCGGAGGAAGCCAGGCGTCATTATGGAATCGAGCTGCTGCCGAATTTGGACGGTGTTTCCGGCTACGATTGCGTTATCGGCGCCGTCCCCCATGGCGTATATCGCGCGTTCAACAGCCGCGTGTTGGCCTCCTTACTGGCAAAAGGCGGGTTGCTCGCCGACCTCAAGGGAATGTGGCGTGAAATCGGGCTTGGTGAAGGTTATTCCCGTTGGGAGGTTTGATCGGGTGACGGCGAACCAGCCCACGGCCGCGATAAAAGCTCATATACGATTCTCATGAGAACCCAAAACGAATGGAGAATGGTGGGCCCGGCTGGACTCGAACCAGCAACCAGACCGTTATGAGCGGCCGGCTCTAACCAATTGAGCTACGGGCCCTTGAGGGCAGGACGATAAGACGGATAGCAAATTATCCGCCTTTCGGCACCTAGTAATCGAGGAAGCTCCTGAGCTTGCGCGAGCGCGACGGGTGCTTGAGCTTGCGGAGCGCCTTGGCCTCGATTTGGCGGATGCGTTCGCGGGTCACCGAGAACTGCTGGCCGACCTCTTCCAGGGTATGATCCGTGTTCATGCAGATTCCGAAGCGCATGCGAAGAACGCGTTCCTCGCGGGCCGTCAACGAGGCCAGCACGCGGGTCGTGGTTTCGCGCAGGTTGGCGTGGATGGCCGCGTCGAGGGGCTGAACGGCGTTCTTGTCCTCGATGAAATCGCCCAAATGGCTGTCTTCCTCGTCGCCGATAGGCGTCTCCAGCGAGATCGGCTCCTTGGCGATCTTGAGCACCTTGCGCACCTTCTCCAGCGGCATGGAGAGCTTGCCGGCCAGTTCCTCCGGCGTCGGCTCGCGGCCGATCTCGTGCAGCATCTGGCGCGAGGTGCGGACCAGCTTGTTGATGGTCTCGATCATGTGCACCGGGATACGGATGGTCCGGGCCTGGTCGGCGATGGAGCGCGTAATCGCCTGGCGGATCCACCAGGTGGCGTAAGTGGAGAACTTGTAGCCACGCCGGTACTCGAACTTGTCGACCGCCTTCATCAGGCCGATGTTGCCCTCCTGGATCAGGTCCAGGAACTGCAGGCCGCGGTTGGTGTATTTCTTGGCGATCGAGATGACGAGCCGGAGGTTGGCCTCGATCATCTCCTTCTTCGCCTTGGTCGCCTCCCGCTCGCCCTTTTGAACGGTCGAGACGATGCGCCGGAATTCGGTCACCGGCAGGCCGGCCTCGTGCGAAATTTCGGCGATCGATACGCGGATCGCCTTGATGTCTTCGCGGTGTTTCTTTGTGAACCGGTCCCAGCCCTTGCCGGTCAGCCTGGAGACACGCCGGAGCCAGCCAGGATCGAGCTCATGGCCGCGGTAGCGCTCCAGGAAGTCCTCACGCTTGATGCGGCTGTTGGTGGCCAGCCTCAAGAGCTTGCCTTCGAAGCCGATGAGCAGGCGGTTCAACTCATGGAGCTGCTCGGCCAACTGTTCGATGCGCAAGTTGTTGAGATGCACGTCCTCCATCAGCTCGACCAGTTCATGGCGCAACTTGTTGTCACGCTTCTCCTGAGCCGGCGTGATTTCGGCGCCTTTCTGCATGGCTTCGAGGCGGGTCACCTGCAACTTGTGCAGTTTCTTATATGTTTTGGTGATCTTCTCGAAATTCTCGATCACCTCAGGCGTCAGCTTGGCTTCCATTGCCGATAGCGACAGGTTGTTCCCCTCGTCGTCGGCATCCTCGTCGCCGCTTTCACCGTCTTCACTGCCCTCAGCCGCCGGCTGGGCTTTCGGCGTTTCCTCGGTCTTCTTTACAGCCGGCTCCGCCGCTGCGGCGGCACCATCTTCGGTTTCGCCGCTTTCACCGCCTTCGCCCAAGCCTTCGCCGGCGGCGCCTTCAGTCTGTTGGCCGCCCGGGCCACCGCCATGGGTCGCTTCGAGGTCGATGATGTCGCGCAAAAGGATCTCGCCATTGACGAGCGCGTCGTGCCACTGGACGATGGCGCGGATGGTCAACGGGCTTTCGCAGATGCCGCCGATCATCATCTCACGGCCGGCCTCGATCCTCTTGGCGATGGCGATCTCGCCTTCGCGGGACAGCAATTCGACCGAGCCCATCTCGCGCAGGTACATGCGGACCGGGTCGTCTGTGCGGCCCAGTTCCTGCTCGTCGACATTTCCGGAAGCCTGCGGCGTTTCCGCCTCTTCGCTCGTTTCTACGGCCGCTTCCTCGGCCTCCTCGCTCTCGACGACGTTGATACCCATCTCCGAGAGCATGGACATGGTGTCTTCGATCTGTTCCGAGGAAACCTGGTCCGGCGGCAGGGCCGTGTTCAGGTCGTCATAGGTGACGAAGCCCTTTTCCTTGCCTTTCGCGACCATTTTCTTGACGGCCGCGCCCATCGTATCGAGGAGCGGGCTGTCGCCGGTCTCTTCCTGATCTGTGCGGGCTTCCGCCGCGGTTGTTGCTGCTTTCGCCAAGTTTCAAACCTCGCTCTTTATTCGCCTGCGCTCCGCTGATACCGTCGTCGATACCCGGCTCGTCCGCTGTGCCTCTTCAATGCGAGGTTCCTGCACAACGGTCCGGCCCTTCGTCAGTGCGACAGTTCGTCTGCGGGCGCGTCGTTTTGCTGTTCTTTTAACGCAGAAAGCCGATGCCAAGTCTCCTCCGTCGGGTTTTCCGCGAAGTTCCTTTCGGCCTCCTCGATCTCTGCGACTAAATCCTTACCCCTAAGTTGGTTGAACGTTTCGTTCCAACCCGCCTGCGCTTCTTCCGGCGTCGCCTCGGGCCTTGCGAAGTACCCGTGGGCATAGACCTTCGCGCTGTTGACCTCGGCCAAAACGTCGGAAAAACCACATCGAATAAGGTGGTTTTGCAGCGCCCCGAAATCAAGGCCTGATTTTGCGGCCAGCGTCTTTAAAACCTCCTGGCGCAGATTGTCAAGCGTCGGGACCGAAAACTTAAGTGTACCAAGGCGTTCAGCCACATCGTCATAGATTTCCGGGTGATTGACGAGGGCCGACATCAGGACCTCCTCGCGGCGCGTGTCGATGTCGGTCCTGCCGTCCATGCCGACGTTGTCGCCGAGGTGCACATTGGGTGACCAGCCGAGACGCCGGCTTCCCGATTGCGTGTCCGGGCGCGACGGCCAGAGACGGTCCTGAAAGGCGGAAGAGAAGTGACGGCGCACCATGGGGTCCTGGATGGTCCGGGTCAGATCGTCGAGGCGTTTTTGCAGGGCCGCCTTGGCCTCCGGCGTCGCCGGCAGGCGGCCGCCCGTTTCGGCGCGCCAGATGACCTCCGACAGGGCCAGAGCCCGGTCGAGAATGTCGTCGACGGCGGCCCGGCCGCGCGTGGCAACCAGACTATCCGGATCCTCGCCGGCGGGCAGGCTGGCGAATCGAAGCCCGTAACCCGGTTTGAGCAGCGGCAGTGCTTTCTCGGCGGACTTCGCCGCGGCGCGGGCGCCGGCGGCGTCGCCGTCGAAACAGAGCACCGGTTCGCGAACCGCCCGCCAGAGGAGCCGCATCTGGTCCTCGGTCAGGGCCGTGCCGAGCGGCGCTACGGCATGGGTGAGCCCGGCTTGGGATAGGGCGATGACGTCCATGTAGCCTTCGGTGACGATCACCGTATCGGTCTTGCGGGCAGCGGGAAGGGCTAGGTCGAAGCCGTAAAGCTCGCGGCCCTTGTGGAAGAGCGGTGTTTCCGGCGAATTCAGGTATTTCGGCTCGCGATCGCCCAGGGCCCGGCCGCCGAAGGCGATGATGCGGCCTTGGCGGTCGGCGATGGGGAACATGACGCGGCCGCGGAACCGTTCGTAGGGTTCCAGCCCTCGGCCTCGGTCCTCCGTCGGTTTGATCAGAAGACCGGCGGCGATCATCTGCTCCGGTGAGACCCCTTCGCGGGCTAAGGCCGATTTCAACGTATCGCCGCGCTCCGGCGCGAAACCGAGGCGGAACCGCCGGATCGTCTCGTCACTCAGCCCCCGGTCCTTGAGGTAGGTCAGCGCACCGCGGCCCTCCGGCATGTGCAGCATGCGTTCGAAGTGCTGCGCGGCCGCTTCCGTCACATCGATCAGGGTACGGCGGCGGCGTTCGCGCTCCCGCGCTTCCGGGCTGTCCTGCGGCACCGACATGCCGGCCATGGCCGCCAGCTTCTCGACCGCATCCCGGAATTCCAAACCCTCCGTTTCCATGACGAAATCGAAGACGCTGCCGTGCGCCTGGCACCCGAAGCAGTGGTAGAAACCCTTGTCCTCGTTGACGGTGAAGGACGGTGTCTTTTCCTTATGGAAAGGACAGAGCCCCGTGTGTTCTCGGCCCTTGCGGGTCAGCTTGACCCGTTTGCCGATAACATCGGCAAGCCCGACGCGGGATTTCAGTTCTTCCAGGAAATGGGCGGGGATGGCCATGGATGGAGTCTACACCAGCCGTCGTTTCGAACCGATGGGCATCGTCGGGAAGCGCGGGCGGTCTAGACTACGCAGCGTGTCGATGCCCGAAAAGCCGAAGTTGCTCAACATCTTCCACAAATCCATCCACAGGACGACCGGCGATCCACGGTTCTTCGCCGCCGAGTCGGATGCAAATAGAGAAGGCGTTTTCGTAAAATCGGCGGTCCGATTCGCCGGATTCGGCCTTAGGTCCTGTTGACAGTTAACGGACTATTCATGGTTGGTGTGATCGAGTGAGACCAGTGCAAGGTGAGGGGCCTGGTCATGCTTCGCAGGGAATTGACGGATGGGCAATGGGACCGGATCAAGGATT
>Ga0209364_1000207_pt1 | contig 13686 bp, 16 predicted proteins | sample WorMetHERISLAND2_3_FD_187387 | JGI IMG/M metagenome (GOLD analysis project Ga0209364, IMG submission 187387) | Marine gutless worms symbiont microbial communities from Max Planck institute for Marine Microbiology, Germany - Olavius albidus HERON... | ecosystem: Host-associated > Annelida >... | reverse complement strand
TCAACAAAATCAAACACTTCCGACGTATTGCGACGCGCTACGAAAAGACCGCCACAGCCTACTTGGCCATGCTACACCTCGTTGGCACCATGATATGGTTGCGTTAACTGTCAACAGGACCTAGGGAGGACACAATGAAAAAACTCTTAGCCATCGCCGCCGTGGCGGTTGCCATGATCGGCGGCCCGGCCGTCGCCAAGGACTACAAGAGCATCAACGTCGCCACCGAGGGCGCCTACGCGCCTTGGAACTTCAAGGATTCGGCTGGCAACCTGGTCGGTTTCGAGCCGGACCTGGTGGTCGACCTCTGCAAGCGCATGGGCGTCCAGTGCACGGTCGTCGAACAGGCCTGGGACGGCATCATCCCGTCCCTGCAGGCCGGCCGCGTCGACGCGGCGCTTGCCTCCATGAGCTACTGGAAGCCGCTTCTCGAAAGCGACAAGGGCAAGGACATGGTCGCCGTCGGGCCGGGCATGACCGGCGGTCCCTTCGGTGCCGGCGTCGGCGTCGGTATCCGCAAGGGCGACCAGGCCCTCGCCGACATGTTCTCAAAGGCGATCAACTCGGCCGTTGCCGACGGCACGGTGAAGAAGATGGCCGTCCAGTGGTTCGGCTTCGACGCCTCGGTCAAGTAAGGCAAAGACCAGATAAGCGGCGGGCGTTCGTGATCGATCGATCGCGGCGCCCGCCGTTTGTGTTTCGGAGTATCGGATAGGAAGAACACGGCGTGGACTTAACGCTACTCGTATGGGGCGATGCCGGGTGGGGCGACGAGATGTTTTTCGGTGCCCTTATGACCCTTGCCGTCGCCGCCAGTTCTTACGCGTTAGGCATCGTCATTGGCGCCGGTGGCGCGGCCATGAAACTGTCTAACTGGGTCGCCTTACGATTCCTGGCCGACGCCTATACGACGATCATTCGCGGTATCCCGGAGCTTCTTGTCATTTACCTGGTCTTCTTTGGCGGCGGTGCCGTGCTTCGTGCCGTCGCCAAGGGTCTATTCGGATATGGCGAGTTCATCGACTTGCCGATCTTCGTTACCGGTATGATCTGCATCGGACTCAGCGCCGGTGCCTACGCGACCGAAGTCATTCGGGGCGCGGTTCTCGCTGTGCCGGTCGGGCAGATCGAAGCGGCGCGGGCCGTTGGGATGAGTCGCGCGTTGCGATTCTGGAGAGTCCTGGTTCCGCAGGTTGCCCGTTATGCGCTGCCTGGCCTCGGCAACGTTTGGCAACTGACGCTGAAGGAGACGTCACTGATTTCCGTCATCGGCCTGGTCGAGATCATGCGCCAGGCTGCCGTTGGTGCCGGGTCAACAAAAGAACCGTTCACTTTCTATATCACCGCCTTCATCCTTTACCTCGGTCTCGCCTCGATCTCGAACAGGGGATTCCTCAGAGCCGAATCTTGGGCCAATCGCGGTGTAAGGACGGCCTGATATGGATTGGGAGTTGGTCAACGAAAGCTGGCCCGTTTTGGTCGGCGCCATCCCGGAAACCCTGGCACTTGCCGGCGCGTCTCTTTCTATCGGATTTGTGCTCGCTGTCGGTATTGCCGTGCTACGCCTTTCATCAAACCCGGTCCTGTCTGCCCTAGCTTACGGATTCGTCTATATCTTCCGCTCGACACCCTTATTGGTGCAGATATTCCTTATCTATTACGGTTCCGGCCAATTCCGGCCGTTTTTCGAAAGCGCCGGCCTTTGGGTGTTCCTGCGCGAGCCCTGGTTTTGTGCCATCATGGCCTTGACGTTGAATACCGGCGCCTACACGTCGGAGATCATCCGCGGCGGTATCCAGTCGGTGCCCTGGGGGCAGTTGGAGGCGGCGCGGGCCTGCGGTATGTCGGGAATGTTGTTGTTCCGGCGCATCGTCTTCCCGGTCGCCATCCGCCAGGCCCTGCCCGGTTACGGCAACGAGATCATCCTCATGGTCAAGACAACCTCGCTGGCCAGCACCATCACCATTCTCGAGATCACCGGCGAGGCCAAGAAGATCATCGCCGCCACCTGGAGCCCCGTGGAGGTATTCCTCATCGCTGGCGCCATCTATCTGACCATCAACTTCCTGGTCACCCGGGCCGTGCTATGGACCGAGATCAAACTGTCGCCGCAGTTGTTCCGGGACCGACCGTCTTACTTTGAAACCCTGAAGAAAGGTGTTCGTTTCGGCGCCAAGGCCGCCGGTAGAACAGTGCGATGAAAGTCGCTTACCGGCTTTTACGGCGACATCAGGTTCCCCGACTTGCGGTCCTCCAGCGGTTCGCTGCCGGCGATCTTGCCGATCCAATCGCCGGGCCGGACCAGGGTGTCGGCTTTTCTAGCGAAAAAGAGACCCAAGGTGGCCGCCGTGATCGGAGTGCGCGCCGCCGCAGGATCGTCGGCTTCGATGTCGACCAGCTCGGCCATCAGGTCCCCCGTCTCGACCCGCTCGCCGATGGGGCTCTTCCAGGCGACGATGCCGGCCGCCGGTGCTCTTAGGACATCGACACCGTCCAAGGGCGTCGGTTCACAGAGCGCTTCCGGCAAAGCCTCCGGGCTGCCGCCGACGACGCCGCGGCGCTGCAGGAAGTTGAAGAGCCCTTTCGCGTCCTTCGCCGCGAGGCCGTCGTCGACGTCGTTGCGTCCGCGCAACTCGACGGTGGTGGCGAAGCGATGTCGCGGGCCAGTTCCATGACGATGTCGGTATGGACCCGGTTGGCGTAGAGATGCAGGGCCGAGATGCTGTCGCAATGAACGTCAAGGACCAGGTCGGCGTCGATCGACAGGGACAGCAGCGTCGCCCTCAGGGTTTCCAGTTCGGTCTTGCGCGGCAGTTCGTCGATGGCCGTCTTGAGTGCGTCGCGGATGCGATCCCTGTTTTCGGTTCCGTCCGCGTTGAATTCGCCTTTTAGGCGGTCCGCCACGGCTTCCGTCAGATCGGGCCAGTCCCGGTTGAAATTACCGCCGCCGTCGAATTCGAAATGGCCCGGCAGGTTGCCGTTGATGCGTTGCGCCATGCCGATGGGATTGGCATAGGGCAGCAGTATGATCTCGCCGGCGATGCGGCCCTCTGCGTCGGCCGCGTCCAGGAGGCCGATCAGGTGGTTCAGGGTCAACAGCCCCGGCCACTCGTCGGCATGGAGTGCGGCGTGCAGGTAGGCCTTGGGCCGGGCACCCGCCTCGCCGTAACGATGCGCCTTGAGAAATCGCCGGGTCCCCGGGCTCGGGCTGGCGAGAGTCCCGGGCTCGGGCTGGCGAGAGTAATGTCTTCGGTTATGCGCGGCATCGTCGGTTCCCCTATTCGAATTGCCGGATCAAAGGTATATCGGTCGCACACCTTCGGCAACGGGATGCCGGCGCCAAGAGCGTTCTGCGATCCGATATGAAATAGGGAGAATGGAGCGGGCGATGGGATTCGAACCCACGACTTCAACCTTGGCAAGGTTGCGCTCTACCCCTGAGCTACGCCCGCACGAAACCTCGGTTTCGAGAAGCGCCGATCATACGGATTGCCTTTGCCAATGCAAGTCCCAACTTCGACCGCCGGAAACGCGTTGCGACACCCATCGATACCATCGGCGCGTGCTTGTCGGGTCCCGTAGGCGGGACTACACTCGCGGCCATGCCGAACAGCCGTGAACAGCTATTCCAACGCCTGGCCGAGCTCGGGATCGAAACCAACACGGTCGAGCACGAAGCCGTTTACACGGTCGAGGAGGCGCGTGCGCTCCGCGGCGACCTGCCGGGTGCCCATTCGAAAAACCTCTTTCTCAAGGACAAGAAGGGCGTCATCTGGCTGGTCGTCTGCGACGCCGACCGTCCGATCGATCTGAAGGTGCTGCGCAAGCAGATCGGCGCCGGCCACCTTTCCTTCGGCAAACCGGACCTCCTTGGGGAAATTCTTGGGGTCGAACCCGGTGCGGTGACCCCTTTCGGGCTGATCAACGACAGCGAACAGCGGGTGCAAGTGGTCCTCGACAAGGAAATGCTGGAAGCGAGCCCGCTCAACTTCCATCCTTTGGATAACAGGGCGACGACGCGGATCGAGGCGGACGACCTGATTGCCTTCATCCGGTCCTGCGGCCACGACCCGAGGATCGTCGAACTCTGAACAGGCGCCAACCGTGCCACCGGGCCGGGCTTGCGCCGGACATCAATGAGCGCCATGTTCTTGGAGAACGGGCGATAGATTGAACAAAAAGGCTGCGTGATATGGAAATGAAAATCAATCCCGACGGCTCGATTCAGCCGCAATCGAGCGGCGGCGCATCGGCGGATGCCGAGACCGAACAGCCGCGGCTCTACGTGGAACCGGGTGTCGCTGATACCCCGGCGGCACCGGGCCCCGCCCCGGGAGACGTCGTCAAGGATTCCGATACGCCAGGCTTCAAGCGGGATGTCATCGACGAATCGATGAACCAGCCGGTGATCGTCGATTTCTGGGCGCCCTGGTGCGGTCCCTGCAAACAGCTGGGCCCGGTCCTCGAAAAGCTCGTCCGCCAGGCCGGCGGTTTGGTCAAGATGGTCAAGATCAACGTCGACGAGAACCAGGAACTGGCGGCGCAAATGCGCATCCAGTCGATACCGGCCGTTTACGCCTTCAACCAAGGTCAACCCGTTGACGGGTTCATGGGGACATTGCCGGAAAGCCAGCTCAAGACCTTTGTCGACCGCCTCCTAGGAGGTGCCAAGCCACCGCTTGAGGCGGCGCTAGAGGATGCCCAGGCAGCCCTCGATTCCGGCGATCTGGAGACGGCGCAGGCCATCTTCAACGAGGTTCAAACCAATGACCCGGGGAACCCGACCGCCATCGGCGGTCTCATTCGCGCTACGCTGGCCGCCGGCGACCGCGAGGGCGCCCAGGCCATGGCCGACGGGCTTCCAGGCGAGCTCAAGGCGAAGCCGGAGATCGCCCAGGCCATCTCGGCCATCTCGGTTGCCGGCATGGCCGACGACGCAGGCGATCTTGGTGATTTGAAGGGCCGGATCGATGCGGACCCGAACGATCATCAGGCCCGTCTCGACTTGGCCAAGGCGCTGTGTGGCATGGGGCGCAACCAGGAAGGCGTCGAGCATCTTCTCGAATTGATTCGCCGTGACCGCAATTGGAATGACGAGGCCGGCCGAAAACAGTTGCTGACCGTATTCGAGGCCCTCGGCCCCTCCGATCCCGTTACCCAGGATGGGCGGCGGCAGTTGTCGTCGATACTGTTTTCATGATGCACGTCGATCAGGACCTAGGTATCGGGGACCTGCCGAAAACCATTCCGGTATTTCCCTTATCCAATGCTCTGCTCCTGCCGGGCGGGCGGCTGCCGCTCAATATCTTCGAGCCCCGCTACCTCAGCATGATCGACCGGGCGCTCGGCCAGGGTCGGTTTCTCGGCATGATTCAACCGCTGGCGACGGGAAAGGAAACGGTCGGCGACGGAGACCCGGTTTTCGACGTCGGTTGCTTGGGGCGGATCGTCTCGTTCGGCGAAACCGAGGACGGCCGCTATGTGATCTCCTTAGTCGGGTGCTGCCGCTTCACGATCCAACGTGAACTGGCGTTGGAGGACGGGTATCGCCGGTTCGACGTCTCTTACGGAGATTTCGCCGGCGATCTCCGGCCCCGTGAAATCGGCGCATTCGATCGCGAGTCCTTTGTTGGTGCCTTGGAGAGGTATCTTTTGACGTTGGGCAGCGACGATCACTGGAAGCCCCTCTTGGATTTGGACGATTCGGCGCTTATATCGACGACGGCCATGGTTTGCCCGTTTTCCCCGGAAGAGAAACAGGCGATCCTTGAATGCGGTTCGATCGAAGAGCGTGCTGAACTGGTAAAGTCTTTGATCGACATGGCGTTCCTGGCCGGGCAGGCCGACGGTACGTCGGAAGCGCGCCACTAGACGGCAGGCGGGAGACGGGTTTATGGCAGACCGGGACGTGGATCCGAAATTGTTGGAAATTCTCGTATGCCCCCTGACAAAGGGGCCGCTGGAATATGACAGGAATGCCCAGGAGTTGATCAGTCGCAAGGCCGGTCTTGCCTATCCGATCAAGGACGGTATTCCGATCATGCTCGTCGACGAGGCTCGCGAACTTGCGGCCGACGGGGCCGGTTAAGAAAAGGAAGGCGACATGAACGAAACAGGTTTCGGTACCCAGCACACGCCGACGGAGATCAGGATCAAGCGGGACGAAAAGGTTCTCGAGGTGGATTTCGAGGACGGCAGCAGCTTCCGCCTGCCGGCCGAGTTGCTGCGCGTCGAAAGCCCGTCGGCCGATGTTCAAGGCCATGGACCGGATCAGAAAAAAATCGTCGCGGGGCGGCGTCATGTCGGGATTCTCGGGGTCGAGCCGGTCGGCAACTATGCCATCCAGATCAACTTCGATGACCTGCACGACACCGGTATCTTCTCCTGGGATACGCTCTACGATTTCGGCGAGCGTCAGAACGAGATCTGGCAGAACTATCTCAACGCCCTGGAGGCGGCGGGCTTGAGCCGCGATCCCTGACAGCCTTCACCCTTAAAGCGGTCGGCCCTGCATCAAACGCGGCAGATCGCCAACCAAACCCATGGCATGGCGCATAAAGAAGCGCTTCAGCGGCGGCACCGCGTTGACCGCCGCCAAGCCTAAGTCGCGGGCCAGGGTGACCGGTCCGATGTCATTTGAAAACAGGCGGTTGAGGCCGTCGGTCGTCGCCAGCATCAAGGTATTGTCGAAACGCCGCCACCGTTCGTATCGTTCGAGTATCGGCGGCGAGCCGATGTCTTCGCCGAGCCGATGGGCATCGATGACGACTTCCGCGAGGGCGGCAACATCCCTCAATCCCATGTTGAGTCCCTGGCCGGCGATGGGATGCATGCCGTGGCTGGCATCGCCGATCAACGCCAATCGCCGGGAAATAGCGGTCTCCGCGTACTGTAGGCTCAGCGGATAGGACCAGCGCGGCCCAACGATCTCCGTCGCTCCCAAAAAATCGCCGAACCGCCGGTCGAGTTCGGCCTTGAATTCCGCATCGTCGAGAGCCAGAAGGCCTGGCGCCAGGTCGCGGCGTTCCGTCCATACGATCGATGACAGGTTGCCGGAGGACTCGGTATCTCCGTTGAGCGGCAGGATGGCGAACGGTCCGGCCGGCAGGAAATGCTCCTGGGCGACGAACCCGTGGCTTTTGGCGTGCCGCACGGTGCAGACGATACCGGTCTGTTCATAGGACCAACGCGTCACCTTTATTCCCGCGGCTTCCCGGCTCGGCGAATTCCGTCCCTCGGCGCCGACGGCGAGTTTTGCGCGGACGGCCGTACCATCACCGAGGTCGGCTTTGATGCCGCTACGGGCACGCGTCAGGGACGCAACGGCTGTCGGTGCGCGGAGGCGCAAATGCGGAATCTCCCGCATACGCGCCAGCAGGGCCGCTCGCATGTGCCGGTTTTCGACCATGTACCCGAACGGCCCGTCACCGATTTCACGGTGGTCGTAATGAAGGAACAATCGGGATGGGCCGTCGGAAACACGAATGTCGAGAATAGGAGCGGGTTGATCGCCAAGCTTGTCCCAAACACCAATGGCGGCAAGGACCCGCTGCGTTGCCAAGGCGATGGCCGATGCGCGCCCGTCGAACCCCGCATCCAGGCCCTTTCCCGGATCGGCCATATCGACGACATCCGTTCGCACGCCATGGATCGCGAAAGCAATGGCTTGCGCCGCCCCGACCAGGCCGCCGCCGATCACCAAGGCTTCAGGCTCGTTCGATTGTTCGGTTCTTTTTGCGGTCATTTCACTTCCATCTGCGAAAACACCTACCAGCATGACTAAATAATAGGCATCTAAATCTAATTGATTAAAAAATATGCTATTTCTGGTTCTTTTTCCTGGCTTCAGAATCAAAGGGAATCCGCAACTCACTGATTTTGTTGACCTTATCACGCCCGTCGGGACTTGGCACGGTCTTTGAGTTGTGCATCGCAATATCGCCCGATCGGTTTGGGCGAGCTTAACCCGGCGCCATGAGTGCCAATTTGGCATGGGTCATCAAACGACAGGCGCCCAAGCAAGAGAGGATGATTGGCATGAAGTTAGTCATGGCCGTGATCAAGCCCTTCAAGCTCGAGGAGGTCCGCGAAGCCTTGGCGGCGTTGGGCGTTGAAGGAATGACCGTTAGCGAGGTCAAGGGCTTCGGCCGGCAAAAAGGCCAGGCTGAGATCTACCGCGGTGCCGAATACACCGTGAATTTCCTGCCCAAAGTCAAAATCGAAGTGGCCGTCAAGAACGAGGTAGTCGAACAGACGGTCGAAGCAATCACCAAAGCCGGACAGACCGGAAAGATCGGCGACGGCAAAATCTTCGTCTACGCGTTGGAAAAAGCCGTGCGCATCCGCACCGGTGAATCCGACAACGACGCACTATAAGGAGTTTTTCTCATGGACTTTCGTAAATTGACGAACAAAGTCGGCCTCGTCGCCGTTTCCGTTTTGGCGCTCCTGGTCGCGGGTGGGGATGCTCACGCCGCTGTCACCGAAGAAGTCGCCTACATCCTGAACACCTTTTCGTTCCTCGTTCACGGTTTCATGGTGATGTTCATGGCGGCCGGTTTCGCCATGCTGGAATCCGGTCTCGTGCGCTCCAAGAACACGGCGACCATTTGCCTCAAGAACATCGCGCTCTATTCCATCGCCGGCATCATGTTTTATCTCGTCGGTTACAATCTCATGTACGTCGATGTGCCGGAAGGCGGCTTCATGGGTTCGCTGGCCTTCCTCTACAACCCGGGTGAGGCCGAATTGGCGCTGCTGGGTGCCGAGGAAGCCACGGCGGAACAGGTCAAGGCGGTCACCGACGCAGGGTATTCGGTGGCGTCGGACTGGTTCTTCCAGATGGTATTCGTTGCCACGGCTGCTTCCGTCGTTTCCGGTACGGTCGCTGAACGCATCAAGATCTGGCCGTTCCTGGTCTTTGTCATCGTCCTGTCGGCGGTCATCTACCCGATCCAGGCCTCCTGGGTATGGGGCGGCGGCTGGCTCGACGCCATGGGCTTCTCCGACTTTGCCGGATCGACCCTGGTCCATTCCGTCGGCGGCTGGTGCGCCTTGACCGGTGCCATCATCCTCGGTGCACGCAAGGGCAAGTACACGGCCGACGGCCGCGTCAATCCGATCCCTGGCGCCAACTTGCCGCTGGCGACCTTGGGTACCTTCATCCTGTGGTTCGGCTGGTTCGGTTTCAACGGCGGTTCTCAGCTGGCGCTCGGCTCGGCCCTCGATGCTACGGCCATGGCCATTGTCTACGTCAACACCAACATCGCCGCTGCCGGTGGCGTCGTCGCCGCCATGGCGCTGACTCAGATCATGTACAAGAAGATCGACCTGTCGATGGCCCTCAACGGCGCCCTGGCCGGTCTCGTCTCGATCACCGCCGGTCCCGATCTCGACAACCACTTCCTGTCGCTGATCATCGGTGCCGTCGGCGGCGTCCTGGTCGTCATCTTCGTGCCGCTCTTGGACAAGATGAAGATCGATGATGTCGTCGGTGCCATCTCCGTGCACTTGGTCGCCGGCATCTGGGGCACGCTGTGCGTCGGCATCTTCGGCGGCGGTTCGATCGTCACCCAGGCCATCGGTATCGTTGCCATCGGGGCCTTCGTCGTCATCACCAGCGCCATCCTGTGGTTCGCGCTGAAGGTGACCGTCGGCATCCGGGTCGACGAGGAAGAAGAAGCCGCGGGTATCGACATGATCGAATGCGGTCTCGAAGCCTATCCGGAATTCGGACGCGGTTCTCAGACCATCTGAGCCCCATAAGAACAATAACCACCGAGTTTGACTTCGCGGGAGGGTTTCGACCCTCCCGTTTTTTATTGGCCCGGCCCGAACTGCGAGTTTTCCTGCGGCCAGCGGATTTCCCGGTCACCACTCCGTTAAGACCTTGTCAAGTTTCGTCAGTTAGGCTCGGGTCATGTCCGAGACCCTGCGAATTCCCGGAGGCGCCGGCGGTATTACCGGCAATCCCGATAGCGCGGCGCGGCCGCTCCTGCCAGCGTCGCTGAAGGCCTTCCTGCGCCGCCGCCTGAAGGAGGCGGGCGGGATCGCACTGTTCGCCGCCGGCACCTGGATGCTGGTTGCCGTCTTCAGTTATTCGCCGAGCGATCCGTCCCTCAACGGTGCCACCAGCCTGGCACCGACCAATGTCCTTGGGCGTCCCGGCGCCGTGTTTTCCGACCTCGCCCTACAGACCTTCGGCTTCGCCTGCTTCGTTCCCATCCTGACCCTGATGGTCTGGGGCGGACGAACGGTTCGTCACAAGGGCCTCGGTTCACCCTGGTATCGCCTGCTCGCCCTGGTCGGCGCCACCGTGCTCTATGCGGTCGGCCTCGGGGTCTTGCCAATCAATGACGATTGGCCGCTGATGAGCGGGATGGGCGGCTTTACCGGTACACTCCTCCTCGATGCCGTAACGGGTGTCGGACCGCTGCAGAAACTGGCCTACGCGAAAGTCCTGCTCGGTATCGGCGCCGGTATGATCGGCGTCGTACTCTGGATCATGGCGCTCGGTCTCTCTCCTGGAGATTGGCGGCGCATCTGGCGCGGCTCGGTACGCGCCGTGTCGTGGGTGCGGACCGGCCTTTCCAAGGGCCAAAAGGCCTTCGGCGTGATGCCGGCCTGGGGGCGGGGCGCCGACGACGGCGATCGCAGCGAGTCTCACTTCGCGGAAGACCTCGTCCCCGGCGACTCGGTGAGCGGTGAACTCGAGGTCCATGTCCGCGTCGGCGAGGACGACGGAGAGGCCGGGGGAGAGCATGGAACCGACGCGTCGGCGCCGCCGAAGCGCAGCGGCTTGGTGGCGACGCGCCGCGAGAAACTGAAGGAAGGCAGGAAGGCCAAGTCCCGACGCCAGGGCCGTCTCAACCTCGGCGACGGCGTCTATACGCCGCCGCCCATCGACCTGTTGGCCGCACCCGAAAGCAATCCCAAGGCCGATGCCCTGAACAAAGACGCGCTTCAGCAGAACGCGACTTTTCTCGGCAGCGTGCTCGAGGACTTCGGAGTCAAGGGCGAGATCGTCAAGGTCCGGCCCGGACCGGTGGTCACCCTCTACGAACTGGAGCCGGCACCGGGTACCAAGACCAGCCGCGTCATCGGCCTTTCCGATGACATCGCGCGCTCCATGAGCGCCGTTTCCGTGCGCGTCGCCGTCGTCACCGGGCGCAACGTCATCGGCATCGAACTGCCCAACGTCAATCGCGAGATGGTCTACCTGCGTGAGCTCCTGGCATCGCAGGATTTCGAGAAGTCCGGCGCCAAGCTGCCGCTGGCCTTGGGCAAGGATATCGGCGGCGCGCCGGTGACGGTCGACCTGGCGCGCATGCCGCACCTGCTGATCGCCGGCACCACCGGGTCGGGCAAGTCGGTGGCCATGAACACCATGATCCTGTCGCTTCTCTACCAGTGCTCGCCGCACGACTGCAAATTCATCATGATCGATCCGAAGATGCTGGAGCTCTCGGTCTACGACAACATCCCGCACCTGTTGACCCCGGTCGTCACCGACCCGTCGAAGGCGGTGGTGGCTCTGAAATGGACGGTGCGCGAGATGGAGGACCGCTACCGCGCCATGTCGCAGCTCGGTGTGCGCAACATCGCCGGTTACAACGCGCGCATCGCCGAGGCCAAGAAGAAGGGCGAGGTCCTGAGCCGCCGCGTGCAGACCGGTTTCGACGATGACGGCAAGCCCATGTTCGAAGACCAACCGCTGTCGTCGGAGCCGCTGCCCTTCATCGTCGTCGTCGTCGACGAGATGGCGGACCTGATGCTGGTGGCCGGCAAGGACGTGGAGGCGGCGATCCAGCGCCTGGCCCAGATGGCTCGGGCCGCCGGCATTCACCTGATCATGGCGACGCAGCGCCCGTCCGTCGACGTCATCACCGGCACCATCAAGGCCAACTTCCCGACCCGCATCAGCTTCCAGGTCACCTCCAAGATCGACAGCCGCACCATCCTCGGCGAACAAGGCGCCGAACAGCTCCTCGGCCAGGGGGATATGCTTTATATGGCGGGCGGCGGCCGGGTCACCCGGACGCATGGGCCTTTTGTATCGGACGAAGAGGTCGAGGACATCGTCAAGCACCTGAAGGCGCAGGGCGAGCCGGCCTACGTCACCGAGGTCACCGAGGAGGACGAGTCTTTCAGCGAGGCGGCCGGCGGCGGCAATTCCGGCGACGCGCTTTACGACGAGGCGGTGGCCCTGGTCGCCCGGGAAGGCAAGGCCTCGACCAGCTTCATCCAGCGCCACCTGCAGATCGGTTACAACCGGGCGGCACGCATCATCGAGACCATGGAGAAGGAAGGTGTCGTCAGTCCGGCCAACCGGGTCGGCCGACGCGAGGTGCTGATCGGCAACCACTGACCGGCGCCCTCGTTCGGCGCCGTAATGGTGCCATTTTCTCCGGCTTTCCTTTACCCGCGACCCCCTGTTGGTTAGAACGGGAGCACCATGGCTCAAACGCTTTGTCTTACCGCTTTCCGTCGACGGCTTCCGGCCTACGCCATGGCCCTTCTTCTGGCCATGACCGCCTTGCCGGCGTCCCCGGCGAAGGCCTTCGTCGCCGAGACTCTGAAGCTCGACAAGAGCGAGATGACCGACCTGATGCGGGTACAGAAACACCTCAACTCGGCGCGCACCATCCGATCCCGCTTCCTGCAGATCTCGTCCAACGGCGAATACACGGAAGGCGAGTTCTTCCTCCAGCGCCCAGGCAAGATGCGCCTCGTCTACGATCCGCCGAACCCGTTGATGGTGGTCGCCGACGGCAAGTACATCTCCTACGTCGATCGCGAATTGGACCAGGCGACGACGCTCCTGATCTCCATGACCCGGGCCCAGATCCTGCTCAAGGAGACCATCGCGCTGTTCGGTGATGACGTCATCGTCACCGGCTTCAGGCGCTCGCCCGGCATCATCCGCGTCAACGTGGCCAACGCCGCGGAACCGACGGAAGGACGCATCGACCTGGTCTTTTCGGACAAGCCTCTGGAGCTCCGAAAGTGGCTGGTCACCGATGCCCAGGGCATCACGACGACCGTGTCGCTGCTGGGGCCGCTGTTTAATACCGAGCTCGATCCCGAACTGTTCCGCTACAGCGAGCCCATATTCAAGGACCTGGACAAGTAGGCGCCGGCCGCTTTCATGGCCCTGACGCTCACCACCTGGAACGTCAATTCCGTGCGCAAGCGCTTGGACGGTCTCCGCGACCTGATCGCGGCCGAGGACCCGGACGTGATCTGCCTGCAGGAAACCAAGGTCCAGGACCACCTGTTCCCGGCCGCCGACATCGCCGCCATGGGCTATCCGCACCAGGCGGTCCACGGCATGAAGGGCTACAACGGCGTCGCCATCCTGTCGCGTATCCCCCTCGACGCGCCCGATACCCTCAGCTGGTGCGGCCGTGAGGACTGCCGGCACCTCTTCGCCAATCTCGGTGTGACGGCCGATAACGGTGCCTTCGATTGCCTGGAGGTGCACAGCCTCTACATCCCCGCCGGCGGCGACTGTCAACGGCAACTTAAATTTCCCCATAATCGGCAACTTAAAATTCCCTGGTTTTAGTGTTTCGGTGATCAGCCGGTTGATGGATCAGGTTTGGTCCTTTCTGGGTCTCCCCCGTCGTCGACTGGGTTTGTCGGGGTTGGGGTTTTGAGGTGCCGCCAGGTTTTCCGGCATGAGGT
>Ga0209364_1000203_pt1 | contig 13814 bp, 15 predicted proteins | sample WorMetHERISLAND2_3_FD_187387 | JGI IMG/M metagenome (GOLD analysis project Ga0209364, IMG submission 187387) | Marine gutless worms symbiont microbial communities from Max Planck institute for Marine Microbiology, Germany - Olavius albidus HERON... | ecosystem: Host-associated > Annelida >... | reverse complement strand
CTTCTGGAAACGTTGCCCCGGATACCCCTGTGGTACAACTTGTCCTTCTGGGCGCGCAGGCAAACTTCAATATCGCGTAGGCTCTCGCGATGGGTTAACTGCGCGAAGGTCATGCGCAGGTATTGGCGAGACAGGAAAATATCTTCTTGTAGCGGTTGCCGTCGTACCGCGCAACGCCTCGACGAAACGCATGCATCGGTAAAGAGTCAATGACCTGAGAAAAAACGAGCTTGCCGATGTGCATAACCGGTCCTTACAAGGAGTTACGCAATAAGAACAAACGTCTTGTCGGACAGCAGTGAAAATACCTGATAAATCGCTTGATCTGATGTTTCTTGCCCTATTTCGTTCGCAAGTGTTGGGCACGCCCGCTGCCTGCCACCTAGTGACTGCCAGGCTGTGGTCCGGTTCCCAAGGTTGGGCGGGGTAGGCAGATCCATGGCAGGTTTTGCCCAATCTGCGGTTCTTGAGAAAACCGTTAAGCACCGGAGGAGAAACAGCATGCTCACATGATAGCTTTTGATCTATGTGCGTCCATTTGCGTTGATTTTGCGGCAAAAGCAATTCCTCTCATGACAGCGGAAAACCATCCACCTTTCGCTCACGACAGCATGAAGACGGCTGTGAATGCTACCCGGACGACGACCCCCGGTGAGACATGTGGGCTGGTCCTGGTCCACGGCTGGGGCATGAATGCGGCGGTCTGGGAGGGACTGCCAACCTCTCTCTCCAATGGCCGGCGATTGTGGCGGATCGAGCTGCCCGGCCATGGTGCGAGCCCTTTCGAGCCGCATCATGATCATTGTGAGGCATGGGCCGACGCCTGCCTGGAGCAGGCCCCAGAGCGGGCGGTCTGGATCGGCTGGTCCCTGGGGGGGCTGATTGCCTTGGAGGCGGCGCTGAGGACGCCGAAGCGGATCCGGGCCCTGGTCCTGCTCACCGCCTCGCCCCGCTTCGTCTGCGTCCTGGACTGGCCGACGGCCATGGACGCCCAAGTGCTGGCCCGGTTCCATGCGGAGCTGCGGGCCGATCCCGCGGGGACCCTGCAGCGCTTCCTGGCCCTGCAGGTCAAGGGCAGTGAGGCGGCGCGGGATACCCTGCGCACCCTGCGCCGTGAGCTTGCCCAACGCCCGGAACCAGTCCCCGCCGCTCTGGCGGTGGGGCTCGACCTGCTGCGGGATACCGATCTGAGGGACCGGATCGGCACCCTTGCCTGCCCCACCCTCTGGCTGTTCGGGCAACGCGATACGCTGGTCCCGGCGGCGGCGAGCGAGAATATCGCCCGCCTGCTGCCCCAGGCCCGTCGCCGGGTGATTGCCGGGGCCGCCCATGCGCCTTTCCTGTCTCATCCCCAGGAGACCGGCGGAACAATCGCGGATTTTCTTCGGGAGGTCGCATGCTGAACCCAGGACCTATCGATAAAGGCGCCGCCCGCCGCTCCTTCGATCAGGCCGCCCTCGGCTACGACGAGGCCGCGGTGCTCCAGCGCGAGATGGCTGATCGTCTCCTGGAGCGCCTGGACTATGTCCGCCTAAAACCCGAGCTGGTGCTGGATCTGGGCGCCGGAACCGGTTATGCGATCGCAGGGCTGCAAAGACGCTTCGGTACGGCCCGCATCCTGACCCTGGACTTTGCGCCGACGATGCTCCTGCGGGCCCGAGCCCAGTCTCGGACCTGCAGCGCCCGGCCCCAGCGTCCAGATTACGTGTGCGCCGATGTGGAGTCTCTGCCGTTGGCGCATACCAGTGTGGATCTCATCTTCTCCAATGCCGCCCTCCAGTGGTGCAATGATCTCCGTGGGACTTTCGGCGAGTGCTTGCGCGTACTGCGCCCCGGCGGCCTGCTGCTGTTCACCACCTTCGGACCGGATACCCTGTGGGAGCTGCGCGACGCCTGGGCCGCCGCTGATGGCTATTCCCACGTCAGTCCCTTCCCGGATATGCATAACGTGGGCGATGCCCTGGTGGACGCCCGGTTCGCCGATCCCGTCATGGACGTGGAACGTCTGACCGTCACCTACGAGCGGGCGCGGGACCTGATGCGGGACCTCAAGGTACTGGGGGCCCACAATGCCACCAGCCAACGCGCTCGCGGACTCACCGGCCGTCGCCGCCTGCTGGCGGTGGAGCGGGCCTACGAGGCCCACCGTCGGGATGGACGCCTGCCGGCGAGTTACGAGGTCGTCTACGGGCACGCCTGGGCACCCGCACAGCGTCAGGCGGAAGGCGCCACGGTCATTCCGGTCAGTGCCGTCTGTGATGCTTTGCGCAACTAGGTCACAAAGCGGTCACACCCAGCTGCCGCCAGAATCTCCTGACTGTGCCGTCGAGGGGTGTCGTATGGCGTCCTCGTACTATCCGCACCGGAGGTTCGACCCGATACGGGTACCGGACCTGCGTCGCTCGGGCCGTCCGGCGCCCTCTTCGGGAAGTCGGCGCCCGAGCCTTCACCGTCTCCGCTGACATCGAAGAGGCCTGCGCCGATACGTCCCCCGTTCTTGGCGTCGAGCACCATCACCCGGCGTCGGCCGCCGAGCCCGCAGCGATCGTCCACTGGGGCAAGGGTCGTGAAGAGGGTGTGGCCGCCGCGCAAGCGGGGAGTACCGACTAGGCGTTCTCCCTGCTTATCCCCGTCGGGCGACATCAAGTCGAGGAGCCATCCCCGGCTGGTGCTCCAGTCGATAGGATTGTTGGACACGACCCGCCGATGGTTGCGGTTGCCGGCTGGCGTCACCTCATGATGGCTTCCAGCACCGAAATAGATCAGATAGCCGGCACCGGCGGGGTACAGACCGATTTCCAGCTCCAGAGTCGGCTGCGGGTTGCCGGCACCGTCCGTGGCCCTAAACAAGGGTTCGGGGTTCGGTTCTCCCTGGAGCCGTAGGCCACGCGCCAGCGTTCCGGGTCGGCGTGGGAGAGATCGAATTTCCACAGGTTGTCGTGCAGGTCCCCGGCATAGGCGGCAAGGACGGGTGCGTTGATTGTCGGACAGCAGGGCGGGGCGGCTAGGCCGTTCGGGGCGCTGGACGGGTCTGCCGCCCCGGTCGCTATCTCCGCGAGCAGAGTGCCGTCGGATACATTCAGGACATAGAGAACCGCCCGACCCTCCCGCGCCGTCGTAACCATTGCCGAAGACTGCCGCCCAGGTGCCGTCCCGCATCCTGGCGACGGTCCCCGGTGGAGCAGATAGCCGAGGGTGCGGAAACCCCGTATCCGTGCGCTCCCACAGGAGGTTGTGCCCGGAGAAGCCGTCCGGGGTGGTGATGTCGAGGGCGAAGACCGACTTCCCGCGCGTCCCCGGCGAGCTGATCAGCACTGTCCTCCAGGTGCCGTCGATATAGGCGTCCCCGAAGCTCGGTGACTGCTTGTGGGTCCGGCTCGGTGAGGTCGGGTCGGGCAAGATCCCGAGCAGGCGAGTCGGAACAAAGGTGAACCGCTCGCTTCCGGTGTCGGCGTCAAAGGCATGTAACCTGCCGTCATGCGTACTCATGTAGCGCATCTTGCGGTGTCCGCGATTGGACGCGCGATATACTGCATAGCTGTCGCGACCGGGTACGTCCGTCGGTAGGCGTGCGTACCCGAAATCGGGATTATGGATGTAGGCCGAATCGGAGTCGGCAACGCCGGCCGGCGGCTTGCCGCAGTCCCGGAAGGTGCCGCCATGCCGGATTCGCTGCCCTGATCGCTGCGGAGGACCCGCTATCCCGAGCTGCTGCCGGTGCGGATGCGGAGAGATCGGAAACAGGGAGGGATGTCTGCGCGGCGGCAGGGTCTTCGAATATCGCGGCAAACAAGGCAATCAGGCATCCCGCCGAACGTCGAAGGTTTGGACTGAACGAAAACGACCTCGCCATGGTCGGCTCTCAGATGTCTTACCGTAATCCTGAATGATTCGGTGCTGTTTGGGGAAGCGGACCTGTTGCGTTCGGCGTCCAAAGGCTTGCTGATCGTTTGTTCAGGTCATGCCGGCGTTAACGCAACCTACGCCCACATGCCCCCTGCGTGGCCTGTCTGCGCGGACCTTGCATTGAGCGTAGGATGCGGTGAGCGTGGCAGGTCATTCAGGATGACATCATGAGGAGGCGCGAACCGCATCAACGGACGCCCGCCGGCAGCGAACTCTTTGCACGGCCCGTGCCCAACACGTCAGACTGACGCGGGAAGGATCTTTCTCCACAACCAACGCCCAATAATCCAGGACCGTGCCCGGACAAACGCGGCGTTGAACGCGGCGTAACGCAACACGACTACCGGATAGCTACCGCTGTACCGTACTCTGTAAGATCACCACGGAGAAAAGATCCGGCTCCGGCGGTGGACCGAACTTTCTGATTCTCGCCGGCCGCGGGGAGGATCGCAAGCGCCTCGATAACATACCGCGGCTGTTCCTTGAGTCCGGCCAGGGTCGTGCTGGCCTGCCGGGATCGGTTCGCCCAGTCGTACTTGCTCCAGTAGGTCGCGCTGCCCGGACTGGCCAGTTGGTCGATCAGCCCCGGTACGGAGCCGTCGAACGGGGGAGATCCGTTTCCTTCAGATAGGTCTCGGCGTCCCGCAGCGACGCCTCCGCCCACTGGAAGGCCAGGCTGCGGTTACGGAAGTTGCTGGCCGTTCCTCGACCTGCGCGCGGTGCGCATCCCGAACAGGCCCAGCAAGGTCAAGGCCGTCAGCACGATCAGACCGATAATCAAGGCCGTGCCGGCCTGCGTCGCCATTCCGATCCTGCCGATGCCGATGCCGATGAAAGGAGTGAGCACGTATAAAACAAGCCGTTAACATGGGGGCGAGGCGGGTAAGTTGGGCAAAGCCGCCGGGACGATCGGTGCCCCGAGTTATCAGTTGTCAGGGAACAGTGGGCAGAAGGTTGACACCTGACAACTGCCCCTGACAATTGATCGTTGGGCGCGGACCATCGGAACGCCGGCATCTTACCGGCAACGATTTGCCGCCAGGATGGCGGCGCTCCGGCTTTGCCCAACCTACCTCCGTAACCGGTTGCTTTCCAGCGAATGATCATCCAGTTGCCCTGGTGATAGAAACTACCAGGGCCGACTCTCCGTCAGGGGACCGCCGGATCGGCGCATGAACTGCATCTCTTCGAGCATGAACTGGTTGCGCATCAGGAGTGAGGGATCGCCTTCCACCTGCTGCAGGCGTTGCTCCATGATGGCCAGGCCGGGGCCCCGCACCGGCAATCCCCCCAGCATGGCCGCCGCGGCCTGCCGGGCATCCGGCTCCTGGTCGGACATGGGCTGTTGGCCGAGCTGATCGAAACGATCGACGGCGTCTGCCGCGCTTCCTTCCGGCGGTACGTCCGGCAGCTTGTCCTTCGGTGAGCGGTCGGGACGTGCCCCACGGTCACCTGCCTGCTGCCGGTCCGAGTGCTCTTCGGCCTTGCCGGGCGTCTCCTGGGTTTCGTCCGGACGTTTGCCTTTTCCGCGTCCTTCCTCTTCGCCACCTTCGTTGGGGGACGCCTCCGGTGGTTGTCGCTTACCCTTCCCCTGCTCGGGGCGTTGTTCTTCTTCTCCCACCTTAGCCTCCTGGCCGGGCTTCGGCTTTTCTCCTCCCTCGCCTTCTTCATTCCGGCGTTCCTCGTTCGCGCCGGTCTGTTCGGACCGATCTTCCGGTTGCTCATCGCCTACCTCTTCCTCAGCCGTCTTTTGCTCCTCTTTACCGCCGGTCTGTTTTTTCTTGGGATCTTGCTGCTCGCCGCCTTCCCGGTCCTGGGACTCGCGTTCTTCTTTACCGCCCGTCTCGGTTTCCGTTTGCTTTTGCTCCCGACCGGACTCGGTTTTTTGCTGTTCTTCCGTTTGCTCGCCCTTGCCTTCGGTTTCCTGCTCCTTTTTTCGTTGAACTTGCCGGGACTCCGTGGTCTCGGGTTCGGATTTGCCTTGCTGCTCCTGTTTGGACGCCTTGCCTTGCGCCCGCTCACTATCCTCCATCTGCTCTCCGTCGCTCGATTCGCTGTCCTCACCCGGCTCGTCCTTTGAGGACTGTCGTCCGGATTTACTTTGCTGCTCGAATTCCTGTTGCTGCTGTTGTTGCTCCTGCTTCTGCTGTTCTTGCTGTTGTCCCTGTTGTTGCTCCTGCTCCTGCTTCTCTTGCTGTTGCTGCTCCTGTTGTTGCTTTTCTTGTTCCTGTCGTTTCTGCTCCTGATCTTTCTGTTCCTTGTTCTCCCGGCGCTCTTTTTCCTTTTCTTTTTCCTTTTTCTCCTGCTGCGTTCCCTTCTCCTTCTCATACAACTCCTGCTCGATACGCGCGAGCATGGCCCGGGCCAGGGCCAGGTTGTGGTGGGCGTCCTCGTGATTCGGATTAGTGCTCAATACCGCCTCATAGGCCGTCGCGGCCCCCGCGAAGTCGCCGAGTCGGAAGCGGGCGTTGCCCAGGTTGTAGTCGGCGTCTTCCTTCACAGCCGAGCGCTGCACCTGGCTGAAGGCAGTAGCGGCTTCCTGGTAGCGTCCGGACCGATAGAAGGCCACGCCGCGCCGGTAGTCGTCGCCGAAGCCCGCGGCGGCCTGACTGTAATCGCCGGCCTGAAAGTACCGGTAGGCCTCCTGTTCCTGGTTCAAGAACCAATCGGCCTCGACCTCGGCGGAAAGCACCAAGGAGAAGACAGCGGCAGTAATCGGCGGGATTTTTGTCATTTTTTGGATTCGGGTTGGGCGCGTCCGCGAAAATGTAGGATGTGGTGAGCGCAGCGAACCGCATCTTTATATATACCGTCATACGGCACAATCTGAGCTTTTGAATTTCCCCCACTCCCTCTCCCGAGGGAGTGGGGAGTGAAATGCGCAGATTATTCCGTATGGTAGTATAAGCAATGCGGTTCGTTCCTCACCCCATCCTACCGGCTTAATTCACTCGGAAGTATCGAGTAGCCGCAGAACTGGGACAGGCGGCGGACCTCATTGCCGGAATCTCAACCTGCGCTAGTACCTCATTTCTCTTATATTGCGGATAGAGTCGCTTGCAGCTTGATGCAAACACCCCTGTGCATTCGCAATATCGACAGAAACTATGCACTAGGTGGTGTTGACATTTGATGAGGAGTCGGCCCTCACCTCCGGGCTTATCTTCTATGGTACAGGATCAACAGGATTTTATAATTGTTAGGGTCTAGATAATTTTAGAGAGGGTTTTCGCTCAGCGGAGAGAGTATTTTATCATAGAGATTTTCCTCTCGATGATTAAATCTGAATTCACATTCTTTGAGGTATAGATGAAACGCATGTCTGGGAACACCCTTGAATTTTGCAGGCCTCCGTTTAGCATATGACTGGAATGATTCAATGCCGTTAATATGGCAATTGCCTTGCGCGAATTCGTTACGGATGGACGCGGAGATGCTTCTGATAACCCGTATCCACCAGCCCATTGTAGTCCCTCCAGCCATCCGAGTGGATGGTGCTTTCGAGGGCTACCTGGCCCCGAATCATGGCCTGTAGCGGCTTCTTGGAGGCATCCGGGACGATCTCCGTGTGGACCTTTCACTGCCGTTCCAGGATTCCGAGTAGACGATTGTTTTACCCTCAGCTCCACGCCCCTTTTTCCCCGAACACGGCGAGCGCCAAAAGAGGATTCATCCCCTTCAACCTCGCCGGAAAAGGCGATGAGGCGTCACAAAGCTGGGCGATTCCAGGTCGTAGCTTGAAGAACCGTTGATTGATCGTCGGGCGGCTTACATCACTCAGCGCGGCGAGTTTCGAGGCCGGATAAATCGCGCGCAAAATAGCGGATAATTCAGTCTGAATTTGGCTTCCGAAAGGCGTGAACGCCTGAAATACCTTTTTCCTTGCATAACATAACCTTAAGCATACATCTGAAGATGTTAAAGTTATTTAGACCCATTGTTATTTAAGAAAAATAATCCTGTTAATCCTGTAAATCTTGTCCGATTAGCAGTTGGTATGATGCTTATGTCAACAGCCCCTAGTATGCCATTTCTTCATGTTTTGCATCACTGCTGTCTGACAAAATGTTTGTTCTTGTTGCGTAACTCCTTGTAAGGAAATGAAAGATAGTCACTTTAAGAGTGTCACCGATTTGGATCATCTCGCGCATCTCCCAAATACCCCCTTCTGGGGATATTGGGGACCCGGTTATGCACATCGGCAAGCTCGTTTTTTCTCCGGAGCGTCGCCATTTTTCGCGCACCCCGAAATGGGGTCCATCCGATTTCGGGTGCAAACAATGGGGCGACGGCCATTGCCTTCGGCGGCCCGCGTTCGTCCTGCGTCCGTCCCGGCGCGCACTCCGCGCGGCACCAGGACTCCCGCAATGACTTGACGCCGTGTCGCATGGCCTGGCATTTCGTCTCCACCGGCGCTCACGCGCCGCACTCCGACCAAATGCTCGGCCCTTACGCTCCCTCGCTTCCCCGTGCTCCTCCTCGGTCATTGACTCTTTACTTTTCCTGTCTCGACCAAATACCTGCGCATGGCCTTCGCGCAGTTAACCCATCGCGAGAGCCTGCGCGATATTGAAGTTTGCCTGCGCGCCCAGAAGGACAAGTTGTACCACAGGGGTATCCGGGGCAACGTTTCCAGAAGCTCCGTGGCCGACGCGAATGAACGCCGAGATTGGCGTATCTAGGCAGATCTCGCTCAGGCATTGATTCGCACCGCTCGCCCACTGTATGCCGACGGGGACTTGGGGCGTGATCTTGATAACGCGGTTTATACGCTCGATGCCTCTACCATCGACCTGTGCCTATCTGTCTTTCCGTGGGCACTATTTCGCTCAACCAAAAAGGCAACATCCCAACCTTTATCCACATCTCCGACGGCAAGCTACACGACGTCAATGTCCTTGATCTGTTGATCCCGGAGCCCGGCGCCTTCTACATCATGGATCGTGGCTACGTGGACTTCGAGCGCCTGTTCACGTTGCACAGAACAGGGCGTTTCTTCGTCATCCGCGCTAAGCCCAATACCAAAGGCGTCGCTACTCTCAGCCCGGGGACGAATCCGGTGGTGTTCGATGCGATCGGACCATTGCGCTGAGCGGAGTCAAGTCCGTGCGTGACTACCTCCTGCTATTACGCCGTATCCGCTACCACGATGTTCAGACCAGCAAGACGTTCAACTTCTTGACCAACAACTTCGCTATTCCAGCGCAGACGGTGGCGGATCTCTACCGATACCGCCGGCAAGTTGAATTATTCTTCAAGTGGATCAAGCAACACCTACTGACATCTCATCCCAGACGCGCACGGGCGTGGTTCAGGGCCTCCCAGGAGGTGGTCATGTCCGCGTCGGAGCGGTGGACCCAGTCCTCGCCCCAGTAAAAGTTACAGCTGGTCTCCGCCCGTAACAGGTGCCAGGTGGCCTCTTCCAGATCCTGTTGGAACCCCGCATCGTCTGCAATACCCTGCTCGGCGGCCTGCCGGACGGTGTCCTGAACCGCCGTGCTGAGTGTTTCGACTGCGCCGAGGGCCGTCCGTTGCCTCTCGGAGCCGGTCCATTGGGTGAAACCGTGTCCGTTGTGCCAGCCGGTGTTCCAGGCCCCGGTGTGAACCCGTACCTCGCCGTGGGCACCGTGCATGTTCAGGTAGTCGCTGATAAAGGTCGGGGACACCGCGGACTGGCTGACGCGGACCCGCTCCAGGAGCGGTAGGTAAAAGGCGCTCCAGAAGTTGGTTCCTGCCGTGGTATTGCGGAACCAACCACCGTTCTCGCCGTCGGTGCAGGTGGTTACCAGCGGGACGAAGTCGCACCATTTGGTACGCTTGGCGACCTCGTTGTCAAACCAATCCACATCCATGCCCGCCTCTTGGGCATTGGACAGGTCCCGATCACGGACGATAACTACAATCTCGTCCTCGCCGTGGCGCGCGATATGGGGCCGGTAACGCAGCTCCTGCCAGCTCATAGGTGTGACCGGCTCCACGTGTTCGCTGTCCACCAACACATAGCGATAGTCGAAAGACCGCAGCAGGGGGATGAGTTCCATGGAAAAGCCCATCTCCGGCGGCCAGAAACCCTGGAAGCGCGGCCGCCACAGAATATGAGACGCAATGCCCAGCCAACGCTGCAGCTGCCGGTGCCGGTCCGCCTCGGGGATCAGGGGCAATACCGGATGGTAAAAACCCGTTCCCAGGATCTCGAACAAACCCTGGTGCTGGAAGTGCCACAGCATGGAGCCACAGTCGACGATGCCATAGACCCGCTGTTGAAACCCCGGATCGTTCAGGGTCTCCAACAGGGTCCCGGACAGGGATAAATGGACTCGCGCCACGTCCTCCGAGCCCCAGAGGCTGCGGGGGATTCGGTCGAGGGCGTAAAGAATCTCTTTGGCCTCCCAGTTGCCTTCGTTCAGCAGATTTCGCAGGTTGTCCGGGGGCTGGTGGAGGTTCAGTACGAGTGCGTGATGGGCGATCATCCGGGGGCTTCTCGATCAACGAAAGTTCCTGCAAAGAATAGCAGAAATCGGCGGCGTGTCTGAACGGCACGGCTGCAAACCTCGATCTTGATCCGGGCCGACGGTAGCGGCACTATTCGGGGTAGTGGTTACAGCATCGAGCTAGCCGTATGCCCCAGATCCTCATGGACCCGGAGTTCAGGTCCCTCGCAGAGCGTTTCGCCCTGGTCAAGACACCGCGCAAGCACCGGACCCGCTATCCCGAGGGCTGCGTGACCCCGGTCACCGGCGAGCAGGAGGCCCGCGCCGAGGCCGAACCGGCATGTAATCTCCATCCGGCCCTGGTCTACGGACCAATCGAAGTCGTCCGAGGGACAATGCGTCTATTATCTGTCTGATACGCTGGCTCGATTAGTGCAATCCTGAACGATTGTCGCACGCCCTGGATAGGACAGGATTTGCAGGATGTTTGTATTTGACGTGCCGCCTGTCCGCGCCGCCCTTGTCTTGAGCGTAGAAGATACTCTGTTCCGAAGCAAGACCGATTTGCGTCCTAATTCCCAAAAAGTTACCACTGTCTATAAATTGGATGGGTCTAGATAGCTTTAGAGAGGATTTTCGCTCAGCAGAGAGTATTTTATCCTAGAGATTTTCCTCTCGATGATGAAATCTGAATTCACATTCTTTGATGTGTAGATGAAATGTATGTCTGGGAACGCCCTTGAATTTTGTAAGCCTTCGTTTAGCAGATGACCGGAATGATTCAATGCCGTTGATAGGGCAATTGCCTCGCGCAAATTCGTTACGGATGGACGCGGAGATGCTCCTGAATAACCCATATCCACCAGCCCGTTGTAGTCCCTCCAGCCATCCGAGTGGATGAGGCTACGAGGGTGCCTGGCCCCGAATCGCGGCCTGTAGCGGCTTCTTGGAGGCATCCGGGACGATCTCCGTGTAGACCTTTCCCTGCCGTTCCAGGATTCCGAAGGCGATTGTTTTACCCCCGGCTCCACGCCCCTTTTTCCCCGAACACGGCGGGCGCCAAAAAAAGAGGATTCATCCACTTCAACCTCGCCGGAAAAAGGCGATGAGGCGTAATGAATCTGGGCGATTCTGGTTCGTAGCTTGAAGGACCGTTGATTGATCGTCGGGCGGCTTACATCACTCAGCGCGGCGAGTTTCGAGGTCGGTAGATCATGCGTAAAATAGCGCATGATCAGTTTGAATTTGGCTTCCGAAAGGCGTGAACGCCTGAAATACCTGTTTTTCCTTGCATAATATAACCTTAGCATACATCTGAAGTGCTAAAGTTATCTAGACCCTTACAGATTCTGAGTCTGACCTTATTCGAAAAAACTCTTCTAACTCAGTTGGTTACTAGATGGAATCCATAAATGATACTGCCTATACCCATAACCAACTGAATCTATTTGATAATTTCACGGACAGTAGTGAGTTTCTTCCTTTCCATCAACAGCTTGTTCCTTATATGATAGATATTTGGAAGAAAGAGCGTCATTACTCTTGTCGGCCATCTCAGAGCTAACTGAAGGCTAACTAAAGCCGTGAAGAAGGGCACGTTTTTCGTTTACGTTGCTCGCTACAAATGCGTCTGTTACGGCCGGCGATGTGCGATACCACCCGAAAATAACCAGGGGGGAGACGTATGGAATCGGTAAACATCGGTTTGTTGGGATTGGGTACCGTCGGCGGTGGCACGGTGAGCGTGCTCACCGGCAACGCGCGGGAGATCGCCCGCCGGGCCGGGCGGTCGATCCACATCGCCCATGCCGCGGCCCATCAGTACGATCCCCGGCGCATTGGCGGGCTGGACCGGATCGGACGCATCTCGGAAGACGCCTCTATCGTGGTGGAAGATCCCGCCATCGAAATCGTCGTCGAGCTCATTGGGGGCTATTCGCCGGCCAAAGAGCTGGTACTCAGGGCCATCGAGCAGGGTAAGCATGTGGTCACCGCCAACAAGGCCCTGATCGCCCTGCATGGCGACGAGATCTTCGCCGCGGCGCGCGCGCGGGGCGTGATGGTGGCCTTCGAGGCCGCCGTGGCCGGCGGTATTCCCATCATCAAGGCCCTGCGCGAAGGGTTGGCGGCCAATCACATCGAATGGATCGCCGGTATCATCAACGGCACCGGCAACTACATTCTTACCGAGATGCGGGACCGCAATCGGGATTTCGCCGATGTGCTCGCCGAGGCCCAGGCCCTGGGGTATGCGGAGGCGGATCCGACGTTCGACGTGGAGGGCATCGACGCCGCCCACAAGCTCACCATCCTGGGATCGCTGGCCTTCGGTATCCCGTTGCAGTTCGACCGGATCTATACCGAGGGCATCTCCCGGATCGAGACCCAGGACGTCGTCCACGCGGCGAGCCTGGGCTACGCCATCAAGCATCTGGGTATCGTGCGCAAGACCGACCAGGGCATCGAGATGCGGGTTCACCCTACGCTCATCCCCTATCGGCGTTTGATCGCCAATGTGAACGGAGTCATGAACGCCGTTCTCATCAAGGGCGATGCGGTGGGACCCACCCTCTACTATGGAGCGGGCGCCGGCGCCATGCCCACGGCCTCCGCGGTCGTGGCGGACGTGGTCGATGTGACACGCGCGCTCACCACCGATCCCAACAACCGGGTCCCGCACCTTGCGTTCCAACCCGACGAGCTTTCAGGGATGCCCATGTTGTCCATGGAACAGGTCGAAACCGCCTACTACCTGCGCGTCGTCGCCCTGGATCAACCGGGCGTCATGGCCCGCATTGCCGGCATCCTGGGGGAGGAAGGCATCAGCATCGAGGCCATCCAGCAGAAAGAGCCGCAGGAAGGCGATACCCATGTGCCCCTGGTCATGCTCAGTCATCGGGTCCGTGAAGGCCGCATGAACCGGGCCCTCGCCCGTATTGAGGTCCTGGAGTCCGTAACAGGCGAAGTGGTGCGGATCCGGATGGAGCAGCTGGCGGGATGAAGCACGGTGAGAGCAGGGCCAGTGCATACCCAACGCTCAGCTTCGATTTTTAGCCGCTGGATTGTTTGAACCGCAGAGGTATAAAGGACACAAGGGATTGAATTACGTTTGGGTCTAGATAACTTTAGAGAGGATTTTCGCTCAGCAGAGAGAGTATTTTATCAATAGAGATTTTCCTCATCGAGGATGAAATCTGAATTCACATTCTTTGAGGTGTAGATGAAACGCATATCTGGGGGTGCCCTTGAATCTCGCGCAAATTCGTTACTGATGGATGCGGAGATGCTTCTGATAACCCATATCCACCAGCCCATTGTAGTGCCTCCAGCCATCCGAGTGGATGATGCTATGAGAGGGCTACACCTGGCCCCGAATCGCGGCCTGTAGCGGCTTCTTGGAGGCATCCGGGAGATCTCCGTGTAGACCTTTCCCTGCCGTTCTAGGATTCCGAAAAAACGACTGTTTTACCCCCCCCC
>Ga0209364_1000198_pt1 | contig 13916 bp, 10 predicted proteins | sample WorMetHERISLAND2_3_FD_187387 | JGI IMG/M metagenome (GOLD analysis project Ga0209364, IMG submission 187387) | Marine gutless worms symbiont microbial communities from Max Planck institute for Marine Microbiology, Germany - Olavius albidus HERON... | ecosystem: Host-associated > Annelida >... | reverse complement strand
ATATCGCGGATTACTATGAGCAGAAGTCAGATTAATACCGGAAAGCGGGAACAGGCGCTGGATAAGCTGATTGGCAGGGGGCTTTATAGACAGTGCACGGATGAAATTGGTTTGAGAAGGAAGATGGCCGAGGATTCAATAAGATTCTATGTCGGGATTGATCCCACGGCTCCCTCCCTGCACATAGGACACCTTGTGCCCCTTTACGCCTCGGCCCATCTCCAAAATGGAGGCCATCAACCCATAATACTCATGGGAGGCGGCACTGCACGCATTGGTGATCCGTCCGGCAGAACAAAAATGCGCAGGCTGATTGATTACCGGCAGATTGACGAGAATATTGAAAAGATAGTTCCGCAGATTGCCAGGATTATTGACTTCGATAAGGTCGGAGTACTGTTGGGCAACAATGCCGATTGGCTCTCATCGTTGAATTATATTGATTTTCTTCGGGATATTGGACGGCATTTCAGTGTAAATCGGATGCTCGGTTTTGAAGCCTATAAGCAGCGTCTGGAAGAGGGTCTTTCCTTCCTTGAATTCAACTACCAACTGCTTCAGTCATATGACTTCCTCGAGCTATGGAGGAGGGAAAAATGCCTGCTCCAAGTAGGAGGCGATGATCAATGGGGCAACATAGTAGCTGGAGTTGATCTTATTCGCAGGGTTACCGGGGTGGAAGCGTATGGCCTTACCTTCCCCCTGCTTACGCGGTCGGACGGAAGGAAGATGGGCAAAACCGAGAAGGGTGCGTTGTTTCTTGATCCGGCCATTACACCGGTATATGAATTCTATCAATACTGGCGCAATGTTCCGGATCAGGACGTTGAAAATTTCCTCCTGATATTTACCTTCCTTTCGGAGGAAGAATGTCATAATCTTGGATCGGTGGAGGGAAAAGGGATCAATTCTTCCAAGGAGCGATTAGCCTATGAGGTAACCAGACTGCTTCATGGGGAAGATGAGGCGTTAAATGCCAGGGAGGCTGCCAGGGCAGTTTTTTCCGATGGGAAGGATGGGAAGGATGGGAAGGGTGTTCCTTCCTGCGTGATACCGAGCGCCGATTTTGGAAACGGAATAACTATAGTTGATTTGCTTGCTCGAACAGGCTTATGTGACTCAAAAAGCGAGGCTCGACGTCTTGTTCTTCAGGGGGGGGCGAGGATAAACGGAATGAGGGTGAGCAGCATAGATACCGTGATCGGTTTATCGGATCTTGAAGATGGCAAATTGCTGCTCAAGGCCGGGAAGAAGAGATTTTTCAGGGTAGATGTGATAGGATAAAAAAACCCGCGGATCTGGATATCGATTTCCCGCGGGTAGTAACGGCAACTCGCCGACATTTCCACTATCGGACGGTGAGCTGCCCGGCTTTATTTTTTGCTGCAATATCGTGGCTGGTCGAATTCAGATGGCAGCGGTGATAACTTGCCGATTTGGCGATTTCGGAGTATAGGCGTCTGGAATTTTCCAAAGGCTTGCCGCTTGCTCCAGATGAGCTGAGCTCCAATATTATTGGCTGTATCAAAAAGGAAACTAATTCGCGGCCTTTCATTGCAAGCAGGTGTTCATCGATATCTCCCATCGCTGCAAGTTGCGGGTTCGGATTTTGGCCGTCTGCAATCAATTGCTCGGCTTCCGCAGCGAATTTCATTCCCTTTTTCGCCAGTAGAAGGAGCTCATCAAGCTCCTCCGATACACCTCGAATTACTTCCTGTATATTCGAGGCGCAGGCCGAATTTATCGGCGTGTCCAGTAATTCGGCCAGTATTGCATCAATTTTGCCGCGCACATTCGGGAGTTTTTTTAATTCGGGGATGCCGACCGTGGTCATGCCCCTGATGCGACGGCCTGAATCACCCACTGTTTGGGGAATTCTGTCCAGGGTTTGCGTGGAGATACTTTCGGCAAACCAGCTAGCATAAACATCCATTCGCAAATTGGTGAGAAGGCTTTCGTCCCTGTAGGATTTTGCATAGTATGCCGAAGCGTCATAGAGACTTCGGAAGAAGGATTGCTCAGCGGGCAGGGTTCTTTTTGAATAGAGATGTGGCCTTTCCTGCGAAAAACTGCCGGAGAAATGAGTTCTTCCATCGGGAAACCCCAAATCCAGCCCGGCGATGCTCAGAGGTCTGCATCCCAAAAGGCGAGCGAGCTCCCAGGCTGCCGTTGCCACCGAACCTCCGGACCTGAGTTCACCCTGAATTCCCGCCGCGTCCTCCAACAGAGTTCCCAGGGGGAATTTGGTTCTGCTTAGCAACGGGCGGCCGGAAAGTGCTCGGAATACGGCCGGATGTGTTGCGGCTTCGGCAAGAATAGGGCAGTCATCTAAACCCTCGGTACACCAGTCCAGGTGTCTGGTATTCCAGTACTGGGGATCAACTGCCGCGATTATATCCGGCCTCACTCCAACCCTGCTGACTGCCGAAACAGCCGTGTCCACTACTATTATCAGATGACTCTTGGAAATATCGCCGAGTTCGGGAAGCACGATTTCCGTAGATGGACCGCCCGCAACAATCAGAGCCGGAATGCTTCTTAACTTTCCCTCCCACGACAGAAGCGGCAGGGCTTTGGGGAGAATAGGAGCATTTGCGATAATATTTCTAACCCACAGACGTCCAAAACGTTCAAGGGTCCTCGCATTTATCTCTCGCCGGTTTTGAATACTCTTAACGGTTTGCCTTAGAGAGCCATACCAATTAGGATTTCCGCGCTCGGACGGGCGCCAGATAATTAGGGAGATTTTCGAACCAACCGGGCCTCCAGTTAAATAGCTGCCAATATTCTTCACATCCTTGCCTAGAACAAACTGCACCTGAGGGTTGTTAATTAAGGGCCCAATATCTCGGACAGCAGCGGCACGTTTGGGTATACTTTCATCCGCTTCGGCTATTATGAGAGGACGATTCGGTGCCGCATTTAGCAGAGCCTCTGCCACATAACCGAGGCCAAATCCGCCAAGCACTACAATTGCTGAATCCTCTGGTATCGAAGCGGCGACCCTTTTTGCCTCCTGAACTGGGTTGAAGCGTGAATGGAGTGCAATATCATTCGAAAAAGCGGTTATCACTCCGCTGCGAGTGAACTCGGTGCACCACTTGCCATCGGAATTCACGCTAATTGAGTTCCAGGTATATGTTCATCCCACTATTGATTGGTGTTCCAGGGGGTGGTGACTGAAATACAACCCATCCCTTGCCCCGAATAATCCAGTTTATATCATCTCGCTTCAAGTATGGCAGCAGCATTCGCTTCGAATAACCCGTCAAGTCATGGAGCTTCTCACCGAGTGGAAGGGGATTAGGATTATCGATACGAACCTCTCCCGTATGCTTGCGCACGGTATTGCCCTCAAGGGGAATTCCATGAAGTGGAGCCAGAGTTTGGGCAATTTCTCCTAGCATCGGCGCCGCCGTCTGGGCTCCGAAGATGCTAACTCTCTTGGGGTTTTCCAAAACAACGTAGACAATTAGTTGTGGATCCTCAGTTGGGAAAATTCCTAAAACAGAGCTTAGGAAGCGATCCGGACTATACTGCCCGGTTTCCGGATCCGTGATCTGAGCCGTGCCTGATTTGGCAGAAATCCGGAGACCCGAAACCGCCGCCTTGCGGGAGGTGCCTGATGGGGAAATCACCGTTTGCTCCATCAGGTCGAGCATCAACTTGGCAGTTTTTGGAGAAATTACTTCCCTGACGGGGCTGCGTGGATACTCTTTTACAAGCCTTCCATCTGCCGCCACCACCTTACTCACTATCCGGGGGTGCAATAAGATGCCTCCGTTCGCCAGTGTCGTAGCTGCCGCGGCCACCTGAATTGCCGATACTCCAACCTCCTGTCCAATGGCAATTGTGGGCTTACTGCGGGCCGACCAGTTTGACACCGGATTCAAGATTCCATGAGATTCTCCCGACAGAGGAAGTCCAGTGGGGTTTCCGAAACCAAAGTTTTTCAAAATCCTGTAGAAATCAATGTCCAATATATTCTCTGACGCGCTGGCGATTGCAACATTGCTGGATAAAATGATGGCCTCATTTAGGTTCAGTAATCCGTAATTGCGAATATCCGAGATGGGCGGTATTTCATATCGTTTGAAGGCCTCCGGCTCATAGCCGTTTGCCGTGTGGAATTCATCTTCGGAGCTTACGGCTCCTGTATCCAGTAGAGCAGACCAGGAAAAAACCTTGAATACCGAGCCCGGCTCATAGGCTATTGCCAGAGGTCGGTTGATGCGCTCATTCCAACTCGATTGGGCGAAGGTGTTTGGATCGTAGGAGGGTCTGGAAACCCAGGCTAGAATCTCGGCTGTTTTTGCTTCCAAAATCAAAATCATCATAGAATCTGGACTGAAATCCTCCCAAGCCTTCTGTGCTATGTTCTCGACGAGGAACTGTATGCTCATATCCAAGGTTAGATGAACAGTGTTTCCGTAAATTCTATCTACTTCGGCCGTTACGCTGCCCTGGGCCAGAACCCGATTAAATGAGTATTCGAGTCCGTCCAAACCGATATTATCCGTTCCGACATATCCTATGAGAGGGGCGGCCAGTTCTTTCATGGGATAGTGCCTTCCAAGCTCTTCCTGTAGGCTGACTCCGGGTAATTGTCCCTCTTCGATCAGTTTTTCAACCATGTCAGACTGGGTTGGAGTAACCTGCCTTTTGATAAAAGCGAAGCGGGATGTCCTGTTGTCCGTCAGCATTCGTGAAATCGAGCCGGGTTCCATGTCGAGAATAGCCCCCAGTAGATTGCCGGTTTTGACAGGATCATTAATCTCGGGTTTCCAGGCCGTCACCGAGAATAAACGGGTTTGCAATGCAATCAGTCGGCCATTCCTATCGACAATTGAACCTCTCTCCGCCACCGCTGGAACCTTAGTGTCCATTGAGGTTTTTCCGTTAGGGGAAAGCATGATAAAGGCGAAGCGAATAAATATAACCAAGGCTGCAGCTACACTTGCTGCCATCAAAATTCTTGTTCTAACGCTGGCTGGATGCCTAGTCATTGCGTCCCCAGCTTACAACCCTGCCTATAAAACTTTTCCTGGGCACAAAGCCATAATTCCTGCTATCAAAGGAATTGAACTGATTATCCCCAACCATAAACAGGGAATTCTCGATTTGAGTTTCTTCCAATTGCTCCCATTCTCTTCCTGAAAGGTACCAGCGTCCCCAGGGCGTAATAAGCCATCCGTTTTCAACATGGGGTTTCGCATCATTATTAAGGACACAGCGTTTCACAACCAGATTGCCTGTTATCGGACTGTGGTAAACCGCGATATCACCGGGGCGAATTTTTCTGGAATTTCGCAGGACAAGAGCTATCTCTCCGTTTATAAGAGTCGGAGCCATTGAGTCTTCCTGAATTTTGACAAGCATGAACATGATCGGCACCGTGAAGGTGAAGGATATAAGCAGAACGGAGGAAATTACCTGCGTGAATCCGGCTGCCTTTGAGCAGTGATGAAACATGTTGAGATGAGGGTAATACGCCCGGAGTCTTTTGTCGATATGAGTGGAAGATGAGGAAGCTGTGAGTTCACATTCACGAAGGCAGAATTTTATGCCGCTTACTATGGGGAAGGAATGCTCCAAAGCAATACCGGTAGCAGAACAGGTCGTGAGGGAAAACTGCCTTCGACACACTTCCCGGATTCCAAAATCACATGGTTCGTCCGAGGAACTCTCCGAAAGCCTTGGGGAGACAAAGGTATTACCTCTAATTGCCGCCCTCATCTTCGTTTTGGCGGCCTTGGGAATGGGTCTCTTCGATCGTTTTTTTCCTACTGCGGAGGGTGCGAATCCAAAGAAAGCCCATTCCCCAATCCAGGAGGTTAACAAGAGTTCGATAACAGTGACGCATCCCGGGATAGGCTTCCCGGAGATGGTATTCACCAGACACAAAGTAGGCAAGAATGAAACCATTTCACGAATCGCTTACCTACATGGGATTTCACCTACAACAATCGTGAGCGTCAATGCACTGGAGAATACTGGAATTCCGGAAGAAGGCCGTAGCCTGATGATTCCCTACGTTGACGGATGGCGGATTCGACATCTTGAGGGTGAGAGTATCAGGGAAGCAGCGATTCGTTTCAACATCGCGATAGATAGGATTCAGCAAATTCCGGGAAGCGAGGATTACTTTGTATACGGACAAATTCCCGATGCAGTCTCGGCGTCCAAGATAGCCGGTGATCATTTCCTATATCCTGTACCCGGCAGAATACTAACCGCGTACGGCGAGAGTGTGGACGACCTCACCGGCATAAGCTACACCTCCGAGGGCATTGGTATTTCGGTAAAAAGCGGGACACCGGTCTGCTCCTCAAAGGAGGGGAGGGTTATCTTGACAGGCCACCATTCAGCCTACGGACTGTATGTAATTATGTCCCATGCCGGGAAATGGAAAAGCTTTTATGGCCACCTCGGCAGTATCCAAGTTAGCATTGGAGATAAACTTGATACCGGGGAGCTTCTAGGTTATTCAGGTGCCACAGGCACAGTGTCCGGCCCTCAACTTCTTTTTGTTTTGGTATTTGCCGGAAAATCCGTGGATCCTCTGAACCACCTCTATTAAGGGTGCTGTATGGCATCCTAGGCACCGCAGCACTGCTTGTGTTTCTTGCCGCTTCCGCAGGGGCAGGGTTCATTCCTTCCAATCTTGGGTGCAACTCGCTTTATTTGAGTGCTGCTCGCACTGGCCTCGCGCCGCTCCCCACTCCTTATCGCAGTGCTTGGATTTATCAGAGACGACATTGATTTATGCGATGTCATCATAGCCATGTTCTCGGGAATCTTGCGGCTTTCACCCTGCTGTAAATGTACTCTGAATACTCTGCGGGCAATATCAATATGCAAATCTTCGAGCATGGCATCGAATAGCTCGAAACCCTCGTTCTTATACTCGATGAGGGGGTTTTTTTGTGCGTAGGTTCGCAGACGAACTGACTCACCGAGCGCGGTTAGCTCCTCAAGATGATCTTGCCAACGCTTGTCAATTTGTCGTAGGTATTCATATCGTATGAACAATCCAATTTGCTGTGCGCCTACCAAAGATTTCTTTCCCTCGATATCTTTTTGGAGATATTCTCCAACAATTTCCTCAACTCTATCGGGATTCGTTTGCGCGGTGATTCCCTCATCCGGAGAGCCGCGAAAGTTGAAATTCTGGAGAAGCCGTTCACTTAACCTGGCCAGAGCAGTTTTCGGATCGCCGCGGTTTTCCACCCTGTAATCGTTCATTAATACCTGGAGCATTTGCTCGCCGGTACCCAGTATCATTTTATCGAGTTTTTCACTCCTCAAGACTTCATTTCTGATTGAATAGATGGCGGTTCTCTGCCTGTTTACGACGTTATCGTACTCCAGTAAATGCTTTCGTATTTCGTAGTTCCTTTCCTCAACGCGCTTCTGGGCTCTTTCGAGGGACCTATTGATAAGGGAGTGGTAGAGCGGCTCGCCCCCCCCCATTCCTAAGCGGGCCATGGTGGTGCGGAAGTTTTCACCTCCAAATAACCGCATCAAATTATCTTCGAGAGAAATGTAGAATCGGGAATATCCCGGATCGCCCTGGCGGCCTGAGCGCCCCCGTAGCTGATTATCTATGCGTCGTGATTCGTGCCGCTCCGTACCCAAGACATAGAGTCCTCCCAGCTCGATAACCTCCCTGTTTTGAATCTGCCACTTCTTGTATTCTTCGTCGTAAATCCTCCTATACTCCTCCTCACTGCAATCCTCATCGCAGCGTCTCCTGGCCCTGAATTCGGCATTTCCTCCCAGTTTGATATCAGTGCCGCGTCCTGCCATGTTGGTTGCGATGGTTATGGATTTCTTTGCGCCCGCCTCGGCTATAATCAATGCTTCTCGGTGATGATTCTTTGCATTGAGAATCTCATATTTTATTCCTCGTTTTCTCAGAAAACCGGCAAGTTTTTCAGACTTTTCAACACTCACCGTTCCCACCAGTATTGGCTGACCCCTTCCGTGTACCTTAGCAATTTCATCACAGATTGCACTGAATTTATAATCTTCATTCAGAAATATGATGTCATCGTCATCCGTTCTGTTTACCGGGCGATTTGTTGGGATTATCACCACATCGAGGTTGTAAATTTTGCCAAATTCACGGGCTTCGGTGTCGGCGGTGCCTGTCATTCCGGAGAGTTTTCTGTACATTCGAAAAAAGTTCTGAAAGGTAATGGTGGCCAGAGTTTTGTTCTGCCGGGCAGGTTTCATTTTTTCCTTTGCTTCAATAGCCTGGTGAAGGCCGTCGGAATACCGCCTGCCATGCAAAATGCGTCCGGTAAACTCATCCACAATTTGAACCTTACCCTCCTGAACCACATAATCTCTGTCCTTTTTGAATAGCCAGTTGGCCTTCAATGCCTGAGTGAAATAATGGATGAACTCGAAGTTTCTTTCGTCAAAAAGACTGCCTTTTCTGAGGAGTCCCTCCTTGGTTAGGATAGTCTCAATGCTGTTCATTCCCTCGTTGGTGAAGACCACGCGTTTACTTTTCTCTTCAAGTTTATAGTCGCCCACCGCCTGGACTCCGGTAATGGGATCATCGTGAGGATAATTTCCCGTAGTTGGATCTTTCTCACATTCCCTCAATTTTGACGCGAGTTTGTTAACCTGGATATATTTGACGACATCTTCTTCAACGGGTCCGGAAATAATGAGCGGAGTCCTTGCTTCATCAACCAGAATTGAATCTATTTCATCGATTATCGCGTAGTGATGATGCTTTTGGACCTTGGCGCTTTCATTCCACTGCATGTTGTCGCGAAGATAGTCGAATCCAAATTCGTTATTTGTTCCATAGGTTATATCTTTGGAGTATTCAATCAGGCGGGTTTTCGGAGACATATTGGAAAGGATTGAACCCACACTTACTCCAAGAAGGTTGTATGCCGGTCTCATCCAATTGGCATCGCGTTCGGCCAAATAGTCATTCACGGTAACAATATGAACGCCAAATCCCGGGAGACTGTTTAGATATGCTGCAGCTATGCTTGCGAGAGTTTTGCCCTCGCCGGTTTTCATTTCAGTGATCTTCCCCTGATGCAATACGATTGCTCCGAGCATCTGAACATCATAAGGTCGCTCGCCAAGAGTGCGGCGAGCCGCTTCTCGGGCGAGTGCGAATGCCTCGGGCAGCAGAGTATCACAGTTATCACCCTCTTTAAGGCGTGATTTCAAAATCTCGGTTTGCTTCGGAAAATCCTCATCCGCAAGGCCCAGGGCCCATAGCTCCAGGCTGTTCACCCTGTGTAGTATCGGCATCAGTTTTTTTAGATCCCTGACGTGCTTAGTTCCGAACAAAGAGGTGAGGAAGTTTCCAGCCATTGTCATTTAAGATACAGCTGTGCCGGATATCCAGTCAAGCTGACAGATTGCGGTTAAATTGACAGTCTCGGCACCCCCCTGTAAAATTGATTTTTAAGTTTGGAGACTGGATGATTAAGCTGCAGAATTTAGTGAATTTCGTGTTAATGAACTTAGTATTCATTACCATATTCGGCTCATGCAGCATCGTCTCCAATTCGCAATTGGATCGCCATGATCTATTTGCCATCCCTCTTGGTACATTGCCTGAGGAACTGGATTGGTTTTATCAAGGTGGTGCGGCCAACATAGTGGATATTCAAACGAGAAATGGACTTGTTTATATCTCCAATAGCCGCAGAGGTAAGGTGATGGTATTTAATTCGTATGGCGATCTTCTAACCATAGTTTACGATCCATCAAGAAATCCCATACCATCCGGGGGCAGAGACGGTGAATTCAATAGCTCCTTTTCCAGTTGGCCATTTCGTTCTCCCCGGATAATTGCTGCCTATAACGAAGGTTTCTTTGTTGGAGACAGCATGGAGAATGAACCTCGAGAAAGGTATGAGGAGGGAACCGCAGCCTTCAATAGGATTGTCCTGCGATTTGACAGGGAAGGCAATTATCTGGAACATCTGGGTAGGGAGGGTCCTGAGGGATCGCCATTTCCCAATATACTCGCCATTGATGTTCGCTATGATGACACAGTAGTTGTTACCTGCCATCCATTCGATTCCGAAACCTGGTTTAGTTACTGGTACACCGAAGATGGCTTTCCGATCACAGCGATTCAAGTCAGAGAGGATCGACTACCGGATATTGAGGAAGATAGGGGGGTCAGAGTTCAGGCCGTCAGACCCGATCCTAAGAAGTGGATGCTGCATTTGAGGGTGGATGTTTACGATAGGGCTGAGCCGGGCAGAAGAGTGGAGCCAAGACTCTATACCCTGAACCTATCAACCCTTGAGTATGATGAACCAATACGCCTTCCCTATGCCGAGGGTCTTACGGATTGGGGTTACCCGTCTACCCCTCCCGAATACCTGGGAACCATGCTAAGTGGGAATCACGCGATGTTATATCGAGAAGGCCCGGATACATATCGCATTTCCGTGTTGAATGCGCAAGGCAGTGCTATTCATAACAGACATCTGGAGGTAAGCAGCAGCGCAAGAATTTATCGCAGTTTCAAAATCCAAAATGACGGGCTTTTGACAGGCGTGTTTTTCGGCAATTCTGAGGCCACGGTTTCATTGTGGCGCTTGGACAAAATTCTGAAAAAATAGACCTGAGTGAACCCGCATCGAACAGTATCCATGACGGGTTGCGGATGTCCTCCCGGTGTGGAATTTGCTTCGATGGCGATAGCTGATCAGGCACAATCGGAATTCATTGCTGTTTCGGCGAAATTTTTGAACCGAAAGCCTGAGCGTATAAGTGATAAACTTAGCATGTGGACGTTGACGAAGAGCCTGATTTCGTGTAGCTTAAGCATAGTTTGAGGAGGAGAGCTGTGTTTCAACTGTATCTGTTGACTGTACTGACGAATATCTTAGTAGGACATGCATTGGCGCGAGAATTTCTAGGTTCACGCTTTGGGCGATTTTCCAAGCTTACAGGTTTTGCGGACAGTGGGGGCTACCAGATAGTGCTTGCCGTAGTGAGCATTCTGGTTGGCGTAATCAACCTTTTCCCCATCTATGTGGGGAACACTGCTGTACTGGGAGATTTCTTGCCGAGTTTGGCTGGAATTGGTGCCGGATTTTTGCTTCTGATGGAGTATTCCAGGAGCCGAAAGGATATAACGAAAACGGAAGGCACTGAAGCCACCCAAAAAACTGGGAAAATTTCTGGCCCTTTTTCGACTATCATAGGCATTTGCTCGATTATTATTGGCATCTTGCATGCGCTTATCCCGAAAGCCCCGCTGTTTTAATCGCAAGGGTGCAGATAGTTTGAGAAAATGAAATATTTGGTGTTAATCGCTGTAATTAATTGCAGAATAAAAAGTTAGAGCAGTTTTCGCGTTTCACCTGCTGAGTGGGCTGTTAGGATATTTGTCCGGTGGATAATGCGAAGCCGCCTGTTTATGTAGGTTTTATCCTTTGCTGTTTTGTCTGGATGTCCATACCAGCCTTTTTCAGCCATAAGGCGGCGCGTGTTTTTTTTGAACTCCCCTATTTCGGTACCCTCCTTGATGCTCTTGGCCATTAGCTCAAATATATCGTTTACCATGGCCGCGCTGGCAGAATGGGCACTAAGGTAATCAGCGTTGAAGCGCGCTCCCATGTCATAGGGATTTTGTCCCGTTCGGCGGGGTTTTCGGCGATAAGAAGGGTGGTTTGCTCGGCGGCCGTGAGGGCGCCGCTGAGATTTCCCTAAAAGCTGGTGAGAACGATATCGTAGTGGAAGCAGAGTTCCCTGGAGCCCTCTACAATATCCTGGTCGGCAGCATCATACGCACAATCAGCGTTCTTGATGGCATAGAATCAATAGCAGTGCCTCAAAGTAGGTTGGATAACCACCTCCGTCGAGATAGAGAGCTTGATGAGGATTACAGGCGGAGAATAAAGGGCAAGCGGGATGCTAAAGAGACGGATAACAGGCTAGGTAAATATGAGCATATCGCTCTTGCTGCTGATGGTGTGGATGGTGTAGTGGTGATTCGCACGCCCAGGGGTTTTGGGTCTATTGACCCGGAAATTCTCATTTTGGGTGCAAGGTTACATTAGTCAATGTTTCCATTGCAGACATGCCCGCGATGAAGAGACCGGGCGCCATGAAAACGGACAGTATACTGTTCTTGTGCTTAATGAAAAAATCGATAAAACCGGCTGGGTTTATGTTGAGAGGGGATGCGTATCCGTCCCTGTGTGGAAATGGATAGAATCCTACTGGGTGCTGTCTCCCGAAGCCAGGGGGCTGAATCGCAGATCCCCTTCTTCGAAAGACAGTTTGATGTCAGGCGGAGGAGTCGGGAATTTTTTGAATTCCTCTATTTCCCTGACATATACCTCTTGCTCCCCCTCCCCATAGGTTCCTCGTGAAAACCATGATTTCAAGTCTTCCAGGTATTTGCGAACCGAAGAAATGCTGAATCTAAACCAACATTCCCTGCCGTCGATAATCTTCCTCATTCGCTCTCCCGCTGGTGCGATACTGTCTGTAACTTCGCGCAGGCTGTTGCGCAGCCCCCCAAAATATGCAAGTTCCATTGTAAGCGGTAGCAGATTTTTCCCCTTGAGAGTCCAAAGCTGAAAGATGCCAGCCTCAGAGGGAACTAGTCGGTTTATTACCCAGCGATCCATCAACCCCCACGGAGACCAATGGATGGTGTAATTTACCACATATGGAAGTTCTTCCCGGCAAATTTCCCACTTAGCCATCAGTTACTCATATGGAAGTCTCATCGGCGATTACGGCTCCTTTTAGGATTATGATAATCCCATCCCGGATAGCATATCCATCGAAATCCCCGTCCTCCCGCGTTAGGGGGTCAACACCAATTCTGCAACCCTTGCCGATTCGGGCGTTCTTGTCGATTATCGCACCACGAATCATTGATTCGGCGCCAATACCAATGTGGGGAAGGCCATTTTTCACATTCGATTTTTTCTCCCCTTCGGTTTCATAAAAATCAGCCCCCATAGCATACACTTCCTCGAGAGTGGCCCCTGAGCTGACTATAGTTCTAATTCCGATCAGACTCCGTTCAATGTAGGCATCGGTAATAATCGAGCCCTCAGAGGCAATGCTCTCTCTCAGTGTGCTTGAATTTAACTTTGTTGGAGGCAGGTCCCGCCGGTGCGTGTAAAGGGGATTTTCCTGATCGTAGAGATTGAAGCGGGGAATGGGTGATCCCAAATTTAAGTTAGCTTCGTAGAAACTGCGTATTGAGCCTATGTCTTCCCAGTATCCGCGGTAGATGTAGGTCATCACATTGAAATTCCCTATGGATTCGGGAATTATTTCCTTACCAAAATCAGTACTGGCGCAGTCTAGCACTCTCTCCATAACATTGGCATCAAAAATATAAATGCCCATGGAAGCAAGATATTCACGGCCCTTCTTCGTGTCGTCATCAGTCATGTTTTTCTTGGGGATTTTGTATGCGCTGATATCCCGCTCCGGTTCCGGTTTTTCCAGAAATGCGCTGATATGTTTTTTTGCATTAACTTGGAGTATGCCCAGTGACTTAGTAAGAGCGTGTGGGACAGGTGTCGATGCAATGGTAACCTGAGCACCTGATTTCACATGCTGCGTCATATACTCACGGAGGTTCATTCTGTAGAGTTGGTCACCGGAAAGAATAATATAATGACTTGGTCTTTGGATTTTGAAATGTTCAAGGTTTTTTCTAACAGCATCGGCGGTGCCGTTATACCAGCCCTCATGATGAAAGGTTTGCTCCGCTGCCAGAATTTCACAGAAGTCTCTGCTAAAGGGATCAAAATTGTAGGTTCTTCCGATGTGAAGATGAAGACTTGCTGAATTGAATTGGGTTAATACATAAATTTTGCGGAATCCCGAATTGATGCTGTTGCTAATCGGAATATCCACCAACCTGTATTTGCCGCCGAAGG
>Ga0209364_1000197_pt1 | contig 13951 bp, 13 predicted proteins | sample WorMetHERISLAND2_3_FD_187387 | JGI IMG/M metagenome (GOLD analysis project Ga0209364, IMG submission 187387) | Marine gutless worms symbiont microbial communities from Max Planck institute for Marine Microbiology, Germany - Olavius albidus HERON... | ecosystem: Host-associated > Annelida >... | reverse complement strand
ATTGCCCGTGCGAAAAGAAAGCCGGAATACAAGACATTCAAGAAGAGCGAATACCGGCTCTGGCCTCCAAAAAAGAGAAGAGGCAAAGAGGTGGATTAATGCCAGATACTTTCTCGGATCTACCAGACGCGTTAGTGCGCGACTTACTTGCTAAAGCTACTCCAGTTGCGGAAGGAGTGGCCAGAAACCTGACCAGTTTAAATGCAGCTCGATCCTCACTAATTGAAGATGCTCGCAATAGTGGGATGATTCTCCAAAAAGCCGATTTAGATGTGCCTCGCGAGCCCTCTGCAGTTGGTATTGATGGCTCTTATCAAATACATCGACTTACAGCTCTGGATTTATGCGCATCGGCTTCGGTCGCAGTTGAAGGCACTTCGAAAGAGGCAACTAGGTATTGGCCAGAGCCTTATCACGAGATCTGGGTTGATGGCCTGCCACATCAGATTGATACGGTTGGCGTCTTGCGCGGAATGATGGTATCGATGGAATTGCAACTCGCAGCTCAAGCCCCTCATGACTTAGTGCTTCTGGATGGCTCATTTTCATCATTAATTATCTATTTAAACCAAGGGCTCACGAAGATCGCAAGCTGTGCAGAGGAAATGAGAGTTGCTTTTCTTGAGAGATGGGACAATGGCGTTCTTGAGGATTTAAAGGAATTGCTAAGAAGCAATCGCACCGTGGCAATGCCAAAGTTCACCTCAAGAAACGAGCTAATTAGAGATGGCATGCTTAGGCCACCTGTAGTTGTTGATGGGAAAACTCTTGCGACATTGGTTCTTCAAAAGGGAGAGTACACGCGTCCCCAGCAAGTCCACACCGACTCCGAGCCTGCCAGTATGCAAGTAAATCACCTACCTGAAGCGTTTTGCCCCCGAAGCGATATGGATGAGTTGCTAGCCGCTTTACGGGGGCTGCGTGTGATTTACTACAGGCCATATGGTTGGTTACCCGCATTGCGGATGGAACTTCCTCAGGCAGTAGCAGAGAGCCCCACTCGACTCTCAATTGCCCTTGAGGGAGTTATGCGGCAAATTTTCAGCCCAGCTGTGATCGAACCATATCCATTGTTTTTAGCAGACAAAATGGTTAAGAGTCTTGGTGCCGGAGTTGGGGTCATTGAACAGACTGTAGCTCAGCATGTTGCAGGCGAGTCTACCGACGTCGAAAGCACTTTGCTCTTCTTGCAGAACTACCGTACTGAAGGTGGAAGAGGAGGAGTATGATGCCCGAGAACCGAAACCAAGACGTAGCAGTTGTTGGCAGTCCCTCAACAAACACGGAGCTTACTCTTGACCTACTGCAAGAAGCGACTGAGGAGCGTTTAGTTGGTGCGCTGACAACGTTTCAGGCAATGCAGGATAGGAATCGAATTATTTCAGTTGGACAAGTCGTAGGTATTGAATTGAAAAACAGATGGCATGAGGATTCTGTCTTCAGAAATCTAGTTAAAAGAACTGGAGATATTCCGCCGATAACGAACAGGCAGGATACTCGGATCGCAGATTTGGTCGTGGGGGCAACCTTCAAGGAGTCAAACCTTGGATTCGAGCCCGAAGTACTTGGGATGGTCCCGGCCACAGGAACGCGGGTTGCTCGGGTTGACCAGAGATTACTCGATGACCTCCTTCGTGTTTACAGAGACGAAATATTCTACCTCGGGCAAGCATATGCCAATGACATCCCTTACCCAATGTGGTTCAAACACTTCGGAAACAACAAGCAAGGTTCTGGCGGTGCAGGAGAAGCATACCATATTGGTGTTTTCGGAAAGACTGGTTCAGGCAAGTCTGGCCTAGCAAAAATGATGCTATGCGCATATGCACGGCACCCAAGTCTTGGTGTTCTCGTAATCGATCCACAAGGGGAATTTGCACTTGAGCTCATTGGGACTCGTGTCGGGAGTCAAGGTTTGCAATTGGATCAAGTTCTTCAAGAGCAAGGTCGGGCAATCGAGGTGTATCGAATATCTGATATTCAGCTTGATGACTGGAATACATTCGAAGAAATGTTGGTCACTTTGGGTTTCTGTGGGGAGTTGACGGTTGAAACTCCGGACAATGCAAGTCGCGCTGCGGAAGTAATTCGAAAAGCCCTTGAACGTGCAAGACAGAATGGCCAAAAAAAGTTCTATCTTGACAACCTGGGTACTCAAGATGCACTCCGTGCAGCCTTGGAGGCAGTGAAAAATTCCCGACAAACTGAATACATCTATCACAGCCGCGAACCCCGAACAAGATTAGAGAATCGAGTACAAGACATCATTGACAACAGACTCGAAACGGTTTTTCTAGATAAATGGCAACCCCTCTGCGATCTATTTGCGAGAGGGAAGAAACGACGGAAGTTATATGGAATTGTCAAAGAATTAATGGGTTCTGCTGGGCAATCTAGCGCACGTCCGGTAATCGTCCTAGATCTCTCCGCCCGTGGAAACCAGGCAAGATTTTGGACCGAAGAGCTAGAACGGCGTTTGCTAAGAAAACTGCTCAATGTTCTCATTGCACAGTCAACGGCAAGTCTCACTACGCAAGAAAGCGCGAATGTACTAGTACTTCTTGACGAAGCTCACCGGCATGCACCAAGCGGGAGGATCGAAGATAACACAGAAGCATCAAGACTTCGCACGCTTCTTAGGAGAGCGGTTCGAGAAACACGAAAGTACGGCTTGGGTTGGTTTTTCATTAGTCAAACACTTGGTGGTATTGATAACGAAATACTGCAACAACTGAGAATCCTTGCATTCGGATTTGGGCTTACTTTGGGAACAGAATTTGACCGACTCCGAGATTTTGGAGGTGGAGATAAGCGCTCCCTCGAGCTGTATCAATCCTTCCGAGACCCTCAAACCTTCCCGGACAAAAAACTGCAGGAATTCCCATTCATGGCAGTTGGTCCAGTATCACCTCTTGCCTTCTCTGGTAAGCCAATCTTCTTCACGATGTTTACGGATATGGATAGTTTCCTCCAAAAGAACAAAATCACCGCCCAGGTCCGGGAAGCGCGCGGTGAAAGATAAGCCAGCTTTCTGCTGATGCCGTCAGGATGAGATTGCCTAACCTGTTATCTATACAGGCATAACGCCGATCAAGAAAGGAATTGACAACCGGAGCGTTGCCTGGTAAGTTAACGGCAACGGAAATCCTGATTCGAACTGTATTGGAAATCAAGTAGCAAGCGCAAGAACCCACGCTACGGTCAGCGCCGTCGTCGACCTTGGCGTTTACGCATTCATCAAATGGCTGGACGGGGAGCCCTGGACTCTTGGCAGTGCTCTTTGTGCCGCGGGCGGCGGCGCTCTCTGCGGTGTTGGTGCCGACAAGCTCGACCGGCCACGTCCCCCCCATCACCGTGCTGTGTTCCACAGCGTTGCAGCCTTGTCGCCTTGGGGACGCACAGCCGTATACCGGCGATAGCTACCTTGAAGGAAGTCGCTGACCAGTATTGGCTTGAGTTCATTATCCGCGTTCGGCGCTCATGCAGGGTCTTGTGACCGGTGATCAGTTGATCACGCATCGCCTTCGTCGGGCGGATCTCCTGCAGAAACGTGTTGAAATCAGACTGAAGAATCATCATGGACCTCATGGGCCTCGTCGACGGGCCTTGCCGCGATCGGAAGCGAAAGGGATTGCTGATACGAGCCATCACGCTCCAAGCCGAAATCAAACTCGTAAAGAGTCAATCGACCGAGCGCTTCGCGCTGTTGACCGATGAAAAACACTAGTGCGTTGGAACAGGCAAAGAAGAGGTGGGCTCTAGCACGACGAAGGGCGAGAGGGGGAACGTCGCTGTAAAATAGGCCGCCGTGCTCTCTCCCCGCTCTCCGCGAAAGAGAGCAGAAAACGAGAGCTGAAGGGCGCAGAACTCGACGAGGCGTGATCTCCAGATCGAGACGGGAGAGCAGACCAGAAGCGGTCCGAGAAAGGCTCAGAAGCCCGCGAACGCTGGCCAAAAAAGACAAGAGTCCCATCGGGAAGACCCGTGGGGCTTTCTGTAAACCAAACTGTACTTCGGTTAACACAGGAATTTTTTTGGCCTCCCCCGGACAGACTCGAACTGCCGACCTAGTGGTTAACAGCCACCCGCTCTACCAACTGAGCTACAGGGGATGCAATTACAGTACTTATATTGAAATCCTCTGTCAATGACTGCCACGGTTAGGCAGGTTCGCATGTCATATGCTCAGATTTTGGAGACTTCCTGAGTTTGAATGATTAGTCTAGCCCTAGTTCGTCCTTGATAATTTTTTGAAAAGCTGTCTTGGAAAGGGCCCCTGTATGCATCCTAGGTTCGCCGATAAGCGGGATGAACAGAATTGATGGGATACTCTGGATTTTGAACTCTCGCGCGATTTCCGCTTGAACGTCGGTGTCCACCTTCCAAACATTGAGTCTGCCCTCATAGTTCCTTGCCAGTTCCTCAATGATTGGTGCCACTATCTTACAAGGTGCGCACCAGTCCGCATAGAAATCAATGATGCCAGGAATTGTGCCCTTGTATTTCCACTTTTCTTCATTTTGATAGTCGAATACTTTTTCTTTGAAAGTTTCCGATGTTAAATTTTCTGTCATTCTAAATTCCTCATCTTTTGTCAGCAGTGAGATATCTGGCAGCGAGTTATTCCCGGCCGGACCAAAGTATATAGTAAATAGTACATGCCGCTGCGGGAAAAGGCAAGGATTTGATTCTGCGATAATCATGGGAATCTACCAAGAGAGCTTACATGAAGTTTTGTCAATCATCACCGACTGGTAGGGTAAATCCATGGATAAGAAGTTGTGATGAACATTTCAGAAAGGGTAGAAAAAATGCTGGATTCAAGGAAGACCTGTATAATCCTCAAGGCATGATGATATATATCTCTCACCATCGTACTGTGAAATGCCGAACCTAGAGATAAGTTCTGATAGCTTCCGCAAGTCGCTTATAAGTTGAAATTCTTTTTTCATCATCATTTTCCAGCAGGGTTACCCGGAATCCGGGGAGCTGGCTGCAAAAACCGCTCAATGGGACAGAGCAGATGCCTGTCGCTCCTAGAAGCCAGTACACAAAACGCTTATCGGGGGTAACGCCGTTTGCAAGCTCTTCCACCTTCGCGGCCACCGCCTTATTCACGGTTGGGGGCAAAACGCCGCTTTCGGGCAACTTCTGGTTGAAGACAACCGTGAGGTAGAAGGCGCCACTGGGTTTTTGAACTGTTATCCCCGGAGTTCCGGAAAGTATGGACACTGCCTCATTTGCCCGCTTGGAAAAAATGCTTGCCCGCCTTTCCAGGTGACGCGGGTAGCGGTTATCCGAAAATATCCTGGGCACCGCCATCTGGGGCAGCGTAGTGGAGCAAACCTCCAGACGTTTTGCGTCTTGGAGGCTCGTGATATAACGGCGGAAAATCTCATCTCGCTTCTGGTTATAAACTTCAATCCATCCGCAGCGTGCGCCCGGCCATGGTATTTCCTTGGAAATACTACGGAATGCAATCCCCGGCACCTCCCCGATTACCTGACTTAGTGTAGCGGTTTGCACTCCTGGATAAATGATATTTGCGTAGGTTTCATCACATAGCACGAAAAGATCATTCTCGCGGGCCACTTCAACAATGGCTTTCAAAGTGGGAATGGGATAGACAGCGCCTGTGGGATTATCCGGATTAATCAACAGGATGCCTGCCACCGAATCGTTGTACTTCACCTTCAGTCGGATATCTTCAAGATCCGGTTGCCAGCCGTTATCCGGATCCAATCTGTAGGTGAGATGCTCGTATCCCGAATGCGAAGCCTCCCCCGAGGAGAAGGTAGAATAGGCGGGCGAAGGGCCTAAAATCCGAGCTTCTCTTCGAAGATGGGTGAACGAGGTGGATACCGCATCCCCGAGGCCATTGAAGAAAAGAATGTCTTCCGCACCGATCTGGGTGCCACCTCGCTTGTTTACCTCCTCCGCCAGAAAGCTTCGAGTGTCGAGATTACCCGCAGAATCCGTATATCCGTAACTATAATCCTCTTCTGCCAGCGAGTTTACGATTTCCTTAATCCACTTTGCCACCGACTCACCCTTCTGAACCGGATCTCCTATGTTTTCCCATATGATATCCACGCCCAGATTGGTAAACAGTTTGGCCGTTTGAACAATCTCCCGAATCTCATAGCGAAGCTGGCCCGCCCCAATATGTACAATATTTCGTCTCATTGTCTAGCATCCCTGGACTTACCCGAAGCACCAGGAATGATCTCTGGTGTCGGCCGTGACACGCTGAAGGCAGTCACCACTCCAAAGAGCAGTGAGTGGAATCAAGATAAACCAGCGGCACTCGATAGTGTTAATCAAGCGCAGTTCCCAGCTGCGCCGGCACGGCTTATTTTTACCTCACCAGCTAATCCGGCTGTGTCACGGTCGGATAGGCACGCGTAGGATAATATGAAAATGGGTCAATCAAGGCAAGAGCGGCATGCTATAGCAATGGCAGAGAAATAGTCAGGGCTATGGGGGGTGCGGTCAGCATAAGTAGAATCGGCAAGTCGGATGGTTTCAGTTTCGATTCCACAGTGGTAGGATTGTCTACATAGCACCGGGATAAGAGGGCTTCGGCACAGATATCGGCCCTTCTCAGTGCGGCGTTAGCCATGGGCAGGCACAGGACCAGGGCCCGTCGAAACATTCCTCCGTAGGGACGCTTTATTCTAAAACTCCGCTTCATAGCCCGTTTCATGCCCTTTCTCCCCCCCCTTAGTCCTCTGCAAAGAGCCGCGTCCCGTATGGTCGCGGCATCGTTGAGAAGGAGGGGGATAAAGGCCAGGGTGAGTGAAATTGCGGTGGCCAAACTCCCTTTCCATCTCATTGGGAGGAAGAAGAAAATTTTCCGAATTGCTGCTGCCAAATCCCAGGGATCGGTCGTGGCCGCCAGTAATTCTGCGGCCAGCAGGAGGATGAGCAATCTGGCTGAGCGCAGTGCCCCCGCGTATAAACCATTCCTCCCCAGAGGCAGGGTGTTTGCGCCGAGGCTCAGTCGGGGTCCCGCGTCGCTTAAGGCTCCTCCCAGCATCATCGCTGCTGCCATAATCAACCAGAAAACCAGGGGGCGGATCAGTGCTGCCGGTTTTGTTCTGATGAAAAAGTGCATCAGCACCATCATCAGTCCAATTAGCGCTATCACCGGCGGTTTTGCCCTTAAGGTCAATATGCTCCAGACAAGCAGTTCGAGCAGTTTCAGTCTCGCATCGTGGCGATGCATCAAACTTGTGCCGTAGCGAAAATGAAAAAAGTCAACCTCTCTCAATCTCGTCTCATCCTTCTTTCCCTAGAACACTTGACGAGCTCCCAGCCTCCGATCTGTCCAGGTCATTGAGGAAATTGCCCCGTGTGGACGTCGGACACCGTAGTTTTCCACTCTGGAAATCAGTTTGCCAGGTTTGTCGTCGTCAACTATTCGCCCTGCCTTCATTAGAACCAGACGGTCTGCATGGGCGAGTATCCTATCTAAATCATGAGTTATTAACAGTATCGTCTTGCCGGCGTTGTGAAGCCTAAGTAAAACCGCTATAAGCCTGGCAGAGCCCTGCCAATCCAAACCATCAAATGGCTCATCCAATGCCAGCACGTCGGGATGCATTGCGAGTACTCCAGCAACCGCCAAGCGGCGTTTCTCACCGCCCGAGAGACTGTGGGGCCGCCTTTGATCAAAGTTCACAAGTCCGGTTGCCTCAAGGGCATCGGAAACTCGCCGGTCAATCTCTGCCCGCTTCAATCTTAGATTCTCCGGACCAAATGCCACATCTCTTTTCACAGTCTCCCGCAGGAGCTGGCTGTCCGAATCCTGAAAAACCAGTCCCACTCGCCTGCGGGCCTCCGCGAGGTTATCTAAAATGTTAACCCCATCAAGCAGTACGCTTCCGGTTGTGGCCTTTGTCAATCCGTTTAAGTGTCGCATCAAGATTGTCTTACCGCTGCCGTTTTCTCCCGCCAAAACCACGAAGCTGCCGGAGGCTATGCTCAAATCGACATTGCGAAGTCCATGGGTGCCGTCGGTGAAAACATGTGTAACCGAGCGCAGTTCAAGAATGGGCGAGCTCAAGTAATCCTGTCCCTAAGAGAGTATGCAATGGCGGCGGCGGCAAGGGCCTTAATTGCATCGCCTGCCAAAAAGGGAAGGGTATACTTTGTCCAGGTTGATATCCAGCTCCAGTCTTCGACAACATTTGTAAGTTGATAGTGCATCCAGGGTAATCCGGGAATATAAATAGCGATCGAAGCAATAAAAGATGCAAGGATGTAGAAAAAAAGAGTGCGCGGAGTTGCAAGCAGTCCCGCAAATACTGCTGCCAGGACATAACCGATAAGAAAACCGCCGGTTGGTCCAGCCAGTATTTGGATTCCTCCGCTAGCTCCCGCGAATATGGGCAGGCCCAGAATTCCCAGGAAGAGATACAGTCCCACCGCTGCGAGTCCACGCCATGGTCCCAGCATCAGTCCTGCCAGGACTACGAACAATGTGGCCAAGGTAAATGGGATTACCGGATTCCACGGCGCCGGAAAACTGAAAATCGCTCCCACTATAATCAGCGCGGTGAAGGCTGCTATCAGCACTAAAGATCGAAGTGAAGCATCCTTCATACATGTTACCTCCCGGAAGTCCGTGAAGACTCAAATGCCGATGGGTACGTTAGCATTGAAATCTAGTGGTGCATAGACTTAACACTGTCTGGAAACACTCAAGATGAAGCCGCCACACACTCAGATGGAGGATCAACTGGGAAATGCTTGGCTATCTCGACGAAATTCGCCGGATTATTTTCAAGGTCAGCACGTAGGATTGTTAGCAGGGGTAGGATTCGAACCTACGACCTCCGGGTTATGAGAGCGATCTCTCAAAACCGGCAAACTGTATCAAGTTGGGTACAATTGTGTACTCTGAAAGGGGTTAGCGCAAGTATTCAGGGTGCCGTTGTCCGGCAGATCCGCTTCGAATGGGCCAGAAACGCTCTCAACATCTCATACTTATACATCACATAGTTGAACCTTGGTGTTGGTTTGGATACTTCGATATCTTCACCAATAAACCTGTATATGCTTTGGGGTAGGAATGAAAAACACACAAATAACGTGTTATATGGTTAATATTAAGAGTTATGGACTTCGTATTCGCGAAAAACATCCATATTACCGGTTATATATTTAATAAATGTGACAAGAAATATGAATATGCTTGTATTTATGGTTGATATGGGTTATATTGGTTGTGTCGTTTTTGGAGGTTTGACGATAATTCCACAAAAGCCCGACACACTCGGCAGGGCGAAGGAACTTGTTATGCAAATCTCTGAGTTTCCCAAACTTTGCTCACTTCAAGACGCATCACTTCCCGATGGGCCAATTCCTGTCTCGTACGAAACCTTACGCCGGTGGATAAGAGATAAGAAGATCCACCCCCGAAAGATCGGTGGACAGTACTTCCTTTCTGAATCCCAGATCATGGAGATTATTGAGCCTACCGACTTCCACCCGTCTGAGGATGTGAAGCATGAACCTCGCCCTTGCTGAATCAATCGCTGCATGGCTCGCCAGTACTGCTGATGATGTCCAGCACGGGGAGGTGTCAGTGCGCCTCCGAATCCGTGGCGGCCATGTTAAGCAGGTTCTCCGGGGTGTCGAGGAGTCGGAACTCCCACAGCGTGAATCCACGACGGAGGCAAAGGCATAAAGAAACCCGCACCGATCCGGGGATGGTTCGGTGCGGATTTGGCAGGCGCACAGGATAGCGCTTTCTGGTGAATTGAATGTAGCATTTTCTGCATGTCGCCGTCAAATGCCGAATGACGGTATGAAAACACTCAAAGGACTCACCGCAACGGATCTCCCTATATCATGTGGGGATTCCATACCAAATCGGTACAACCCTATTAAAGATTGACATCACCTACACGAAAATATATTGTAGAGTGATGGAAAAGTACTATTCGATGGTAAGGGTGGACAAAATGAAGCGCGGCTCCGTGTGGGCGCGTGGTAGGCACGTTGCTAGAGGCTTTGACAAAGAAAATCCACCCCCTGAACACATCGATAGCAGTTTATCAGCTCAGAACGTCTATATAGGTCCAAAAGGTGAAATTGTCGATCGAGAGCATGTGCGTACGTACACAGAACGCATTAATGCGGCCATCCAAGAGCACAAACAGATCACAGGGCGAAGCATCCGTAAAGACGCTATACCCGCCTATGAACTCGTACTGGCCAGAAGTGATTTAGGCGAAAAAGAGGGAAAATTCGATAACCACGCATGGATGGCCGACTCCGTGGAGTGGGTTGAAAATCGATTCGGAGCTGAAAACATCGTCGGCGGTTCGATGCACATGGACGAACCGGACAAGGCCGGCAAAATCCACCCTCATATTCATATCGTGATGACTCCAGGCGTACAGGCCACCAGAGGCACAAAACTGAGCTTCAAGGCCACTTCCCCGGGTCCAGGCGCCTCTGACACCTTCAGAACCTTACAAACGTCATACGGGGCCGCTATGAAACCGTTTGGTCTGGAACGGGGCGAAATCAAAGAGAAGGCCATCCAGCACATCGAGCCGAAGGACTTCCGCGAAGGCGTGCGGCGAAGGGAAAAATCGATGCTCGATAAGTACAAGGATTTGCCGCGACGAGAGCGTAAAGAAGTGCGAAAATCTCTAGGGATTATCGCGGAAAAAAACCAACGACAGGACATCGACCACGAACGGAAAATCGCCGAGAAAATCGAAAAGCTGGGAGACGAAAAAGTAAAGATCGAAAACGAAAATGTGCAACTCTTGGCGGAAATCGAAGAAAACGAAAGGCGGCTAGAATACGTTGCCAGCCTAGTCGGAAAAATACTCGAAGCGCATGACCGGGACGATGAGGAGGCAATGGAAAAACACTTGGCCCCTGTCCGAGAAATCCTTCATCCTGGCCAGAACCGCGAAGAAGAGCTAGAACGCGAGAATGACGAAGACAAATGGGGGATTAGACGATGAACAAATTGTTTTTTTTGATTTCCCCCAAAAATTTTCCACACCCAAAAGCATATGTTTCAAAGGAGGATTTAAAATGGCTTATTACGTCAACGCAGGTTTCGCAAAAGGGAATACGGGTAGATATTTCGGAGGTTCCCATATAGTGCATAAAGCAGGATGTAGGTATGAGAAAATAAATACCGGTAGTTTCAAAAACAATCCATATTTTGTCAGTTTGGGTAACCACGGCAATTGCGCAAAAGCTGTAGCAGCAGCTAAAAAAAGGGGATATGGAAATGCTAGGGGATGTAACTATTGTTGTCCCTAATAATCCCGCGAGCCTGTCCATCAAGTGCACAGGCTCGCGGGTGCTCGCCCGTGCACTTAATGGACAGCCACGGCCCCACGAGGGGTTTTAAAAAACCCTTGAAACAAGGGGGCAAGCCCCCCCTAAAGGGCCCCCCCTTCTGGTCTGAACTCTCTCTTTCTTTTAGAAGAAGCTTCTAATCCCCCTCTACTCTTTGGTGAACGGTCGGAGCAGAAGGGCGCAATTCCCCCAGTCCGGCAACCATGGCCAAACTGAAGGGATATCCTGCGTCCTTTGCTCTCCTGGTCTCTCTACTCCCTGGAGCCAGGCCATCGCATCGGGCGGCTGGTGTATGGCAGGCTACGTTCCAGCAATCCCACTGTTCAGCCCCCTGACCGGGCTGGACCTTTGTAACCTTGCACTCAAAATGAGAAAAATGTGCATCCCGGAACGCCTCTTTGAAGACATAGATACCGCTGTCTTGTATCAGATCCCTCCAATTCTTCAAGGCAAGATCATATGTATCGGGACAGGATTGCCACTTAAGCGTAATACCGAAGTAATCTCTTACAGTCGAGCTAAGTTTAGTAGCACTCTCGCTTTGTCCCACTGTGATATCTTCAAAAACCCTCTGTGTGGAGGGATTAATCCCTTCATGCAATTCTTCGACTCTGACTTGAAGGGCCGCAGCACGCCGGAGAACTTTGATGAACTCTGGTGAGAAGTTATCGACCACGAAATCAGGTAGAGTTCGAAAGGATTGAGCAATGCTTTCTTCTGGCGGAGAAGGAAAGAAGAAGACTGCAACTGGAACTTTCAGGACATCATATGCGATGCGTTCCAATTGCTTATATGTGGGGCGTTTAGTACCGTCAATCCAGCTCTTTACACGCTCTGGTGTAATACGCATCTTCTGAGCAAAGCTATCGAGAGTATAATGAGTGTTTCTGACGGCCCATTCTAAAACTTCGGGATTGATCGTTGCTCTAACCATACGTCACTTGTCTCAGTTTACCATCAACAGATTCTGTGTCACAGACATCATCGGTATTATATCCATACACAACACCCAGAATCCCTTGTTTGGCGATAGGCCTGGTGATCAAGCCGCTGTGAGTTCAGCCACAAGCGCCTCAAGGAGGTTCTTGGCGACCTCTCGGGATGAGGTCAACTGCGCTTCCAGTTGATCACAGAGGGCCATCAGCTCATCGACTTTTGCTACTATTCGCTTTTGCTCGGCGAGGGGGGGGAGGGGAAATGGTTTACATGCGACGTAACCCTTGGGAACCCTTTTCTGCCCTGCAGATCCAGTCATATACAGAATCCCTTCAGTAAGAAACTGTGGAGATTGGAAGAAAATCCAAATGTAGAAAGGATCAAGGATCGGCAGAAATGGGCGTACTACGTGGAGTTCTGTTGTACCTGCCCCAAAACCATTTTCAAGCCCATCAATTACGGCTGACTTGCCATTTTGAAAGCAAGGAGTGATTTTACCCAACACAACATCACCGTCGGCCAAATGGGTAAACCCTTTCTTAACTTCTGACCAAGCACGGACTTCTCCTTCAACGGTCCCCCCATAGTTCTGAGGAATAGCAGGCATCGGTAGAAAAGAAACAGAAGTCGAATCTTCGATAGTGTTTCGTGGGCTAATCTCAGTGATTGCGTCAAGAGATGTCCAAGTCCAGTTGTTTGGGATTTCATAGTGCTCAAACTCAGCAATTGGCTTGATTACGCGAGGCCTCTTAAGTTTACCTTCTTGGATCAATTGAGCTCGAACCGATATAGCTTCGGATACCAGATCCTCCGCGACTCCTTCTTCTGTCCGTTGATCAACCAAAGCCCCTTTAATAGCGAGATCAAGGATCGTTCTCCGCAGATCAACCGGATTGATATCGTAGGACTTATGGAACAGAAACTGGAGATTCTCCGGCGTGGGATCACCAGTAAACCGGGCTAACGAAGCATGGGCGAGTACTGAATGCCGCTTATCGCGTTCCTGCTGCTGGGCTTCCAGTTGATCACACAGGGCCATCAGCTCATCTACCTTTGTCACTATGCGTTTCTGTTCTGCGAGGGGGGGTAGGCCTATTCTAATTGGATCGAGTGAACTTTGGCTGACTGCTGGAACAGAAGTCCCAGATTGATATTTCGTCATATCAATGGAGAACAGAAGGATTAGCAGCCAAGGGGTGTATGAAAGTCCTATTGGCTTGATACCTGAGCAATTGTTGTCGATGATCGTAGGCCGGACCAAAATACGTCGCTTATGAGTTGCTATCGCTCCGCCAATCTTGGGGAAGATCACGGTGCCAACAGGATTGGGACGAGCACGAATCTGTTTGGCGATGTCCACATCAATTAAATTGGCTGTCGTGCGAATCTCAATTTCATTGCCGATGAGGTTCATATCACTCACTTTACAGAACAGTAGATCCCCATCAACGTTCCCTTGGTATTGTCGAGGAAAGCCACACCCCGTTGCCCATAGTCCTAAGTGACCCAACGGTAACCACTTCCATCCAGAAGGTAATTCGTACTCCGTCTCGGAAATAACGGTTGCATCAATGTCGGCTACAAAAGGATTCTCTGACTTCTTTCGTGGTAGCGTTGTAGCAATACGTTGTACGAGGCAATTCGCAGGTTCATCATCTGGATCTTGAGGTACGAGTTT
>Ga0209364_1000196_pt1 | contig 13998 bp, 13 predicted proteins | sample WorMetHERISLAND2_3_FD_187387 | JGI IMG/M metagenome (GOLD analysis project Ga0209364, IMG submission 187387) | Marine gutless worms symbiont microbial communities from Max Planck institute for Marine Microbiology, Germany - Olavius albidus HERON... | ecosystem: Host-associated > Annelida >... | reverse complement strand
AATCCTTGATCCGGTCCCATTGCCCATCCGTCAATTCCCTGCGAAGCATGACCAGGCCCCTCACCTTGCACTGGTCTCACTCGATCACACCAACCATGAATAGTCCGTTAACTGTCAACAGGACCTAGAAATCCTTGGCCGCGGTCGAGTATTTCTCGCTTGCGCACAATCCGAATCGCGTTTAAACCGGCCCGCTTTTTTCATCGGCGAGCGGCGGGCAATGTCGCTTGTTAAGGGGGTTCGGCGTGGTTCAGAACTTGCGGTCCGTTCTGTCGCTGTTGATCGGCATGGCGTTCCTGATGCTGGGCAGCGGCGCCCTGACCACATTGATCTCGCTGCGCATGGGCGACGCCGGTTTCAGTTCGACGACCTTGGGCTGGATCATGGCCGCCTACTTCCTGGGCGTCTCATTGGGCCCGATCTACACCCATCGCCTGATCTCCACCATCGGCCACATCCGCGCCTTCGCCGCCTTCGGCTCGGTGTTGTCGGCGGCTGCCCTCGCCCATCCCTTCTGGATCGACCCCGGGTTCTGGGCCGGGCTGCGCTTCATGCAGAGCTTCTGCCTGGTCGGCATGTACATGTGCACGGAGAGCTGGCTCAACGAGAAGACGGAGAATCGTTTCCGCGGTGAAATGCTGGCCGTCTACCAGGTGACCATCTTCCTCTTTCAGGGCGGCGCCCAGTTCCTGCTCAACCTGCCCGACTCCACCGGCTTCGGGCTCTTCATCCTGACCTCGGTCCTGGTTTCCCTGGCCGTGGTGCCGATCGTCATGACCCGCGTGCCGGCGCCGCAACTACCGAAACCGGTGCGCCTAAACCTGCGCGAACTCTATCGCATATCACCGACCGGCATGTTCGGCTCGGCCGTCGCCGGCGCGCTCTTGGGCGCCATCTATGGCCTCGGCCCACTGTTCGCCCAGCAGGTCGGACTCGACCTCGCGGCGACGACCCAGTTCATGGGGGCGGTCATCATCGGCGGCCTGCTTTTCCAGTGGCCGATCGGCAAGTTCTCCGATCGCATCGACCGGCGTATTGTCATTCTCATCATTTCGCTGGCCACCTTCATCGTCTGTCTCGCCATCATGAACAAGACGGCAGCCAACGGCCTCGGCCTGCTCGGGCTCGGCATGCTGTTCGGCGGTATCTCGTTCGCCCTCTATCCGGTCTGCGTCGCCTATACCAACGACTACGCCGAACCCGACCAGATCGTACCGGTCAGCGCCGGGCTACTGGTCGCTTACGGCATCGGCGCGTCGCTGGGTCCGCTCGGCAGCTCGTGGCTGATGGACTGGGTCGGTCCGGGCGGACTGTTTCTATTCTGCGGCCTTATGACTCTAGCCTTCGCCATCCTCACCGGTTTCCGCATGCTGAAACGCGAGGCCTTGCCGGTCGACGAACAGGCCGACTTCCAGCCGGTGCCGCGCACCTCGCCCATGGTCAGCGAACTCGACCCCCGAGCCGAACCGGAAGCGGAACCGGAAGGCAAACCGGAACCGGAAGCCGCAAACATCTAACCGGCGGCTTGGCGCTTGTCTTCGGCGCGCCGGCGTGCCTATCGTCGGTCCATGGAAGACCCTCGCGACAGGCGCCGCGCCCAGGCCCGGTTTGACCCGTGTTCGGCATAACCGATGCGCCTCGTTTTCGTTAAGCTCGGCGACGTCGCCGGTTGGGGCCAAGCCCAGATCGATGCCATGGTGACCGCCGTTCCGGATAACGGCGTACTACTCGACGACTTGAAAACCTCGCAGGCCAGCCTTCAGCGGATGCAGGCCTACCTGCTGGAGCCCGACGCAGTCTTCATCAGCTACAACGGCGGCTTTCGTATCGGCCCTTCGCCGGCGACGGGCGCCATGCCGCCGGCCACCCTGACGTCCTGGTATGTGGACGGCCCCTGGGTGCATTACGGTGATGCCGCCGCTCTGCCGCCCGCTTACGTCTCGCTCTTCTGTTGCCGGGACCACGTTGAAGCGAGCCGATACCTGGGACTGCCGCACCGGGCTCTTTTCCTGCCGCACGGCGGGTCGGTGCCCAGACCAGCGACCAGGCGGGTGAGCGGCCGATCGACATCCTGTTCGTTGGCAATGTCGGAAAAAACCCGGACGAGAAAGCGTTCCTCGCCGAAGCATCATCCCTCCCCGTTGCCTATCGCGCCGCCGTATGGGCGGCCGCCAAGGCCCAGGCGACGACAGGTGTTTCGACGCTCGGCGCGTGGACGGATGCCTGCCGGGATACCGGCGTCGACCGCGACGGGCTCGAAGCCATTGCCAGGGCCGAGGCGCTCACGAGTATTGAACGGTTGGGCCAGATTCAGGCCCGCGCGGCCCTTTTTGCATCGCTACCCGCCGGGGCGCGTATCGTCGCTGCCGGCGACATCGCGCCCGGAACCCCGGTGCCGGAGGACGCCGAAGTGTTGGGCCCGGTGCCGTTCGAGACCGTCCTCCAGCTTTTCGGCCAATCGAAAATCGTCCTCAATATGACGCCGAAGTTCCGCACCGGCGCCACCGAACGGGTCCGGTTCGCGCTCGCCCACGGCGCCGTGATCGCCAGCAATCCGAGCACGCTGCTCGTCGACTTCTTCACGTCGGATGAGATGATTGGTCTCGAATCGGGCCAACCGGTCGCCTGGACCGATCGCCTTCGCCGCGCGCTCGACGATCCTGATCGCTTAGAGCAGATGAGCGGACGGGCGATCGAACGACACGCCGCCGCTCACACCTGGCGGCACCGTTTCGAGGGGCTTCTACCGAGCCTTACCGAGGCGGATGGGAAGGCCGGCGGTTGACGGCCGTTTCGACCAAAACGCGTTTTTCCCTTATCCCGGTTCAATCTTTGTCGGTAAATCGGTAAAACGGTACCTGGAGATCGAATGACCATGACGGAAGAACTGAAACGCGTCCTCTACGTCGAGGACGAACCGGACATCCAGAAAGTCGCGAAACTGGCCCTCGAGACGGTCGGTAATCTCGAGGTTCTAATCTGCAGTTCCGGCGCCGAGGCCATCGAAAAGGCGGCGCCCTACGAACCGGACCTGCTTTTACTCGACGTCATGATGCCGGGCATGGACGGCCCGGCGACGCTCGCCGCGCTACGCGCCATCGACAGCCTCGCCGACGTGCCCGCCGTCTTCCTGACGGCGAAAGTCATGCCGAGCGAGATGGAGGAGTTCAAGGAAATGGGCGCCATCGACGTCATCGCCAAACCCTTCGATCCGATGACCTTGGCCGACCAGGTACGGGCGGCTTGGGAGAAGCGGTAGGAAGACGCACCCCGGAGTCGCTCACCGGAAAACCGACGTGACCGCCGAGCCTGGGCCGGGGCCGATCACCCCGTCCAGGGGGATGTCCCGGAGGGGTGCGCCCTTGTTCCCATTGTTCCCAGACAGGTGATTTCGGAACGACGGCGTCGTCCCTTACGCGGCCAATTGTTCGCGCATCGGTGCCGGATTCTCGAACTGGGCCCGCAGGTGGGCGACGAATTCAGGATCCAAACCCATTCGCGTAGCCAGCCGGTGCAGGTGGAACCATTCCGCCACGCCGCCCGGCTCAAGGGCGAACTGGGAAGCCAGATAAATCTCGGCCGCGATTTCCAGTGAATCGCCGCTTTGCGCGACGGCGTTGACGTCCAGCGGATTCCTGAGTTCGAAGTCGATGAAATCGCGATCAGCGTCCAGGCAGTCCTGTTGGCCCAGCCATTCCTTGAGGCGACGACACTCGTGATGGGTGATCCGACCGTCCGCCTTGGCTGCCGCGATCATCGCCCGAATCAGTTTACGACCGAGCGATTCGATCTTGGACGCCTTCATCGGCAAAAAGGTGGTTCCCCGCGGAATGTTGATCAGGTCCGGTTCGGCGTCGAACGTCGGCTGTCTGTTCGCCTTCCAATCGCGCCAGGCCCGATAGGCAAGCCCGCCGACGAGATGGACGCCGCTCAGTTTGAAATCGAACGGGGCCGTGGTGCGCGGCTTCCGCCCGCCGAGCAGCATCTCCGACAGGGGGCCGGCCAATCCATTGGTTGCGTATCCCCTCGTTGGGGCGATTGCGGAACGACTTCCCGTCCGACCCGCAGTGAGGTGACGGGCACTCCAGTTTGTCGTGCCGCCCATACCGGGCGGTGTTGCAATCAAATCGTCCAAGAGTCTGGTCGCGGTCCGTGGCATCTTCAGTTCCTCCATCAATTGGTTTCGGCACATCGCCGGTATGCCTGATACAAGTTGGGGGACATTCTCCAATCGACAATCCGATAAGGATTATTGTTTCGATCGGATTTTTCTATCATTGGGGTTGCCGTTTAAAGGAACAACAGGGGAGCCAGGAGCGGAGCGGGCGCCGCTCCCTCGCTTGCCGACAGACCCCAAACGCTCCCTGGAAACCGAAATCCTTTGCGAACCGGCCCGGGGCGTGATGATCATCAATCGGAAAAGTCGATCAAAATTTATATTTCGATAGATTGAATATTGAATGATGCGCGGCCACGTTTTGATCGAGAGCGCGCGTTTTGGCGAACAAGCCTCGCCGGGGCCGCACCCTGCATGTGATTAGGAAGAGGTGAATGCCATGAAACGCTTTAGGAACATACTCGTGGTCTGCGACGAAAAGGGAGACGATGCGAACATGATCGAGCGTGCCGTCGGGTTGGCGAAGGCGAATGACGCCGCGATCATCCTGGTCGATACGGTCGATTTCCAGCCCGGTGAACTGTCCAGGATGTTCGGCGGTCTGCCGGGAACGATTCGCAACTATGAAGCGGAAGCGGCGATCCTGGCTCATCATCTCGAGCGGCTCGGCCGGCTGTCGGAACCAATCCGGGCCCATGGGATTTACTGCACTCAACACGTGCTGCAGGGGATACCGCTCGTCGAGATCACGAAAAAGGTTCTGAAAGATGGCCACGACCTGGTCATCAAGGGCAGCGCCAGCGAATTCGGCGATCCGTCGTTTCCCAACCTCGATCTCCAATTGATGCGCAAATGCCCATGCCCCGTCTGGATCATGAAAAGGGGCCAGCGCCCGCATTACCGGAACATCGTCGCTGCCGTCGGTCGATCCAAGACTGGACGACATCCAGCGCGAGAGATTAAACGACCGGGTCATGGAACTGGCCACCTCGGCAGCGGCCATCCATGGCGGCCACCTTCACGTCGTTCACGCCTGGAAGCTGAACGGCGAGGCGACTTTGGCCAGCAGGGGTTTCGCCAAGGTATCAAGCTTAGAATTCGACCTGTTGCTGGAGTCCAAGCGGCGCCGCAGCGAGGCCTTGTTGAAACGGCTGACCGACCGCTTTCCCGCTGCGGCGGGCCGCCACTCGGTCCATTTGATCAAGGGCGAGGCATGGGACGTGATCCTGCGTTTCGTCGCCGGTCACGGAATCGATCTGGTGGTTATGGGAACGGTCGGGCGCACCGGGGTCGGCGGCCTGATCATCGGCAACACGGCGGAATTGATCCTCAACCAGGTATCGTGCTCCCTTCTGACCGTCAAAACACATGGCAACCGGACGCCGACCCAACCGGACAATATGGCGGTCCTGCCGGTGCCGCCGAGCCGCCAACGGGAACCCCAGCTTCAAGTCTCCGCGTAAGAGCGGGCGGCAATCCCGCGGCAACGGCCGCGGGACGGAGAGTGTTGTCCTCAAACGCGCTTCCGGGCCCTATGGCTAACGTGATAGGAGTTTCCGATAAGACCCAACGACACTGAAGCGCCCAGCCGTCCGACCGGCCCGGAGGAAACGATGCGGATGAACGACCTCACCATGAAACAGTTGCGCTGTCTGGTCGCCCTCGACGAAACACGGCATTTTCGCCGGGCCGCCGAACGCTGCCATATCACCCAGCCGTCGTTGAGCGCGCAGATCCAGAACATCGAGGGTTTTCTCGGCGTGCAACTGGTGGAGCGCAGCCGGTCAGGCGTCGCCTTGACGCCCGTCGGCCGCGAAGTCTCCGAACGGGCACGACAGATCCTCGACGAGGTTCAGGGCATCGTGGATTTCACCTCGGCCGCCCAGCGGGGCCTCGTCGGGACCATACGCCTGGGCGCCAAACCGACGCTCGGTCCCTATCTGCTGCCGCACGTCGTTGCACGCCTGCATCGCAAGAACCCGGAGCTGAACCTTTATGTTCGCGAAGGCCCGCCAAGGGAATTGGAGCATGAATTGAGCAGTGGACTGCACGACGTCGTTCTCGGGCAACTGCCGGTCGTCGGCCGTGAGTTGGTCGTCGATCGATTGTTCCGTGAACCGCTTTATCTGGCGCTGGCCGTCGACCATCCCCTGGCCGGCCGGGAAAAGATCACCACCAAGGACCTCGAAGGCTTGGGCATGCTGACATTGAGCCCGCAATACCATCTGCATGATCACATCGGCGCCCTTTGCGAGGAGTATGGCTCGACGTTGCTGCGAGATTACGAGGGGACCAGTCTCGATGCGCTACGCCAGATGGTCGGCATGGGCATGGGTGTGACCTTCCTGCCGGCTTTATACGTGCATTCGGAAATCCACGCCCGCAGCGAGATCGTGGTCAAGAGCCTGGAGGACAAGTCCTTCAGCCGGTCCGTCGGTCTGGCGTGGAGAAAAAGCGCCGGGCGGGCGACGGCGTTCCGGCAGGTTGCCGAGGTCATCCGGGACGTCGCGGCCCGAAAGTTCAAGGACATCGTCATCGAACGGTGACACCGCCCGGCGGCGCATTACCTAATCGGAAAATCCTATCAAACTCTATCGCGTAATAGAGTTTATTTCATGTGGGGAAAACCCATATCGTCGGTGAGGCCTTGTGCGGCCGCACCCGAGGATGGTGCCCAATTGGAGAATAGGATGATGAACAGGCAAGACCCTTTTCCGTCAAAACCCACGGATGACAAGCCAGCGCTGACCTTGCACCCGGCCCTTCTCCGCATCGGCGTGATCGTGGCGGTTACCATCTACCTGGCCTCTCTGATGCCCGGCGCACTGGTCCCGCTGGCCATGAACAACCTGCTGTTCGTCGGCGCCTTCATGACGCTCTTTATCGCGCTCCTCGCTCGCGACCGCGCGATGAGCCCGCATTTGACCCGATGGGACGAGGCGGCAGTTCTTGCCCTGTTGGCCATGATGGCGGGGATGTTCGTCGACCCGGTGGCGGCGCAAACGGCGATCGAGAGCCTGCAGTCGCAAGGTGCGGGAGCAACGACCGGCCCGGTTGTGGACCCAGTTCCGTCAGTGGTGTCCCCGTGAACGGAAGCCGGCAGTCTGTTTTGCCGGTCCGGATATTTGAGAACCCACGTGATTGGACCTTTGATTTTCGCTCGGAGATATTAGATGCGCACTTTGAAAAATAACCTGTCCACCATCATTCACCACGATGCTTTCGGCGGCATCCTGCTGATGACCGCCGCACTGGCGGCATTGGTCATGGACAACTCCCCGCTGAGCCCCCTTTACGACGCCCTCCTGAACACGCCGGTGGTGGTCCAGGTCGGCTCGGGCGGTATCGAGAAGCCCTTGTTGTTGTGGATCAATGACGGGCTTATGGCGGTCTTCTTCTTTTTGGTCGGCCTGGAAATCAAACGCGAGATACTGGAGGGGCGGCTTTCGACGTGGAACCAGAGCGCGCTGCCGGTCTTCGCCGCCGTCGGCGGCATGGCCATACCGGCGCTCATCTACGTCATGTTCAACTGGGGCAATCCCTCGACCCTCGACGGCTGGGCCATCCCGGCGGCGACGGACATCGCCTTTGCGCTCGGCGTGTTGGCCCTGGTCGGCAGCGGCGTCCCGCCGGCCCTGAAGGTGTTTCTGCTGGCGCTGGCTATCCTCGACGACCTCGGCGCGATCATCATCATCGCGCTCTTCTACACCAGCGAGCTGTCGCTGGCGTCGCTGGCCATCGCCGGCGTCGGCACGGCCGTCCTCGTCGCCTTCAACCTGCTGGGGGTCCGGCGGATTTCGCTTTATGCGTTGATCGGCGTCATCATGTGGGTCGGTGTCCTGAAATCCGGTGTCCACGCGACCCTGGCCGGTGTCATCATCGCCCTTTGTATCCCGCTCCGGGTCGATGACGACCGCGACAAGGCGCCCTTGCACATTCTGGAAAAGGCCCTTCATCCGTGGGTGGCCTTCTTCATCATGCCGGTCTTCGCCTTCGCCAATGCCGGTGTGGCGCTCGATGGCCTGCGCTTCGCCGACCTGCTGGCACCGGTGCCGCTCGGCATCGCGCTCGGGTTGTTCATCGGCAAGCAGATCGGGGTCTTCGGTTTCTCCTGGGTCGGCGTTCGGGCCGGCATCTGCCGCCTGCCGGACGGCGTCAACTGGGCACAGGTCTACGGGGTCTCCCTGCTCGCCGGCATCGGCTTCACCATGAACCTGTTCATCGGGACGCTGGCCTTCAGCGATCCGGAACGCGCGGCGGCGGTTCGCCTCGGCGTCCTTTCGGGGTCGATCCTGTCCGGACTGATGGGCTTCCTGGTCCTCAAGTGGTCGACGCGGCGCGCTCGGGTTTCCGAGCCCGCCACCGGCGGGCCCTCGGTCAACGGGCTGGCCCGAGGAGAGGGCCATGCGTAATACGCCCGATCCCGCCGCTGGCGACCGGCGCATTCGGGCCGACCCCGCCATGCGGGCCTGGCTAAATCCGGAGGCCGCGGTGCTCGCAACCGGCGGCATTGTCGAGCGCCTGCGGCTGTTCATCGAGGCCGACCTCACGCAACGGGTGATCATCGGCGTCATCATCATCAACGCCATCGTCATCGGTCTCGAGACGTCGCCGGCGGCCATGGAAGCGGCCGGCGGCCTGCTCCGTTTCATCGATACGGCAGCCCTGACGATCTTCGTCGCCGAACTGGTGGCGAAACTGGTCGTTTACCGGTTGGCGTTTTTCCGCCGCGCCTGGAACCTGTTCGACTTCTTCATCGTCGCCGTGTCCCTGGCGCCCGCGGGCGAAGGCACGTCCGTCCTGCGCGCACTCCGCGTGCTGCGCGCCCTGCGCCTGGTCTCGGCCGTTCCCAAAATGCGGGTCGTGGTCCAGGCGCTTCTCAATGCGGTTCCCGGAATGGGTTCCGTCGTCGCCCTTCTCGGTCTCGTCTTCTATGTCGCTGCCGTCATGGCCACGAAACTGTTCGGGGCCGACTTCGAGGCCTGGTTCGGCACGGTCGGACGGTCCGCCTATACGCTGTTCCAGATCATGACCCTGGAGTCGTGGTCCATGGGCATCGTCCGCCCGGTGATGGACGTTTATCCCTACGCATGGGTGTTTTTCGTGCCGTTCATCCTGCTGGTCACCTTCGCCGTCCTCAATCTGTTCATCGCGATCATCGTCAATTCCATGCAGGACGCCGCCGCCGAGGATGCCGAGAAACACCAGGTGGAACAGAACGACCTGCTCCGCGGCCTCTGCGAGCAGGTCGACAGGCTTCAAACCGAGGTCGAGACACTCAACAGGGCATCGGGCAAAGACGTCGGGTAATCGGGATCAACCGGCCGTTCTCGGCCGGCACAACGAACAACAGCCGTCGGTGCTTGCGGGGAATGGAGCGGGTGAGGGGAATCGAACCCCCGTATTCAGCTTGGGAAGCTGATGTTCTGCCATTGAACTACACCCGCCCGCACGGCCCCAGGTATAGGGGAAGCCCTGAAGCCGTGCAAGGCGAGTGCGGCGCAGAGAGAGAGGAGAGCCTGGGGGAGAGCCCCTGGGGGAGAGACAGGGGGAGAGCGGCCAGACCCCGGAGGGCTGGGGGCCCGGCACTTTTGGTTCCTCGTCAGTTCCTGCGCTTATAGTCGTCGTCGTCGTCGTAGCGCCACCTTGGCCCGGGGCCCTGCCCGCGTTTCCAGAACTCGTCGCGGGTCAGCTTGCCGTCGTCGTTGAGGTCGTGGCGCTGAAAGGCGTATTCGAAGGGCGTCTTGAACTCGTCCGCCGTAATCGCCGCGTCGCCGTCATCGTCCAGCATCTGGAACTTGTCGACCATGCGCCCGCGGGTGAACTGGGTCCACAGGCTGCCGAATTCGTCGACGCTGATCTTGCCGTCGCCGTTGGCGTCCGTCTTCGCGTGCATGGCGGCGAACCCGGCATCCAGTTCCTGTTTGCTGACGGCGTCGTCTTTGTCCGCGTCGAATTGTTTGAACAGCGTATCGGCCTGCCGGAACATGCCGGCGCCCGGGCCCATCATGCCGCCGTGGCGGCCCATGCCGCGGCCGCCCATCATCTGGCCGTAACCGCCATAACCGGCATTGCCGTAACCGCCGCGGGGGCACCAACCGCTGTTCGGGCCCTTGGCGACGACGGCGGCGCTGATGACGGCGACGCCGAAAGCGGCGATGAGACCGCCGGCGATCAATTTGGTTCTGCGTTTCATGATATACCTCTCGTTCGTTCAATCTTGGAAACCAGGGAGACCGGACTTCATCCAGCCGGGAACAGCGTCGTTCCACGAGAGCCATACTCCCACCCGCCCGTCGCAGAACTTTGCCGGCAACAGGGTTTTCGGTCGCAAACCGTGCCAGGCGCCGGTATTGGGATACTTTGTTACAATTTTCCTGTGGCCGGTCGGCGCGACCGGAGCGACAATTCAGGGAGTTCCGGAACCGAGAAGATGAACACCTCCGCCCATATCCTGGTCGTCGACGATCACCGTGAGATCCGCGATTCCCTGAGCAAGTTCCTGGCCCAGCATGGGTTCCGCACGTCTTCCGCCGAGGACGCAGCGGCGGCGCGGCATCTCCTCAAGGACAGCAAGGTCGACCTCGTCGTCCTCGACATCATGATGCCCGGCGAGGACGGCCTGTCTTTGTGCCGCCATCTCCGTGAGACGGCCGGCACGCCGGTGATCCTGCTGACCGCCATGGCGGACGATACGGACCGCATCATCGGCCTCGAGGTCGGCGCTGACGACTATGTGACCAAACCCTTCAACCCGCGCGAACTGGTCGCCCGCATCAAGGCGGTGCTGCGCCGCGTCAACAGCCTGCCGCCGGCCACGGACGAGCTCGACGAGGAGACCATCGCCTTCGATCGCTGGATCCTGGACGTGCGGCGCCGCGAGCTGGTCGACGAGGGCGGCGTCACGGTTCCCTTGAGCACCGGCGAGTTCAACCTGCTGAGCGCGCTGGTCGCCCGGCCCGACCGGGTGCTGAGCCGCGACCAACTGCTCGACATCACCCAGTCCCGCGCGGCCGACGTCTTCGACCGCAGCATCGACAACCAGATCAGCCGGCTGCGCAAGAAGCTCGAGAAGAACCCGCGGAGCCCTGAGATCATCAAGACCGTGTGGGGCGGCGGCTACCGCTTTACGGCGTCCATACGAAAACCAGGTGAATCATGAGATGGCTGGTCCCCAAGAGCCTGGCCGGCCAGATGGTGGCGCTCTTAATGCTGGCCCTGGTCGCCGGCCATGTCGCCGCCATCGCCATCTTCGCCGACGAGCGCCGCGAGGCGGTGCGCCAGGCGACCCGCGACCAGGTGGTGTCGCGGACGGCGGCCGTCGTCAAGACACTGGCGGCGACCCCTGACCCGTTGCGCCCGATCATCGCCCGCAGTCTCAGCTCGGACATCCTGACGGTGACCCTGCACGATGCCGACCCCGGCCTCCCCGTTCCGACCAGCCGCCACGAACGGCGCCTGGCCCGGCGGCTGACCGACGCCCTTGACATCGAGGACGCCGACATCCGCATCGCCTTCCGCGATCCCTGGCGGCCGTTCTGGCGGCGCGGGCCCTGGCATGAGGGGCGCGGCCGGCACCGCCACGATCGCTGGTTCGATGACGACGATGATGATGACGAGCGAGAGGAATACGGCGACCGCTATCCCGGCAAGTACCGCCTGGGTTTGAGGATCGCCGTCAAGACGCCTGACACGCCATGGATCGAAACGGTGCCGGGCGTCGCCTTCCCGCGCCCGCCGTGGGCCGCGCAGTCATTGATCGCCGTCGTGCTGACCGCCGTCGCCATCATCATCGCCGTCATCTTTAGCGTGCGACGGGTGACCCGGCCCTTAAGCGTCTTGGCCCGCACCGCCGATGCCGTCGGCCGCGGCGAAACGGTCGACGATGTGGCGGAGGCGGGACCGCGGGACGTGTGCGACGCCATCCGTGCCTTCAATCTGATGCGGGCGCGGCAACAAAAATTCATCGAGGACCGCACCAACCTGCTGGCCGCCGTCTCGCACGACCTGAGGACGCCGATCACGGCGCTGCGCCTGCGGGCTGAATTCATCGAAGATCCGGAGTTGCGCGGCAAGATCATCGACATGCTCGACGAAATGCAGACGATCACCGAGGCGACGCTGCTGTTCGCCCGCGAGGAGGCGCAAAAGGAGGACAGCCGGCCGACCGATGTCACCGCGCTCATGGAAAGCCTGGCCGGTGATTTCGAGGACATGGGCCATGACGTGACCCTGAGCGCACCAGACCGCCTGGTGCTCGACTGCCGCCCGATCGCGCTCAAGCGGGCCCTGCGCAACCTCATGGAGAACGCCGTCAACTACGGTGAGAGGGCCCGCGTCGATATGACCGCCACCGAGGACGCCGTCAAGATCACCATCGACGACGACGGACCGGGCATTCCGGTAGACCACTTGGAACGAATCTTCGAACCTTTCGTCCGCATCGAAACCTCGCGCAGCCGCGAAACCGGCGGCATCGGCATGGGCCTCGCCATCACCCGCTCCATCGTCCACGGCCACGGCGGCGACATCGAAGCCGTCAACGGCGATAAAGGCGGATTGCGCATCGTCGTCACCCTGCCCATTGCCGAGGCCGGCTAAAGCGGCCTCACCGCATATAAACTATTTTTGATTGGCAACCGGCTTCCCTAATCCCTAAAAAAAGCGGTGAGTTCGTGGCCTGAAAGAACCACCGCCAGATATTTGAGGGAAGAAATAACAATGCCGACCGGCTTGACGACGGAAGCCCTCCTGCTCGACCCGGACAAGTTCCGCGACCCCTACGTCACCGCCAAGGGGGAACGCCGCGCCGTGGTCGCACTGACCCACCTGAGGACGCTGTGGTTCAACACCGGCAGCCTCTGCAACATCACCTGCAAGAACTGCTACATGGATAGCAGCCCCAAGAACGACGCGCTGGCCTACTTGAGCCGCGCCGACGTCGGGCGTTATCTCGACGAGATCGACGCCGAGGGCTACCCCGTCGACGAGATCGCCTTTACCGGCGGCGAGCCCTTCATGAACCGGGACCTGCCGGATATTCTGGAGAACGTGCTGGCCCGTGGTTACCGGGCCCTGGTACTGACCAACGCCATGAAGCCGCTGTGGAACACGCGGGACCGTCTCCAGGCCTTGCGCAAGACCTACGGCGAGGCCCTGACGCTGCGCGTCTCAATGGACCATCACACGCCCGAGCGCCACGAAGAGGAGCGCGGCGAAGACACCTGGGAGCCGGTCATCAAGGGCTTGGCATGGCTGGTCGAGAACGGTTTCACCCTGACCATCGCCGGGCGCACCTGCTGGAGCGAAACGGAAGACCAGGCCCGCGCCGGCTACAAGGCGCTTTTCGCCCGTGAGGGCATTCCCGTCGACGCCGACGACCCGGCCAAACTGGTGCTGTTCCCGGAGATGGACTCCGGGCTCGACGTGCCGGAGATCACTGTCAACTGCTGGGATATCCTCGGTATCAAGCCGGAAACCATGATGTGTGCCAGCTCGCGCATGGTCATCAAGCGTAAGGACGGCGACGGCCCGGTGGTCGTTCCCTGTACGCTGCTGCCTTACGATGCCGAGTTCGAATTGGGCGAGAAGCTCGCGCAATCGGCGACCACGGTGCAGCTCAATCACCCGCACTGCGCGCGGTTTTGCGTGTTGGGCGGCGCGTCGTGCAGCCCCGACTAGCCCGGATATTTCATGAAGGTCGATAGAGGCCGTTTTTTTTCTTCCGGGTCGATTTTCGAGGAGCGAAACCGGGTTTTTCGACGTCGAGCCGTCGTCGAGGCGGGACGGTGGAGAATTTTCTGCCATTTCGGGGCTTCCAGGATCAATCTGGGCGAACGCCGGGGTTCGTCCGGCGCGACGGCGTTTTGCTGTCGGGGTCT
>Ga0209364_1000194_pt1 | contig 14110 bp, 14 predicted proteins | sample WorMetHERISLAND2_3_FD_187387 | JGI IMG/M metagenome (GOLD analysis project Ga0209364, IMG submission 187387) | Marine gutless worms symbiont microbial communities from Max Planck institute for Marine Microbiology, Germany - Olavius albidus HERON... | ecosystem: Host-associated > Annelida >... | reverse complement strand
TGATCCGACGGAACCAGAGACTCCAAAGTCACCATCTCCAGTTCCGTCTGCTGGGGTGAGCGGTTTTTAAGCATCCCACATTGAATCAAAAGCCCCCGCCAAAGGCGAGGACTTTGTCAGCGGTCTGGGGGGCTTTCGCCCCCGTTTTTGCGTCTCTCCCTGTGAGCCGAAACTCAGTGCAGTTTACCGGGCAGTTCCTCGATGGCCGTATCGACCAGTTGGTCGGCCTTTTTGGCCGCCATTTTTTGCGATAACAACTCCCGGGTCGCGTCGAGGGCGATCTCGACGGTGCGTGCCTTGACCTCGTCCAATGCCGCTGCTTCTGCCTGGGCGATCCGGTCCATGGCCAGTTTTTCGCGCCGCGCCACCGTTTCTTCCAGGTGCTTGCGTCCCTGTTCCAGGATGCGCCCGGCTTCGGTCTTCGCCTGGGCGGCGATGTCCTCGGCTTCCTTGACGGCGTCGCGTTGTTTTTTCTGGTAAGTGGCCAGCAGGTCTTGGGCTTCGTCGCGTAGCCCCTCGGCCTCGTCCAGGTCAGCCTTGATCTTGTCGGCCCGTTTGTCGAGCGCCGCACCGACCTTGCCCGGCACCTTGAGATAGACCAAAAGGCCGATGAAGGCGACAAACGCCGTAGCGACCCAGAATGTGGGATCGGTAAACATCGATCGGTCTCCTACGCCCGAGTCTTCATGGCGTTGTCGACGGCCGCGGCTACATCGCCGGCTTCCATCGACTCGCCCAACAGCCGTTCGACAGCCGCCGCCGAGACTTCCTGGGCCACTTCCCGGACGTTGTCCATGGCGTCGTCGACGGCCTTCGAGATGTTCGCTTCGCTTTCCGACAGCATGGCTTTCAGCTTGTCGTTAAGCTCGGCGTCACGGGTCGCCGCCTCTTCCGCGAGCGTGGTCTGCGCTTCGGCGATCGCGGCGTGTGCAGCGGATCGCGCGTCGGCCAACGATTCCTCATAGGCCTTGATGGCGGCTTCCGCGTCGCGTTTGAAGTCGCCGGCCTTGTTGAGATAGTCGTCGATGCGCTTTTGCCGGGCCTCCAGGGTATCCGAAATCTTGGGCACGGCGACGCGCCACATGATCAGGAACAAGGCCCCGAAGGTGATCACCAGCCAGGCGATCTGGGCCGAATAGGTTGCGATATCCAGTTGCGGCATGGACACTCACCTCATGAACGTCAGCCGGCCGGTGGCCGAACGGCCCCGACCGCCGTTGCAAGACGGTCGTGCGTCAACCGAACAGAATGACGAGCGCGATAACCAGCGCGAACAGCGCGATGGCTTCGACGAGGGCGAAGCCCAGCATCGTCATCGGGAACACAGCGCCCTGCGCCGCCGGGTTGCGACCGACAGCCTGGATGAAGGACGCGAAGATGGTGCCGATGCCGATACCGGAGCCGATTACCCCGATAACGGCGAGGCCGGCGCCCAGGAGCTTGGCAGCTTCGAGTTCCATGTTGAATTCCTTTCCTAAGATCCAGAAAAAGTCCGAGAACGATCCCTCAGTGCAGGTGCAGGGCGTCGTTCAAATAAAGGCAGGTCAGGATCGTGAATACGAACGCCTGCAGAAACGCGATGACGATTTCGAGGCCGGTCAAGGCCACGACGAACAACCAGGGCGCGACGCCGGCGGCACCGAGCGCGATGATGAAACCGGCGAACACCTTCATCAACGTGTGGCCGGCCAGCATGTTGGCGAAAAGCCGCACGCTGAGGCTGATCGGACGCGACAGGTACGAGATGATCTCGATCGGGATCAGTAGCGGCGCCATGTACATGGGTACGCCCGGCGGCATGAAGAACGTAAAGAAATGCAGCTTGTGCTTGGCGATAGCAATCAGCGTCACGCCGATGAAGATGAACAGCGCCATCGTGAACGTCACGATGATATGGCTGGTAAACGTGAAACTATAGGGGACCATGCCCCACAGGTTGCCGAACAGCACGAACATGAAGATCGTGAATATAAACGGGAAATAGGGCCGGCCTTCCGATCCCACCGTATCCTTCAGCAGATTGGCGATGAACACGTAGCTCAACTCGGCCATGGACTGCCAGCGCCCCGGAACCAGGGCGCCCCGGCGCATGCCGAGCAGCAGGAAAGCGCTGACGGTGACCACGGTAGCGACCATGAACGCCGACGAGTTGGTGAACGATACGTCGATATTCCCCAATTCGACGGGGACCCACGTTTTGATCTCGAACTGAGCGAGCGGGCTCTGATCTTCAGCCAATGTCTCTATTCCCCCTTGCGGTTACCGCGGTCGTCCCCGGTATCCGCCTCTCGATCCGTCTTCGTGTAGCCGACGCCATATCCGAAACCGCTGGCCATCCTGTATACGTTTAGGATGCCGGCAGCCCCTCCCAAGATAATAAACACCAGCATCAACCAAGGCCGCGTGCCGAACCATTCATCGAGCCCCCACCCGATGGCCGTTCCGACGGCGACGGCGGAAATTAACTCTACTCCAACCCGGAAAGCAAGACTCAGTGCACTACCTTTTTTTGCCTGGTCCGAGGCCGCTGCACGGGTCGGGTCGAGGGGATCGCCCCGCGCCTGGTCTAGACGCGCCTCCAGGTCTTCTAGAGTCCGTTTCTCTGGATTATCCGGCATCAATTAAGTGCCTTATTTCAATAAGTTATCGGTAATTATGCGATATCACGCAATTCTTCGGCGCGACGCAGGTCGACGGAGACCAGCTGCGAGACGCCGCGCTCCGACATGGTAACACCAAAAAGCCGGTCCATGCGCGCCATGGTCATCCGGTGGTGCGTGATGATCAGAAACCGCGTTTTTTGCGCATGCGCCATTTCCTCCAGCATCGAACAGAATCGGTCGACGTTGGCGTCGTCGAGCGGCGCGTCGACCTCGTCCAAGACGCAGACCGGCGCCGGGTTGGTGAGGAACACGCCGAACAACAGCGCCAGCGCCGTCAGCGCCTGCTCGCCGCCGGACAGCAGCGAAAGCACCTGCAGCTTCTTGCCGGGCGGGCTGGCCATGATCTCGAGGCCGGCCTCCAACGGGTCGTCGGCCTCGGTCAGTTGCAGATGCGCCCGCCCGCCGCCGAACAACCGGACGAACAGCTCCTGGAAGTGGGTGTCGACCTCCTTAAAGGACTCCAGCAGGCGGGCCCGGCCTTCCCGGTTGAGCTCGGCGATGCCGCGGCGCAGTTTGTCGATGGCCTGTATCAGGTCTTCGCGTTCCACGTTCAGGGTGTCGATTTGTTCGACCATTTCCTTGGCTTCCTGCTCGGCCCGGAGGTTGACCGGACCCATGGTCTCGCGTTCGCGGATCAGGCGATCGACCTTGCGCTCCACCGCTTCCAGTTCGGGCAGCGGCGCGTCGGATTTGAGGCCGGAAATCTCGAACAGCTGGTCGGGGCGGCACTCGAGCTTGTCGCGGACCCGCTCGGCGATGCCGAGGCTCGCCTGTTTGTTCTGTTCGACCGTACCCTCCATGCGGACCATACCTTCCCGCGCCCTGGCCAATGCGGCTTCGGCGTCACGTAGCGCGTGGTCGGCTTCGCGTAACGTCGCTTCGGCTTGGGCCAGACGATCGCCTGCGTCGTTTCGTTTGGCCTCGGCGCTCTCGAGGGTCGTCAACAGCTGTGTTCGTCGGGTTTCGATCTCCGCCGGTTTCGCGCGCAAGGCTTCCAGTTCCCGGCCCAGGATCTCGCGCCGCGTCTCCAGGTCCGCAAGCTGGGTCTCGGATCCAGCGGCCCGGTCGCGCCAACCGGTGCTTTCGGTCTCGATGTCGGTGAGGCGCTGGCGCCGTTCGCGGGCCTCACGCTCGATGGCGTCGAAGCGGCTCTGGCGGGAAAGGAGCTCGGTCCGTTTTTCCGCCAGTTCGGCGCGCAATCGGCCGACCTCTGCGCGTTCGTCGGCGGGGTCGGCAATGGTCTCGAGTTCACGCTCTGTTTCGGTCTTGGCGCCGTCCGTTTCTTCAAGGTCCTGGGCGTTGTCGCGCCCGGCCTGTTCCAGGCTTTCGACGCGCGACGTGAAGGCGGCGATGCGCTCCTTGATCTGCGACGCCTCCTCGCGAGCCTGATCGAATAGGGCGCGTGCCGCCTCGAGGGCGTCGCGGCTGGCCCGTTCGGCGCCGCGTGCTTCCTCTTCCCGGGCTCGGGCCCGGTCGCGCTCGTTCTCCGCCGCCGATGTTTGTTCCTGTGCGGTGTCGATCTGCGAACGGATTTCCTTAAGGCGGTTGCGCTGTTCGAGGCGTGCCGCGGCCGCCGTCGCCGCGCCGGCGGTGACCGTGTAACCGTCCCAGCGCCAAAGCGCTCCGGAACGGCTGACGATGCGCTGGCCCTGGTGCAGGGTCGCAGCGGTCATGCGGGCGTGCTCTTCGGTCTCGACGATGCCGATTTGCGCCAAGCGCCGCCTGAGCGCCACCGGCGCGTCGACGACTTCGCTCAAGGGGCGGATGCCGTCCGGCAGAGGGTAGCTTTCGGTCAATGGCGGCAGGGTGCGCCAATGAACCGGTGCCGCCTCGTCGGTCGGCGCCGACAGCTCGTCGCCCAGTGCCGTGCCGAGGGCCGTTTCGTAGCCCGGCTCGACTTGGACGGCATCGATCAGTGGCGGCCACAAGTCGTCGTCGCTTTCGGCGAGGACTTTGGAAAGGGCGCTTTCCTCGGCGCGTAGACCGGAAAGTGCGGCGTTCGCGTCCTGGAGCCGCGCCACTGCGGCTTGCGTTCCCTCGTGGCGATCGGCAACCGCCGTTTCCGCCGCTTCGCGCTCGCGCTTGGCCGTTTCGAGGGCTGCATTGGCCGCCTCGACGCGCTGTTCGGATTCCTCGACCAAATGGCGTTCCGGTGTCTCGTCCTTGAACCGCGTCAGCTGCTCGGCGATCGACTGGCCACGCTCGATCAGGCGCTGGCGGCGGTTTTCCAGTTCGCTCAAGCGCTCGGCGAGGCCGCGGCGCTTGGCATCGCTGGCGGCGACCTTTTCCGTCAGGTCCGTCAACGTGTCGTCCAGGCTCTCTACATCCTTGCGCGAGGTTTCCAAGGCCTGGGCGGCTTCCTCGCGAGTCGCTTCCTCGCCCTGCCGGGCGTTCTCGATCGCGGCTTGTTCCTCTGCCAAGCGTTCGATGGCCGCCTTGGCATCGTCCGAAAGCGAACGTTCGCGTTCCACATCGGCACCGATCTGGCCGAGCCTTTGCTCGGCGGCCTCCGTTTGCGCCACCAGGCGCTCCATCTCCCGGTCCAGGTTCTCACGGGCCAAGGTCATCCGGTGCAGTTCCGCTGCCGCGGCGGCTTCATCTTCGCGGAGTGCTGGCAAGGCGGCTGCCTTTTCCGCCTGTAATGTCGCCGCGGCGCCGGACGCCGCCGTCAGTTCGGCGACCTTCTTTTCGGTTTCGGCGAGCGTGTCGCGGCTTTCGTTGAGGGCTGCGTCGGCGTCGACCCAGCGCAGGTGGAACAGTGTCGCTTCCGCCTTGCGGATATGGTCGCTGAGGTTGCGGTAGCGGGTCGCCTGGCGCGACTGCTTCTTCAGGTTCTGCAGTTGGGTGTCCAGGGTCACCAGGATGTCGTCGAGGCGTTCCAGGTTGTTGTCGGCCGCGCGCAGCCTGAGCTCCGCCTCGTGGCGTCGGGAATGGAGGCCGGTGATACCGGCCGCCTCTTCGAGGAGCGATCGGCGTTGTTGCGGTTTGGCATTGATGACGGCACCGATGCGGCCCTGACTGACCAGCGCCGTCGAACGTGCTCCGGTTGCCGAATCGGCGAACAGGAGTTGCACATCGCGGGCCCTGACCTCGCGGCCGTTGACCCGGTAGGTCGACCCTTTCTCGCGCTCGATGCGCCGGCTCACCTCGAGATCATCGAACTCGTTGAATTGGGCCGGCGCCGAACGCTCGTTGTTGTCGAGGGTAAGAACCACCTCGGCGACGTTTCTCGGCGGCCGGTTGGCCGTACCGCCGAAGATGACGTCGTCCATCTCCGAGCCGCGCATCTGCTTGGCCGAGGTTTCGCCCATCACCCAGCGCAGCGCTTCGACGAGGTTCGATTTGCCGCAGCCGTTGGGGCCGACGACGCCGGTCAAACCCAGCTCGATCAACAACTCCGTGTTTTCGACGAAGGACTTGAAGCCGGTAAGTCGGATTTTGTTGAAGCGCAGCACCCGCGAACGTCTCCTTTAACCCACGACCGATCAGTTGGCCGCGGCCAGCGCTTCGTCGAGGACCTTTTTGAAGTCCGCATAGGGAAGTCCGCCGGCGATTTTCCGGCCGTCGATCACAAATGATGGCGTCGAGTTGATTTCGTGGTCCAACTGGGCCGCCTGCGCTTTCTCCTGAATGCTGTTGAGCAGGGTTTGGTTGGCGATGCAGGCGTCGACATCGGCAGATGACATGCCGCCGAACCGCGCCGTCTTCTTGAGAGCCTCGAGGGGGTTCGGCGCGTGCGACCATTGATGTTGCGCTTTGAAAAAGATGTCGATCATCGCGAAATACCGTTTCGAACCGGCGCAGCGCGCGATCATGGCTGCGGCGACCGAGGGCGTTCCCAGCGGGAAATCACGGAAGAAGAACTTGACCTTGCCCGAGTCGACATACTCCTTCTTGATCTTCGGGAAGACGTCGAAGTGGAAATTGGCGCAGTGGGGACAGCCGAGCGACACATATTCGATGACGGTCACCTTGGCGCTGGGGTCACCGATGATTTTCTCCTCGGTGGCTTCCTCGTCGTTGGTAATATCGGCCCGGGCGGCTTCCGGAACGGCCAGGATCAAGGTGGAAGCTAGGCCCAGAACGCCCACAAACCCTACTATAAGTCGGTACAATTCAGTCTCCCTAACACAAGATGTTGGTGAATATAGAATCGGCGGATCGCGAGAGTCGAATCCTTTTGGCGAGTTATTCACACGATTCTGCGCTCGGAAAAGGTGCCGGAACGACCCGGCCAAAGGCCAATAAAATAAGCGTTACCGGGACTTCCGGGTCGCCATGGCACGACCGAGGCCCTCGAGGGCGGCCTTGATCTCATCGTCGTCGACGGCGGACAACTGGCCTTCAAGGGCCCTCTCCTCGTCGGGCGTCAAAGGCCGGCGCTCGGGTGCCTTGGCCCGAGGCGGGGGGACGGGCCCATGGATCAAGCGTAGTCGGGCGACCGCCTGGTAACCGAAATAGGTATTGATGCGCTCGACGATGATCGGTTCTGAATGCTGGATTTCCGTTGCCAGCGCCGAATTGGAAACCCTGAGCTGCAGCGTGCCGCGGGTCCGTTCGCCTTTTGCGTAAGCGATCTTCTCCGGCACACTGACTCGGGCCAGTGTTTCGCCGGCGATCTCCGGCCAATGGCGGGCAATGGCGCCGTCGTTCATGCCGCGTTTTCCGAAGACCCGGCCGGTCAACCGATTGACGGTCCGGCCCAGGGCCTCGGCGCGGCTGGTCCGCTTGGTGCGTTGTCTTTTGATCACGGTCGCGGTCCCTGGATTTGTCGAAATCGTTCCCCATGTTAGGGTCGCCGCTGTGTACCGGCAACCGAAGCTTCGGGGCCGGAGTTGGGTGGTCGTTCGTGGGATCATCGTTCATCGTGTCGAATAACCGATCGCATTTACCGGCCGCCCTGCGTCCAAACCTACTTCGGTGGTATGACCGCCATCGGCGTGCGTTGCCCTGGCGGGCCGAACCGGGCATCAGCCCGGACCCCTATCACGTCTGGCTCAGTGAGATCATGTTGCAGCAGACGACGGTGGCGACGGTAAAATCCTATTTTGACAATTTTTTGGCGCGCTGGCCGACGGTCATCGATCTCGCCGCGGCAAGCCTCGACGACGTGCTGCATGCCTGGCAAGGACTGGGCTATTACAGCCGTGCACGCAACCTGCACCGCTGCGCCGGTGTGGTGGCTGGGGAACGGGACGGCCGTTTCCCGGAGCATGAGAAAGACCTCGCCAAGCTCCCCGGGATCGGCGATTACACAGCCGCTGCCATCGCGGCGATCGCCTTCGGACGCCCGGTGGTCCCCGTCGACGGCAACGTCAAACGGGTGATCGCGCGGATGGCCCTGGTCGAGACCAGCGGTAGCGCGCTCAAGCGGGAGGTTCAGGAAGTCGTCGCCGCCTTGGCGGACGGGGCGCGGCCAGGCGATTTCGCGCAAGCTTTGATGGACCTGGGCGCTACAGTCTGCCGGCCGCGGACACCCCTGTGTACGGCTTGCCCGTGGCAAAACGGCTGTCTGGCCCGAAAGGAAGGGCGGCCAGAGCGGTTTCCCGTTCCGTCACCGCGCAAGACGAAGCCGGTCCGGTTCGGGGTCGCCTTCTGGCTCCGCCATCCAGACGGGGCATTCTGGCTGCGGCGGCGTCCAGAAAACGGACTGCTCGGCGGCATGATCGAGGTGCCGTCCACCGATTGGCGTGCCGAGACCTGGAACACCGACGAAGCTCACGCGCTGGCGCCTCAAGCCTCGGGGTGGCGGCCATTGGACGGCGAGGTGACCCACACCTTCACCCATTTCCATTTGCGGCTCTCGGTGTGGGCGGGAGAGGCGCAATCGGATGAACTGCTGGACGGCTTTTGGTGCCGTCCCCCGAACCTCCGGGATCACGCCCTGCCCACCGTCATGAAGAAGGTCGTCCGCCACGCCCTCGATCGATCAGGCCCGTGGCCGGCAACTCAGTCGTCGTAGGCCATCAGGGCGTCGAAGGGGACGCCGTTCAGTCTTTCGCGGCCGTTCAGAAAGGTCAATTCGATGATGCAGGCGGCACCGACCGGCTTTCCGCCGACCTTTTCGATCAGACCCATGGACGCCGACAGGGTGCCGCCGGTGGCCAGAAGGTCATCCAAGACCACGACCCTTTGGCCGGAATCGATGGCGTCCTCCTGGATCTCGATGGTGTCGGTGCCGTATTCGAGATCGTATTCGTAGGAGACCGTCGCACCGGGTAGCTTTCCGCTCTTGCGGATCATCGTGAACCCAAGGCCGAGGCGGGACGCAAGGGGGGCGGCAACCAGGAAGCCGCGCGACTCGATGCCGGCCAGCATGTCCGGTTGGTGGCGGCTGACGATCCGAGCCAGACGGCCGAGGGCTACCTGCCAGGCGTCCGGATGGGCCAGCAATGTCGAAATGTCATAAAAAAGTATGCCCGGCTTCGGGAAGTCGGGAATCGAGCGAATATGGTCTTTCAGGTCCATCGTCTTTCCATTGTCGGTTAACGAATTCGGGAGCGTGGCGCGAAAGTCTAGTGGGTCCCCCAAAAGAGAACAATCACGGAAGCAGCCGTCATGCGAACGCATTCATGAAATCGAAATTGAAACAAATGTCCCAGTTTTTTGTATTTCCGTTTCAATTTGTTGCATCGAAAACGTTCCTGTGTCTATTATCCCGGCGGGAGGAGCTTTCAGTTCACGTTTGCGATGGATTACGCGGAATTCGCCCAGAACCTGGCTGAGCGTTATCCGAGCCTCAGTCCGCAATTGCGGCTCGCGGCCCGGCACGTTCTCGACCGCCCCGACGACGTCGCCTTGATGTCGATGCGCGGGATCGCCGCCGATGCCGGTGTTCATCCGACGACCCTGACGCGGCTCGCCCGGGCCCTCGATTTCGGGACTTATGAAGCATTTCGCGCCATGTTCCAGAAACGGCTGCGCTCCCAGCCGGCCGATTTCCTCGGCCGGGCTCAAGAGTTGCAGGCCCGGGCCAGCGGCAAGGAGGGCGGGGTTGTCGGTGACGTCCTGGAGGCGACCATCGGCAACCTGGAGGAATCGTTTACGGCCAACGGCGTCGAGCGCTTCGTCGCCTGCGCCGAAGCACTGCGCGGCGGCAACCGTATTTTCGTCGCCGGCCAACGGAGCTGCTTTCCGATCGCCTTCTATTTCAACTACGTCTATAGCGTGTTTCGGAACAACGCCGTACTGATGGACGGCGTCGGCGGCACCTTCTCGGACGGTTTGCGGTCCATGGGCGAAGGCGATGTCATCTTCGCCATCAGTTTCGACCCCTACGCGCTGGCCACCGTGCAGGCCGTCGACTTCGCCCTGGAAAACGGTGGTTCTGCGGTGGTGCTGACCGACAGCATGGTGTCGCCGCTCGTCGACCGGGCCGATCATGCACTGATCATCAAGAACGAGAGTCCGTCATTCTTCCAGTCGGCCGCGCCGGCCATGGCCGCGGTCGAGGTACTGATCGCGCTGATGGTGCTGGGCGACGGGCCGCAGGCGCTTGGCGCCATCGAGGAAAGTGAAAAGCAGCTCAGGCGCTTCGAAGCCTATTGGGGGCAGCCAGCGCAAGGCGAAGCACGGAGAAAGAAATAATGACGCATGTCTTCCAGCGTCAAATTAGCGCCAAAATGCCCACGGCAGTCGCCGGTGACGGGGTTTACTTGATCGATTCCCGCGGTAACCGGTATCTCGATGCCTCGGGCGGCGCCGTCGTTTCCTGCCTCGGGCACAACGACCGGGACGTCATCGAGGCGATCAAGGCACAGGTCGACGAGCTGGCATTCGCCCATACCGCGTTTTTCACCTCGGCACCGGCCGAGGAACTGGCCGATCTCCTGATCGACGCGGCACCCGACGGTATCGCAATGGTCTACTTTTTGTCCGGCGGCTCGGAGGCCATCGAGGCGGCTTTGAAGATGGCCCGGCAGTATTTCCTTGAGACCGGCGAGCCGAAGCGGACGCGCTTCATTGCCCGCGAGCAGAGCTACCATGGAAATACCCTCGGGGCGCTTTCCGTGGGCGGCAACGCCTGGCGACGCAAACCCTTCAAGGAAATGCTCATCGAGAGCAGCCACATCGAACCCTGCTATCCTTACCGCCACAAGAGCCCCGACGAAACGGACGAGGAGTACGGCCGCCGTGCCGCCGATGCCTTGGAAGCGGAAATCCTCCGGCTCGGTGCGGAGACCGTTGCCGCCTTCGTCGCCGAGACCGTCGTCGGTGCGACCGCCGGCGTCGTGCCACCGGTCGAAGGCTATTTCAAACGTATCCGCGAGATTTGCGACAAATACGGGGTCCTGCTTATTCTCGATGAAGTCATGTGCGGCATGGGGCGTACGGGAACACTGTTCGCCTGCGAACAGGACGGTATCAGTCCGGACATGATCTGCGTCGCCAAGGGGCTCGGTGCCGGCTATCAACCGATCGGTGCAACTCTGGTCACCGACAAGATCTTCGCCGCCTTCCGCGACGGCAGCGGATTTTTCCAACACGGCCATACTTATATGGGCCATGCCACGGCCTGTGCCGCGGCCCTTGCCGTGCAGAAGAAAATCCTCAAGAACGGCCTCTTATCCAATGTACGCAAGCAGGGCCAGTTGCTGGCTGATCGGTTGACCGAACGGCTCGGCAACCACGCCAACATCGGCGATATCCGCGGGCGCGGGTTGTTCCGGGGCATCGAACTGGTCACCGACCGCTCGACCAAGGAGCCGTTCGACCCGGCCTTGAAACTGCATGCGAAGATCAAGAGCGGGGCCATGGCCCGCGGGTTGATCTGCTATCCGGGTGGCGGCACCGTCGACGGCACGCGGGGCGATCACGTGCTCCTGGCCCCGCCTTTCATCATCAGTGAAAGCGAGGTCGATGAATTGGTCGATAAGCTGGGCGGCGCCGTCGATGCCGCCCTCGCCGGTGCCGGGGTCTGAGAGATGGGCGGGCTAAACATGACCGGTGACCGGTTCGACCACCATACCCACAGGACGCCACTCGTCCTCGCCGTCGCACCCAACGGAGCCAGACGCACCAAGGCCGATCATCCGGCCATGCCCATGTCTGCGGGCGAGATCGCAAGAACGGCGGCCGAGTGCCGTGAAGCCGGCGCGGCGATGATCCACCTTCACGTCCGCGACGGCGCCGGCCGCCATACGCTCGATGTCGACACTTATCGTGACGCAATATCGGCCATTCGTCGCGAAGTCGGGGATCGCATCATCATTCAGGCGACCAGCGAAGCGGTCGGCATCTATTCGGCAGCCGAGCAGATGGCCATGGTCCGGGACCTGCGCCCGGAAGCGGTGTCCATGGCAATCCGAGAAATCGTTCCCGATGACGGCGACGAGCCGGAGGCCGGACGTTTTTTCGAGTGGATGGACCGCGAGAGAATCCTGCCCCAATACATCCTCTACTCTGCCGACGAGGTCGAGCGTTTCGTCGATCTCAGGCGCCGCGGCGTCATTCCGGGCCGCTCGGTGTTCGTGCTCTATGTACTCGGTCGCTACGCCGAGAACCAGGTGTCGAGCCCGGCCGACCTGTTGCCGTTCCTATCGGCAACGGACGCCATGTCCGACCATTGGGGATTTTGCGCATTCGGGCCGCGCGAAGGCGCGACGGCTTTGATGGTGGCGGCGTTGGGTGGGCATGCCCGCGTCGGGTTCGAAAACAACCGCTGGCTCAATGATGGTCGCTTGGCGCCCAATAACGCGGCACTCGTCGCCTAGGTGGCAAACGGCGCGGCCCTGATCGACCGGCCGCTGGCCGATGCCGGTGAGGCCCGCGAAATCCTCAGCAACCCGCTCGTTGTGAACCCCGCCGACATCCCGCCGCATTCGGCGTTGGAGGAATTGGTGGCTACGGGCCGGGAGGAGGCCAGGGCATGTTGAAGGGGTCGGAAGCGCGGAGCACCAATCACGTCACTGGGAGGCACGGTTGCGCCGCTTCGCCCATATGTTACACTTTTTCCATAAACAATTGCGGTTCAGGAATAACTGCAGCAGGGAGGAGAACCGTGACCGTACGGCGTCGGCCGTTCCCGGCGGTTTTGGCGTCAGAGAAACGCCGGCCGAGGAACTGCCTGCGAACGGCAGGTTTTTCAGGATTTCGAGAATTCGAGCGTCGTTGCTCGCTCGCGCTAAGGAAACAAGCGCAAGCGGTCGGGGCGTTCGGACCGCCGGGCGTTCGCCCGACGGAACCTGGTACCCAGGGGGCAACCTCCTTGGACCGGTTGGTCGCGGCGAATTCCGCGGCCGCAATCCCGATCGGGAGTGTCGGGTGAACAGTAACGGTAAATTTGGATCACTACTCAAGGAGGCTTCCAAATGTCTTTTAAGAAAACTCTGTTAGCGGGGGCGGCGGCTGTCGGCCTGTCGTTCGTGGCGGGTTCCGTCGGTACGGCGGGTGCTGCTGAATTCATCACCATCGGCACCGGTGGTGTGACGGGTGTTTATTACCCGACGGGTGGCGCCATCTGCCGCTTGGTCAACAAGGGTAAGAAAACCCACGGCGTGCGCTGCTCCGTCGAATCGACGGGCGGCTCCGTCTATAACATCAACACCATCCGCGCCGGCGAGCTCGACATGGGCGTCGCCCAGTCGGACTGGCAGTACCATGCCTACAACGGCACGTCCAAGTTCAAGGACCAAGGTGCTTTCAAGGAACTTCGCGCCGTGTTCTCGGTTCACGCGGAACCGGTCAGCATCATCGCGCGCAAGGATTCCGGCATTAAGACGGTCGACGATCTCGTCGGTAAGCGCGTCAACATCGGCAACCCCGGTTCCGGTACGGAAGCGACCTGGAACGTCATGTGGAGCGCCATGGGCCACAAGAACGATGCCCTCAAGCTGGCCGCCCAGATGAAGTCGGCCGAAACGCCGAGCGCACTTTGCGACAACAAGATCGACGCCTTCTTCTGGCTGGTCGGTAACCCGGCGGCCTTGAACAAGGAAGCGACGACCACTTGTGACGCCGTTTTCGCCACCGTCGACAACGCGGCCATCGCCAAGCTGGTCAAGGACAATCCGTTCTACCGCTATGCGACGATCCCGGGCGGCATGTATCGCGGCAACCCGAACGACATCAAGACGTTCGGCGTCGGCGCCACCTTCGTCAGCTCGACGCGGACTTCAGAAAAGACCGTCTACCAGGTCGTCAAGTCGGTGTTCGAGAACTTCGCGCAGTTCAAGAAACTGCACCCGGCGTTCAACCATCTCAAAGAGAGCGAGATGATCAAGGATGCCTTGTCGGCTCCGCTGCATGACGGCGCCATGAAGTACTACAAGGAAAAAGGCTGGATGTAGTTCCGGTCCGGCAGGGGGGCATGCCCCCCTGCCAGACCGCTGACAAACCCCATCATTTTTTGGTGGGGTTTGTTGTTTAGGGCTTTTGAGCGATGTGTTGGGCGATTTGCCGGAATATCGGGAAGTCCGGTTTAATGCCGCTCCTGGGCGTGGAAACGT
>Ga0209364_1000186_pt1 | contig 14276 bp, 8 predicted proteins | sample WorMetHERISLAND2_3_FD_187387 | JGI IMG/M metagenome (GOLD analysis project Ga0209364, IMG submission 187387) | Marine gutless worms symbiont microbial communities from Max Planck institute for Marine Microbiology, Germany - Olavius albidus HERON... | ecosystem: Host-associated > Annelida >... | reverse complement strand
CAGAGCCTTCACCTGTTCCTAAAGGAGTGCGAATGGCGGTTCAATGGAGGTGATCACCGGGAACTGCTTAACCAATTAAAGACATGGGTGAATTCGAGACAAAAACGTCCTTAGCTAGGACAGCCCCCATTTTTATTATGCATATTCTTTGCAGTCCGCTCGGAGTTCACAAGCGTTTATATGCCTTTGTTTTTGACGCGGCGTAACAAGTGATTTGGCGATTGAGATCAACCTTTATAGCAGGAGAACAAGTGACGTAGAGTTTTCTTTGGTCGAAACATGGCCGGCACGGCGGATCGTCCGCTCTTAAACCAATCTGTCACGCGGTTCACCACCCGCGAAAAAGGCGTCCAGGTTGTCCAGGGCCCTGAAGCCCATGGCGTCGCGCGTGTCGAAGGTGGCGCTGCCGACGTGCGGCATCATGAAGACGTTCTCCAGTTCTGCGAACGACGGATTGCCGCCCGGTTCCGTCTGAAAGACGTCGAGACCGGCAGCCGCGATCTTGCCCGATTTCAAGGCTTCGATAAGGGCGCCTTCGTCGACCAGGGCGCCGCGCGCCGTGTTGACGAATATGGCGCCGTCCGGGAGGCGGCTGAACATATCGGCATTCATGAAGTTCGTGGTCTCCGGCGTCGCCGGGCAGTGCAGTGACAGCACGTCGGAAACCGAAAGAAGATCTTCGACGGTATCGTGATAGACGGCGCCTTGTTCCCGGTCGGGAGACAGGCGGCTCCGGTTATAGTAGTGGACTTCCATGTCGAAACCACGCCCGCGTCGCGCCATGACCTGACCGACGCGGCCCATGCCGATGATCCCTAAGCGCTTGCCGGTCACCTGGGTGCCGACCATGAACGACGGGCTCCAGAAATCCCAGGTGCCGGCCCGCATCATGCGGTCGCCCTCGCTGGCCCGCCGCGCCGAGCATCAAGAGGACGGCGATCTCGGCGGTGGCGTCAGACAGCACGTCGGGGGTGTTGGTGACGACGACGCCTTTGGCGGCCAGTGCCTCGAGGTCGCAATGGTCGGTGCCGACGGAATGGTTGGCAATAATCTTGACACTGTCCGGCAGGCGTCCGACGACATCCGCGGAAAAGTGCTCGGAATGGCAGGGCAAGACAGCATCGACGCCTTCGCATTTGGCGAGCAGTTCGTCCGTGTCGTAGACCTGGTCCGCCGGGTTGAGGCGCACGTCGTAGTCCCGGGCGGCGCGAGCTTCCGCGTTGTCGGAAAGCTTGCGCGTGATCAGCAGTACCGGTTTGGCATCCATGGCGCCCTCCCTTTCGGCTCCGTCGATTGTTCGTGGCTGTTTCCCGCTAAATACCACGGGAGCCCGCCGGTTTTTATTGCCAGGACGGCAAAGGTGTCTGTCGGGCCGGCCCTCAGAAACTCAGCGAGATGTCGCGGTGGACGGACTGGCAGGCGGCGATCACTTCGGCCTGTTCTTCGGTCAGACGTGCCTGAGAGCGCAATCCGATGGTTTGAGCAATCGCCTCGTCATAGGCGGCGAGCCCGGCCGCCAGTTGTCGCTGCGCCTGGCGGCGCCAGGTCAGCTCCTTTTCGAGCGCCGCGATGCCCTCGGTCAGTTCCTTGGCCGCCTTGTCCCGTTTCGGGTTGTCGCCTTTCATGGCGCGCCGGGCTTTAGACAGTTTCGATTTGACCGGACTGGCACCGGCGATACCGCCGACGGCAGACTCGACGGCCTTGATCTTGGCCATGGCCGTGGCGCCGTCATCTTTGGCAATGACATCTGCGAGCGCCTTTATGGCGTTTTCCTGGGCCGCCAGGTCGTCCGTACCGGCGATCACGGCCCGCACCTGAACGACCGGCTCGTAGGCGTCGTCGACGGCGCGCCGATAGAGCCGCCGCGCCTTGGTCTCGGCACCGGCGAGCCCGACGTAGCGTTTGCGCACCTCTTCCCAGCCGGCCGGTGTGAGCTCCAGCAGCCGGGCCTTTTCTTCTTCAAGGGCGGCAACTTCGCGGTCCAGGTGTTTCACCGCGGCTTCATCGTTGATCAGTTGGCGCCGATCCTTAGCCAACGCCTTCAACTCCCGCTCGACGCTGCCCAGTCGCACCCGGATCTCACGAACCTCCGTATGCAAAGGACGGTACTGCGGCAGGAAATCGGTCACCGCCGCGGCCGACGTGCGCACCGTCTCGATCCGATTGAAGACGGTCTCGGCCGACTGGAATCCCTCGGTCAGCGAGCTTTTGTATCGGCTCGGCAGGTAGCTGATATCGAGCGTCTTCGCCGTTGCGATTTCGCTCCGCAGCTTTTCGCCGACACGGTCGTATTGATCGAATAGGTACCCCTCGAGACACAGCTGGAGGCGCGGGTTTTTCGGCGGCGGTGCGGTTTCGGACGTCAGGTACACCTTGGCCGGGAGATAGTTCACCAAGGGCGGATACAGCCCGACGATGACCAGGCCCAGCAGCTGCAGCAGGATGAAGGGGATGACACCCTTGTACATCTGGATGGTACGGACCTGCGGCGGGGCGACGCCGCGCAGATAGAAAAGCGCGAACCCGAAGGGCGGCGTCAGGAACGAAGTCTGCATGTTGACGCCGATCATGACGCCGAGCCAAACGGCGGTGACGTTGGCCGTCGGGTCGGCCAGCAGGATCGGGGCAATGATCGGCACCACGACGACGGCGATCTCGATGAAATCGAGGAAGAAGCCGAGGATGAAGATGACCGCCATGACGACGACGAGTTTGGTGATGAAACCGCCAGGCAGGCCGCTCAGGAAATCACGGACCAGTTCCTCGCCGCCGAAAGCCCGGAAGGCGGCCGTCAACATCGCCGCGCCTAGGAGGATGATGAACACCAGCGACGTTGTTTTCGCCGTTTCAATCATCACGCCTTGCAGCGTGTTGTCGGTCTTGTAGGTGCGCCAACCGCTCCAGGCCACGGAGATCAGAAACAGTGTCGAGGCGATGGATGCCAGGGTTACGCCGAGGACGTCATGAGACGTCTGAATGGCCTTAACGTTGACATCAAAGACACTGAGGATGACGACCAACGCGAACAGCGAGACGATCGCCAAAAGCGCCGGATAAAAGGCGTTTTTTTCCCCGGCCCTGAGGCGGTAGCCGGCCATGGTCATGGCGCCGACTGCACCAATGGCGCCAGCCTGGTTGACGGTAGCGATGCCGAGGATGATCGAGCCCAAGACCACGAAGATCAAGGTCAAGGGGGGCACCAGGACCAGGAGCACCCGCATCGCGAATTTGATGTCGTACTTGCCTTCGAATGGTGCCGGAGGCGCCGACTTTGGACGAATGAGGGCCAGGACGAGGATGTATACGATATAGAGGCCGACCAGCACCAAACCCGGCAGGAAAGCGCCCAGGAACATGTCGCCGGCGCTGGTCGACGTCAGGTCGAACTCCGAGGGCAGGGCAAATTGGCCGGTGCCCAGTTTATAGTCGGCGGTCCGTATAGCGCTCGCCTGGTCCGTGGCGTTTGACAGCTGGTCGGCGAGGATGATGAGAACGATGGACGGCGGAATGATCTGGCCGAGGGTCCCGGAGGCCGCGATGGTTCCCGTCGCCAGGGAATGGGAGTACTTTGCGCGCAGCATGACCGGCAGCGAGATCAGACCCATGGCGATGACCGTGGCACCGACGATGCCCGTGGTCGCCGCAAGGAGCGCACCGACGAAAACGACCGAAATACCGACGCCGCCTGGGATCGGGCCGAACAACTGACCCATGGTGACGAGCAAGTCCTCGGCGATCTTCGAGCGTTCGAGCATGATGCCCATGAAGATGAAGAGCGGGATGGCGATCAGAGTATCGCGCTCGGACTCCCAGTAGATTCCCCGGAAGTTGGTGACGCCGGCGTTCAGCCATTGGATCGGGTCGCCGTGGGCGAAGTAGGCGTCCGGGCGGCCCTCGAACACTTGCCCGCAGATGGCGGCGAGGACGATGGTGGCAATGGCGGAACCGGGAAGCGAGAAGGCCACCGGGAAGCCGGCTCCCAGTGAGAACATCATGAAAAGGATGAGAACGGCGAGGAAAAACAGTTCCATATGCAATCAGTTCCCGGCGCCCTCAGGCGAAGTGGGGCTCCTCTTCCTCATGCTCGACCTGCGATCGCCCCAAAAGGACGGCCGCATAGCTAACGAAATAGCTGGCGAACTGGATCATCATTGAGACGGCGAAGACGCCGAGGAATGCGGCCAAAATCCATTTCACATGCATGCCGAATCCGGATTGCGTGATCTCGTAGCTGAGGAACGGACCGTTGATCGTGCTCGACTTGGTATCCATGCCCCGGTGCAGAATGACCCAGCAGAGCGGCATGCCGAGGAGTAGCGATCCCATTGCATTGGTCCAGGCCTTGCCGACCTTGCTGAACCCGACATAGAGAATGTCAACGCGCACGTGGCCTTCGTGAATGAGCGTGTAGGGGCTGGCGAACAGGAACAGCGCGCCATACCAGAAGCGAACGAGGTCGGCCATGAACGGCTGTTCATAGGAGAAAACGAAACGCGCGATGACGATCTGGATCTCGGCGATGACGATGAGCAGCGCCAGCCAGGTGAAACCGAGGGAGCGGACGAAATAGGCGATGACGAAACAGGCGGCCATGATCGGGTAATGGATATTGGCGCCACGCCACGCGGAGCGGCCGAAATTCCGGTCGATGTGTTCGCCGGCGATCTGCGCGAGGAGGTTCTCGACCCTGAGAAAGGCGATGACGACGTCGACGACCCCGACGATGAGAACGGACCAGAACGCCCAGCGGATGATGAAAGCGGCGACCTCGCTGATTCTCTCTGAGTCCAAGTCCATTGACTGGTTTGGTGTCCGCACCACGTAGATGCAGGCCGCCGCCGCTGGCAACGCATAAAAAATCAATTGGGTCCAAGCGAGGGTCAGGGCTTGCCCGCTCAGCGGTTGCGCAAGGGGATCACCGTAAACCCCGAGATGCGCCAGTAACGCCGGTATACCCGGCCAGCCTCGCCAGAAATTGAGATAATTGTTGAACAGAAACACGATCGTTAGGACGACCGCACCCCAACCGATCATACGGCACAGGGCGGCGAGCGTGTCGCTATCGGTACGGGCCATTTTCGATATCATTGCACCACGCGCGTGGACCGGAAGCGCCTCAGAAGCCTGTAACAGTCAGGATTGGTTCTGAATTCGCGTCCGGAAAGGCATGAAACACCAGGAGCGGAGTCGAAATAGACTCCGCTCCCGATATGTTCATTTTATCGTTTCGATCAGACGCCCAGAATCCGGTTGCGTTGGGACAGGTAAGCCTGGTCGGAGATCTTCGTCCAGCCGCCAAGATCCTGACGCGCGGCCCGGAAGCTGTCGTCGATCTTCTTGGCAAGCGGGCTGTGGGCGCGCACTTCCGCGAACACTTCCTCAGCCGCTTCGCCGAAGCTGTCGTAGACGTCGTCGTTGAACTGGCGCAGCTTGATGCCCTGTTCGTTGACCAGCTTGGTCAATGCGGCACCACTCTTCATGTTGTATTCCGCCATCATGGTGTCGTTTTCCCAGGCGGCGGCGGCTTCGATGATCAGTTGCTCGTTTTTCGTCAAGCCGTCCCAGAACTTTTTGTTCATGCCGAGGGCCAGCATCGAGCCCGGCTCGTGGAAGCCCGGGAAGTAGTAGTACTTGGCGGCTTCGTAGAACTTCATGAAGCTGTCGTTCCACGGGCCGACCCATTCGGTGGCGTCGATGGCGCCGGAAACCAGGTTCTCGTAGATCTGGCCGCCCGGCAGCGAAACCGAAGAGGCACCGAGTTTGGTCATGACGTCGCCGCCGAGACCCGGAATACGCATCTTCAGGCCCTTGAGGTCGTCGGCCGAGTTGATTTCCTTGTTGAACCAACCGCCCATCTGGACACCGGTGTTGCCGGCCATGACGCACTTGAGGCCGAATTCGGCCGCCAGTTCATCCCACAACTCCTGGCCGCCGCCGAAGCGGATCCAGGCGTTCATTTCCGAATAGGTGAGACCGAACGGTACGGCGGTGAAGTAAGCCCAGCCGAGGTGCTTGCCTTTCCAGTAGTAGTCGGCGGCGTGATAGCCTTGGGCGTTGCCCGAAGCCACCTCGTCAAAGGAGTCGAATGCGCCGACGCGTTCGCCGGCGGAGAAATACTCGACCTGGATCTTGCCTTCGGTCATGATGCCGACGCGCTCGGCCAAACGCTGGGCGCCGGTGCCGAGGCCCGGGAAATCGCGCGGCCAGGTGGAGACCATGACCATTTTCTTGATGCCCTGTGAGATTGCCGGGGCCGACAACGTCGAAGCCGCGGCGGCGCCGGCGACACCCGCTATGCCGGCGGTTTTCAGAAACTTACGTCTTTTCATGATTGAGTACTCCCTACTCTCCCTGGTTTTTGTAGTCCGGCGACGCTAGCAAAGGCGGATTATGTATTCAAGGTCATGGCGGTAATGAAATTCATTCAAAGTTTCGTATTTCGGCTCAATTCTAACGCAAAATTCCAAGATTGCCGCGTGTGACTGGTCTGCCGCTCTCAAACTCGATCGTAGAGTCATTGTTTTTGCCGTGTCGGCATAGGTTTTTATCGAAGCGATTTCCGCCTTTCGCTTGAATCACCCCGTCCCCTGTCTCATTTTCCGTCAATATTAAACGTCAGGGAAATCCTGCAGGCGACGGTGATTTCGCATACAGGGCCCGTTTTATTATGAGGAGTTAGGGGATGAGTTTTACCATTGTCGAACAGGCGCCGGCGCGACTGAACCGTTCGGAGCAAGCGGTTCCCGGGTCGAACCCGAGGTTCTTGGAAAAAGCAGCAGCCGGCAACGCGGACGTCGTGTTCCTCGACCTAGAGGACGCGGTTGCGCCCAGTGACAAGGAGCAGGCACGCAAGAATATCATCGAGGCGTTGAACGATCTCGACTGGTCAGGAAAAACCGTGTCGATCCGAATCAACGGCCTCGACACCCATTACATGTATCGTGACGTCGTCGACATCATGGAACAGGCCGGCGAAAAGCTCGACCTGATCATGATCCCGAAGGCCGGGACGGCAGCCGACATTTACGCCGTCGACATGCTGGTCACCCAGATCGAACAAGCCAAGGGTTACTCCAAACGCGTCGGTTTCGAGATGATCATCGAGACCGCGCTCGGCATGCAGAACGTGCACGAGATCGCGGCCGCCAGCCCGAGGAACGAATCACTCCATTTCGGTGTTGCCGACTACGCCGCTTCGACCAAGGCGAGGACCACCAACATCGGCGGTCCCAACGCCGACTACCACGTGCTCACCGATCCGGCCGAAGACGGCAGCCGTGATATTCACTGGGGCGACATGTGGCACTATGCCATCGCGCGCATGGTCGTAGCGGCCAGGGCCAACGGGCTCAGGCCCATCGACGGCCCGTTCGGCGACATCGGCGATGGCGACGGTTATGTCGCCCAGGCCAAGCGCGCCGCCGTACTCGGCTGCGAAGGCAAGTGGGCCATCCACCCGAGCCAGGTCGACCTCGCCAACTCGGAATTCAGCCCGTCGGAGGCCGATGTCGAGAAGGCTAAACGCATCATCGAAGCCATGGACCAGGCCCAAAAGGAGGGCAAGGGTGCGGTCACCCTCGACGGTCGCCTGATCGACATCGCGTCAATCAAACAGGCCGAGGTCATGGTCAAGAAGGCGGAACAGATCGCCGCCCTCGGCTGATAGCGAACAGAACTCAACCCGCAAATTGACGGGTGGACCGGGCGACCGGCCACCCGTTTTTTGCGCGCCGACGGCGGCTCATAGAGCAATTTGGCGTGTGAACGCCGCCCGGCCATGTTAGACATCGGCCATGCACAACTATCTCGATTTCGAAAAACCGGTCGCCGAACTGGAGGGCAAGATCGAGGAGCTGCGTCACCTGACCGGTTCCGAAGAGGTCAACATCGCCGAAGAGGTCGGCAAGCTTCAGACAAAGGTCGAGCGACTGCTGGTCCAGACCTATGCAAAGCTCACGCCCTGGCAGAAGGCGCTCGTCGCCCGTCACCACGACCGGCCCCATGCGCTCGACTACATCGGCGCGCTGATAACCGATTTCACGCCCTTGGCCGGTGACCGTGCCTATGCCGAGGACAGCGCCGTGGTCGGCGGCCTGGGACGGTTCCAGGGTGAATCGATCGTCGTCATCGGCACCGAGAAGGGGTCTGACACCGAGAACCGGGTCAAGCACAACTTCGGCATGGCGCGCCCCGAGGGCTATCGCAAGGCGCAGCGTCTGATGGACCTGGCCGACCGCTTCGAACTGCCGGTCCTGACCTTCGTCGACACGCCCGGCGCCTATCCCGGGGTCGATGCCGAAGCCCGCGGCCAGGCCGAAGCCATCGCACGTTCCATCGAGGTTTGTTTGGGCTTAAGCGTTCCCTTCGTCAGTACGGTCATCGGCGAGGGCGGTTCGGGCGGCGCCATCGCGTTGGCCACCGCCAACCGGGTCCTGATGCTCGAGCATTCGATCTATTCGGTGATCTCGCCGGAAGGCTGTGCCTCGATCCTGTGGCGCGATGGCGAACAGGCCGAGGAAGCGGCCAACGCGCTCAAACTGACGGCGTCCGATCTCCTGGCCCTCGGCATTATCGACCGCGCTATCGATGAGCCGGTGGGGGGCGCCCATCGCGAGCCGGAAACAACCATCCGTTCGGTCGGCGAGGCCATCGAAAAAGCCTTTTCGGAACTCTCCGGATTGGACGGTGAGGCCCTGAAAGCCGACCGCCGCGAGAAGTTTCTGGCCATGGGCCAAAAGAGGCTCGGCTAGGTTTAAAGCCGTACAGCCGGCGAGAGCCCTCTTGCTTCAGGCGCCGTCCCGATTGACGGATTCGAATTCAAAAACGATCTAAAACTACGCCGCTTTCCCGTGGCAGTGTTTGTTTTTCTTGCCGGACCCGCAGGGGCAGGGGGCGTTTCTCGGAACCCGGCCCCAGGTCGACGGGTCGTTGGGATCGATCGTGTCGGCCGCCTTGCGGGTGTTCATGGGCAGCTGCGGGATGTGGTCCAGCGGCCCTTGCCGTTGTGCCTCCTCGCCTTCCATGGCCATGCCGTCCGGGTCGGCATGGCTGGCCGTCATCTGCTGCTCAAGGGGTTGGAAGAAGGGGTCGGCATGATCGGTCATCTGTAGTTCGACATGAGCCAGGACCTGGGTGACCCGTTCGCGCAGAGAGTCCAGCATCTCCTCGAACAGCGTGAAGGCTTCCTGCTTGTATTCGTTCAGGGGATCGCGCTGGCCGTAGGCCCTGAGCCCGATACCCTGGCGCAGGTGATCCAGGGTCAGCAGGTGTTCTTTCCACAACTGGTCGAGCAACTGCAAAAGCAGGCTCTTTTCGACGCTGCGCATGATCTCGGGGCCGTAGTTGGCGGCCTTTTCCGCCATTTTGCGGTCGGTGGCGTCGATCAGGCGTTCACGGATCTCTTTGTCCGCGATGCCTTCCTCCTTGGCCCAGTCCTGAACTGGCTGGTCCATGGCCAGCACGCGCAGGACCTCCTCGTGAAGGGCGTCCATGTCCCACTGCTCGGCATAGGCCTTTGCCGGGATGCACCGTGCGATCATGTCGTCGATCACCTGATAGCGCATGTCGTTGACATCCGCGGAGACGTCTTCGGTGGCCATCAGTTCCTTGCGCTGTTCGTAAATGACCTTGCGCTGATCGTTCATCACGTCGTCGAACTTCAGCAGGTTCTTACGAATCTCGAAGTTGCGGGCCTCGACCTTCTGCTGCGCCTTCTCGAGAGCCTTGTTGACCCAGGGATGGACGATGGCTTCGCCCTCCTCGAGGCCAAGCTTCTGCAGCATGCCGTCGATCCGGTCGGACCCGAAAATGCGCATCAGGTCGTCTTCCAACGACAAAAAGAAGCATGAAGCACCCGGGTCGCCCTGGCGCCCGGAGCGGCCGCGTAACTGGTTGTCGACGCGCCGGCTCTCGTGACGTTCGGTGCCGACGACGAAGAGACCGCCGGCTTCGAGAACGACCTTCTTGTTGGCCTCGATTTCCTGGCGGATCTTCTCGGCATGCCGTTCGTAGGCGTCGCTGCCGGGTTCCGCGTTAACCTCCTGTTTGACCCGCATGTCCAGGTTGCCGCCGAGCTGGATGTCGGTGCCGCGCCCGGCCATGTTGGTGGCGATGGTCACCGTTCCCGGTTGGCCGGCCTGGGCGATGATGAAGGCTTCCTGCTCATGGTAGCGGGCGTTGAGCACGTTGTGCGCGATCTTCTCTTTCTTAAGGAGCGCCGCGAGGTGCTCGGACTTCTCGATCGAGACGGTGCCGACCAGGGCCGGCTGGCCCTGTTTCTGGCAATCCTTGATGAGACCGACGATGGCCCCGTCCTTCTCGGCCACCGTCCGGTAGACCTCGTCATCCATGTCGTTGCGTACGCAGGGCACGTTGGTCGGAATATCGATCACTTCGGGGCCGTAGATCTCGGAAAACTCGCCGGCCTCGGTCATCGCCGTACCGGTCATGCCGGCCAGTTTCGGATAGAGGCGGAAATAGTTCTGGAAGGTGATCGAGGCCAGCGTCTGGTTCTCGTTCTGGATTTGCACGTGTTCCTTGGCTTCCAGCGCCTGGTGCAGGCCTTCCGAATAACGCCGCCCCTCCATCATGCGGCCCGTGAACTCGTCGACGATGATGACCTGGTTGTCCTTGACGATATAGTCCGTGTCGCGCTCGAATAGCGTGTGGGCGCGCAACGCCTGGTTGGCGTGGTGCACGTAGGAGACGTTCTGAATGTCGTAAAGGTTGCCCTCCTCGAGCAGGCCGGCCTCGCGCAGCAGAACTTCGATCTTTTCCGTGCCGGCCTCGGTGAAGGCGACACTCCTCGCCTTTTCGTCCTTCTCGTAATCCTCCTCGGTGAGGTTCGGGATCAGCTTGTTGATGGCGGTGTAGAGGTCCGAGTTGTCGTCGGTCGGTCCCGAAATGATGAGCGGTGTCCGCGCTTCGTCGATGAGGATGCTGTCGACCTCGTCGACGATGGCGAAGTTGAACTCGCGTTGCACCATGTCTTCGAGCGTGAACTTCATGTTGTCGCGCAGGTAGTCGAAGCCGAGTTCGTTGTTGGTGCCGTAGGTGACGTCACAAGCGTATTGGGCACGCCTGACGTCGTCGTCGATGCCGTGCACGATGCAGCCGACGGTGAGCCCGAGAAAGGTATAGATCTGCCCCATCCACTCGGCGTCGCGCTGGGCCAAGTAGTCGTTGACGGTAACGACGTGAACCCCTTCGCCCTTCAGCGCGTTGAGATAGACGGCGAGCGTGGCGACCAGGGTCTTACCCTCGCCGGTCTTCATTTCCGAGATCATGCCCCGGTGAAGAATGATGCCGCCGATGATCTGGACGTCGAAGTGACGTTGACCGAGAGTGCGTTTGGACGCCTCACGGACCGTCGCGAAGGCATCGACCAATACGTCGTCCAGGCCCTCGCCGTTCTCGAGACGCTCGCGCAGCCAAGGTGTACGCGCCTTCAATTCGTCGTCGCTGAGAGCCTCGAGTTCGGGCTCCATGGCGTTGACCGAATCAACATACTTTTGCAGGCCTTTTAGGTACCGCTCGTTGGCGGAGCCAAACATCCGTTTGGCGAGGGCTTGGAACATCGTTCGACACCTTGGATTTTCGGCCCGATAGGGTGTTCAGGCGACGCCCCGGTCGGCCAGATTTACGGCCCGCAACAGATAATTGGGTCGACCGGTTCTGTCAATGCGGGCGGTATGTCGAGCGGTCGCCGGTTGGCCGGGCGAAAAAGAGAAGGGGAGGCGGCTTTGCCTCCCCTATTGCTCCCTGCTGAGGACCTGCGGTCAGGCCGTTCTCACGTGCTGTAGGAACTGATCCACTTCGCCCCGCAGTTTCTCCGCCTGTTTGCTCAATTCGGACGAAGCGCTTCTGATTTGCGTGGCCGCGGCGCCCGTGGTGTCCGCGGACTGCGAGACGCCGGACACGTTGGACGAGACTTCCGATGTACCGTGCGACGCCTGTTCGACGTTGCGGGCGATTTCCTGGGTCGCCGCCGATTGTTCTTCGACGGCCGCCGATTGTTCTTCGACGGCCGCCGATATGCCGGCCGTGATTTCGCTGACCGAGTGGATGTGCTCGGAAATCTGGTTGATCGCAGCAACCGCTTCCTGGGTGGCGCCCTGGGTATTGGTGATCTGCTGGCCGATCTCGTCGGTCGCCTTGGCGGTCTGGTTGGCCAGGTTCTTGACCTCGGAGGCGACGACGGCGAACCCCTTGCCGGCCTCGCCGGCGCGCGCCGCCTCGATTGTGGCGTTCAAAGCCAGCAGGTTGGTCTGCTCTGCGATGTCGGTGATCAGGGACACCACCTCGCCGATTTTCTGCGCGTTCTCGGCAAGTGTGCCGACTTTTTCGTTGGCGGCACCGGCTGAGCCGACGGCGTCATCGACAATGGTTGACGCGTTCGAGACTTGCCGGCTGATCTCCGAAATGGACGAGCTGAGTTCCTCCGCCGCCGCGGCGACCGTCTGGACGTTGCTGTCGGCCTGCTGCGAGGCGGTCGCCACCCGGTTCGAGCGCTCGCGCATGTCTTCGGCCGTCGTCACCATTTCGCTGGAAGAGGCGTTGAGCTCCGTCGCCGCATTGGCGACCGAATTGACGACACCGCCGACGCTCGATTCGAATGAGCCGGCGAGTTTTTCCAAAGCTTCGCGTTTTTCGATTTCGGCCCGCTTTTCAGCCTCCGCCTGCTCGGCGGCCATGCGCTCGACGCGCAAGGCATTTTCCTTGAGAACCTCGACCGTTTTCGCGATGTCGCCGATTTCGTCGCCGCGCTCAGCGCCGACGATGTCGACCGTGTTATCGCCATCAGCCAATCTCTGGGTGACCGTGGTCACGGCGCCGAGCGGACCGGTGATGCCGGTCGAAATGACAATCGCCACGACGAGCGTAATGGCGGTAACCACCAGCGATATGATTGTTGCCAACCAGAATCCCGTGCTCGCCTGCCCCTCGACCTCGTCCAATAGGATCGTCAAGTCTCGGGCCACCTTGTCTTCAACCGTTTTCAGGAGCTCGATCTTCTTGGTGATCGTCTGGAACCAATAGGTTGCCTCGATCCCTTCCGTGGTCCCGGTCGTCGGGTTGGCGATGGCGATCTTGCGCAGGCGGGCGACCTCTTCGACGGCGGCGCCCTTTACCGTGTCGGCAAGAAACGCCTCCTGCTCCTTCGTCGCATAGTTCTTATAGATGCTCAGAAAAGTGTCCTGAGCGGCGATCAAGGATATAAAGCGCGTATGGACGACCGGTTTGAATTGCCCGGCACCGAACCCTGCGGCACCCATGGCGCGCTCGATGCCGGCGCGTTCCTTCGCCTGGAGAAGGGGCGTGTAGGCGGCCATCTGGGTGGTCACGTGTTCGTCGGTGCTGAGCACGCCCATTTCCTCGACGATATGCAAGAGGTTGGTGATGGCACCGGTGTAGTACTTGGCCATCTGCGGAACGGTCAGCGACAGGGCCGAGACCTTCTCGCGGTTGGCTTCGAGTTCGCCAAGCGCCTTGCGGACGGCGTCGATCTGTGACGACAGTTCGCCCGGCAGATCGCCGCTTTGCAGGTCGTCGAACACGGCCGTCACGTCGGCAAGGCGGGCGCTCGACGCTTTCCGTTGCGTCGGCAAGGCATCGACGAACTTCTTGCCGCCCGATCCGATATGGCCGGCCGATATGCCGCGTTCCTTCTGCATTTCATGGACGAGGGCGCTGATCGTCGGTGCGGTGCCGATCAGGTGGTTCAATTCCGATGCATCGGAGCGTTGCAACCACTTTTCGACAATGATTTCGGTGCCGAAGGCGGCGAGGCCGAGGAGCGGCAATCCGGCGACGAGCGCAATCCGGATACCAATTTTGGTATTGCTGAGGAGACCCATTTTACCCTGCTTTCACTAAACAATCGCGACTGTTGATTTCAGTCTTATGGTCGACACTTACGTTCTGATGACGCTGATGGATCACATCTACCATACAACAAGTAATTTTGGGCCAAGGATTGTGTTAATGGGAATTGAACAGATGTAAAAATTTGTACATTTCTAAATTATGTGATTAAGAATTAGTCAAAATCTCGCCTGAATTGAAAAACAACATTTAGCCCGGATATTTCATGAAGGTCGATAGAGGCCGTTTTTTTCTTCCGGGTCGATTTTCGAGGAGCGAAACCGGTTTTTTCGACGTCGAGCCGTCGTCGAGGCGGGACGGTGGAGAATTTTCTGCCATTTCGGGGCTTCCAGGATCAATCTGGGCGAACGCCGGGGTTCGTCCGGCGCGACGGCGTTTTGCTGTCGGGGTCT
>Ga0209364_1000185_pt1 | contig 14281 bp, 12 predicted proteins | sample WorMetHERISLAND2_3_FD_187387 | JGI IMG/M metagenome (GOLD analysis project Ga0209364, IMG submission 187387) | Marine gutless worms symbiont microbial communities from Max Planck institute for Marine Microbiology, Germany - Olavius albidus HERON... | ecosystem: Host-associated > Annelida >... | reverse complement strand
CTTTAACGGCATCCCGAAACAGAGCTTTCACCTGTTCCTAAAGGAGTGCGAATGGCGGTTCAATGGAGGTGATCACCGGGAACTGCTTAACCAATTAAAGACATGGGTGAATTCGAGACAAAAACGCCCTTAGCTAGGACAGCCCCTTGCCCTTAATGCGCAGTTCGCCGGCGCGGCGTTGGTGCTGGACGGCCGACCGTTTGGTGGGCGCTTTCGGCATCCGCCAGTTTTTCGGCCGGCGGCGCAACGCCAGCTTATAGATCCGTCCGGCCTGCGGGTGGTCCGCGTACTCGTTCATCCAGTCCTTGAGTTCGCGGTACCGCGAACGGTATTTGGTCGGATGCAGGTAACGCTGGGCCAGAACATGGCCGAGGAGAAGCGGGTCTTCGAGCGTCTTGATCAGGCCGTCCGCCTTCTTCCACTGCCCCTTTTCCTGGATCTCGAATAACTTACGGTAAGCCGTAACGTCGGCAGCGGAGAGCACCTGAGGATATTCGACCGATCGGCCGAAACCGCGAGGCGCCAAAGAGACGGCTTCGTAAGGCTTCGGAAGGGCGGTTTCGCCCTGGGGATTCGGCAACGCGATACTGCCCTCGGCGGCAGCCGGGGCCGCCCACAACAAGGCACAGAGTCCACCTATGGCGGCTGCCATAGGCAGCACTTCCTCGAAACGAATTTTCTGCATGGACGTCCGTTCTGGTCCCCAAACTTCCTTTTTGTATAGTCGATTAAGGCATATCCGGCAACCGATCAGGCGAAAATTCCTTTTGCCGCCGGTCTAAATAGGGTGGGTATTGTTTTGACGCCCTCTACATGTTGTAGCTGGACAGGTCGACCGACCAATCCTTGCGAGGCCCTCAAGCGCCCACAGAATTGTCCCCGAGTTTCGCCTTGATGCCCAGCATGTCCTGCCAAGCCGCTCTCTTCTGGGCCGGCGTGCGCAACAAGTATGCCGGATGGAACATGGCGGTCGCCTCGACCGGATGTGACATGCGCGGTGTCTGATAGGTGAACCAGCGCCCGCGCAACCGCCCGACCCCCTGGGTTTCGCCCAACAAGGCTTTCGCCGCCGGACCACCGAGGCTGACCAGAACATCCGGATCGACGAGTTCGATCAAGCGCTCCATGAACGGCATGCAGACAGCCGTTTCCTGCGGCGTCGGCGTGCGGTTGCCCGGCGGTCGCCAGAACACTGTGTTGGAAATCAAGACATCGGCCCGTTCGATGCCGATGGATTTCAACATCTTGTCCAAAAGATGGCCGCTGGGACCGACGAAAGGCAGTCCCTGGCGGTCCTCCTGGGCGCCGGGGGCCTCGCCGACGAACATCAAACGCGCTTCCGGACTGCCGTCGGTAAAGACCAGGTTCATCGCCGTCTTCTTTAGAGCGCAACCGTCGAAATCCTCCAAAGCCGCCCGCAGCTCGGCAACCGTATTAGCCTCGCCGGCCTGTTCGACCGCCGATCTCAGCGATTCTTCGCCGCTCGGCGGCGGTTTTGCCGGACTGACCGGCCGGGACGTCGACAGGCGTTGCGCCGGCTTAGCTGATCGAGCTTGAGAAGTCGGCAAGACCGGCGCTTGTTGGTCTTCCAGGCCCGGCATTACTCGACGTTTGGGAGCGCTCCTGACGGGTTGCGGCCCCGTTTCCAAAGGCGCCGCCACGGGTTCGCCGAAACGGTTCTGCGGTTCATCGGTGATGGTTTCGTCGACGCCGGCGTCGACGTGCCACATGAGAAGAGCGCGGACCTTTTGACGATCGATCATGGCGCGAACCCTAACATGCCGTTGCCCTCGGGGCATGGAGAAAACGCGCCCGGCCCAAGAGAGCCGTTCGACTGGCCGGCGCGCCGGGAACATCTTTTGATGCCTTTTCTTTTAGAGGGACCGGCTTGCTTGTGCTATAAACCGCCCCGATTTCAGGCACAGGTTTTCCTCGGGGGACGCAATGACGGAAGAGGCGATTGAACGTGAGAGCATGGAGTTCGACGTGGTTATCGTCGGTGGCGGGCCTTCAGGCCTCTCAGCGGCCATCCGTCTCATGCAATTGTCTGGCGAACAAGGCCAAGAGATCACGGTCTGCGTCGTTGAGAAGGGCTCTGAGATCGGCGCCCATATCCTATCCGGCGCGATCCTCGATCCTCGGGCCCTCAATGAACTGCTTCCCGATTGGAAGGACAAGGGGGCGCCACTGGGCGTACCGGTGACCGACAACCAACACTGGGTCTTGAGCGAGACCGGCAAACGATCGATGCCGCATATCTTCATGCCGCCGATGTTGACCAACGACGGCTGTTACGCGCTTTCTCTCGGCAATTTCACACGCTGGCTCGGCGAACAGGCTGAAGCAATGGGCGTCGAGGTCTATCCCGGGTTCGCCGCCGCCGAGGTCCTGTTCGATGAGGCTGGCGCCGTTCGCGGCGTCGCCACTGGCGACATGGGCCGCCAGAAGGATGGTACCCGCGGCCCCAACTTCGAACCGGGCGTCGAGCTTCACGCTAAATACACCTTCTTCGCCGAGGGCTGCCGCGGCCACCTTTCGAAGCAGTTGATGGAAAAGTTCGACCTGCGAGACGGCCGCCAGCCGCAGACCTACGGTATCGGCATCAAGGAATTGTGGGACGTACCGGCCGAGAACCACAAGGAAGGCACCGTCATCCACAGCCAGGGATGGCCGTTGACCGACACCGCCGGCGGCGGCTTTATTTACCATCAAGAAGGCGGCCAGATCGCCATCGGTTTTGTGGTGACGTTGGACTACGAGAACCCTTACCTGTCGCCCTACGACGAGATGCAGCGCTTCAAGACGCACCCGGCAATCCGCCCGATGCTGGAAGGCGGGCGACGTGTCGCCTACGGCGCCCGAGCCATCAACGAGGGCGGCCTGCAGTCGGTGCCGAAGCTGGCCTTTCCCGGCGGTTGCCTGATCGGATGCGCCGCCGGTTTTCTCAACGTGCCGCGCATCAAGGGCACGCACAACGCCATGAAATCGGCGATGCTGGCAGCTGAGACGGCTTTTGCCGCCTTGTCCGCCCAACGCGCCAACGACGAACTCGAGGCCTACGAGCCGGCCTTCCGGGCGTCCTGGATCTATAAGGACCTGCACCGGGTCCGCAACGCGCGGCCGGCGTTGACCAAATTCGGCGTAACCCTGGGCACGCTCTACGCCGGTATCGACATGTGGCTGAACAACCTCGGCCTCGGTTTCCTCATGCCGTGGACGCTCGGCCATCATGAGGACCACAAACAACTGAAGCCGGCCGCGTCCATGCAGCCGATCGATTATCCGAAACCGGACGGCGTGATCACCTTCGACAAGCTCACCAATGTGTCCTTCTCGGCGACCAACCACGAGGAAGACCAGCCGGTGCACCTGACGCTCGGGGACGACGCCGTCCCCGTATCCGTCAATCTCGCCACCTACGACGGGCCGGAGGTGCGGTTCTGCCCGGCCGGGGTCTACGAGTACATCGACGACGAAGCCAGCGGCGCCAAGAAACTGCAGATAAACGCCCAGAACTGCGTTCACTGCAAAACCTGCGACATCAAGGATCCAACCCAAAACATCAATTGGGTGGTCCCGGAGGGTGGCGGTGGGCCCAATTATCCCAATATGTAGGGAAAGAGGTTAGGCGCGCCACGGCGCCTGGGCTAGACTGGAAAACCTACCGCTTGGCCGGTGACAACAGCGAGACATGTAATTCGTGACAACTGATACCCTTTCGCGCCGCAACCGTCTTTGGTTTGCTTCCCTATTGGCAGGCACCCTGTTGCTCTCGCCGACCCTGGCCTGCGCCGCCGACGTACCGATCCAACCGGGCGCGTCGGTTATAGGGAACTATCTGGCCGGCCGGCATGCCGAGGCTGAACGCGATCTCTCAGTCGCCGCTGACTTCATGAAAGCGGCCTTGAAGGAAGCGCCCGACGCACCCGACCTCCTGCGACGCACCTTCGTCTTGTTGATGCTCGAAGGCCGCATCGACGAGGCCGAGGAATTGGCCCGCCGTCTCATCGAGGAAAAGCCCAAGTCTTCCATCGCCAACCTGCTTCTCGCCGTTATCGAGATGAAGCAAGGCCGACACAAAAAGGCCGACGCCCGGCTCGCCGGACTTCCCGACAGCGGCATCACCGGGTTCACGGCCCCTGTACTCAGGGCGTGGGCACTGGCCGGGAAAGGCGACATCGACGAAGCGTTCGGGGTCTTGGACTCACTTGATGGCGACAAAGCGGCACAAACCCTTCACGATCTTCACAAAGGATTGCTCCTCGGTTTCGCTGACCGGACGGACGAGGCGGTCGCCGCTTTCGACGTGCTGTCGAAAAAGGAGTCGGGTCTCAGTTTCCGCATGACCCGGTTGCTCGGCAATCTTTATGAGCGGGCCGGTCAGTGGGACAAGGCCCAAGCCCTCTACGACCAGTTCTTGCAGGAACGTCCCGATTCCGATCTGCTCGACCTCGATCTGGCGCGCGTCGAGCGGCGGGACAAGCCGGAGCCGGAAATCGCGGAGGCTGCCGATGGGGCGGCTGAAGCGCTTTTCGGGATCGCCAATTCCTTGCGCCAACAGCGGGCTCGAGAGACGGCGCTGGTCCTCGGACGCATGTCCTTGTACCTGCGCCCGCAGTTCCCGATCATGTTGATGCTGGTCGCCGAAATCATGCAGTCCGAAGATCGACTGGTGGAATCCAACGCCGTCTACGAACGGATTCCGAAAACGTCCGGTTTCTTTGACGGTGCGCGGCTCCGGATCGCCAACAACCTGCACGACATGGAACGCACCGACGAAGCCATTACCATGCTCCGCGAATTGGCGCGGCTTCGGCCCAATGACCCGGAACCACCCCGCACCATCGGCGATTTCCTGCGCAGCCGCGAGCAATACGGCGAGGCGATCGCCGAATACGATGAGGCGATCCGCCGCACCGGCACGCTCGAATCGCGCCATTGGCGACTACTCTATACCCGCGGTATCGTGCTTGAGCGCGAGAAGCAGTGGGACAAGGCAGAGCAGGACTTCCTGAAGGCGATCGAGTTCGAACCGGACCAGCCCTACGTGCTGAACTATCTCGGCTACTCCTGGATTGAACAGGGTCGCCACCTCGACCGGGCCCAGGACATGATCCGCAAGGCGGTCAAGTTGAGGCCCAACGACGGCTACATCATCGACAGTCTCGGTTGGGTCTATTATCGTTTCGGGAAATACGACGACGCCGTTGCCGAATTGGAGAAGGCGGTCGAATATCGGCCCGAAGACCCGATCATCAATGACCATCTGGGTGACGCCTATTGGCAAGTCGACCGACGCATGGAGGCCCGGTTCCAGTGGAAACGTTCGCTATCGCTCGACCCGGAACCCGACCTCGCCGAGAAGATTAACGGCAAACTCAAACGCGGACTCATCGAAGACGAGGCAAACGGCGCGGAACCAGCCAGCGAGAAAACCAATAACTCGGAAAACGAAGGCTGACGCGTCCGGATCATGGATCCGTCAAATCGCATCGTCGTCGCCGCACGCGCCAAGCTGAATCTCTACCTCCACGTCACCGGACAGCGCGATGACGGCTATCACCTGCTCGACAGCTTGGTCACCTTTGCCGATATCCATGATCTGATTACCGCAGAGCCGGCTTCCGATCTGACCCTGCGAAGCGACGGACCCTTCGCGGGGGCATTGCCGGACGGCGACGGCAACCTCGTCCTTACCGCGGCTCGGGCCTTGTGGGACGCCACAGGCACTAACGAAGGTGCTGCCCTGACGCTAACCAAGAACCTGCCGGTGGCGTCCGGTATCGGCGGTGGCTCGGCCGATGCGGCCGCGGCATTCAAGGCGTTGACCCGGTTGTGGGGCGTCTCACCCGGCATCTTCGATCTTTCCGGAATCGCGCTTGATCTCGGCGCCGATGTACCGGTCTGCCTTTATGGACAAACAACCCTTATGCGCGGCATCGGCGAGAGTCTAGAGGCGACGGACCCGCTACCGGAAATGGCGGTAACTCTGGTCAACCCGGGCGTCGCCGTATCGACGCCGGCCGTCTTCAAGGCGCGAAGCGGGTCCTTTTCGGAACCCGTTCCCTTCGAGGGCGCGCCCATCGATGCTGCCGCCTTGGCCTCCTGGCTCGGCCGCCACACGGCCAATGACCTGATGGCGCCGGCCATCGGCATGGAACCGGTGATCGGCACGGTGATTGAGGCCCTACAAGCGACGGAGGGTTGTTTGTTGGCCCGCATGTCGGGGTCCGGAGCGACCTGCTTTGGCTTATACGCAACTGACGAGGATGCGGCCCAGGCGGCGGCCGAATTGTCGCGAGGCTATCCTTCCTGGTGGGTCCGCGACAGCCGGATAAGGGTTTGAGGACGTAACGATGGACGAACCGGCCGCGAGGGCCTTCCAGGTGTTTCCCGGGGGAATATCCAATGGAGAATACGGTCTACCCGCCGATGACGTCGTCGTCATGGAGCGCGGCGATGGTTGTAAGCTGTGGGATACGGACGGCAACGAGTACCTCGATTTTTCCATGGCCTGGGGTTCCTGTCTGGTCTCGGACACGCCCGCCCGGAGGTCGCCATCGCTGTGCGTGATCAGGCCTTGCAAGGTTCCAATTTCGCCTATCTCAACCACCAGGTCCTGACCTTGGGCGAGGAAATCCGGCGTATCAGCCCCGCCGCCGAGCGGCTGCGCTTCTGCGCGTCCGGTACGGAAGCCACAATGTACTGCCAGCGGGTCGCCCGCGGTTTCACCGGCCGTGACAAGATCCTAAAATTCGAAGGTGCCTATCACGGCGCCAATGAGGCCGGTGTCACCAGCCTTTTCCCTTCGCGACTCAAGGACTTTCCGGAACCGGAGCTGACCAGCGCCGGCACGCCGGCCATGCGCGAGCACCTCCTGGTCGCCCCCTTTAACAACCTCGAGACGACTGGACGCATCATTGCGGAAAACGCGGAGAACCTGGCTGCCGTCATCGTCGAGCCCCTGCAGCGTTGCACGCCGCCCAGGGACGGCTTTTTGGAGGGACTTCGACGATCCTGCGACGACAACAATGTGCTACTGATCTTCGACGAGGTGGTCACCGGATTCCGCTTGGCCTACGGCGGTGCCCAGGAATACTACGGCGTTGTTCCCGACCTTGTCGCTTACGGTAAGGCTTTAGGCGGCGGCTATCCGATCGGAGTCTTCGGCGGCCGTGTCGAGATTATGGAGATGGTCGCTGAAGACAGGATCGGCGGAGACGACTATGTATGGATGGCCTCGACGCTTGGCGGAAACCCGGTATCGGCGGCAGCCGCAAATGCGGCGTTATCGGTCTTTCGGTTGCCTGGAACCTACGACCGTTTGCATAGTCTAGGGAACTACTTGAGGGAAGGCATGCGCCGAGTCCTGGGCGGCCGGCAAATCAGGGCCCAGGTCATCGGCGACGGTCCCCTGGCCCAGGTGGTGTTCTCCGATGAGCCGGTGTTCGATTATCGTTCGACCCACCGGGGCGACAAACGACTGGCCCGCGCAACCATGCTCGGGCTCTTTCGCCACCGCATATTCCTTAACCCCATGGGCACCAAGCTCTACCTCTCCATCGCCCACGACGAAAGCGTGATCGATGCCTTCCTTGACCGTTTCGACGCGGTTCTCGAGGAGACTGCACGGTGAACCGGAAAGCAGGTGAAACGGAGGTTCAGCGTCCGGCGTTCGATTACCTGAACCCGGATGTACCCGACCACCTGCCGGTCTTCGAGGTGCCGCTGGTCGTTGCCGACGAGACCACGGTGGCGCCGTTCGGTCGAATCGTTACGGACCCTGAAACCCATCCCGTGGAGATCGTCCCTTGGCCGGCCTCCGGCTGGCGCCCCATCGACGCCGGCACCGGAGACCAAGGCGGATATGCCGAAGGTGTGTTTCTGTTCCGATGGCAGGGCAATATGCTGTTCGCCGAGAACACCGCGGTCGATGACCGCTACCTGCTCGGCTGGTCCGAACAGCCCGGCGACGCGCGAACGGATAATTCGTCTTCGAACCGCAACCGCCTCCTGATCTGGCATGCCAACTACCATCCGGACGGCGGACAATTGTTCTATCCGTTGACCCTGACACCCTTCGTCGTCGCCCTCGCCCCGCCCGGCGACGACGTGCGGCCGGAGGATTGGGTGGCACTCTGGTGCGACGGCAGTTTCGGCATCTGCATCGACCCGGGCGTCTGGCACGAGGCCGTCGCGCCTTTGGCCGAGGCGGCGGAATTCCTCGACAAGCAGGGCCGCGTCCATGCCCGTGTCAGTTGTGACATGGCCCGGGAGTTCGGCAGGTTTCTATCGATCCCACTGACATTTCCGTGAAGACCCTGGCTTGATCCCCGCCCGCCCTGCCCGATCAAAGCGGAATAGGGTATAAGGGGTTCTCTCAATGGGTGGCGGCGGAAGCTGGGAGGAACCATGCGTAACAGGTTGCGATTGACCAGTGGCTTGATCCTGTTCGCATTCGTTCTCGGACATTTCATCAACCATGCACTCGGCATCGTATCGCTCGATGTCATGGACGCGGCCCGCGAGGTATTCATCGATCCTTGGCGGACCGCTCCGGGAACCATCATCCTGATCGGTGCCTTCATCGTGCATACGGCAATCGCCCTGTGGGCTCTTTGGGACAGGCGTGAACTCAAACGGCCGGCCTGGGAATGGGCACAACTCGTGTTGGGCCTGTCCGCGCCCCTGTTCCTGACAGCGCATGTGCTGGCGACCCGGGGCCTCACCGAAACCACCTATTTCGAGAGCAGTTATTTCACCGTAATGATCGCGCTCTGGATCGGCTCACCCCTTCGTGGCTTTTTGCAGGCGATCGCCCTTGTCATCGTCTGGGCCCATTCGATCATCGGCTTGCATACGTGGCTTCGCATCAAACCTGGCTACGAGCGGTTTCAACCCACGGTTTCGCCTTCGCCATCGCCCTGCCCGTCCTGGCGCTGGCCGGCTACGTGGCGGCCGGCATGGAAGTTCTTGCCAGGGCGCAAACGCCCGGTTGGACGGCCGCCATATTCGAGGAATCCGGTTTCGAACAAGGGATGGCCGATTGGGTCTACGGCGGCGAGGCACGAACCCAGGTGTTCTTCCTGGTCCTCGTTCTAGCCATCATCGCTGCCCGCCTCGGACTCACAGCCTATCGCCGCAAGTACAAGACGGCGGCCCTTCACTACTCGCCGGGAGACGCCCTGATCGAGCTCCGCCCTGGGGCGACGCTCCTCGAATCGGTCCGCGCGTCCAACATCCCGCACGCTTCCGTTTGCGGCGGCCGCGGACGCTGTTCGACCTGCCGGGTCCGCATCAACAAGGGACTCGAGCATCTGGCGCCGCCTGACGAGATGGAATCCAAGGTCCTGGCCCGCGTCACCAGTTCGCCCTCGGTGCGCCTGGCCTGTCAAATCAGGCCCAATCAGCATGTCGATGTGACCGCAATGGTGCGCCCGGACGCCGGCCCCAGCGAAGCCCGGCAACGGCCGAGCGTCGGACAGGGGCAGGAGTTGGACGCCGTCTTCCTTTTCGTCGACCTTAGAGGGTCGACCAAACTCTCCGAGGATCGGTTGCCGTTCGACGTCGTATTCGTCCTCAATCAGTTCTTTGCCGAACTTTCACTAGCCCTCGAGGAAACCAACGGCCACTACGCGCAGTTCAATGGTGACGGCCTGATGGCCATCTACGGCATGAACTCGAACACGGAGCATGCCGCGGCCGACTCGGTCAGGGGGGCGCTGGCCATGCTCAAGCGCATCGAAGCCTTGAGCGTGCGGCTCAGTGACGAGCTTTCGGAGCCACTGCGCATCGGCGTCGGCCTGCACGCCGGCAAGGCCATCGTGGGGTCCATGGGACCGCCCGCCTCGCCGATCGTCTCGGCGCTCGGCGACAACGTCTACATCGCCGCCCGCCTGGAATCACAGACCAAAGAACTGGGCGTGCCGCTCGTCGTTTCGTCGATCGTCGCCGAACGCTCAGGAATCGATTTTTCGGGTTTTGATCGCCACACAATACAAGTCAAGGGTCGCGACCGAAGCATTGACGTTTTTGCCGTCGACCGGCCGGAAAGCCTTCGCCAATGACCAGAATTGTTCTGCGACGGTCATCCTGGGTTCTGAACCGCGGAAAACCCGACATCCCGCACGGTCTCTATTTCGGATAATCCCAAGTTGACTTCGGTGATTGGTCCACTATCAGTAGGATATGGAGGAAATCCCCTGGAAATCCCTGACCGTCCTGGTCGTCGACGACGAACCGGCGCAATTACGGCTGTACGTTCATGCCATAAAAATGCTGGGTGTGAAACGCATCGCAACCGCTCAGGATGGGGCCGACGCCCTTGCAAAGGTCAACTTGCTCAACGGGAACGTCGACGTGGTGATCACGGACGTCGACATGCCGACCCTGGACGGGATCGAACTCGTCAAGACACTGCGCGCCCATTCCGACCCGAAGACATCGAAAATTCCCGTCCTCGTCATCACCAATCATCGGGAATCAGAGGTCGTCAAAGAGGCGGCGAAACTGGATATTCAGGGCTTTCTCGTCAAGCCGATCACTGAGGCCACGCTTAAGTTGCGTATTGCGAAGGCGTTGATCCGGCGCGGTTAGATCCCTGATGCAGTTCTGGTGGCTTTTCTTTCCGGGAACTCTGGCAGGGAGAGGCTGAAAACCGATCCTTCGGCGGGCTTGCTTTCGGCGTGGACGTAAGCGCCCAATTTCTCCGCCAGCTCCTTGCACAAAGGCATTCCCAAACCGGTCCCCGGCTCACCGTTGGTACCCGGTGTCGTCGTTTTCTGGGCAACGTCGAACAGGATCGCGAGCTTCTCGGGCGCTATGCCGATACCGGTGTCGATGGTATCGATCGTCACCATCTGGCCGTCCTGCGAAACGTTAATGGTAACGGAGCCCCCACGTGGCGTGAACTTAATCGCGTTTTGGATGAAGTTGCGAAGGATGGTGTCGACAGCCTGGGGGTTCGCGAAAGCCATGAGTGACGTCTCGCCACTACTGGAAAGCGCTACGCCCTTGGTGGCGGCCGCATGTTCGAACAACACCAAGTTGGTTTCGACAACGTCGTCGACCTCCATCGGCTCCGGTTCGACATCGATACGGCCCATTTGCAAGCGCGACCATTCGAGCAGGTTTTCCAGGAGATCAAAAGCTCGGCGCGCCGATTCGTCGACAATCGAACTCCATTCGGCAATCGTCTGCCGATCGGCATCATCCGAATGCTCGGACAACAAGTCGGTATATCCAAGCAGCGTGGTGAACGGTCCGCGCAGGTCATGGGCGATTATCGAGAAAAACTTGTCCTTCTGGTCGTTGAGCTTCGACAGTTCGTCGCGGGCCGACCCAAGATCCTCGGCCATGGCCACCAGATCGGCAGCTTGGGCTTCAAGCTGAGCTTCCCGGTCTTCGAGTTGAGCGACTTTCCTTTTGAGCTGCCCTTCGCTCTTTTGCAGCTTTCTTTCTGCTAGCAAAATGTCGGTGATGTCGGTTGACGTGACGATCCAGCCGAGACTCTCGACGCGGTAACGACGCGTCAGGAGGGCGCGACCGCTGGCCATCCAGAACTGTTCCTCCTGATCCTCGTGGAGGTTCTCGTAGGATTTGATCCGGGCCTCCGCCAATTCGTCGGGATCACCCTCTCCGTAACAACCCTGCGCCGCGTTGTAACGCACGACGTCGGCTGCGTTGCATCCCGGCCGGACCAGGTGTTGTGGATAGTTCCAGAGTTCCTGCATGCGCTTATTGGCGACCATAAGTTTGAAATTCTCGTCAAAAACGAGAAACCCCTGATCGATGGAGTTGAGCGTTGTGTCGAGTAGGTGGCGTTCCTCCATCAGGGCCCTTTTTGCTTGATCGCGTTCAGCAACCCGGCCCAAAAGTGTTCCGACATTCACCAAAGTCTCGAACAGATCGGAAGCCACAGGGGTCGCGTCCGGTGAAAAGAACTCGAGCACGGCGACAACTTTTTTTCCGACTACCACCGGAAAGGCGAATGCCGCCCGCAATCCAACCTCTTGAACCGACGCGGCGCGTCGGAAATGCTCGTCGTTCGCGATATCCGATATCCACGCGGGTTCACCAGAGGCGAGCACGCGGCCGAGAAGACCGGTTCCGGGTGCATAGGAGGCCTTTTCCGTTTCCCTCCGGAACAGCAAAAATCGCTCGGGATCGGTCATTTGCCAGATACCGGAGGAGATCACGGCATCCTCATCATCGGCTTTGCGCACGAGCGCGTGACCAACCGGCCAATCGCAAAACTGACAAATATTGGCGGCGGCGTTCTCCATGGCCTCGTTGAGGTCGTTTGCCCTATTTACGTCGCGTGCGGTCCGGCGAAGGAGGTCGATGAGCGCCGATTTCCGTTGAGCCTGCTCCTCGGCGCGGCGGCGGTCGGTAATGTCGTTGATGACACAGACGATGCCGCCGTCCTCCATTGGGGCACGCAGGATTTCGAGCACGCGCCCACCCGTCACCTCGTCGAAGTAGGTACGACGGCGCCCTTTTGTCCAGGACTCGATCTTCTGTTCAACCATCCTGTCGACGTCGCAGGGCCCGTAATCGCCCCGCACGGCCCTGATCCGAACGAGATCGGCGAAATTGGCTCCCTCGAAGGCGACGGACGGTGAAAAACCGTAAAACTCGATACATTTATGATTGATCGCACGGATCGTCAGATCGGCGTCGATCATGAATAGGCCGGCGGACAGATTGTCGATGGCCGAGCGCAGATACATCTTTTGCCGCGCCTGTTCGCGTTCGGCCGCGCGTATGGCCGTCACGTCGAGATTGATGTTGCCGACCCCGAAAACGCTACCGTCACGGGAAATCACGGGGAATCGCGTAATCGACACGGTCCGCGCATTGCCGTCGGGATATGTAACTTCTTCCTCGACTCTGACGTGTAAGCGTTCCGCCATGGCCCGGGCATCTTGTTCGTCGAAACGTTCGGCCAACTCTCGGGGATAAACGTCAGAAGCCCTTCGACCGAGGACCTCAATGCGCGTCATCCCCGTCCATTCCTCGAAGCAACGGTTAACGAACATGTAGCGTCCAGAAGCGTCCTTCAAGGTGATCAATTCCGGTACATTGTCGGCAAGGGCCCGGATGACGTCGCGGCTTTCCTCCAACTTCTTTTGAGCGGCGACCCGTTCCTCGAGTTGCCCTGGAACCCAGCGCAAAAGACCGATGGCGATCAGTACAGTCCCGCCGAGGTAGCCAACGTATTTCTCCAGGAAATGCGCCGTTGGCGTATCGCCGATAACAACGAACATATTGAGGGCTTGGAAGTTGTCGGTGACGTCGAGGACATTGGCGAATAACAGGAGCGCGAACCCGCCAACGATGAAATTCCAGTCTCGCCGTTCATCGGTCGCATCACGGCCGATATTCACCAGGAAGACGAGCAGGCTTCCGATGGCGATAGCCCGAATTCCCTCGAAAGCGGCGGCGTCCATCGGGTACTCCCTAGCGGCGCTCGTCTGAAGCGGATCGGGTGTGGAACCCCTCGGACATTTTGCTCCCCAGGAAGACCTCTCCGGCGCATGCCGGTTGTGAAATTCAGCACGTCATTCAACTATTCGACCTTCGGCTTGGAAGTCAAATGCCCCTGTGTTTCGCTTTGTTTCACGATTGAAATCTTTGAACAGGTCTCGTTCCGAGGACGATGCCGCGAGTTTGTTGTCGCTACCAGGGCGATAACCTGGATTTTTCAACGACCGGCGCAGACAGGGGGCCGTTCGGCGACCACAGGAGGAAACCGATATGATCGATCCCGCATCGAGCTAAGGACGCGCCGCAGCAATCACCGGTGCCGGTATGGCATCGGCCTCGCCGTCAGCAAGCGCCCCGCCGGTATCGGCATGAATACCGGTTCCAAGCAAGGCATCTCCAGCCCACCGGGGGACACCGCCTACAACGTCACCGAAGTCCTGCTGAAGGCCTATACGGAGGGTCTGCAACACGACTTACGCAATACAGAAGGATGTGCCGTCTCCGCCCACCTATTGATCCCGGGGTGGACGATGACCGGAAAGCGTGAGCACAAGCCGGGCGCATCGCTGCCCGGTCAGGTCGTTGATTTCGTGATGGAGGCGCTGCAACGCGGAGATTGTCAACGGCAACTTAAATTTCCCCATAATCGGCAACTTAAAATTCCCTGGTTTTAGTGTTTCGGTGATCAGCCGGTTGATGGATCAGGTTTGGTCCTTTCTGGGTCTCCCCCGTCGTCGACTGGGTTTGTCGGGGTTGGGGTTTTGAGGTGCCGCCAGGTTTTCCGGCATGAGGT
>Ga0209364_1000181_pt1 | contig 14554 bp, 4 predicted proteins | sample WorMetHERISLAND2_3_FD_187387 | JGI IMG/M metagenome (GOLD analysis project Ga0209364, IMG submission 187387) | Marine gutless worms symbiont microbial communities from Max Planck institute for Marine Microbiology, Germany - Olavius albidus HERON... | ecosystem: Host-associated > Annelida >... | reverse complement strand
CTAAGCTATCAGGGGACGCCAAGGCATATCATCTACAGCGGCTCGCAAAGAGACTTCCGCTGGGGCCTCTCGCAGCTTGTAAGAGAAATCTCTGAGAGCTGGGAGGCAGGAGCGGCCGGCATTAGCTGCGCGAAAATGCTTGTTGAGGCTGGAGTGAAAAAGGAAAACATCATAATGTGCGACTCCAGGGGCGTAATCTCAATTGACAGGGAAAATTTGAGCGAAGAGAAGAAGCTCTTTGCAACGGATAGGACTGAGCGAAGCTTAGAGGAGGCTGTGCGCGGCGCCGATACCTTTATCGGGCTTTCGGTAGCCAATGTGCTTAGCCCCGAGATGCTGCTCTCGATGAATAACCTGCCTATTGTATTTGCCATGGCGAATCCGGATCCTGAAATTTCCTATCCGCTTGCCAAGAAGACAAGGGATGGCGTGATTATGGGCACGGGGAGGTCTGATTATCCGAATCAGGTGAATAACGTACTTGGCTTTCCGTTTATTTTCAGGGGAGCGATGGATGTTCGTTCCAGACAGATTTCCGAGGAAATGAAGATGGCAGCGGCCAGGGCTCTGGCGGAGCTGGCAAAAAAACCGGTTCCGGACGAGGTCAGGCGGGCCTATGGAAGAGATTTTGAGTTCGGACCGGAGTATGTCGTTCCCAAGCCCTTTGATCCCAGGGTGATTGAGTGGGAGGCGGTGGCAGTGGCCAAAGCGGCCTGCGCGGAATCCCTGGCCGCCAAGCCGATCAAGGATTGGGATTCTTATGCCGCGGGACTGCGAAAGCGAATGAGGAAATACTGGATTTAGTAGGGAAAGGGGCGGCGGCATGAACTCATGCCTACATAGCGCTCCTAATAACACCTTATCGAGATTTGACACAGTTGATTGAACATACTCTCCGCGGAGTACGAATTGGTGTATTACGAGCAAAATGAGAACCCGGCCATCGCTTTCCTGGCCCGAATCGCCCATTCAACGGAAAACAATATGCCATTTGATGGTGAATCCATATTGACCAAAAGGAGATGATATGCGGTAATGATTTTTGTTAGGAGTCTCTGTGTGCTTCACCTGCCCAGAATTAACAAAAGGGGGAGGAAATGATTTTTGTTAGGAATCTCTGTGTACTTCACCTGCTGATGGATGTTCTTCTATGATGGGAGACCTAAGAATTGGGAGGTTTTCCGGGGTGAGAGATTTTCTGCGCCGGGCAATAGGTCTTGTTATAGCAGAATCACTTCTGTTCGCTCAAGTGGCCTGGGGGGATGTGTCTCCTGGGGAGAGCGCTGCCCGTAGAACCTATTCCGGACAGGTGGATATCCAGGAAGAGGACCCCGCGGAGGGAGGAGGAAAGTCTGCTGAGCCTGATGCCTCAGGGGCAGCCTCTAGTGAAAATCCGCTTCAGCCTCCGGTATCCGCCCTGATTGATGACGCGTCTGAAGGGGCCAGGGAGCCTGAGCGGGCGGATATCCAGGAAGAGGACCCCGCGGAGGGAGGAGGAAAGTCTGCTGAGCCTGATGCCTCAGGGGCAGTCTCTAGTGGAAATCCGCTTCAGCCTCTGGTATCTGCCCTGATTGATGGGAGCGGGGGTGTTTTGGAGGGGGATGGGGTTAGGCTGCATGTTCCTTCCGGTGCTGTTTCCGAGCCGATGGAGATTAGCATTTACCGCCTTTCCGGCACCTATGAGATGCTTGAGGGCCGTCAGAATGTGACAGGCGGAGCTGACGCCTATCGATTTCTTCCAGCCGGGGCTGAATTTGCTGTTCCTGTGGAGATATCCCTTCCCTACGATGAGGCCTTGAATGAGTCGGAGGCTGCCTTAGAGGGTCTATACACTTATTTCTACGATGAGGATGAGCTTCGCTGGGAGCCTCTTGAGCGGATTGGCATAGACCTTGAGCTTCATTTGGTGCACAGCATAAGCACTCATTTCACTGATATGATCAACTCCACTTTGACGCTTCCCGAAGGCCTGGAGCCTGTGGGTTTTGATTTGAACTCGATTAAGAAAATGGAAGCGGCCAGACCCGATGCCGGCATACCCGGAGTGGAGGGACCCGGTGGGAACGGGGATGGCTCCGCATCCTTTTCGATACCGCTAAGGCTTCCGCCCGGGCGGGGAGCGGCGGTGCCTCAGCTTGCCATAAGCTATGATTCGGGACGTTCTCCCTCGGTATTGGGCCTGGGCTTCAGTATTCCCATCAGCAGCATAGAGACTGACACTAGTTTTGGGGTGCCAGGATATGACAAGAGGGATTTCTATCTTCTAGACGGCAGGGAGCTTGTTCTAGTCAGCCCAAGCTCCGACGCGAATCCCCAGGAGTATCGGGAGAGGCAGGAGGGCAGTTTTCAGCGCATAAGGCGCTATGTGAGCGGCAGTGAGGACTACTGGGAGGTTACCGGAAAGGATGGCCTTAAGCGCTACTACGGGGATTACAATGACGATGGGCAAGCCGGCGGCTGGCTTGGTCCCGGGCGGGGTGATTCTCCTCCCGATGTTTCAAGGGGGGTTTATCGCTGGCATCTTGTTCGCGTTGAGGATGTTGACGGCAACATCGTGGACTATAGCTATGAGTATGATGTGTCTGACAGGAACACCTACATAACATCGATAGCCTACAGCGGGCGTATTTCCGGAGACAGCCTTGAGGATGGGAATTCCGAGATCAGGTTCATCTATGATGAGCCTCTCCATGTGCTAAGCACCGATGAGTCTGGGCGTTTGGGTTACGCGGCTTCTTCTGATGATGAGAACTATTTGAATCTTTCTGGTGATAAGAGGCCCGATAAGCGGATAGATGGGAGGGGCGGATTTCCATCTAAGAACTCGCGTCGTCTTGATAGTATAGAGATAGAGAGTTTTGGGGAAGATATCAGGGGGTATGATTTTTACTATCGGCTGAGTGAGTTTGGGCAGACTCTTTTGGACTCGTATGCTGAGGGCCGTGATGGGAAGGAATTCTACCGCTACCGCTTTGATTACTTTGGACTGGATGAGGCAGGAAGCGGCGCTGCCAGTGGATACCATGGATTTGGGGGAGTTGAGAGCTATGCCATGGATGATGGCTCCGAGGACAGGGGGCTAGGTTTTAGGGGATCAAGGACATATGGCAACCGAGCAGTTGGGAGCAAAAGCCAACACTTTTTTCACAACCAAAGTGACTTAAGTGATGTGCTTGATATCAATGGGGATGGGATACCTGAGCTTGTGTGGGAAGTTTTTGGAGAGGATGGAACAAAGCTTAGAGGTTATAATCCCATTCTCGGGAGAAGCGTTGAGTTAGCAGGTGGTTCCCTCCCATGGGGCGATGGCCTCGTTTCCAGTAAAAAAGAAAGCAGTTCGGACGGTAGTACCCAGTTATCCCAAAAGAACGGGAATATTGGACAGAGGGTACTTGCGGATGTGAATGGGGATGGGTTTCTCGATATGCTGTATCGCTCGCATAGTTTTTTTAACAGAAATGATGGGAATGGGAATCTAGTAGACACTCCGTTGAATAGGATTAGCTTCTTCCGGAGGTATCGGGAAGATTATTTCACCGAGGATGAGATTAGGGAGATAGAGAAGAATCACTATCCGGAGCATCCGGTTTGGCGCTGGCGTCCATGGCGGAGCGGCAGGATTGAACTTAGCAGCCATATGGAATACGAGGGATGGGCGGCTGGCTCGGTAGATGGGGCTAAGGGGCAGATTTACTTTGGGAATCAGAGGCTGCCCGGCCTTAGTCCGGCAACATCCGCCTCCGATGCCTCGTCTCCCTCTCCTGATATTGAGCTCATCATCGACAGGAACCAGCGCCATGATGATAAGGAGGGCCTTCATACGGTAAGCTCCAATCAGGCCCTGTATTTCAGGTTCAATACCGGAGAGGATGAGAGGGGGGATGTGGCCCAGTGGAGGAATATACTTCGCTACAAGGAGATTAAGCTCTTCGAGGATATGGAAGATATGCCCGAGCTTTACATACCGGATACTCTTATTCGGAGCGAAATCGATTTCTCGAATCAAAATCCGGATACGGAGGGTGCTCTGGAGAAAATCTACGAGGAGGATGATGATGATGCAGCAGCAGGGGGGCGAAGAAGATGGGAGCTGAAGGACAGCAAGAGCAATCTTAGGCCCTGGGAGCTGGATGAGAAGACATATTTGGCCCTCCTGGAATTGGGGTACTACCTCCCTCGTGTTATGGGCGCAAAACTATACGGTGAAGTCTATCTTTTCTCTAGAGACAGTGACAACCATCCGCGCGCGGGCCATCCCATCTTCAATTATAAGCTTGATAAGACACAGGGCCGTTTTCGGCTTGATAGAGCTGCTTTGGATGAGGGCGAACTTCAGGAACTAAGAACTGAGTTTCTAGGATGGTATAATAATTATCTTCTTGGTCCCTTTCAGGGTCCCCGTGATGGTTACTCCTTTTCTCGTCGCCTTGAGGAAGAAAGAAGGCAGAAGGCTGAATACGGTCTGGCAGAGCGCTATCGGCTTGGTTCCAGGGAGGTTCTTCCGCTTCCCACATCAGATGGGCAGTATCAATACAGGGGCGGGCATGAGATTACTCCCTCCCGGGCTATGGTTAGCTCGCCTTCTGATTTGGAGCCCGGCATGCAAAGCTATGGGGGGTATACGCTTCTCTCCAAGTCGGTGAGGCAGTCAGAGGAACCGGGAGAGGGGCGGCTCAGGCTTCGCCGCTATCTGGTTGGCTCTGCCGGCAACTGGGATGTAGTCGATGAGTATGATACAGGGCAGGAGGTAAGGAGACTTGCCCCGAAAGTTGTCGAAAAGGGAGATGGCAGCCTGGATATCAGCATAGAATCGGGCGGATTCACGTATAACTACCTGTTATCGGAGTTTCATTCGCGAATTGAGATTTTCGATAAAGACACATACAAGGGGGTTTTGGGGAGACTGAATGGGGAGGTGCGTTTTCTGAAGCTGAGCGCGCTTACGGAAGATGAGTGGAACTGGCTCTCGGGCAGAACAACTTATGATGATGATAAGAATCTCTACGCAAAGGATGCTTCTGATGGCCTGTGGAAGCCGAGTTCTTCAGCTTCGGAGGCAGATCTTAAGAGCTTCTACCAGGCTGCCCTGGGACTTGATGCTGACTCATCATCCCTGTTCATAAGGCAGGCTTCCGCAAGTGAGGGAAATCCTCCCATCTATCAGGCGGGCCTATGGGATATCCTGGTACTTGCCAAGCTTATGATATATGCCGACAAGCTTAAGGCATATGCTCCGGATAAGGCAATTGCGCCGACCGAATTGGGGGGGTATTTCGAGAGTTATGATATTGCGGGGACAAGTTACTACTATCCGAAGAAGACTCTGGATTCGAATAAGAAGGCGGCCCTTAGGGAGTTTCTCTTCTTCTATCTTATGGATAAGGAGCTCTTTGATTACTATAGTCTAGGCAGCGATGGCAGGTTCGAGCTCAAGAATGATTTGAGTGAGAGCAGGCTTTCGGCGCTTGAGAGGCAGCTGGCCGCCTTAGACCTGGAGATTCCCGCCAAGCTTGAACGCAGCATCATTTACGGGAGCGGAGACCTTGTTGACGTTCATGAGGCTGGTTTTCCCGGAAGCGATGAGGAGCTGAAAGCCTCTTTTTTTATAGATAAGGCCGTTGGGTACTCAGAGAATGCCGATCCGAATCGTGAAGGCAGCAGGGTGCTGATTCCCTACTACAGGAGGGATTCTAACGGGGAGTGGGAAGTAGAGTATGATACTCAGCATATCCATGTGTTTGACAGCCGTCATGATTTTTCCGGAGCGCGTGTTGGCGCGCTAAGCGTCTCTCGTCTTGAGACTGATAATAGAGGATTCAACAGCTTTGTGGATCATCTGGATGGGGGGGTGTATGGATGGTCTTATGGTATTTGGGCCGGGAACAAGGATTGGGATGAGAGCAGATTCTACAGGGAGAGAACGGCCATTGCCGCGTCCGGCGCTGATGGGCCGCATGCTGAGGCAGAGGGGGCTGCCCTGGGAGATGGGCATGATGGTGATGGGGAATATGCGCATTGGATGTTTCCGGGCCGGGCAGACGGCAGGGGGGGTATTGAGCTTACTGAGGCTGCTGGTGAAGGCGGCGCGGAGAAGCTTGAAGAAAGCCGTATTGAGAGTTGGGGGAGGGAAGGCATAGGGCTGGAAGAGGGTCCCCTATGGATGGGCGAGGTCTATCATCAAAGTGCGGGCAATGCAAATGGAGATGGGAGTTCTGATACCTACAAGATTGCCACGGCAATAGGCCCCAGGTTGATTTATCCTACCCGGAAGGGAGGGGATTCTTACTGGAACATAGATGGATATCATCTTCCTGGCCTTGGTGATGTTTCTGACAGCCCCATTTCCTATAGCGGCAATAGCGATGTCAGCTCCCTTGGCAGCAGCAGCGAAGAGCGCTACCTTATCCGGCAAAGTGCAGTTTACTTGAATAATAGCTATGGTTCTACGGATAGCACCATCACGGGTAAGGGGAGTAAGAGCCAAAGCAGTAGTTCCGGTTTCTCTGGTCAGTCGGCCGCGTTTATGGACATCAACGGAGATGGCTACCCCGATGTGCTGGATTATGTGAGGAAAGGGCCAAGAGACGGATTAGTGGAGTATAAGCCGGGAACCGGGATTGGTTTTGGGGACCCCATCAAGATAAAGAGCTATCCTCCCATTGAAAGGAACAAAATGGGGGCAACTGTGTTTCAAAACAGTGGAAGCTCTTCCGGCGTTACTTCCGGCGGAACCGGCTTTTCCTTTGCCCCCGATGGGAGGATGGATGGCGCGGGCGCGGGATCAGTGGACTCGGACTTAGCTAACCACAGCACTGTTTCATCTTATCAGCAAGTCGGATATTTCGATATGAATGGGGATGGCCTTCCCGATCAGGTAAATTCGAACAGCGATCTAGTCTATCTGAACTATGGGGGCAGCTTTGATACCAAGACTTCAAGTTTCACTTACCCCAGTAGTCTAGACCATTTGCGTGTTTCCAGTGCCGGCAGTTTTGGAAGCGGAGTCAGGGTGTCAAGTTCCACCAGTACCGATGATTACAGCGTACACGGCAGCATTGATAAAACCACCAGGATGCTGATGGATATCACTGGAGACGGGCTTCCGGATTTTGTTGTATCTGCCGGCGGATATTTTGGAGTCCATGTCAACACCGGGGATGGATTTGCCCCTACCGCGCTTAAGATTTATAAGCCGGACTGGGATGCTGGAGATTTGGTGAACAATCTTACCGCCTTCAGGCAGCAGCCTGCTGTAAAGAAAGGTGGAAGCTACTCAAGTCATTTCAGCAGAGTGGTTATCCCAAGTGATATCCCTGGCGGCGCTCTGGATCCGTTTAGGGTTGATGATGTACTGGAGTACGCCTTTGGCCTGGATTTCTCCAGACACTACCGCAGCTACTTTAGCCACGTTTTCAGTGGGTGGTATGAGGGCAAAGATGTTAGAAGCTATAAGAACTCCACGCTGCTGATGCGGGATATCACCGGGGACGGCCTGCCCGATCATGTTCTAAAGCATATTGGCGGCGATATGAAGCTAAAGCGCAACAATATGGGCAGGGTTGGGCTTTTAAGGAACATCCATAGCCCCTGGGGGGGAAGAATCGAGCTTGCCTATGAGGCATCAAATCAAAGTGTGGCCGATCCTCATTTCAGGTGGAACCTTGCGAGCGTCACCCATCATGCCCAGCTTTCCGAAGAGGATGATGTCCTTGAGGGCAATGTGCTCTCTTACAATACCCGGTATGAGTATCAAAACGGCAATTATGACCGGACTGAGCGCGTCTTTCTGGGCTACGGGGAGGTTAGGCAAATTGAGGCCGACGGCTCAAAGATAGTCAGCACCTACAAGAACGACTCAATCTTCACCGAGGGGCTTCTCGAGAAACAGGAGGTCTATGATTCTGATGGGAATCTGCTTAGTCGGCAGGGGAATGAATACTCGCTAAGCTATCAGGGGACGCCAAGGCATATCATCTACAGCGGCTCGCAAAGAGACTTCCGCTGGGGCCTCTCGCAGCTTGTAAGAGAAATCTCTGAGAGCTGGGAGGCAGGAAGCCGGGATGTCCTCAGGATGGAAAGAAGGTATGAATATGATGACTATGGCAACCTTACGAGTTATGGGGAAGATTTGCCCGGGGACGATGGTGATTTGACACTCAGTATTGCCTACAAGTACATGCGGACTATCTACAGGATGTCGCTTCCTGAAAGGCTGGAGGTACGCGATTTTGATAATCGGCTGCTTCGCCGCCGGGAGGGAACCTATGACAGCCTGGGCCGGATGACGGCCCTGGAGGTCTTCTATGATTCAACTAGCTCTATAAGCAGGATTAGCTGGAATGATGATGGCACCCTCGCCTCGGTAACCGACCCCCTGGGAGCCATTATATCCTATACCTATGATGATTCCGGGCTGTTTGTGGAGCAAATTGATTCTACCTCTTCGGATAGGCAGGTGATAAGCTCCCACATGACATGGAACAGGGCAGAGGGGACGCTTGGCAGCCGGATTGATCCTAATGGCCTTATAGAGCGGCATGTCTATGACGGCTTTGGCCGGCTCCTTGAGATGTACAGTCCCTACGATACCAGAATCCCGGCAGTCAGCTATGAGTATATCAAGGATAACAGGAATGTTTTCTTGTACGCCAGGACTGCCAACAAGGTTTCCACAGACCCGGATGATGATGAGCGCATCTACACCCTGATTAAGATAGATGGGCTTGGGCGGCCTATCTACACGGCCAAGAGCGGCTTCATTGCCCATACCGGCCTGGGAGGGGGCGATTCGCGTTGGAATGCCGGCGGCGAGCTGGGCTGGAATGTCTCCGGCGCCGCCGGCTACGATGAGAAGGGGCGGGCTGTGAAGCAGGGGCGCCCAGGCTTCCAGGCAGGGAATAAGGATAGCTATCCATCTGCCCCGCTCCTGGAAGAGGATTTCATCACAGAGACCGTCTATGACGATCTGGACAGGCCCATCAGGACGATTTACCCATCTGAAAATTGGGGTGATGTCGTCTCCACCTATGAATACCGGATAGATGGGGGGCGCTCTTTGGTGATTGCAACAGATCCCTTAGGCAGGGTTACGGAGACTCACAAGAATGCCAGGGGCGGTATTGAGAAATTGCTTAAGAAGTATTCCGGTGAGACTCTGGCCAATGTCCGCTATGGGTATAGTCCCCTGGGGGAGCTATTGGAGGTGGTGCAGCTAAATCCGGGAGAGCCCGACTACTCCATCAATTTCACCTATGACATGAGGGGCCTGCAGGTTACTCAAGAATCCCCTGAGACCGGGCTCATAAACTATTGGTATGACAGGCGCGGGAACCTGATTGCAAGAGACGACGCGAATCTTAGGGCCATGGGCAAGATGGTTCGCAATCACTATGATGGTTTTGGGAGGATTAGCAGGACGGAGTATCCTAAATCGGAGGATGTGAGATATTTCTACGGGGGGGATAAGACGAAGGGCAGCATCAATGCCGTGGGCCGCCTGATTCGCAGGACTGATGAGTCTGGCACTATAGAGTTTGAATACGGGAAGATGGGAGAGGTGGTCAAGGAGATACGCGCCTTAAGAAGTCAGAGGCCCAATAGGTCCGATAAGAAGATAGAGATGAGCTTCAGGAGCGACTATCTTGGGCGTATGAACAAGATAGTGTATCCCGATGGGGAGGTGGTTGAGTATTTCTATGATGATGGGGGTCAGCTTGATAGGGTGGAGAGCACCCGCGGGGCCGCCAGTCAGCCAAGGAAGCAGGTGCTTGTTGAGCAAATCGGCTATAATGAGTATGGGCAGAGAACCTTCATAGAGTTTGGCAACGGAGTTAGGACAGACTACAGCTACGATCCCTACCGCCGCTGGCTGGAGGGGCTGGAGAGTGAGAATGAATATGGGATGAGCCTCCAGGATTTGGACTACAGCTTCGATGAAGTTGGGAATGTCCTTGAGAGGAGGAGCACGAGTTATCTTTCCAGCAGCACTCACAGCTATGAGTACGATGGACTCTACCAGCTTATCCTGGCCGAGGGTGAGTATCAGAGTCATCCTTCTGGACTCTCCGGCGGCGTTAGTTGGAGTAAGAGCTACAGGCAGCAATACACCTACGATGGGTTTTTCAACATGACCGGGAAGGCTTCATCCGAGAAGGGAATTCCAACTGGGGAGATGCCGAGTGAGTTTGACTACGATCTTGGCTATACCTACGACGCGAAGAAGCCTCATCAGGCCGTGAGGATAGGGAATCATCACCTTACTTATGACGATGTTGGAAATGTTATCCGTGAGAGTGCGGTGCCTTCGGCATCCCAGGCCGGCTATAAGAAAGGTGATGCTCCTGGAACCCGGGGAATGGAAGGCCCTGAGGTTCTGAGTGGGAAAGAGGACTACTATACCAGGGATTTCACCTGGAACGAGGACTGGCGGCTTAAGACGGTGAAGACTGGCAAGGATGTAGTGAACTTCCTCTACGATGCCGGTGGAGAGAGGACCAGCAAGCTGGGCGTAAACGGGGAGAGCCTGTACTTCAACTCCTGGTTTTCAGCCACCGAGGATGGGGCTGATTATCGCTATTTGAAGCATGTTTTTGTAGGCTCCGAGAGGCTTGTTACCCGGGTTCGCCAGGAGCGGGGCTACAGTTGGGACTCGGAGGACCTCACCACATATTACTACCATCCTGACCATCTAGGCTCTGTTTCAGTTGTTTCCAACCACAGGGGGAAGCCCTATGAGAGGGTGGAGTATTTGCCCTTTGGGGAGGTATGGATAGAGGAAGTAGACTCTGCAGCAGGCTACATACCCTTTAGGTTCACCTCCAAGGAGCTAGATAGGGAGACTGGCCTCTACTACTACGGGGCCAGGTATTACGAGCCCAAATTCTCCCGCTGGATGAGCGCGGACCCTGCCGGATTTGCTCTTAGCAACCCGAATCGGGACGGCTACTCTGTTATTGAGGCCCTCAACTGGTATTCCTATGTGTCCAACAACCCGGTGAACTATGTGGATCCAACGGGATTGGGTAAGGAAGAAAGGCAGGCAAGGAGGGCGGTAAGAAGGGCAGCGCGGAGTGCTAGGAGGTCGTCAAGAAAGGCAGCGCGGAGTGCTAGGAGGTCGTCTAGGAGCAGCAGAAGGAGTGGGGGTTACTCAAGTGGCGGCTCCTCGGGTGGCGGTGGTGGGAACACATCTGAAAATCCAGATACCAAGAAATGGATCGCTACCTACATGGAACATAGTGTGATCGCGCTGACTGGGGTGGTAGAGTCTGAGAAAACCAGAGGTTTTGGGAAGGGAATAGCTACTGTTTGGTTCAAAAGCGAAAACGAGGATAGTTTCGTAGGCATCTATTCGTTTGCGCTTGATCCTGGAGAAACAACCGTAGGCGCATTAAATGCATCAGCAACACTATCCTTTGGTAGACTTGAAGCAGATTTCTCAACTAAAGACTCACATGAAGACATTGCTGATAGTTATAAGGGTACCTTCCATAATAAAGGGGCCTCAGTATCCTATGTAAACACACAGCATGTTTCAGATACGAGAGGGGTTTGGAAGGGGGGAGAAGTTGGGGTATCACCACTTGGATGGGGAGTTGCCGTAGGAAAGACTGAATATGAATATAAGCTCATGGAGATAATGACAACAGAAGAGACAGCCGAGCTGCTTGGTCACGGTCTATGGGGACATACTGGCCTAAATCCGACCAAAAAAGAGAAATGAGGATCAGATTCATCCTAGTTTCCATTCTCGCCAATGTGATTCTCGTGATTCTCGGGTTGGTAGTGAGCCTGATACTTACTTACGAAAACGAGCTGAACAATTTTGATTTATTCATTGAATCGATAAACAATAATCCAATACGGGTTTATGCAGTGTCATTGCCTACAACAGCAGAGCCTGTGTTTATCCAGAATGCACTAGATACCAAAGAGAAAGAGAAGTTTGTCCAGTTTCTCTCCAGCTCGAAAGAGACATCTCTTCCTTCGGCCGGGAGTGTACATACTGAATATGACTTTCAAATTCATGAGGAAGTTGGCGAATCAAAAGTAAGGATATGGAACATTGAAGCAAGAATAAATAAGGAAACCAGAATCTGTCACTTTTGGGTAAGCAGAGGGATTATTGATTTTTTGCACTATGGAATTCTTGATGAACGTCTTAGTGAAGAATTTCGCAACTATGTAAACTCGCTAGAATTGGGAAATTAGAGACTGTTCGAAACTGTTCGCTTAGGCTGTGTCATACCTTAAAGGCAGATTGAGAGGGGAAGCCTTTCGCCAAACATTGTGCACAGGTGCGACGGCACTATTTTTGAAGGGTGAGAATATATTTCATCCCTCGCCAAGCCACCCTTTGGCTCTCCTATACGTGCCTCAGCTGGCGATAGTCCGACGATTGTGAGGTTTGACCAAAGCGATTTCTATGAAGAGGGCAGAACTGGTTTACATGCGATATCCTACGTCACAAATCAAGGCACAAGAGTGTTGCATGAGCCATTTGATGGCAGATCCGGTGAAAGTTTTAGCGATGTAAGAGGAAGTGAATCTGACGAAAATTTCGGTACAAATATTGGAGGGTATATTTTTGTTATACAAAGAGAATAAGAAGACTAGAATCATTTTGCTTGTGTTGGGCATTCTTGTGTTTTTTCAAGGCAGTCTATCTGCAGAAGATGGGGCGATTGGGGTAACTCTGAAGGATGGGAGCCTTATCCTGCCCGATAAGACCCAGATTTCCATAGGGGATAGCTTTGAGAATCTTGAATCTTTCTCGCCGCGATTTCTAGAATCGGGTCCTGGATGGGACACATATCTTCTAACGAATTCATCAAGCATCATTATTTCTATTGACCAAGAGAGTGAAAACATCACACATATAGGCGTATATCTGTATTCGATAGATGATGCCTGGACGGAGATAGAGAAGATTGATGTTGAAACTAGGAAGGGTATGATAGAAGTGAGCCGGGGGATGAAGCACGAGGAGTTAACGGATATCCTTGAAGAACTCGGTGTAAGGTATGTGCTGGATTGGGGTGTGACCTATACAGATATTGAAATTTATTTAAGAAATTTCAATAAAGCAAGTTTTGGATTTCTGGAAGAGATTGGCGGCGAACTGAGAAAAGTTGCATTTTGGGAGGAGCCGCTTTCATTTCCCTAAGCTGGAGTTTAAGAATCTGTTCGCTTAGGCTACATCCACCCTAAAGGGAAACTGTTCGCTTAGGCTGTGGCATATCCTAGAGGCGGATTGAGATGGGAAGCCTCTCGTCAAATATTGTGTGCAGGCGCGAAGGCGCTGTTTCCTAAAAGCGAGAATGCACTCCCACATCCTCCCAGGCGCCCTTTGCCTATCCTTGGCCGACGGACTAAACAGAACATCCGTTATTGTCAGTTCACTTTGGCTTTGTGCCAAAGTGTCTGTTCACCTGGCGGGGCCAAACATATAGTCCCCTGGGGGAGCTATTGGAGGTGGTGCAGCTAAATCCGGGAGAGCCCGACTACTCCATCAATTTCACCTATGACATGAGGGGCCTGCAGGTTACTCAAGAATCCCCTGAGACCGGGCTCATAAACTATTGGTATGACAGGCGCGGGAACCTGATTGTGAGAGACGACGCGAATCGTAGGGCCGTGGGCAAGATGGTTCGCAATCACTATGATGGTTTTGGGAGGATTAGCAGGACGGAGTATCCCGACTCGGAGGATGTGAAGTGCTTTTACGGTGATGAATGGCGTGGAGGATTTCTTCGACATTTCATAGGGCCGATGCAGCGTGGTTTAGAACATTGGGGGATGTAAATGATGGGAGGCACACTTATGAATCGATTTTACGCGCTTGGGCTGTTATCCTTAGTACTTACTCTACTATCCTGCTATCATATTAGTGCGGAAAAAGTTCCTGTCTTTTGGATCTACCCCTGGAGTCATAATGCCAGGAAGATGGTCCGTGCTGTAATGGAGGAGGATATAGAGCGGATAGATGAGCTGGTTCAAAGCGGCAAGGTTGATGTAAATATGAAAGCCAGGGGTGATACTGGTTTTCTCTATATTGCAACCTTGCTGGAGAAGAAGCAAAGCTATGTGAAACTCTTGGACTTGGGGGCGGATATGCATCGGGGGTATTATAACGCCCCTGTACATTATGCTGCGGGATATTTTGCTGAGGTGGCCGGAGATTTATACTACCTGGAAGAGGCTCTAAAGCGAGGACTTGATCCTAGCGCTAGATTAGACTTCCTTGGGTATCCTATTTTTTTCCCCCTGGAAGCTCCGATGTCGGGCTATGCTGAGAAGGGCATTCTGTCTGAGAACTATCTAGCGAAGCTAAAGCTGCTTATATCCTATGGGGCAGATTTAAGTTTGCCCAGCGACGGCCCCTCGGAAGTCTATCCTTTCGGGTGGGGGAGCCATGTGATAGTGGATGCCGCAATGAGAGGCTATTACAATGCGGTGTATTATCTTCTTAGCGAATTTGAGGATATTCAGTACAAAGACTATAAGTATCTAAATGCGGAGACCAATGAGTATGAATATACAGCCCTCACGGTTTTGA
>Ga0209364_1000180_pt1 | contig 14558 bp, 13 predicted proteins | sample WorMetHERISLAND2_3_FD_187387 | JGI IMG/M metagenome (GOLD analysis project Ga0209364, IMG submission 187387) | Marine gutless worms symbiont microbial communities from Max Planck institute for Marine Microbiology, Germany - Olavius albidus HERON... | ecosystem: Host-associated > Annelida >... | reverse complement strand
CGCGCAATCCAGAGCACCGCCTCCAAAAACAACCGTCGCCACCCGTCCGGACAGGGTCCGTCTCCTTGCCCAGACAATGCGGCTCCATCAAAGCACATTGACGATCCGTAATTACAAAACGCTCCGTTGTCATCCAAACCTCCTTCGACAAGGTAGCTTGAATCACAAATCACGACGCTTGGGAATCCTGAATCTCAACAGACCCTAGTGGAGTGGTTGGTGACAACGACAGAGCCAGACATGAAGGACAAAGATCCAGAGGATCTAGCGCAAAGCATACCACCCGGATTCGGACAGATTCGACCAGTCTCATAGGCAAAAGCGCCAGAATCTCACCATGCGGATGTCGATGCGGAGATTCACCCGGTTAACGAACGCCTTTAGTAAGATTGACTCTCCTCTGCCACCGGTAGTCTGGACGCTTGATCGGATTTCATCAAGCTTTGGAAACAATCCTGCCGGTCACGGGATCAGGGAGAGTGCGTATAAATTTCCTTTCAATTATCCCAGCCTGCGTCCGGATGGATATAGCGGGCCAGGATCTCCAGCCCGCGGACGATCCGCGGCGACGGCCGGTCGGTCAGATCGGAGTCCACCAAGTGGACGCGGCCATGCCTGACCGCCGGAATCAGCGTCCACTTCAGCCACTGCCATTTTGCCGCTTCGAAGGCCCCGTTTCTATCCATGGAGGAGATCAGAATGACCTCCGGCTGGCCGCGGATGACCGCCTCCAGGCCGATCCGCAGGTAGGTGGTCGGCTCGTCCCGCGTCATGTTCACGCCACCCGCCAATCGGATCAGGTCGTTCAGAAAGGTGCTGCCGTTCGCGGCCATGATCGGTTTTAAGTTGACCTGAAGAAAAACCAGGGGTTTGGTACGGCCCGCGGTCTTCGCGACGATCGCATCGACCCGGCGCGTCAGCACATCCGCCAACACCAGGGCCCGATCACGCACGCCGCAGAGCGCACCGACGCTGACCAGGGTCTCGATAACCTGCCGGATGTTGCGCGGATTGAGCACGAAGACCGGGATGCCGGCCCGCTCTAGCAGCCGGATCACGGCGGACGGATTGCCGTCCGCCGTGCCGATGACGAGATCCGGGGACAGACCGATGATCTGTTCCGGGTTTAGGTCGACATAGCTCCCCACCCTGGGCTTCCGCGCGGCCTCCGGGGGATAGGTGCTGAACCGGGTGACGCCGACCACCCGCTCGCCGAGCCCCAGGAAGTACAGGGTCTCCGTAATACTCGGGGCCAAGGCCACGATCCTCTCCGGGACCTGCTCCAGTACCACTTGGCGGCCAATGGTATCCGTAAAGACGGCGCCTCCGGACTCATTTGCCTCTGCGCAGAAGGTCAGCACCAAGACTAGGCAGATGCCTTGTATTCGTCTCATAGCGTTTGGGTTCAATGCCATCTTATCCCACGGATAAAATGTCAACACGCCCTCGCCCCTCTCCAGCCCTTGATCCCCTCGCCCCAACCCCTCTCCCGGCGGGAGAGGGGCTTTTGCAACAGCCTCCCGGTGAGAGGGTGTCGCAAAAGGTGATGCCCGACGCAGTACAGGGATGGATCATCATTGCCGGGTACTGCAATTGATTAAAAATAAAGGAAACGGGAAATCGCGATATTTCACTGTTTCAGTAACTTCAGTACGCGAAGCGTACCCTAGTTGGGTAGTGGTAAATTTTTACGGAATTTCCTAGTTTAAGGTCTTGACATTGATTGACAGGATATGCAACGGGATCATAGGAATAATGAGTTGATTAATCTCTATATTGAACTCAGAGACGGCCTCCGGGACTTGGAGGAAAGATTCTAGGCAATGATCCCTATGTATCACAGGGATTACACGGACTCTCCAGAGGATTTCGCCCACAAAATGACCTACAAACGATATTGCAAGGCGATGGACGAAAGAGAAAAGGCTGAAGGCGCCAGATATACTCTGGAAAATATGGTCTATCCACACTTTGACATTGATGATATAGATCATGTGGAAGACGCCGATCTGGAATGGATGAACCTGGACGCCGGAGAGCTGGAGGATATCAAGTGTCTTATGGAGAAGCTGACCAGGAAGGCGGAGAAACTCGAAGCCAAATGGAAGAAAAAAGCCAGTTATTGATCCAATATTATACCCCATGATTTAATCTCCAAAAAACTAGAATATAGAAATATCAAGACCTTAAACTAGGAAATTTCGAATCTGAATTCACATTCTTTGAGGTGTAGATGAAACGTATGTTTGGGAACACCCTTGAATTTTGCAAGCCTCCGTTTAGCATATGACCGGAATGACTCAATGCCATTGATATGGCAATTGCCTCGCGCAAATTCGTTACGGATGGATGCGGAGATGCTTCTGATAACCCATACCAACCCATTGTGCCCCTCCAGCTATCCGAGTGGATGATGCTATCGAGTGCTGCCTGGCCCCGAATCACGGCCTGTAGCGGCTTCTTGGAGGCATCCGGGACATCTCCGTGTAGGCCTTTCCCTGCCGTTCCAGGATTTCGAAGACGATTGTTTTACCCCCGGCTCCACGCCCCTTTTTTCCCCGAACACGGCGGGCGCCAAAAGACGATTCATCCACTTCAACCCCGCCGGAGAAAGGCGATGAGGCATCACAAAGCTGGGCGATTCTGGTTCGTAGCTTGAAGGACCGTTGATTGATCGTCGGACGGCTTACATCACTCAGCGCGGCGATTTTCGAGGCCGGTAAATCGCGCGCAAAATGGCGAATAATCAGCCTGAATTTGCTTCCGAAAGGCGTGAACGCCTGAAATATCTGTTTTTTCCTTGCATAACATAACCGTAGCATGCAGTTACAGATGCTAAAGTTATCTAGACCCTCCTGTACCATTAGGAAATATGCCCGGAGGTTAGGGTTTCTCCTTACTACAAAGTCAACACGCCCTGGGTTCTGAAGTAATCGGGACGATCGAGTGGGTAGTGATTAGTGGCGAGTAATCTATCTCATACTCACCACTAATCACTTCAACCGCACTCACCCGTACTTCCAGGCGCGCGCCTGCAAAGTTTCGTTCACCTGGCCTCAGCCGGAAAGCCTCCGATATTTGATGCGATGGGGCTGGTCCGCTGCGTCCCCCAAGCGACGCCTGCGATCCGCCTCATAGTCCGCGTAGTTGCCCTCGAACCAGGTCACCTGGGAGTCGCCCTCGAAGGCCAAGATATGGGTAGCGATGCGGTCCAGAAACCAGCGATCATGGCTGATGACCAAGGCGCAGCCGGGGAAGGCGAGCAGGGCTTCTTCCAGGGCCCGCAGGGTCTCCACATCCAGGTCGTTGGTAGGCTCGTCGAGCAGCAGCAGGTTGCCGCCGCGCCTGAGCAACTTCGCTAAGTGCACCCGGTTTCTCTCGCCGCCGGAGAGGTCGCCGACGCGCTTCTGCTGATCCGTACCCTTGAAATTGAAGCGACTACAATATGCCCGCGAGGGCAGCTCGTAACGCCCGACGACGATGTTGTCCGCGCCGTCGGAGACCTCCTCCCACACGGTCTTGGAATCGTCCAGGGCATCGCGGCTCTGGTCCACATAGGCGATCTCGACCGTATCGCCGATGCGTAGCTCGCCTTCACCCGGTTGCTCCCGGCCGGTGAGGATGCGAAATAGGGTAGTTTTGCCGGCACCGTTGGGTCCGATGATGCCGACGATGCCGCCCTTAGGCAGATTGAAGGATAGGTCTTCGTAGAGCAGGTGGTCCCCGTAGGCCTTACGCAGCCCCTTGGCCTCGATCACCAGGTCGCCCAGGCGCGGGCCCGGTGGGATATAGAGTTCGTTGGTCTCGTTGCGATTTTGGAAATCGGTGGATTGCAGCTCCTCGAAGCGGGCCAGGCGCGCCTTGCTCTTGGCGTGGCGCCCCTTGGGATTGGTGCGCACCCATTCCAGCTCGTGCTTAATGGTACGAATACGCGCGGCCTCCTGCTTCTGCTCCAGCGCCAGGCGTTTCTCCTTCTGCTCCAGCCAGGAGGAATAGTTGCCCTCCCAGGGGATGCCGTGACCCCGGTCCAACTCCAGGATCCAGCCGGCCACCTTGTCCAGGAAATAGCGGTCGTGGGTCACCGCCACCACGGTGCCCGGATACTCGTGCAGAAAACGCTCCAGCCAAGCCACGGATTCGACATCTAGGTGGTTGGTGGGCTCGTCCAGCAGCAGCATGTCGGGTTTTTCCAGCAACAGCCGGCACAGGGCCACGCGCCGGCGCTCGCCCCCGGAGAGCCGGCCCACGCCCACCTTCCAAGGAGGCAGTCGCAGGGCGTCGGCAGCCACCTCTAGGGTGCGCTCCAGGTTGTGACCATCGGTGGCCTGGATCAGGTCTTCGAGCTCCACCTGCTCCTTGGCCAGGGCGTCGAAATCCGCGTCGGCGTCCGCATAGGCAGCATAGACGGCGTCCAATCTCTCCAGGGCCGCCTTGATGTGGCCGAGGGCCGCTTCCAGATTGCCGCGCACGCCTTTGGTCTCGTCGAGCCGGGGCTCCTGGGGCAGATAGCCAACCTTGATGCCGGGTTGAGGCCGGGCCTCGCCCTCGATCTCGGTGTCGATCCCGGCCATGATACGCAACAGGCTGGACTTGCCCGCGCCGTTGAGCCCGAGCACCCCGATCTTGGCGCCCGGAAAAAAAGACAGGGAGATGTCGCGCAGAATGACCTGCTTGGGCGGCACCACCTTGCCGACCCGACTCATGGTGAAGATGTACTGTGCCATAGCTGCTGAAACCTGGGTTCCGTCAGGATCGAAGGGGTAAAATGGGCACTATTATTTCATAGAAGCGGATACCGATACCGGAACCTGCACGCCCTATTTAGGGGGAGCGCGTATAAATCTGCCCGAAAATATGACCTTGGCGAAGTTGTTGGAGTATCGATTAGGTCAGCGCAGCACACTACGGGCTGGTAGGCGCGGGCTTGCCCGCGCTTTACAATTCCCTGACTTGTAATCCGGCCCCATAGCTACTTAGCGCCGGCAAGCCGGCGCCACCGCGCGATGACCGCCGTGACCACGGCTGATGACTGAGAACCTCTGCAACGAGGCACGCCCTATCGACAACCGCCGCGACCGGTCCGGGAGAAGACCCATCATGCGTAACTTTCGACTACCCGTGATCGGGTTCGTTGCCCCGAGCGGCAGCGGCAAGACCACCCTGCTGCAAAAGCTGGTGCCAGTGCTCAGGGACCGGGGGTTGCGGATCGGTTATCTCAAGCATGCCCACCATACCTTCGAGCTCGATGTGCCGGGCAAGGACAGCTACCAGCTCCGCACGGCGGGCGCGCAGCAGGTCCTGCTGGTCTCCCATGAACACTGGGCGTTGCAGGCGGAGCAGGCGGACGGAGACAAGGACCCATCCCTGGAGCGGATGCTGCGCAGATTCGACGCGGACCGGCTGGACCTGATCCTGGTTGAAGGATTCAAGCATGCGGCCTACCCCAAGCTCGAGGTCCATCGCACGACCCTGGGTAAGCCGCCGCTCTATCCGGGAGACCCGGACATCATCGCCGTGGTCACGGACCACAAGCTGCCCGGCACGGATCATCCCCCGCAGCTCCCTATAGAAGATCCTGAGGCAATCGCCGATTTCGTGCAAGGTCGCATATCGACTCGGTTCCCCGACGATGAGGAGGCAAGAATGGACCTGGTACGGCATTATCGTTGGCTAAGCCGCTATGGCTACAACGACTCGCATTCCGGCAATGTCTCGATGCGCTCGGGCCGGATCTTTTGGATCACTCCGACCGGGGCCTATGCGGATACCCTGGAAGCCGATGACCTGGTGGCCTGCCCCCTGGCCGGTCCCTGTCCCGACGGCGCCTCCCCGGACACGCTACTGCATCAGGCCGTGTACCGGGAGCAGCCGCGGGCAACCGCGGTGCTGCACAGTCATGGCCCCTACTCGGTGGCCCTGAGCTTCGCCGGTCAGGACTTCCATCCGGTGGACCTCGAGGGGCAATACTATTTCGAGCGGATCCCGGTGCTCGCAGTGAAGCCAGAGGACTACCCGGAGCAGGCACCGCAGGCCGTGGCGAACGCTCTGGCCAAGCATCGCATCGCCATAGTCCGCAGCCACGGCGTCTATGCCTGGGGCGAGACCCTGAATCTGGCCTATAAGTGGACCTGCTCCCTGGAGTTCTCGGCCAAAACCTACGTCATCGCCAAGCAGGCGGCGAATGTGTGAGGAGCTATCCGGTTAAAAACAATCCTGAATGATTTTTCGCGAGCCCCGAACTTGGAATGTAGATACTCTGTTCCGAAGCAAGTCCGGTTTGCGTCCTAATTCCCAAAAAGTGACCACTGATCTATAAATTGGATTTATTGCCCCAATACGTTAGTAAAAACTATACACTTTAGTGCAAAACTTTTAGTATACTCTCAGTCATGAGGTCTTACAGAAAATCATCTGGAATGATTCAAGGGTATCTTAATCATCATGATAAGCACCCGAACCATAATGATGATGAGTTTCGCATGGAATGACTATCAGTCATTGGCTTAAGTCGGCTTCAGCCGAAGCCCCGACTTTCAGTCACAGCATAGTGATTTCGAATCAGTGCTTTCAGTTGGCTTCAGTCAAAACGCGGCTTTCAGCTGTGAATCATACTATGGACTTTAATCCATAGTGCTTGATTAGGTGGTCGTTTCAGTGGGTGAGTAGAAGCGGCTACTGTCGAAGGTCGTGCGGTTCCTGAACATGGCATGGATGGCGAGCAAGAGCTTGCGCATGACCGCGCAGACGGCCTGAATCTTCTTGAGGCCCCGTTTCTCGATGAAGTGGTGGTAGTAGGCATGCGGATCGTGGCGAGCGGCGCTGAGCGCGGGCAAATAGAAGGCGATGCGCAAATAGCGGTTACCAGCCTTGGACAAGTGGGGCTTCTTATTCATGCTGGAGCCGGACGAGTGCTCGCGTGGATCAAGGCCGGCCATGGCAACCCATGCTTGGCGCGCGTGTCCTCGGGCAGGACCAGGAGCTCACGAGGATGCTCGCATCAAGCTCAAACAGCCATACATATCAATGGATGGTTGACTGACTAGTAGTACCTAGTTTCAGTCTATTATTTTGGTAGGGTCTAGATAGCTTTAGCATCTGCAACTGCATGCTACGGTTATATTATGCAAGGAAAAACAGGTATTTCAGGCGTTCACGCCTTTCGGAAGCCAAATTCAGAATGATCATGCGCTATTTTACGCATGATCTACCGGCCTCGAAACTCGCCGCGCTGAGTGATGTAAGCCGCCCGACGATCAATCAACGGTTCTTCAAGCTACGAACCAGAATCGCCCAGATTTGTGACGCCTCATCGCCTTTTTCCGGCGAGGTTGAAGGGGATGAATCCTCTTTTGGCGCCCGCCGTGTTCGGGGAAAAAAGGGGCGTGGAGCCGGGGGTAAAACAATCGTCTTCGGAATCCTGGAACGGCAGGGAAAAGTCTACACGGAGATCGCCCCGGATGCCTCCAAGAAGCCGCTACAGGCCGCGATTCGGGGCCAGGTAGCCCTCATAGCATCATCCACTCGGATGACTGGAGGGGCTACAATGGACTGGTGGATATGGGTTATCAGAAGCATCTCCGCGTCCATCCGTAACGAATTTGCGCGAGGCAATTGCCATATCAACGGCATTGAATCATTCCGGTCGTATGCTAAACAGAGGCTTGCCAAATTCAAGGGCGTTCCCAGACATACGTTTCATCTATACCTCAAAGAATGTGAATTCAAATTTAATCATCGAGAGAAAAAGCTCTATGATAAAATACTCTCTCTGCTGAGCGAAAATCCTCTCTAAAGTTATCTGTCAAGTCCCGCCAGATTATAGACACGTTTTTTGAAGAAGTTGGGCTGTTTTTGGTACCAATTTCTCATGGCTTGAAGAGGTGGAATGAGACCTAGCGCCTTTTGGGGGATGTGTTGATTATAGACCTGGACGTAGCGTTTGATGGTATCGGTCAGGTGCTCGGCGGAGTCGAAGCGGATGGTGGCTAGAACATCGGCGATGCGCCCGTTGAAGCATTCGATCATGCCGTTGGTTTGAGGAGTTTCGGTTTGGTGAGCCGGTCGGTGCTCGATGCGGTTGTCGGTACAGCCCCGATCGAAGGCATGGGTACCGGTCGGCTGGCGCTCGCCGGTGGCACAGAAGCGATCAGTAAATTCCTTGGAGGAGCACAGGGAAGCGAGGGAGCATAAGCGCCGAGCGGAGTGCGCCGCCCCCCGGGTAGGGCCGAGCGTTTGGTCGGAGTGCGGCGCGTGAGCGCTGGCGGAGACGAAATGCCAGGCCATGCGACACGGCGTCAAGTCATTGCGGGAGTCCTGGTGCCGCGCGGAGTGCGCGCCGGGACGAACGCGGGCCGCCGAAGGCAATGGCCGGCGCCCCATTGTTTGCAACCGAAATCGGACGGACCCCATTTCGGGGTGCGCGAAAAATGGCGACGCTCCGGGCCATTGTCGGTGAGCGCCTTGCTGATCGTGAACGGAGCTTTTCAATCAGGCGCGTGAGAAAGTCGCTCGCGGCGGTTGCCGATTTGTCCTCAAGGATCTCCACGTAAACCCCAGCGCGTCGCCCAATCAATGGCAGCGAACAGGTAGCGGCGTTGCTCCTAGTCCGGCATCTGCGGCAGGTACTTGACATCGACGTGCACAAAGCCCGGCGCATACGCCTTGAAGGTCTTCCCCGGCGTCTTGGTGCCTTCCTCTTGGGGCATCAGCGCCTTGAGGGTAGAAATCCCGTGGCGGCGCAGACAGCGCTCCAGACCCGGGCGGGAAACCGCGGGGTGGATGAACTCATGGGTTAACCGCCAGCAGGTCATCGAGCGGCAGCAACAATGTCTTGCGCAGCTCGACCACCACCGCCTCCTGGATCGGGATGAGGATGGCGTGAAGCCGCTGGGGGCGGTGCGAAGCATCTTCCGTCCCCTCACGGCGACGCCATTTCGCCACCGTGTGGCGGTTGAGGTGGTAAGCCTCTGCTAACTCCCGGTTGCTTACCGATCTCAGGCTGGGCCTGTATTTCCAGACGAATCGCCGGCGTCGTGCGTGCATTCTCGTGGAGTTGGATATTCACGACCTGTGATGCCTCGACTCAGGTTGCGTGCTACCGTAAGGATCAGCTTAAACACTGCCGACCTCGCTTGTCTCTGCCTTCGCGGTTCCTTCTGCTCCCTCCTCAGCAAGCAACCGTAATACCTCCCTCGCTTGCAGCAGCAGATAGCTCCTCCTCGGTATATAATCACACGGGACTTGACAGTTATCTAGACCCTACGCAGAATTCCGCCGCGCCGGGCAATTGTGCGAATTCTGCGTACGGGAATTCAGAAAAAAAAGAGGATTCTACGTTGCTGGAAGCCCTGGCCGACACCTGCCGGGGGATCGACATCACGCCCGTTGAAGTAAAGGGAGCACTGTCACCGGAAGACATCGAGGAATGGCCCAACGGTGCAATCAGCAACGATACCCTGAACGCATTTGCCCGGTCATTGGTCCAATTGAAGCGTATCGGCGGCTCGCAATCCGACGACTGGAATAACCTGATCGCCAATCAGGCTATGCAGACGCTGTGGGAGGACCCGCGGGGGGCTACCGTCGAAGACAAAGACCTGCGCGCCATCGTCGGCGCGCTGGACGACACCTCCCCTGGAGACGAGCTGGAAGGCATGATGGTCGCACAGATGATCGCCGCCCACAACGCCGCCATGAGGTGCTATCGCCGCGCCATGCTCGAAGATCAGCCCCTGCCGCGGCGGCGAGCACCTCGATCAGGCGAACAAGCTGTCTCGAACCTGGGCGGCGCTTCTGGGCGCGCTCGGCAAGCATCGTGGCAAGGGTCGGCAAAAAATCACGGTCGAGCATGTCCACGTTCACGCCGGCAGCCAAGCGGTAGTTGGGAACATCAAAAGATCAAAGAGGGGGGAGGTAAACACAAAACGGAGGAACAACCCCATGCAAAGGAGAACATCCACGTCATTGCCCATACACTTCCCCGATGAGGAGCCAGGACACGAGCTGGGATGCCATGCCGGTTGCCCGCGATGGCGGACGGCCGTTGTTGCATGCACGGTGGAACATCGCCCGGCGCTCCGATCGGTAACGCCAAAGCTCGAAAACACAGCCTCTATTCGGCAGAGGCCATTGAAGAGCGGAGAGAAATTGTAGTTCTCATCCGATCCATGCGCAGACTAGCGGAAGAAGTGGATACACGGGACTGAAGGCGATGACTGCGACACCTGCGACACAGGCGGAAACGGCAGCGGGAAGCACGTGCGGGCGAAGACAGCCACTACCAAGATCTACCGGTCGGTAGACGTGCGGCGAGGCACTGGAAACGGGATAGCCTGACCAACCCGCATCAGGCATTCGACTGGCAGTGGTCACATCATGGCGAGGTGGTCGCTCCTATCCGAAAGACGAAAGCGATCCCATCCATCTCGACCGGACCCGCCTGTTACCTTGGCGGATAACGTCCCCGGTTCCTGTATCCTGCTTATGGTTTACTTGTAGCAAGTCTCTACGGTGGCGCCATCTTCGCTTGCCGTCACTGCTACCAGCTGATCTACTCCACCCAGCGGAAAATACTGGTACTACCGCGCAGCACGGAAAATTGCAGAAAAGACGCTATTGAGCAACAACCATCCACAGTCTCATCCACCATGCGTGGAAGGAGCATCCGAAGCCCTGTAGCAGCAATGTTGCGAGGCTTCAGCCGCCCAAAATGCATCCTTTTCTTTCTCAAAAATCTTCCGCCGGTGTGGCTTGATCTCCGCATAAGCGGTTTTCAACACTTGGAGCTTTCCGCTTCCGCATCCCTATACGCAGAATCCGCACTATCCGCACAAATAGCCCGTTTGCTGGGTTTCTGCGTAGGGTACGTGCTGTCGGCGATGGCCCCGGAGGATAAGAAGGCTTGGCACTCCGGGAAGCTACCCCGGATACTCTACGGGACTTCGCAAAAGCCCTCTCGTGGCGTCGAGCGATGGACCAAGGGGAGGGGCCCGGTCCACTACACCTGGCAGGCTCCTATACCGTCAATGCGGCCCGACCTGGCATTGCGGACTGGCAACCGCCGACAGGCCCTGCGGATGAAAATCAGCTTTAACTTGCTGTATCCCCCAACCATCAATATCTACTGGCGACATGTCGGCGGGCACGCGATTTATCTAAACGGGGACGGCAGTACCGCAACCTGGCAATGGGAGAACTACTCGACCAAGGGGTTGCCGGGATTTGGATCAGCGACCACGTGGCAGTACGCATCAAAGTTTACGTTCCAGACTGGCGCTAGCGAGATCTGGACAACCTGCCCAAAGGCGTGCTCGATGCGCTGACCCATGCGCGGGTATGGGGCGTCGATTACTAGGTGGCCGAGTTGCGGTTGATCCGAATGCCCAGGACCGTGAAGGGGTGGATGCTGGCCGTCACGATCATTGAGGTGCCGATGGTCAGAAGGGAGGGCGAGCAACAGAGAGAATCTAAGTGAGATCAGGGTGAGGCGAGCGGATAAGCCCGCGCTGAGTTAGGGATAAATTTGGGCACGGAGTGCTATCACCAATATGCAACTAACTGAATCAAATAAGATTTTCCCTATAAATGGCGGAGAGGAAGGGATTCGAACCCCCGGACCCCTGGGGGTCAACGGTTTTCAAGACCGCCGCTTTCGACCGCTCAGCCACCTCTCCGAAGCATAGTTTCACATCGGGATCGGCTACCCGGATCCGCTTTGAGCAGAATACTGAAAGTACGACCAGGGACCAACGTATGTCAAATCATGCCTCCCGGCTCACCCGCCGCTTTCTCCCCTCACCCCAACCCCTCTCCCTCCAGGAGGGTGTCGTAAAAGTCCCTCTCCCGCCGGGAGAGGGGTTGGGGTGAGGTGGGTCAAAGGACGAGATCGGTCCTTATCGGTTCCTTTTGCGACACCCTCTCCAGGGAAAAGGGCTTTGAGCAAAAGTTCAACGGGGGGTATCACTACCTGTTAAACACCACCAAAGGATATCGGCGGCAAATGTCCCAAAATGGTCCCTTCTTCCGCTCTTTCTCGTTAAGGGCGCCTTGAAAAATAGGTGTTCTCAGCAATCGATAGAATATAAGTCATTGATTATTCATACATTCCGTTGACGAAAACCGTATTTTTCAAAGTGCCCTTAAATAGGCCGCCTATTCGACTCGAAAGCGCGAGAAAATGCCTCATTCCAGACCATTTTCGCTACGATCTATTTTATCCAGACAGCTTCTGAACCTGCGGCGTTTCACCGACCGGGCCCCAGGTAGTACCGCAGTGGACGTCTGAATGTGCGCTCGCCGGAGGAGCATAGGGAAGCGAGCCGAGCGGAGTGCGCCACCCCCGGCGTAGGGGTAGGGCTGAGCGTTTGGTCGGAGTGCGGCGCGTGAGCGCCGGCGGAGACGAAATGCCAGGCCATGCGACACGGCGTCAAGTCATTGCGGGAGTCCTGGTGCCGCGCGGAGTGCGCGCCGGGACGAACGTGGGCAATGGCCATCGCCCAATTGTTTGCACCCGAAATCGGACGGACCCCATTTCGGGTTGCGCGAAAAATGACGACGCTCCGGTCGTCCCCGAGCCGGCTCGTGGTCCCGGCCGGCTTCGCCCCTCGCATCCGCAGATTGTGCAGATTCCCACGGATGAAAAACGGAATAATCCGTAAAAATCTGCATAATCTGCGGATGCAAAACGCGGGCGCGACCGAGACTCCTGAGGCCAGGGCAGTGGGTACAGCCCGCCCCTGCAAGGTCATGCTTTCGGGAAGCTTTATACGCGCTCGCTTCACCTGGCCGACAACGCAGAAGACTGCACGCGAAGGGAGCTATTATGAACGTATCGAGAAGCCTGCTCGACAGATTCGATGCGATCCTTTTCCTGGGCCTAGTCGGCTGCATCCTGCCGGGTTGCGGCAGTGACCCGGTCCCTCCGGAGACCAAGACCCGCCTGAAGGCGGAGGTGATCGCCACCGCTGATGTCAATCAGGATGCGGCCGGCCGCTCCCTACCCATCGTCGTGAGGATTTACGAGCTTAAGGTGACCGGGGGGGGGTTCTAGGGTGCGGACTTTTACAGTCTCTATGACCGCGAGGCCACTGCCTTAGGGGCGGACCTCCTGACCCGCGAGGAGCTAAACCTGGGGCCCGGGCAACGGCACCGAATCGAGCGCGAGACGACCCCGAACGCCCGCTATCTGGGCGTGATGGGCGCATTCCGCGCGATCGATGGCGCCCGTTGGAAGGCACCTATCTTTTGACTCCGGGCGCGACCAACAGGGTCAGGATCCGTCTCGGTCCAAACACTGTCTCTATCCGCTAGGAAGCGCTCTCAATCAATTGGCGGTGTTCTAACTTTGTTGTTTCTGGGTTATAGGGCGCCTTGACCCCCCATGAGATAGGGAGTTTTCAAGTTCCCTATATTCGGCAGCAACAAAATTAGAACACCACCCCCGAAATTGACCGGCACCACCGAGCACCGGAATATGCGCGCCTAATCCGACTGGCTATTTTGGGATTGACGCTGTAGGTCCCCGTAATGCTCGCCTGGGCCAGCACATGGCACTGGATGACGGCGAGCGTCCGGTCCCGGTCGAAGCGTCCCTCCACGGGACAGCGCGGGAGGTCCAGGGCGTAGAGGGTAAAGTGGTAGTGGTGGACGATGGAATCGTTCCAGGGCGGGCAGGGACCATCGTAGCCATAATAGTCACCGGCCATCTCGTCGTCGCCGGCGAACCAGTCGGTGTAGCTGTTGATGCCGTGCCGGGTGCCGTCGGGTCCCTCCGGTCCCGGTTTACCGCGGGCGGTTACCTGGGAGCAGAATTCGCCCTCGGCGATGCCGTTCCGGTCCGGCTTCAGGTCCACCAACACCCAGTGGGTGAAATCCACCCGCGGCAGATCCGCCGGCACCGCGCGTCCTTCCTGGTTCACGTCGTCGCCGCGGCTGGGCACGTCCGAGTCGTGGCAGATGAGCGCCAGCGAGCGGGTATCGGCAGGGAGTTCGGACCAGGCCAGGTGCGGATTCCGATTCGCCCCCAGGCGGACATGACTCTCCGGGTCGGGCACGCAGAAAGCGAGCTCGGCCGGAAGGGGTTGACCGTCGACGATGGAGTTGGAGCTGAGCTTCATAGGGTTTCTCCCGGAGTTGTCGATGCACCCATCACGGATGGATTATGACCTCGATGAGGAATTGAACCGCAAAGCCGCCCAGAGCGCAAAATGTAGGATGCGGTGAGGTCAGGGATGGCTGAACCGCATCAATGGACGGAGTAGGCAGACAGCGAACCGCATTAGTCATTTTTTCCACAAATGAATGTCGGTCAGCGCAAACCAATTCATCATGGTAATTAGTAGTTAAGTGCTTGTTGGTTTGGTAAAGCCAAAGCCTTCTGTGGATCACCACGACCTACCGCCCCTGGTGTATCGAATCGCTTACCCTCAAAGATTTCCGGCACAGAAAGAATCTGCATTCTCGGATAAAGCCGACCCATAACGTCCAAGTCTCCGGCTTCCGCTATCAGCTTCTTAAAGTTTGATAGCTTGCGCTCGCCTAGCGGCTCCATCACGATCAAT
>Ga0209364_1000176_pt1 | contig 14622 bp, 12 predicted proteins | sample WorMetHERISLAND2_3_FD_187387 | JGI IMG/M metagenome (GOLD analysis project Ga0209364, IMG submission 187387) | Marine gutless worms symbiont microbial communities from Max Planck institute for Marine Microbiology, Germany - Olavius albidus HERON... | ecosystem: Host-associated > Annelida >... | reverse complement strand
GCCGAATCCAGTGGAGCCTTGAGTCTCTCTCTCAGCTAGTGCCCTGGCGATGCCCTCCTCATTGGATGCTCCAATTTTTTCATCGCGAGCCGCCAGGGCAGCCAGTGCCCTGAGGGCCTCATTTTTATCTCGGGCATTGAGTTTTACGGAGCAGGAACTGGTAGCAAAGACATCAATCAGGTTCACGGCTTACTATCCTCCTCGGAATTATCCTCTATATCCAGTGCCTTTAGGATGGCCAGTTTGGACAGGGGGGGGCCGCTTAATTCATTAAAAAACACCGATAGAAGAATGATATTGACCATTATGGCAATAAAACCCTTTTGTTCAAAATCAAGTAGTGCAATAACTGGTGAGGTTTGAATCATCAGCACAAGCCCTATGGCAACACCAGCCTGGGGGAGCATGCAGATACCAAGATATTTTTTCACATTCTCCCGCGATTTTGCCAGAATTGCGCCACCCCAGACCCCTATGATTTTGCCGAAGGCTCTGGCAGCAATGAAAACCATGCCATAAAACAGGATATCTTTTTGGGCAAAAATACTTGGATCCAGCTTTGTGCCAGCGATAGCAAAGAAAAGCGCATAGATGGGGGGTGTTAACGGTTCGATGTTGCGGAATATTCTGTAATTTCTTGGTGATAAGTTGATTATAGTCATCCCGGCGGCTATGTTGGATAGCAGCGGGGAAAGGTGAAAAACCAGGGAAATGCCCGTAAGCAGAAAAATCCACCCAAGAGCGATAATCGTCAATTCGCCGCCGTGGCCTTTCCTATACGTTAACGCGTGGATAATCCAACCAACCGCTGCACCCATTAATATCGAAAAGAACACTTCCTTGAAGGCACCTAAGACAACCTTCGCGTTCCCAATCTCAACACTGTGGCCGGCCGATCCGAGAGCCCCCAGTGCTGCCCCTCCCCCGGTTAGTATCCCCGATACAATGGCAAAAATTACTCCGAAGATTATTACGGCACCCGCGTCATCCAGAGCTACAATTCCATAGAGCCTGTCTACGAAGGGACCATGTGCACGCAGCGACTGTACAACCGCAACGGTTGCCGCCGGTGCCGTAGCCGTGGCAATCGCTCCAAGCATTAGCGCAAAGGGTAGGGGCAATTGCAGAATCCATAGAGAGAGAGTTACCACAGCCAGTGTCAGAAAAATTTGGGAAGCTGTTAGGATTAGCACCTCGCTGCCCATGCGCTTTAGCTTTGATACTAGAAACTCACCGCCAATAGTCAGTGCGATCAATCCTAACGCAACATCTGTGATAATTTGCAGCGATTTACCCATCTCATGGTGGATAATTCCCAAGACAGACTCGCTCAGAATGAAACCGGCGATTATGTACCCGGTTATTTCAGGCAGTCGCATAGCCGCAGTCAATTTACCAAAGAAATAACCAAGTATGAGTAACGCGCTGGTGGAGAGAAGTTCATGATGTATCAAAACATCTCGGAATTCGGTTAGGCGATCGACTATCATTTCCATGAGGCGACTGTAGCAAGTGGGAGAATGTATGAGAAAACACTAATCAGCATTTTCTTCATGGAGTTTTGAATCGCGTCTGTATGGGACCCGCGCGGAAGGAACAATCTCGGATGCAGGACCCGCGTGTCTGTCCTGATCGTCGAAAAAAATGTGTGCATTAAAGGCCTTCAGAACCTCCTTCTTCGGAAGACCCCCCAGGAAGTAGGCCTCGTCTACATTGACCCCCCAGCTCCGCAGCGTTATTATAACCCGCTCATGTGTGAACCTATCGCGGGCAGTGATCAATGCAATGCGAATGATATCACCCTTTGGCTGATTCTTTATCCGCGAAAGCGTTTTTAACACACGTCCAAAGGGCCCTTCCGGCAAAGGCTGTTTGGCAAAGATTTTTTCGTGTTCAAGAAATGCGTCCAAACCCTGCTGCCTGTGAATAACTTCCGCCTCGTCGCTGAATAAAACGGCATCACCATCGAAGGCAATCCTAATCTCGTCGGAATCAGGATTGAAATTCTTAGGGGGAGGGTAGAGCAGGGCGGCAGCAAGCGAACGGTCCGTGGCATCTTGCACATCCTGGGGATTTTTGGACAGTAAAAGATCGACATTGTAGGCAGAGAGAAAGGGACCCAGAGGCTGACCGCCCGAAAAGGCCGCCCTGGAAATTTCAAGTTTGTAATAATCAATGGAATTCATGACGCGCATGCTGGTCTGTGGATTATTCTGGCTCATAATCACAACTTCAACCAGATGCTCACCCACCCTGTCATTCAGCTTCAGAAAGGCTTCCACCAGAGGGAAGGCCGGTCCCGGTTCCAGGATGTTCGACTCGTTATCTCTCTGGAAATCGGCATAAACGTCAAGGCCCTCACTCTCGAAGATACGGTTCTCACGTTCGAGCTCAAAGAGGGCGCGAGATGAAATAGCAATTACCAGAGCATCATCTGTATCCGGGGTCACGCGGTACATCCTAGTTGCTTTAGTCCCGGCATTTGATAGATTGGATCCGGTGTAACCCTTTTCGGATCTTCTGTCCATACTTCGCGTATGAATTCGTAGGGTGTAAGGCCTTTTAGCGTCTTTAGACGGCGTGCGAAGTTGTATGCGCTGATGGAGTCATCAAGGTGGCTGCGAAGCTGATTGTGATCGTCATCGTCATAATGGCGGCAGCGTTTGACGGCGGCCTCCTTGATGGTGCGGTTCACCCGTTCCACCTGCCCCTTGGTCCATCGATGATTAACCTTGGTGAAGCAGTGCTGTGCCATTGGCACAGGCGGGAGATCACGGAATTGGATACCATTGTCGGTGAGGATGGTATGTATCTTGTGGGGTACTGCTTTGAGGGGGGCTCTAAGGAAATCGGAGGGAGTTCTTCGGCTTGCCTTTTCAAGCAATTGTACGAAGGCGAATTTGGAAGTGGGTCTAATGGCAGCATATAGATAGAGTTTACCCTCGGCAGTCCTGAGTTCGGCAATATCAATGTGAAAAAAGCCGATAGGATATTGCTTGAATCTCTTCTTGAGGGGGTTCTTCTTTCCACATCTGGCAATCAGGATATGCCGTGTCGTTGAAAGCGGCGGTGGAGGGAGGGACGCCTCAGATGCGGTATGATTGGCTGCAGGGCATAGAGACAATCGCCAGGCGGTAAAAGTGCGTACCTTCCGAAAGGCGACAATTGCTGCTTCTTTCTCAATCGACAGAACTGTGGAGTGAGCCTCTTTCGGCCCGGTGGGAAGATTGGCCGTCAGGTCCTTTTCTTCCATTTGGCTAGTGTCTTCGGGTTGATCCCATAGCGCCAGTGATCTTAGACCTTCTTGACCATTTTGCATTGCCCGGCGCACTGCCTCAGTCGCTGCGGCGCGTCTGTGTGTAGAACTTGTTCCATAGAGCCTCCTTCCCTGCAGCGGAAAGCAATATGCCATTAAAACACGGGATGAAACACCTAGTGCATAGACTGGCGGCAGCGCATGCACCCTACGCTCATCAGCAGATTGCATCCATTCCAGTATAACATGGTTCGATCGTCCTCTGCACTTCAGTATTTTTGGAGAAGCGGGGGTAGTGCTCACACCGGAAGCCAGGAAAATGAAAGCGCGTTCGATAGTTTGACTGATTCCATCTCGTGTCCTATATTAATCTGGTGGCGGGCATCCTTTCGGTAGAAAATTTAACAAAAAGGTATAAAAATGTTCTCGCGGTTGACAATGTTTCGTTTGAAATTGAAGAGGGTATTTGCTTTGGACTTTTAGGTCCCAATGGGGCGGGGAAAACCACCACTGTTGAGATGATGGAGGGGATATTGAATCCAAGTTCCGGCAGAACACTCTTCCGAGGAGAACCGATCGGAGCACATTTCTACGAGAGGGTGGGCATTCAGTTTCAAAGTACGGCACTGCAGGAATTCATTACGGTTGTGGAAACACTGAAAATGTTTTCCTCCCTTTATGAGGTAAATCGTGATTTGGCGGAGATAGTGGAAATTTGTGATTTGCGGGACATTCTCAATCAGGACAATCGCAAGTTATCGGGCGGGCAGCGACAGCGTCTGCTGTTGGGGTTAGCTCTAGTGAACGATCCCGTTGTTGTGTTCATGGACGAACCAACGACAGGGCTAGACCCTCAGGCCAGGCGGAATTTCTGGGCGTTGGTAGAAAAAATAAAGGGCGAGGGAAAAACCATTCTGCTTACCACCCACTATATGGAGGAGGCTGAAATACTCTGTGATGAGGTGGCAATAATGGATCATGGGCGAATTATCGCCTGGGATACTCCGGCCAAGCTTCTAAATAAGAATTTCGATGGTGTTTTTGTAAATCTCCCTTGGAATGAGGAACTTGAATTACCCCAGGGTCTTAGCGAAGATGTGAGTCGAAAAGATGATCATATTGAAATTCACTCAAAGGATGTGGGTGCCACGCTGCATAGTCTAATTCGTAAAGGAGTGCGGCTAAACGGCCTGTCCATTCATTCCCCGAATTTGGAGGATCTTTTTTTACAGTTAACAGGAACGTCGCTTAGGCAGTAATCCGGCAATCCAGTTTTTGAGTTCGGAAGGAGACACAGATGCGAAGATTTCTAGCTCTTATGCACGCGCGAAACATGGAATTTGTACGGGACAAGGGAAATCTGTTTTGGAACCTTCTTTTCCCGATATTTCTGATTTTCGGCTTTTCTTTCGCCTTTTCCGGCGGCAATAACGAGTTGTTCAAAGTGGGAGTGCACGGCAGTCAGAGCTCCAGTCTCAAATTCCTTGAAGAACCCTATGTGAAAGTTATAAATTACGAGAAATTAAATCTCGCCCTAAACAAAGTTCGTCATCACCAGGTAGATATGGTGATAAATTTTGAAACGAAAGAGTATTTCGTCAACGAGAATTCCACAAATGCCTCAGTGGCCGAAAGAATTTTTTTGTCGGGCGAAGAGGCTGTCGATTTCAAAAATCAATCTCTTAGTGGAAGGCCCATACGCTATGTTGATTGGTTTGTGCCGGGTGCAATAGGTGCGAACATGATGTTTTCGTGTATTTTTGGCGCGGGTTGGATAATTGTTCGGTACAGGAGAAACGGAGTACTTAAAAGACTGAAGGCCACACCAGTGCATGCCTTCGAATTTGTTTCTGCGCAGATGATATCCCGACTTTTCATAGTCCTAATTGTTTCCGTCCTAGTGTATGGAGGGACTAATCTCTTCCTTAAATTCGTGATGATAGGTTCCTATTGGAACCTGCTTCTTATAACCCTTTTTGCTACCATCTCCATGATTTCCCTAGGTTTGGTGTTTGCGTCGCGTATAAGGAGTGAGGAATTAGCCGGAGGATTGATGAACATTGTAATCTGGCCGATGATGGCGTTTTCGGGCATTTTTTTCTCTCTTGAAGGATCTCCCGTTGCCTTGCAAAGGGTCTCCCGTATATTTCCTCTAACTCACTATATTGAGGCTGGCAGGGCAATAATGCTGGATGGGGCAAAACTCGCCGATATCGGCACAAACTTGATAACTCTAGTTGGGATGAGCACTCTGTTTCTTTTCCTATCTTCGTTGCTTTTCAAATGGGAATAACACTTCAATGGACCTCCATCACTGTCTTTCTCAGGCAATATTTGCCGACAACAGTGCTAAGCGCCTATCCCGTAGTCTTCTATCTTGCATACTCTCAGAGACATATCACTTGTAGGGGCTGCATGGCAGGAAAAGGCCAGGGCTTTCGCCCTGGCTCAAATGTGAGAAGCAACGCGATTATCAATTTTTTGCAGGAGAGAATGAATCCTACTTGAAGTGGATTCCATCCTCGAATTGGCCCCCACTATTGACAATCGCAAAGCATTTATTTTTCAACATCGACGGCTTCAATCCAGTTGAAGTGAGGGATGAGCCGAGGCATGTCTGCCTCGACTCGAGGAACAGCAACAGAAAAAGAACCGATTTTTCATGGTGTGCAGCATGCTGTTTGCGTTAGCCGCACATATAAAGGAGCGCAAATGTTGTGCCAAGTGATTTAATTTGTTTTTAGACAAAGGATTAGCCCCCAGAAGCGGTGCTTGCTGAACCGTCTGCAATATGTAAAATGCATATTTGCCAGTTGCCCTTTCTTTGGGCTATTTCTTTTAGCAGAAGATAATTAACTAGCAATCTTTCCCGCATGTCTATGCAAAACGAATAATAACCATGATAAATTCGGATAAATTTGCCTTTTCTCACTCTCGCGATTTCTCAGTTTTCCCGAATTATATGATATCCACACAGGAATATTGCCCAATCTCGGTGCTCCCAAATCTTCCAAAAGCCCTTCCCCGAGGCAGGATACAATAGGGTCTATTTCCACTGCGACGGCACTATCTGGGATTCATTCCCGTTATTGATTGCTATCAAAAACAATCCAATTAGGGCTGTGCTTTTCTAGCATTGTCTTGTCAAAGAGTAAATTAGATGAAGGCGAAAAATTTTTCCCTCTGCATATGGACAGGAATTCGCAAAAATTTTATCATGCTGGCAATAGTAAGATCGGTATCGTTCGAAACTGGCTGTTGCATCGTGAAAATGGATGAGAATTAGAAGTTTTCAAAGTTACGACTATCAACCTCCTTTTCCTAATTGCTCCCGAAACAACTGCTTGAGCATATCAATCTTATGAATTCAGGTAATAGGGAGTGCCAAGAATGGCCAAGAAAATTTATGTCGGAAATCTAGCTTACTCTGTTGATGATGATGGGCTTGAAAGCATGTTTATCCCACATGGGACAGTAATCAGTGCGAAAGTGATAACAGACCGCTATGATAATCGTTCCAAGGGATTCGGATTTGTTGAAATGGAAGATGATGCGGAAGCGGATGCCGCCATCAAGGCCCTGGATGGCAAGGAAAACAATGGACGCCAAATGAAAGTGAGTGTTGCCCGGGATAGGGGGAAACGCATGAATCGTGATTACTGATTTCTTTTAGAATCAATCTCAACCTAGTTCTTTGTAGAAGCTGGGGAGGGAGCAGGCGTCGCAACTGCCGTGATAGTAAAACTTGACTGCCGGTAACTTAGCATGCCGGCTTGAGACTTTGGGCGTGTACGACCTCCCCAGCATTGCATCTCATTAGGCCTCCTCGCTTCTGCTCTGCCGTTTTGGGGAGGTTCGGGCGCTCTGTGTGCCACCTCGAAATACTCACCAAGACAAGCTGTAAAACACACGATAAGCACAAAATACCCTGTTATTGTTCAAAAAACCTTCATGTGGCGCAAATTTTCGCAAATTTTTCCGGCTGATTCCATGGGATGCCGAAATTTTTGATGTAAAGTTTTCAGGGTAAGAAAAATTGCAAAAGTGATGCAAGAAAACAAAATGAGGAGAGTTGGAGGAATGAACAGGGATCGACGGCATTTAGAAATGGCCGATATGGACAGAAGAATCTATTTTTTGGAAACAGGGAGAGATTTGTCTGAATCAGAAATCAAGGAACTGCAAATCCTCAAATTTGCTCGTGAGGGCGAATTAAAGAGGGCCACGAATAACAAGGTAACATCAAAGCCCAAGCGCCCATCAATCATGACCACCGGATTAGATAGAGCGAAGGTTTAACAATAATCGCGATCAGGTGCTGGTTTTCCCCATCCGTCTGTTACCGCGATCCGAAAAACGTCGTACAATTGTGGTATCTGCTGCGTTGATAATGGGACTATGCGGCCTTTCTGACGGCGTGTGCTTGCAATCATTATCACCTTTAGGACAGTTTTCTTTGGGAAGGGGGCGAGTTATTGGGGATACGCCTTGTGGAGAATCCTTCGGATGATTTAGGAAATGATGATATGAGCGACGGACAGCTTCAGGGGATTTTGTCCGTCATCAAATATCACCAAGCGAATTATTTGATCGGAATTCTTGAAGACGGGAACACCGTGAAGGGGGATATGATTTCCCCGCAGGTGGGATTGGACTATGCCTTTCACGGACGTTGGGAGCAGCACCCCTTATGGGGGAAGCAATTTGCCTTTACCCATTATCGCACGTCCTATCCCACCAATCTCGATGCGATACGTTCCTACTTAATGGAGAACTGTGATTGGGTAGGTCCTACAATCTCAAAGCGCCTCATCGACAGCTATGGGGCAGAAACGCTCATCATTTGCAAGAAGACTCCAAACCGCATTGCCTCCGAAATTCCAGGCATCTCGCTTCGCCGCGCAGAGGGGATTGCGAGAATGCTGCGAGATATTGAGGAGAGTGAACATCTCCAACTTGCCCTCAAAAACCTTTTGGACGGAACGGGAGCGGATAGTCGGGCCAGGCGTCGGATTCTGGAGAAATGGGGTCAGGATGCGCCGGCGCGTATTCGCGAAAACCCCTATGCCCTTATTGACACTATTGAGGGCATCGGTTTTTTTACAGCCGATGAAATAGCCAGAAAGCTTGGCTGCGACTTCTCGGGCGCATTCCGACTGCAGGCGGGGATTCTCCACACGCTGAAGGAGCAGTCCTACGACCATGGGCACATCTGCCTTCCGAGGATGTATCTCCTGTCGGAGGCTGAGAAAATCTTGAAAGTTTCGCCCGATCGGATCAATGAGGAGTTAAGACCGCTGGAAGAGGACAAACTTGTTGTCATCGCGGACGGTTTTGTTTACCTTGAACGCTATTTCCGCGACGAGAGGCTGATCGCGGAAAGGCTGAAAGCCCTGATCGCTCAGACACCCGCACTCGGACAGCCCGATTTCGAAGGTTTGGCCGAGGATCAGGCAAGGGCACTTTCCGAGGCGATGGCGAGCGGGGTTTTCATTCTCACAGGAGCACCTGGAACCGGCAAAACCTATACAATTAAACGAATTATCAGCTCTTTCCCCAAGGCGCGAATTGCGCTTGCGGCTCCCACGGGTAAGGCGGCCAGACGAATTTTCGAGCAAAGCGGCCGGCCTAGTCTCACTATCCATAGACTTCTTGAGCCGCAGAGAATTGACGATGACTTCATCTTCACCCGTAATGCCGAGAACCCCATTGAGGCGGATATCATCGTGCTTGACGAGGTTAGCATGGTGGACACGCCTCTCATGGCACGGCTCCTTGAGGCCGTTACACCCGGTATACGCCTTATCCTTCTGGGCGACAGATATCAGCTACCCTCTGTCGGCCCCGGGAACATTCTCAAGGATCTAATTACTTCAGGCGCAATCCCCTCGACGGAACTCACGATTATCAAGCGGCAGGATGAGGGCCTGATTATCCGCAACTGTCACAGGATAAAGAACGGCGAGAATATTGGACTTGAGAATTCCGCGGCTCAGGATTTCCTTTTTTTCGAGAAAGAAGATGAGGAGGGAATACGGGAGACGATTCTTGAACTCGCCTTGCATCGGTTTTCGAAATTCTATCAGGAAGACTTGCTGCATGGAGTTCAGATTATTGCACCGCTTCGGGAAAGAACCACCCTTTCCTGCAGGGCCTTGAACGAGCTCTTTCAGCAGCAGAGCAACACTGAGTCGAAGATAGAGGGCGTTTACTACAAGTTGGGCGACAAGGTTATCCAAACCAGGAATCGATACGAGCTCAACATTATCAATGGCGATCTCGGATACGTCCATAACATCGACAAGTCCAACCGGAGCATCACGGTTGGATTCGATGACCCCTATCGATTGATCGAATTGCCTCTTTACGAAAATGAACTTGAACTCGCCTACGCTGTCACCTGCCACAAGTTTCAGGGCAGCGAGGCGCGAATCGTTCTAATCCCCATCCACCGCAACTTCGGGCCTATGATAATGCAAAGAAACTGGCTTTACACAGCAGTAAGCCGCGCACGGGAGATTTGCGTTCTTGTTGGACAGCGTAAGGAGGTATCGCGAATAATATGCCGCAATCGTCAGCAGCGCCGTTTTACGCGTCTCCAGGAAATGCTGCGGTGATACGTGTACTAAAAAACCCGGAACGCTTCCAAACAGTATCGTAAGCGCGTCCTTAGTATCCGCCTACGTGTCCTCACCGTTCTAAGACATCCCCAAATAGGATTTATCAGAAAATGAATCTCTTCGCCAGCAAGCAGACTGGATGCGCTCAGTAGCGATGCGCAAGCGCAGTGAATTTTCTTGTCCAGCGACTTATAACTGTAGTCTCATTCCTTTAGGCGTTACCCATCATCCCTTCTTTTAAGAGATTAGTATGTCAGTATTTGCAAAGCTGATACTCCTTAGCGCTAATTGCCCTATACAAGTTAGAATCGCGGTGATGTCAGGATTGGCGACGCGGGTGGATGTTCCCGATGCACACCTGGGAAGAGAGAGGCTTGATGCCCTATACCATCAATGGAATAAAGCCGAGTACATAATGCCAGATCCCTTGGAAACGCTTTCCGCCTATCCCAATATCGCCGATCGCGAAGTGGCAGGGCTGCTGGCCGCGTCGATGGCCTACGGTAGGGTTGGTGCCCTTCTGAAGCCATTGAGACGGATTCTGTCGATTGTTGGAATTTCGCCAAGAGATTATGCTCGCTGTCGGAATCAACGGCGAATTGAACTGGACTTGGGGGGCATAGTGCATCGCTTTGCCAGGGCCCGCCACTTTGCTGCCCTGCTTGCTGGTGCGGGAGCAACGATAAGTCGTTATGGAAGCCTTGAAGGGGCATTTCTTGAAGGCTACAAATTGCATCCCTATTCCGCACCGAATGGGAGAAGACGAGTGCGAGTGGACGATATTGAACAATTCGTACCTACTCAGACCGATCCCAGGGAGGCAAATCGGGACGAACCTCTTCGCGGCAGTGATTTTGAGATGAATCAGACTCATCGGACCAGGGGGAATGTGATTAAAGGACTCTCGACACTGGTTAGCGCAGTTAGCAAGGGGGGAAAGGGCCAAACAGGTTATTTGCTGCCGTTGCCTGAGAAGGGCAGCGCGTGTAAGAGGCTCCTTCTCTATCTTCGATGGATGGTGCGATCAGACGATGTGGATCCCGGGGGGTGGTTGGCGGTTGACAGGGCAGATTTACTGATTCCACTGGACACCTGGATATATCGAATAGCTCTAAGGGCGGGGTGGTCCAAGAGGAAGAGCATCGATATGAAAACGGTTCGTGAAGTCAGCGCAGCGCTGTCTACAATAAATCCCCAAGATCCTGTCAAATACGATTTTGCACTTAGTCGGTTTGGAATACGCTCGAATTTGAGCCTAGATTTATTATTCGCCCTTACTGGATAATAAGTTGGCAATAGAATTTTCAGTAGAAAATAAACCAACATACTGGACTTTGAAGCTCGGCAGGTATTAGAATACAAATAGCTATGGCTGATTTGCAGGCTAAATATATGGGCATAGAGCTAAAAAACCCGGTGATTGCCGGAGCTTCGGAACTAAGCTCTCACATGAACTCGATAAAAAAACTCGAAGAAGCCGGAGTTGGCGCTCTTGTAATAAAGAGTCTTTTTGAGGAGCAGATTCAGCTTGAGAAGGCAAGGTTTGAGGAGGAGCAGACACAGTACGACGGAATAAACGCGGAGATGACCAGTATATATCCCACGATGGAGCATTCCGGTCCCGAGGAACATCTCATGTGGGTGTGCAGGGCAAAGGAATCGATATCTATTCCGGTTATTGCTAGCTTGAACGCCGTCAATGCCGATACCTGGGTTGAGTGGGCAAGGAAATTGGAGGACACTGGAGTTGACGGCATAGAGCTGAATTTCTTTGCGAATCCGGAGCTTCAGGAAGGCGAGGGAAGCGTAATTGAGAGAGACCAGATTTCTGCTGTGACCGAAGTTGTAAAGAATGTAGATATTCCGGTGTCTATCAAGATGAGCCTGTTTTACACGACCCCCCTATCGGTGGCGAAATCGTTTGTGCGGGCAGGGGCGAAAGGGCTGGTGCTGTTTAACAGATTTTTTCAACCGGATATTGATGTCGAAAACGAGACAACTCTGATCCCGTTGAATTTGAGTGTCAGCACGACAAATCGCTTGCCCCTACGCTATGCGGGCCTGCTTTTTGGGGAGACGAGTGCAGATATTTGCGCCTCAAGTGGTATTATGGATGGGCTGGATGTCGCGAAGATGATTCTTGCTGGGGCCGATGTTGTTCAGGTTGTGAGTACCCTGTATCGAAACAAGATTACGCAGGCCGGACGCATTGTGGAAGAGTTGGGGAGATGGATGGAAGAAAAGAGCTATGCCTGCCTGGAAGATTTCCGAGGCAAAATGAGCAGGAAGAACTCCACCGATCCCTGGGCCTATAAGCGGGCTCAGTATGCAAGGTTGCTTATGAAGCCCGATCCGATGAAGATTATTCGGTAGCTTAGCGATTAAGGATGGGTGGGATTTCAGCCCGTTTCAATGCTAGGCTGCATTTTTTTTGCTCAAGCAATCTGCACGCGGAATGCTATTGGCTTCCGCTCTGCAAAGTCAGATTCAGCCGGGAGTTATGAGTAGCTGGTTTAGGGCCACGCGTTTGAAATTCTCTTCTGCGCAGTGCTGCCATTTGCGGAAGTCTCCGGGGTGCAGTGTGGGATGAGCCCGAGAATGAAAATATCTGCGCCGGAGAGCAATTGGTTGCTTCTCGAATGACCAGGGGAGATTTTCCATTTGTCTTCGGCGGATATATGAGCTAAGATTCCTTGATTAACAGATGACTGTAGCTGGTATACGCAGAAGATTTTATGTTCTAGTCGGCGCCCATACTCTGGCGGCTTCCATTATTTGGGGGGTGAACACCCTCTTCCTACTGGAATCGGGCCTTGATATTGCTCAGGTTTTTTTGGTGAATGCCGTTTTCACCGCGGCAATGACAGTTTTTGAGATTCCAACGGGCGCGGTTGCGGACACGAAGGGGAGAAGAACTTCCCTAGCCTGGAGTTCGGTGATGCTCTTCGTTGGAACTTTGGGATATCTGGGAGCAGGAACCTGGGAGGGTGGATTTCTGGCCTTTGCGGCAGCCTCAGCTCTTCTGGGTTTGGGGTTCACTTTTTTTTCCGGAGCCGCGGAGGCCTGGGCTGTAGATGAGCTTATATTCTTGGGGGAAAAGGGCGGCGGAACTTCCTTGTTTGCAAAGGCCGCAACCACCGCAAGCATCACTATGCTTGTGGGAACCGTGGTGGGTGGCCTACTTGGAAGTTTGGATTACAGAATTCCCTATCTGCTGAGGGCTGCTCTGTTCCTTCTGATGCTGGGCCTGACGCTTTTCGCCATGCCGGAACGCGGTTGGAAGCCGGATGGGAAGGCTCTGAGTCCGATGGCTCGGGTTAGAAATACTCTGAATGACACTGTTCGATATGGCTTCAGGCTGGCGTCGCTGCGGAAACTGATGGGGATTTCCTTCCTGTTGGGAATTTTTTTGATGTGGGGATTTTACGCCCTGCAGCCCTATGTAACCGAGCTGGCGGGTAAGCCAGGAGCGGCTTGGTTGTCCGGCCTGGTTACGGCGATGATAACACTCTCTCAAATTCTGGGCCAATTACTGGTGGGAAGGCAAAATAAAAAAGATACTAAGCCTGGGAAGGTGATAAGTTCGAAACTCTCAAGGGCAATGCTCATTGCCGCCATAGGAGCCTTGATTACTGGATTGGTGGGTTTGAATTCCCTGCAGGCATATTTTGGCACTTTGCTTACGCTGGCATTGGCTGTTATCGGATTGATGCTTCTTATGGGCAGTTTAGGTTTTGCGGGGCCACTCCTCCGTGACGCTTTGCACAGTCGTATCCCGTCGGAGAAGCGGGCAACCATTGTATCGCTTGATTCGCTAGTGAGCAGCGGCGGTGCAATCATAGGGCAACCTAGCCTGGGAGTCCTGGCAGGGCGTTTCGGCATTTCTTCCGGGTACCTGGCAGGGGTTATGCTTTTTCTCCTAACTCAGCCCATACTGGTTCTTTTTAGGAAGGGCGAGAAGGCCGATGCGAAGTAGGTGTTTTTTTCGAGCGTTTTGCGCTATCCTTAACTAACAACCAGGTTCACCAGGCGATTGCGAGCCACGATTTTTCTGAGAATTTTTTTCCCCTTGCAGAACTCAATTATTTTGGGGTGTTCGAGGGCGATTCTCTCCAGTTTCGCCGAGTTCGCGTTGCTGGGGACCTTGACCTTGGCGCGCACCTTGCCATTAATCTGAAGGACGATTTCTTTTTGGCTGTCCTGTACGAGGTTAGTATCCCAGGCGGGATAGGGATGATAGGCGAGGCTGCTGCTATTGCCGAGGATCTGCCACATCTCTTCGGCAAGGTGGGGAGCGTAGGGGGCAAGAATCAGCACAAATGGCTCCCAGAGTATCCGCCAACAAACCCTTTCCCTATAGATTTCGTTTATGAATATCATCATCTGAGAAATGGCGGTGTTAAATGCGAGGTTTGCCGTATCCGTGCCAACCTTCCTAATGGTTTTGTGAAGCAATTTCTGGGCTTTCATGGGGGGACTGTCGCTGTCAATGGGCCTATTTGATATATTCCATACGCGATTCAAAAATCGGTGAATTCCGATTAAACCCCTAGTTTGCCAGGGCATGGATACTTCCAGGGGCCCCATAAACATCTCGTAGACACGCATGGAATCTGCGCCATAGCTCCGAATTATATCGTCGGGGTTGATTACGTTTTTGAGGCTTTTGGACATCTTGGCGATTACCTGTTCAAGCTCTTCACCGTTTGTTTTGTGCACATAGATGGAATTCCTTTTTTCTACCTC
>Ga0209364_1000170_pt1 | contig 14812 bp, 13 predicted proteins | sample WorMetHERISLAND2_3_FD_187387 | JGI IMG/M metagenome (GOLD analysis project Ga0209364, IMG submission 187387) | Marine gutless worms symbiont microbial communities from Max Planck institute for Marine Microbiology, Germany - Olavius albidus HERON... | ecosystem: Host-associated > Annelida >... | reverse complement strand
TCAGCGCAATGGTCCGATCGCATCGAACACCACCGGATTCGTCCCCGGGATGAGAGTAGCGACGCCTGTATTTGGTATTGGACTTGGCGCGGATGACGAAGAAACGCCCTGTTCTGTGCAACGTGAACAGGCGCTCGAAGTCCACATGGCCACGATCCATGATGTAGAAGGCGCCGGGCTCCGGGATTAGCAGATCAAGGACATTGACGTCGTGTAGCTTGCCGTCGGAGATGTGGATAAAGGTTGGGATGTTGCCTTGAAGATCGAGCAGGGTCTGGAGCTTGACCGCAGATTCGATTGAGCGAAACAGTGCTCACGGAAAGACAGATAGGCGTAGGTCGATGGTAGAGGCATCGAGCGCATAAACCGCGTTGTCAAGATCACGCCCCAAGTCCTCGTCGACATACAGTGGGCGAGCGGTGCGAATCAATGCCTGAGCGAGATCTGCCTAGATACGCCAATCTCGGTGTTCATTCGCATCGCCACGGCGCTTCTGGAAACGTTGCCCCGGATACCCCTGTGGTACAACTTGTCCTTCTGGGCGCGTAGGCAAACTTCAATATCGCGTAGGCTCTCGCGAGGGGTTAACTGCGCGAAGGTCATGCGCAGGTATTGGTCGAGATAGGAAAATGTCTTCTTGTAGCGGTTGCCGTCGTACCGCGCAACGCCTCGACGAAACGCATGCATCGGTAAAGAGTCAATGACCTGAGAAAAAACGAGCTTGCCGATGCGCATAACCGGGTCCCCAACACCCCCAGGAGGGGGTATTTTCAAGATGCGCGAGGTGATTCAAATCGGTGACACTTTAAAGTGGCTGTCTTTCATTTCCTTACAAAGAGTTACGCATCAAGAACAAACGTCTTGTCGGACAGCAGTGATTTAATTTAATGGAGCCTTATCTGTCGGCAAAATCATTTCAATGATTGAAGAAAATGTAGAAGAGCATGCGGAAGAGAGAAAAGGAATAAGAAAACAGTGTATGGGATTCATAGAAAATATGATTAGTTCCAACTTTGGTATTGCCTTTGAAAAGTCGTGGCGTTGAGGATCCCGAAATTGATAGTGCCTACTATGTAGTAATCCTGTAATTATGCTCTCGAAGGGGGAAAAGGTTCAGCAGTGGGTAGTGGTAAATTTTTAAATGGTTTGCGTAGACTTGTTTGATCCCCTCTCCCCAGCCCTCTCACGGCGGGAGAGGGAGTATAGCCTATAGAGCACCAAACCCACTGCTAGTGGCGATGGTTCCATTTAAACCTTAACCATTACCCACTGCCCCTGTTCCCGGCAAAGGCCACTGGTATCCCCTGTCGATGGCGCTCGATTTGCCCGCGTCGCCTTGCCGGCGCACTCCAAAATGCCAACACGCCCTAATGGAGGAGCATACGCCCATGTCAGACACGCTTTTCAGTAAGATAGCGGCTGGTGAGATTCCGGCGGATATCGTCTACGAGGACGAAGACGTCGTGGCCTTTCGAGACATCGGGCCCCAGGCGCCGACCCATGTGCTGGTGATACCGCGCAAGCCGATCCCGACCATCAACGACCTGGAACCGGAAGACGCAGAGCTGGTGGGGAAGCTGTTTCTCGCCGCCAAGCGGATCGCCGCGGACGAGGGCATCGCCGAGGCCGGCTATCGCACCGTGATCAATTGCAATGCAGCGGGTGGCCAAAGCGTATATCACCTGCATCTCCACCTGTTGGGCGGCCGCCCCATGCAGTGGCCCCCCGGCTGAGGCCGGGAAACGGATGCTTTGCCCAGCTGCGTTCAAGCGTTAGTATGATACCCGTTATCTATGGATTTTCCACGCGCCGCACATCGCTCGTATCCCCTGGCGGTGTGGTTCCATCTTTCGGCGTGGGAAAAAGGCTGGCGATGAATCGCTGCGCCTTACGTTCGGATCGAACCGGCGCGTCCTGCCCTAAAATCCATAGGCGACAGGCCGTGTGGCATTGCGGCGACACCCTTAGCTCCGGGCAGGGGAAATACTCCATTTCTTAAGGCGCAAGGATAACAACAACGAGATCAATGGCGGTCAAACCGGAATCAGAAGAGAAGACTCCCTCCACGGTGGTCGAGCTCAAGGCGGCGGCCTTTACCCTGCCCGTTATCCGTCTGCTCGATACCGACATGGATGCGGTAGCGGAGCATCTGAGCACGAAGGTGGACCAGGCACCGGAGTTCTTTCGCAACACACCTGTGGTCGTCGACCTCTCGGCGCTCCCCGTGCGCTTGGGCGATATCCAGTTCCCCCTATTGGTGGGCCTCCTGCGCGGGTACGGCATGATCCCTGTGGGCGTGCGGGGCGGTAATGCCGCCCAGAACCAGGCCGCCGAGGTCATGGAGCTGGCGATCATGGGAGAGGCCACTATCCGCGACCCCAGGCAGGTTGCCGCCAAGCCGAAGCCCCAAAAAAGCAGCGCCCCACAGGCTGCCGAGCAGGCACCGCAGACCGTCAAACCGACCTCAGGGAGAGCCTTCAAGCTGGTAACCCAACCGGTGCGATCGGGGCAACGAGTTTACGCTATGGGGGGCGACCTCTCGGTGATAGGCCCCGTCAGCTCGGGGGCCGAGCTTCTGGCCGACGGAAACATCCACGTCTATGGCCCCCTGCGGGGCCGAGCCATGGCCGGTTTGAACGGCGATGCCGAGGCCCGGATCTTCTGCCAGGCCCTAGAAGCGGAGCTGGTGTCGGTGGCCGGACGCTATCGCGTCAGAGAGCGGATACCGGACGCGCTCCAGGGGATACCGGTACAAATCTTCCTGGACCAGGAAATACTGCGGATAGAAAAGCTCTGATGTCGGTACATCCCCGTACCATGGGAACCGCCGAATCGATCGGCGCTTCCCTCAGCGATTACGCGGCCTTAAGGAGGGCGGAATCTTGGCGAGAATCATCGTTATCACCTCTGGCAAGGGCGGCGTCGGCAAGACCACGACGAGCGCCTCGCTGGCGATGGGCCTGGCGCAGCGGGGCAATCGCACCGCGGTGATCGATTTCGACGTCGGCCTTCGAAACCTGGATCTGATCATGGGCTGTGAGCGCCGCGTGGTCTACGACTTCGTCAACGTCATCAATGATGAGGCGACCCTCAACCAGGCCCTGATCCGCGACCGGCGCTGCGACGACCTCTATATGCTGCCGGCGTCCCAGACCCGGGACAAGGAGGCCCTGACCAAAGAGGGCGTCAGCAAGATCCTGGAGGAGCTGACGCAAACCTTCGAGTATGTCGTCTGCGATTCACCCGCCGGCATCGAGCATGGGGCAACCATGGCCATGTACTATGCGGACGATGCGGTGGTGGTCACCAACCCGGAGATCTCCTCGGTACGCGACTCTGACCGCATGCTCGGCATCCTGGCGAGCAAATCCCGCCGCGCCGAGACCGGCGCCGAGCCCATCCACGAGTATCTCCTGCTGACCCGGTATTCGCCGGAGCGCGTCGCCAGAGGCGAAATGCTCGACATCGAAGACGTGCGGGAGATCCTGTCCCTGGACCTGCTCGGTGTGATTCCCGAGTCCAAATCCGTGCTCAAAGCCTCCAACGCGGGGGTACCCGTGCTCCTGGACTCGGAAAGCGAGGCTGGCCAGGCCTACGGCGACATGGTTGCCCGCTACTTGGGCGAGGAGCTCCCGCACCGCTTCCTCGACGTGCGGAAAAAGGGCTTCTTCAGCCGGCTTTTCAAGGAGTGAGCCATGGGACTACTAGACATTTTCTATTCCCCGCGCCCCAAAGGTTCTTCCTCCATTGCCAAGGAACGCCTGCAGATCCTGGTTGCCCATGACCGCACCGAGCGTAATCGCCCATCCTATCTGCCGAAGCTGCAGCGCGAGCTCCTGGAGGTCATCCGCAAGTATGCGGATGTGGATATGAATGCCGTATCCGTCAACTACGATCAGGAAGACAACCGCGAGATCCTGGAGCTCAATATCATTCTACCGGAGGCCAGGCACCGGTAGGCAAGCGCGTGTATAGCTTCCAGGGCCGCCGAATACTACTCACTACTGAAACAAGACCTCGGCATGGAAGCAAGTCGAATAGATCAGACCAGGTCGTAGATACTCTGTTCCCGTGCAAGACTAAAATGCCTTCTAATCCCCAAAAAGTCACCACTGATCTCACTGCTGTCTGACAAAACGTTTGTTCTTGTTGCGTAACTCCTTGTAAGGAAATGAAAGACAGCCACTTTAAAAGTGTCACCGATTCGAATCACCTCGCGCATCTCCCAAATACCCCATTCTGGGGATTTTAGGGACCCAGTTATGCACATCGGCAAGCTCGTTTTTCTCAGATCATTGACTCTTTACCGATGCATGCGTTTCGTCGAGGCGTTGCGCGGTACAACGGTAACCGCTACAAGAAGACATTTTCCTGTCTCGAGCAATTACCTGCGCATGACCTTCGCGCAGTTAACCCATCACGAGAGCCTACGCGATATTGAAATTTGCCTGCACACCCAGAAGGACAAGTTGTACCACAGGGGTATCCGGGGCAACGTTTCCAGAAGCACCTAGGCGAACGCGAAAGAACGCCGAGATTGGCGTATCTATGCGAATCTCTCTCAGGCATTGATTCGCACCGCTCGCCCCCTGTATGCCGACGAGGTTGGGGCGTGATCTTGACAACGCGGCTTATGCGCTCGATGCCTCTACCATTACCATCGACCTGCGCCTATCCGTCTTTCCGTGGGCACTGTTTCGCTCAACCGAATCCGCTGTCAAGCTCCAGACCCTGCTCGATCTTCAAGGCAACATCCCAACCTTTATCCACATCTCCGACGGCAAGCTACACGACATCAATGTCCTTGATCTGCTGATCCCGGAGCCCGCGGCGCCTTCTACATCATGGATCGTGGTCATGTGGACTTCGAGCGCCTGTTCACGTTGCACAGAACAGGGTGTTTCTTCGTCATCCGCGCCAAGTCTAATACCAAATACAGGCGTCGCTACTCTCATCCCGGGGACGAATCCGGTGGTATTCGATACGATCGGACTATTGCACTGAGCGGAGTCAAGTCCGTGCGTGACTACCCCCTGCCATTACGCCGTATCCACTACCACGATGTTCAGACCAGCAAGACATTCAACCTCTTGACCAACAACTTCGCCATTCCAGCGCGGACGGTGGCGGATCTCTACCGATACCGCTGGCAAGTTGAATTGTTCTTCAAGTGGATCAAGCAACGCCTTACGCATCAAATCGTTCTTCGGGACCTCCGAGAACGCGGTCAAAAACCAGATTTGGATCGCTATCTCGGTTTACATCCGCCATCATCAAGAATCGCCTTGACAGCAATTCGGATCTCTACACAATTTTACAGAGGGTCTAGATAACTTTAGCATCTTCAGATGTATGCTAAGGTTATGTTATGAAAGGAAAAAAACAGGTATTTCAGGGGTCCACATCTTTCGGAAGCCAAATTCAGATTGATTATCCGCTATTTTGCGCACGATTTACCGGCCTCGAAACTCGCCGCGCTGAGTGATGTAAGCCGCTCGACGATCAATCAACGGTTCTTCAAGCTACGAACCCAGAATCGTCCAGCTTTGTGACGCCTCATCACCTTTCTCCGGCGAGGTTGAAGGGGGTGAATCCTCTTTTGGTGCCCGCCGTGTTCGGAAAAAAAGGGGCGTGGAGGCGGGGGTAAAACAATCGTCTACGGAATCCTGGAACGGCAGGGAAAGGTCTACACGGAGATCGTCCCAGATGCCTCTAAGAAGCCGCTACAGGCCGCGATTCGGGGTGATAGCATCATCCACTCGGATGGCTGGAGGGGCTACAATGGGTTGTGGATATGGGTTATGAGAAGCATCTCCGCGTCCATTAGTAACGAATTTGCGCGAGGCAATTGCCATATCAACAGCATTGAATCATTCCGGTCATATGCTAAACGGAGGCTTACAAAATTCAAGGGCGTTCCCAGACATGCATTTCATCTACACCTCAAAAAATGTGAATTCAGATTTAATCATCGAGAGGAAAATCTCTATGATAAAATATTCTTTCTGCTGAGCGAAAATCCTCTCTAAAGTTATCTAGGTCCTTACAGATCTGAGCCTGACCTTGTTCGAAAAACTCTTCTAGCTCAGTTAGTTACTAGAATAGAATCCATAAGCGATACTGCCTATACTCATAACCAACGGAATCTATTTAATAATTTCCCCGGACAGTGGTGCGCTGATCTATAAATTGTATTTATTGTCCCAATACGTTAGTAAAAAACATACACTTTAGTGTAAGACTTTTAGTATGCTCTCATTCATGATATCTTACAGAAAATCATCTGAAATGATTCAAGAGTATTTTGATCATCATGATAAGCACCCGAATCATAATGATGATGAGTTTCGCGTGGAATGGGCTATCAGTCATTGGCTTAAATCGGCTTCAGCCGAAGCCCTGACTTTCAGTCGCAGCATAGTGATTTCGAGTCAGTGCTTTCAGTTGGCTTCAGCCAAAACGCGGCTTTCAGCTGCGAATCATACTATGGACTTTAGTCCATAGTGGTTGGTTAGGTGGTCGTTTCAGTGGGTGAGAAGAAGTGGCGACTGTCGAAGGTCGTGCGGTTCCTGAGCATGGCATGAATGCGAGCAGGAGCTTACGCGTGACCGCGCAGACAGCCTGGAGCTCCTTGAGGCCGCGGGTGTCGATAAGATGGCGGTAGAAGGCTCTCTGACATTGGGATCATGGCGAGCGGCGCTGAGAGCAGGCTGTACAAGGCGATGCGTAGGTAGCGGTACCAGCCTTGGACAGGTGGGGCTTTTTGCTCACGCTGGAGCCGGACGGGTGCTGGCGTGGATCGAGGCCGTCCATGGCGCCCCCACTGCTTGGCGCGCATGTCGGTCGGGCAAGACCAGCCGCTCGCCGAGGAGCTGGATGGCACTGGCGGCGGCGATACCGGTGGCGCTGATGAGCAGCTTGCCGGAGCGTCGCCATTTTTCGCGCAACCCGAAATATCGTGGTGGCGGTGGGTGTCCAGGCCTATTGTTGTGGCCGAGGTGGTGGGTACGCCCTGACCATTATTCGAGCCCGCGCTGTATGGCCTCCGCGAGCGAGATATCCATGCTCGCGAGCGACACGCGTCGCTTCCTTATAGAGATCGTCCGGTAGTTGGACTTGTGTTTTGATCATGATGGCAAGTCCGGTCGTTAAGGGCCGGTACGAAAAAGGCCCGCTTATGCGGGCCTCTTAGTCTAGCAGAAGGTGCCGTCGGTGCTACTTGGTCGCCAGCTCGTTCAACTTCTTGGCCGGGATGATCTGCCCGTTGAGCGCAGCGTCTTTGGCATTGCGGCCATAGGCCACCGCCATGAGAGTCGAATAATAGACCACTGGCATGGCGAACTTGGTCGCGTAGGTCGCGTTGATTTGGTCCTGATAGACCTCGACGTTCATCTGGCACACTGGGCAGGGGGTGGCGATCATATCGGCGCCGTGGTCATAGGCCGCCTCGATGATGCCCTTGACCATCTCCTGGGATTTTTCGGGCTCGGAGAAGGCGAGCGCCCCGCCGCAGCACTGGACCTTCTTTTCATAGCCGGGGATCGACTCCCCACCCAAAGTGTCGATCATTTTATCCAGATAGACCGGGTTCTCGAAAGACTCGCCGACAATGCCGAAGGGGCGATTGGTCTGACAGCCCACATAGCCGGCGATCTTGATGCCTTCCAGAGGCTTCTTGACCTGCTTGCCCATCTCCTCATAGCCGATGTCCTCGATCAGGACTTCGACCATGTGCTTGATGGGGGTCTCGTTCTTGAGCTTGAGGTCGGATTCGGCCAGTGCTTCGTTAGCTTCAGCCATCAGCCCCTTGTCTTCTTCCAGCCGCTCGGCGGCTTCGCGGGTGGAGAGCCAGCAGGCGGCGCAGGTGGCCACCAGGTCTTGCCCCCCATAGTGCTGCTCGGACAGGGCGATGTTGCGCGCCGAGAGGGTAAGGCGGGGCAGCTCGCCGCCGCCGGCGTAGCCGATGGAGGCGGCGCAACAGTTCCAGTCCGGGATCTCGTTGAGCTGGATGTCCAGCTCCTCGCACATGGTCTGGACCGAAGTCATGAGGTTGGAGGAAGAGGCGCCCTTCTGGGAAGAGCACCCCGGATAGAAAGCGTATTCGCGTTTCGCCATGGCTGGGGTCCTAATGAGTTTGGCAGTGATAAATTATTAAGTGGTTGGCGTGCCAGAGGTTCAAGGGAGGGAGAGGGGCTTTTGCGACACTATCGGGGGAGAGGAGTGTAGCTCGTAGCGTGTCCAACCTACCGTTATGGGCGATGTTTCCACTTAAGAATCAACCATTACCCGGAAGTTTCAGCAAAATCGCAATCGATACGGAGAACAGAGCGACAATCAGACCGACCAGACCGATCTTCCATTTGATCAGCTTGCCTTCGGAAGCAACGAGCTTGGCGTCCATGCGTGTCTCCAGGTTGAGCAGGTCTTGCTTGGTAGCCGCCTCATCGAGCCGGGCCTCTTCTACCTGACGCAGGGCCTTCCTTAAGACAGCACATGGGCCTGGTCCTCGGTGAAGGAGGACTTGAACTCGTCGAACAGTGCTAGCGTATCGATCACTTGTGCCATTAGGGGCTAGTACAGCTGCTCTCAACTATCGACAACATAGAGCAAACCAGCTCCTCGCGGAAGACCGGAGCGTCGCCATTTTTCGCGCAACCCGAAATGGAGTCCGTCCGATTTCGGGTGCAAACAATGGGGCGACGGCCATTGCCTTCGGCGGCCCGCGTTAAAACGATTTCCATGTTATCGGTACTTCGGTACCGCTGTACTAGGTATTAACCGCTCTGTTGTGCGATGCGGGCGTCTTCCAGCTCGGCGGCCTTCTTGATCGCCTTCCGGAAACCTCTCAGGTCCTTGACCGCGTGACCGCCCATGACCTCCATGGGATTCATGCGCTTGGTCTTGAGCATGTTCATGCCGAGCTTCTGGTTTTTCATGGCGACCTTGACGCCTTCGCCGAAGCCGTTCATGAAGTAGAGGCTGAGGCCCAGCTTGAGCTCGTTGACCCGCCCCTTGGTCATGAGGTTGTCCCAGAACTTCTGGGCGAATTTGGCGGTGGGCTGGTTGGCGGGCACCAGGTCCAATCGCTTGGCGTAGTGGGCCAGGCCGTGCATGATGTGGGTGATGGGCAGCTCCCGCGGGCAGCGCACGATGCAGTTGTAGCAGGAGGTGCACATCCACATGGCGTCCGATCTCAGGACCTCGTCGCGCTTGCCGGCGCGGATCATCATGAAGAGCCCCTGGGGCGGGTGGTCCCAGAACTTTCCCAACGGGCAGGAGCCGGAGCACACGCCGCACTGCATGCACATCTTCACCCACTCACCTTCCTCGACGTTGGCCTCGACCTCCTTGAGGAAGCTGTTGCGATAGTTTTCAGTCATAGTCGGAATTCCTCTGGGTAGTGGTAAATTTTTAAATGGCTAGCGTAGACTTGCTTTGACCCCTCTCCCCAACCCCTCTCCCTGCGGGAGAGGGGCTTTCGCGACACCCTCGGAGAGGGAGAGGGAGTTCAGCCTGTGGCTGTGGCGCCCCGAACCCACTGCTAGTGGCGATGCTTCCATTTAAACTTTAACCATTACCTTCCTCTGTAAGGCGGGCGCTGCCCACCCTACGTCTCAGAACTTGAACGGGCTCATGCCGATCTTATCCACGGTCTCGGCCATGTCGTTGATCAGCTGGGGCGCACGCTTGGTGTCGATGATGGCGACCTCGTAGACGGCGACCCGTTCGGGCTCCAGGTTCAGGGACTGGAGGGTGTCGCCGACCTTGCTCATGCGCTCGGCGGCCATGGCCGATCCGCGCACGAAGTGGCACTGGTAGTCGTCGTCGCGGCGGCAGCCCATGAGCACAATGCCGTCGTAACCGCTGTTGAGGGCGTCCGTGACCCAGGACAAGCTCACCGAGCCCAGGCAGCGCACCGGAATGACCCGCGCCCAGGGGGTGAGCGCCAGATCGGCCCCCGCGTTGGCGGCCTGGGCGGCCATGTCCAGGGCCGGGTAGGCATCATTCTCGCAGGCCAGGGCTAGGATACGTGGCTTCTCCTCGAACTCGTCGGGAATCTCCACGTTCTTGAGCTGTTGGCCCACGGTGTCGATAGAGTAGTTCTCGAAGGAGATGACGCGCACCGGACAGGCGCCCATGCAGGTCCCGCAGCGCCGACAGCGGGATTCGTTGAACATGGGGTACTTCTCTTCGTCCTCATTGATGGCGCCGAAGGGGCATTCCACGGTGCAGCGCTTGCACTGGGTGCAGCCTTCCTTGCGGAAGCTGGGGTAGCTGAGATCGCCGACCCGCGGGTGAGCGGCGCGGCCCTGGCCGGCATTCTCGACGGCCTGAATCGCCTTCATGGCGGCGCCGGCGGCATCCTCCATAGCCTGCTTCATGTCCATGGGACGCCGCACGGGACCGGCGGCATAGATGCCGGTACGGCGGGTCTCATATGGAAAACAGATGAAGTGGGAGTCGACGAAGCCGTGTTTGAGCTGCGGCAGGTCGGTGCCCTGCCGGTAGTCCAGGTTGAGGATGGACGGCGGGGCGTTCTCCAGCAGCACCTGGGCCTTGGCCTTCCCCTCCTCGTCCTCGGCTTCTTCGACCGCCAGCTGGGCGTAGGGGTCCGGGCCTACGTTCGGCACCTGGCCGGTGGCCAACACGACCAGGTCGCAGTCCAGCGTCGTGTCCGCGTCCAGGATCAGGTCTTTGAACTTGACCTTGAGCCCGCCGTCGGCGACGACTTCCGAGGCCTGGCCTTTGGAGAAGGTGACCATGGCCTGTTGCGCCGAGCGATAGAAGTCTTCTCCCGCGGCACCGGGGGTGCGCAGGTCGTCGAACAGGATGGTGGCATCGCAATCCGCGTTCTGGGCCTTAAAATACATGGCCTGCTTGATGGACTCGGTGCAGCAGAAGCCGGAGCAGTAGGGCAGGTGGCCTTCTTTGTCCGAGCGTTGCCCGGCACACTGGATGAAGGTGACGTTTTTTACCTCCTTGCCGTCGGAGGGGCGCTTGATGGGGCCGCCACTAGCTTCTTTGGCCAGCTTCTCCAGCTCGAAGTTGGTGACCACGTCCGGGGTTTTGCCGTAGGCGAATTCGGGTAGCCGGTTGGCGTCGTAGGGCTTGTAATCGCTAGCCTGGATGATGGCACCGACGTTCTCGGTGGCGGTGCTGCCGGACTCAGTGCCGATGTCTACCGAGAAGCGCCCCGGTGCGCCGGAGGTCTTGGTGACCTTGGCGTTCAGATAGACGGTAATCTTGGCGTCGGCTGCGAGCTCGGCGGCCAGGGCCTCGATGCCGGGGTCCTCCGGCTGGGGCAGGTCCACATCGCGGCCGTTGGGGACATCTTTGGCCGCGGCCCGGAAGGGCACCCGCTTGTAGATGTCCGTCCAGACCCCGCCCAGCTTGGCCTCTTCCGCTACCAGGTGCACCGGGTAGCCTGCTTTGGCCGCCTCGATGGCCGCGGTCATGCCAGTAACACCGCCGCCCACCACTAGCAGGGTCTTGTTGAGCGCCTGCTCGCCGGAAGGGGCGGGCGGATTCATGTATTTGATCTCGGCGCAGGCCATACGGACGTAGTCGTCCGCCATCTCCTGCGTGGTTTCCTGGTTGTCGCCACCCTCCGGGCGCAGCCAGATGACGCCCTCGCGCAGGTTGGCGCGGGATAAAGCGACCTCGGGGAAGCTGAAGGCCTCCACCTTGGCGCGGCGCGAGCAGGCGGCGATCATGATGTGGGTGGCGCCGGCGTCGATGTCGTCACGGATCGTCTTGACGCCTTCCTGGCTGCACAGCATTTCGTGCTGCTTGACTTCGGCCAGTTTACCGTCCCGCTTGGCGGTGGTCTCGAGCTGACCCGCATCCAGTCTCTCGCCGATGCCGCAGCCGGTGCAGATATAGCCGGCGAATTTCTTCTCGTCTGCCATCTTCTTAACCCTCCACGCCGGCGGCGCCGTTGATGGTCTGGATAGCGCACAGCGCTGCTCCGGTGGCGTGCTGGACGGCACGGTTCACGTCGAGGGCGTCGGATGCGCAGCCAGCGGCGAAGACTCCGCCTTGACCGTTCGCACCCGAGGACCCGGCCTCGATAAAGCCCTCGCGGTTGATTCGGATGTCCACTGGGAAGTCGTCCTTATCCACGGACGGCTCCATGCCGATGGCCAGAACCACCAGGTCATGTTTGTCCTCGAAGCGTTTGTAGCCCTCGGTATCCACGCCGTGGACCACCGGGTCGCCGCCCTTGTCCGCCACCACGGCGGCGGGCTTGGACTTGATGAATTTGACCTGCTCGATGCCTTTGACTTTTTGGTAGAAGTCCTCGAAGCGGTCGATGGCGCGGATATCGATGTAGTAGACACTGATGTCGGCGTCCGCGCCGTAGGCGTCGCTCACATAGGTACATTGCTTGAGGGAGGCCATGCAGCAGATACGCGAGCAGTGCAGCAAATAATTGCGGTCACGCGAGCCGGCGCACTGGATGAAGGCGACTTTCTTGGCCTCTTTGCCGTCGGAGGGACGCACCAGCTTGCCGCCAGTGGGCCCCATGGGATCGGCCATGCGTTCGAATTCCACGCTAGTGATGACGTTGGCGATGCGATCATAGCCGTAGGGCTGGATCTTGGCCGCGTCATAGGGGCGCCACCCGGTGGCCCAGATCACCGCGCCGCAGGGGAAGTCGATGGTCTCCTCGGCCATGTCCAGGTCGATGGCGTCGTACTTACAGGCGTCCTTCGCCTTTTGGGCGTCGTCGGTACCGATGACGGCTGGGTCCAACACATAGCGCTGGGGGTGGGCCATGCGGTAGGGGAGATAAGCACCCTTGCGCTTGCCGAGCCTGTAGTTGTACTCGTCATCGAACTCGGCCGCGACGGCTTTTTCACAGTCGCCGCAGGCGGTGCAGTTCTCCTTGACATAGCGCGGGGAGAGCTTAACGGATGCGGTGTAGCTTCCCGGCTCGCCCTTGATGTCCGTCACCTCCGCCATGGTGAGCACCCGCAGGTTGGGATTCATCTTGGCGCGGCGCTGGTTGATCTCCAGACCACAGGTGGGAAAACACAGCTTGGGGAAGTATTTATAGAGCTGGGAGACGCGTCCACCCAGATACGGGCGCTTCTCGACCAGCACGACCTGCTTCCCGGTCTCGGCGGCCTCCAGCGCTGCGGTCATGCCGCTGATGCCACCACCGACCACCAGGATGGTCTCGTTGGTTGCGACGACTTCCGTCATGGACTTTCCTCCGTCTTCGCGGAATGGTTCTGGCGAAAAAACCAGCGCGATTTCCGATGGGAGCGAGCTGGGTTGTTCGGTGAAGCGGGGCACCGTGGCTGTTGACATTCATCGTTTTCAGGTCCTTTGCGGCTCTTTTCCGCGCTGACAGCGTTGCGACTCGTCGAAACAGGCCCGCTATTCCTCCTCGTCGCGCCTTTCAGCTAAGAAAAATACCTCGCAATCGCCCGTGCTCGGATAAATATCGACAGCCCCTGGCCCACACCTATATCAGGGTTTGCTAAGATACCCGCCTTACCCCTCCGCTGCCATAGCTCGAACGGGTTGGAAGCCGTGTATTTTTAGATGACCTGATATACATCAGGTCACGCCTTGCCGGAGTCCCGGCCAAGTGAGGGCGTATAGACTGCCACACGGCACGATCTGCACATTTCACTCCCTCTCCCTCCGAGGGAGCCGCAAAAGCCCAAATCGAGATCGAAAATCCGATAGCAATCCCGATTTCGATACGGTGTGCCGTGCCCCTTTTGCGTCTCCCTCTGGAGAGGGTGTCGCAAAAGGGTAGGCGGGAAAGCGTAGCGCATCCCGCTGTCAGCGTCTTCCGTTCCGAGGCGGGATGCTACGGGGCTAAGTGGACAGATATCGGACACGCTACCGTCCAAAGATGCGGTTCGGTCATCCCTGGCCTCACCGCACCTACGGACTCTATCAGCTATCAGTATCCTTATTTTTAAACGGGTACAACAGAAAATCCAAGGCGAGCGCGCACCCTATATAAACTAAGGTAATTAGTAGTTACAGGCTTGAGGTCTGGGATAATCTAGGATAGACTTTCAATCAAGGAGGATAATCTGATGAATTTGTTCCAAATTTTCACACTGTTCCCAGGTCATTTCACACTGTTCCCAGATCATGATGCGTGCATTGAGGATCTTGAGAAAATCCGCTTCCGGGATGGCGATTACTGTCCACATTGTGGGAGCTCGAACCTCGGAAATCCGATGGACGACGTGTTGGGCGCTGGAACTGCCATGGGTGCAAGTCCAGTTTCAATGTTCTGTCGGGTATGATCTTCGAGAAGACTAAGGTTCCGCTACGTAAATGGTTTGCTGCAATTGGCTTGATGGTGAACGCGAAAAGAGCCTGTCGAGCTGCCAACTGGCCCGCGATCTGAACATCAATCATAAAAGAAAACGTTGACCCAGTCGGATCGGTCCTGATGACGGACGAATTTTCAGGGTATCGCGCCGTGCGGCAGACTATCTCTCATGCCGTAACCAAGCATCGCGAGACCTATGTGGAAGGCATCGTTCATACGAACACAATCGAAGGCTTTTGGGCACTACTCAAACGCGCATGGCATGGATCTCATCATCATTACGACAAGCAATACACGCCGCTTTATGTGGCCGAGCAAATCTGGAAATACAATAACCGAGAGAATGATCGCGCCTTCTCTTGCCTGTTGGCAGGGTGGGTTCATGATGTATTGCTCTTCTACACCCGTAGCAAGAACTACACTTGGAATAAGGTGTTTCATCCATACGATCAAAAATATCTGGATGATTTCTATAGATACGAGGATGAAAAGGGTCGCTATCGA
>Ga0209364_1000168_pt1 | contig 14854 bp, 10 predicted proteins | sample WorMetHERISLAND2_3_FD_187387 | JGI IMG/M metagenome (GOLD analysis project Ga0209364, IMG submission 187387) | Marine gutless worms symbiont microbial communities from Max Planck institute for Marine Microbiology, Germany - Olavius albidus HERON... | ecosystem: Host-associated > Annelida >... | reverse complement strand
TCGTGCCGTCGTCGCCGCCACAAAGTGCTCCATCAAACGATCACGCTTCCAACCACTGAGCCGGCTTCTTCTCGCATACATCCTGCAATCCTAGCCCAAGCATCTCGCTTAGCTAGGACAGCCCCACTATTTTTTATGAAAACTTCAAACTTGGTTTCAAAACGATGGCAGCGGAAATGATCGACTCGCGATCTCGGACCTCGAGTTCCCGGTAGCCCCCAGGTCGGCTCGCATTGGCGATTACGTCTTTAGGTTCGGGGCGAGCCAGCGGGCTGCTTCATCGATGCCCATTCCCTTACGCTCCGCATAATCCGCCAGCTGGTCGTCGCCGATGCGTCCGACGCCGAAATAGCGAGCGTCGGGGTGGGCGATATAGAGGCCGGAGACCGACGCGGCCGGTGTCATGGCCAGACTATCGGTCAGGGTAACGCCGGCATTGGCTTCGACATCGAGCAATCGGAATAGTGTCCGTTTCTCCGTGTGGTCCGGGCAAGCCGGGTATCCGGGCGCCGGGCGGATGCCGCGATAGGATTCCCGAATTAGGGCGTCGTTGTCCAAGTCCTCGTCGGCCGCGTATCCCCAGAACTCCGTGCGGACCCGCTCGTGCATGCGTTCGGCAAACGCCTCGGCCAGACGGTCGGCCAGTGCCTTCAATAGGATCGCCGAATAGTCGTCGTGCTCGGCCTCGAAGGCCCGGGCCCTTGCTTCGGTACCGATTCCTGCCGTCACGGCAAACGCGCCGATGTAGTCGACGTCGTCATCGTCTGCAGGCGCCACGAAGTCGGCGAGGCTGAGATTGGGTCGCCCGCCCGTCTTGTTCATTTGCTGGCGCAGGAAATGGAATCGGGTGCTGACCTCTCCCGAACCATCCGGGTCGAGAACCTCGATGTCGTCACCGACGGCGCGGGCCGGGAAGAACCCAATGACGGCCCGGGCTCTGAGCCATTGTTCGTCGATGATCCGCTCGAGCATGGTGATGGCGTCACGATGAAGCCCCTGGGCCGCCTCGGCACCGTCGCCAACTTCCAACAGAGCCGGGAACGTTCCCTTGATTTCCCAGGTCCGGAAGAACGGCGTCCAGTCGATACGCGCAGTCAGGTCCGAGAGGTCGTAGTCGTCGAAAGCCCGGACGCCCAGGAAGTCCGGGCGATGGGGCCGGTAGCCTGACCAGTCGATGGCCGGACGGTTGTCACGGGCCTCGGACAGGGACAGCGGCGGGGCGGTGTCGTTCTTGCCTTCGTGGCGTTCGCGCACGGTTTCCTGTTCGTCCCGGACCTGGTCGACGAAGGCATACCTTTTGGTGTCGCTGACCAGGTTCTGGGCGACACCGACGGCCCGGGAGGCGTCGTTGACGTGGACCACCGGACTTTCGTAGCAGGGCGCAATCTTGACCGCCGTATGCGCTTTCGATGTGGTCGCGCCGCCGATGAGAAGCGGGATGTCGAAGTTCTGGCGCTGCATTTCGGTGGCGACCGTGCACATCTCGTCGAGCGACGGCGTGATCAAGCCGGAAAGGCCGATCATATCCGCACCTTCCGTCTTGGCCGTCTCCAGGATGTCCGTATAGGGCACCATGACACCGAGGTCGACGATGTCGAAGTTGTTGCACTGAAGCACGACGGAGACGATGTTCTTGCCGATGTCGTGGACATCGCCCTTGACGGTCGCCATCACCACTTTGCCCTTGGTCGAACGCTCTCGGCCCTCGCCGGTGTCGCCTTCGATGAAGGGGATCAGGTGGGCGACCGCCTGTTTCATGACGCGGGCCGATTTGACGACCTGAGGCAGGAACATGCGCCCCGAACCGAACAGGTCGCCGACCACGTTCATGCCGTCCATCAGCGGCCCTTCGATGACCTCGATCGGATGCTCGGCGGCGAGCCGAGCCTCTTCCGTGTCGTCGACGATGAATTCCGTGATGCCGGCGACAAGGGCGTGTTCGAGTCTTTCGGCGACCGGTGCCTCGCGCCACGCGGCGTCGGTCGTATCGTCGCGGGCCGTCGCCGTGAAATCGCCGGCAACCTCCAAAAGGCGCTCGGTGGCGTCGTCGCGGCGGTTGAGCACCGCGTCCTCGATCCGTGCCCGCAGGTCTTCGGGGATATCGGCGTAAACGGCCAACTGGCCGGCGTTGACGATGGCCATGTCAAGGCCGGCGCCGATGGCGTGGTATAGGAAGACGGCGTGCATGGCCTCGCGGACCGGATTGTTGCCGCGGAAGGAAAACGACATATTGGAGATGCCGCCGGACGTGCTGACGCCGGGGCAGCGCCGTTTGATCTCGGCGACGGCGGCGATAAAGTCCTTGGAGAAGTTCCGGTGTTCATCGATACCGGTGGCGATGGGGAAGACGTTGGCGTCGATGATGATGTCACAGGCGTCGAAACGGGCTTTCACCGTCAACAGGCGGAACGAGCGTTCGGCGATCTCGACCATGCGCTCGAAGCTGTCGGCCTGGCCGGTTTCGTCGAAGGCCATGACGACCACCGCCGCGCCGTAGCGCTTGATGGCTCGGGCTTGCTTGAGGAAGGCCCCTTCGCCCTCCTTAAGGCTGATCGAATTGACGATGCCGCGGCCCTGGATGTTCCTCAGGCCCGTTTCGATGACCTCCCATTTCGACGAATCGACCATCACCGGAACCCGGCTGATATCCGGCTCGCCGGCGATCAGCCGGAGGAACGTCTGCATCGCCGCCTTGGCGTCGAGCATGGCGTCGTCCATGTTGACGTCGATGACTTGGGCACCGCCTTCGACCTGGCCGCGGGCGATGTCCAGCGCCGTTTCATATTCGCCCTCGCGGATCAGCCGGGCGAACTTGGCCGATCCGGCGACATTGGTCCGCTCGCCGATGTTGACGAAGCCGGTAACCTCGTCGCAGACCAGGGTTTCGAGACCGCTCAGCGTCAACAGCTCCGATGGACTGGGAACCGGGCGCGGCTCTACGCCTTCGACCGCCTCCGCGATGGCGGCGATATGGTCCGGCGTCGTGCCGCAGCATCCGCCGACGAGATTGACCAGGCCGCTCTCGGCGAATTCGCCGATCTGTTCGGCCATGTAGACGGGCGTGTCGTCGTAGCCGCCGAACTCGTTAGGCAGGCCGGTGTTGGGATAAACGCTGACATGGGTGCCGGCGAGCCTGGCGACGGCCTGGATGTGGGGCCTCAGTTCGGCCGCTCCGAGGGCGCAGTTGAACCCGATGGCCAGCGGTTCCGCGTGAGCCACCGAGTTCCAGAAGGCTTCCGGGGTCTGGCCCGACAGCGTCCGCCCCGACGCATCGGTGATGGTGCCGGAGATCATGATCGGCAAGCGGATCGCTTCTGTTTCGAACAGCGTCAGCAAGGCGTGGATGGCGGCCTTGGCGTTGAGCGTATCGAACACGGTTTCGATCAGGAAGATATCGACGCCGCCGTCGGCCAATCCCGAAGCCGCCTCGAAATAAGCGCTCCGCAGGTCTTCGAAGGTGACGTTGCGTTTGCTGGCGTCCTCGACATCGGGTGAGATCGATGCCGTCCGGTTGGTCGGGCCGAGCGATCCGGCAACGAACCGCCTTTTCTCGGGCGTCAGTGCCGTGGCTGCGTCCGCCGCTTCGCGGGCGACGCGAGCGGCGGCGTAGTTGAGGTCGTAAGCCAGACCCTCCAGGCCGTAGTCGGCCTGGGAAACGGAGGTTGCGGTGAAACTGTTGGTGCTGACGATGTCGGCGCCGACCGCCAGATAAGCCTCGTGAACGGAGCGCACCGCTTCCGGCTTGGTCAGGCACAGGAGATCGTTGTTGCCTTTGAGGTCCTGGTTCCAGGTATCGAACGCTTCGCCCCGGAAGTCCCTCTCCTCCAGCTTGAGGCCCTGCAGCATGGTGCCCATGGCGCCGTTGATCACCATGATCCGCCGGCCCAGAATTGCGCGGAGTTCGGCGGTTCGGTCCGGTTGGCGATGGAGCGGACGGTCTTCGCCGGTCTTGCGTTCGAAAGGTCTGATGACAGTCATGGCCGCCTCACGCTGCTTTCGAGGCCGCCTTGGGGCGGGCGCCGAGAATGTGACAGATCGCATAACATAGGTCGGCTTGGTTCATCGTATAGAAATGAAACCCGCCGACTCCGTTGGCGTTGAGCACACGGCATTGTTCTGCGGCGACGCTTGCGGCGACCAGCTTGCGGGTTCCGGGATCGTCGTCGAGACCCTCGAACAGGTCCGCCATCCAGCCCGGCACCGAAGCGCCGCAGCCGTTGGCGAAACGCGCCACCTGCCTGAAATTGGTTACCGGCAGGATACCGGGGACGATGGGGACGGCGATGCCGGCGGCCCGTGCCCGGTCGAGGAAACGCAGGAAGACCTCGGTGTCGAAGAAGAACTGGGTAATGGCCCGGGTGGCGCCGGCATCGATCTTGCGCTTCAGGTTGTCGAGGTCGGCATCGGCGGAGGTGGCTTCCGGGTGAACCTCCGGATAGGCGGCGACGCTGATCTCGAAGTCGTGGGCCTTTTTCAGACCAGCGACCAGATCGGACGCATAGGCGTAACCGCCCGGGTGCGGCAGGTAACGGTCGCTGCCGTGCGGCGGATCGCCCCGAAGCGCCACGATGTGGCGGACACCGGCCTGCCAATAACCGTCAGCGATGGCGCCGATCTCGTCGCGGTTGGCGCCGACACAGGTCAAGTGAGCGGCTGGTTCCAGGTCGGTTTCCCGGCGGATCCGGGTGACGATCGCATGGGTCCTCTCACGCGTAGTGCCGCCGGCTCCGTAGGTGACCGACACGTAGGACGGACCCAATGGCGCCAGCCTCTGGAGGGCGGACCACAATTTGGCGCCGCCTTCCTCGGTTTTCGGCGGGAAGAACTCGAAGGACACTTCCACGTCCTCGGGCAGGGGCGCGGCGATGGCCAGTTCCGGCGATGGCGGGCGGCCGCGCCTCGACACGTTCATGATGTCCACGGCTTCGCTTTTTCGTTTCATGGTCGTTCCTTCGTCTCCAGCCGTCAATGCCGTCCAAACGGTCCCATCATTGGGCGGCGAGTGTTTGTTCTTCTTGTGGGTGGATAGCCGTCGCCGGTTTTTCCGCCAGCCACAGGGACACGGTCAACGGGTCGCCCGGAAGGTGTCGGGTCGCCTTCAACTCCAGGCCGGCAAGAACCAACCAGCCGCTAACCTCATCCGTATCGAAGCCGAGGCGGCGGTGTCCGTTGTCGGTCCGCAGGCTTTCCAAGGCGTGCGGTGCGAAGTCGACGATCAGGAGCCGCCCGCCGGAAGCCAGGACTCGCGCCGCCTCGCTGGCGGCCAGGGCCTGGTCGTCGACGAAGTGGAGCACCTGGTGGATGGTGACCGCGTCAAAACCGCCCTCCGGATAAGGCAACTGATAAAGATCTCCATGGCGCACCCGGCAATGCCCAAGGTTGGCTTGTTCCAGGTTGGCGCGGGCAACGGCGAGCATGGCGGATGACAGGTCGATGCCCTCGCCTTTTTCGATGCGGGGCCCAAACAACTCGAGGATACGGGCCGTGCCGGTGCCGATATCGAGTAGCGAAGAAACATCGATCGCCGGCAGCAATTCGGCGATGGCCGCCTCGACCTCGATCTCATCGACGTGCAGCGAACGCACTTCGTTCCAGCGTTCAGCGTTTTCCCGGAAATAGGCCGCCGCCGCTTCCGCCCGGTCGCGTTTAACTTCGGTCAGGCGCTGGCGATCGCGCCGGAGCTGATCGTCGGCGAGCGGGATCAACGGTGCCACGCGGTCGACGGTCTCGGCACCGATTCCGGACTGGGAGAGGCGGAAGAAGACCCAACTGCCCTCGCGGATCCGTTCCAATAGACCGGCTTCGGTCATCAGTTTCAGGTGCCTGGATATTCGAGGCTGGCTCTGGCCAAGGATGCGGACCAGTTCGCTGACCGTTAGTTCGCCCCGCAGGCACAAGGCGAGGATGCGCAGTCGCGTCGGTTCGGCGATCGCCTTCAGGGCATTGAGCAGCGGATCCATCGAGGCGTTCCCAATGTGGTGACGTGCAGCAAAGGCAACATCATTCCACACGTAAATAACAATATCAAGATATCTTTATGTTGTCATGTTGATCGAGCGGGTCTGGGGACTGGGTCTTGCCGGCCCGGCGCCAAGCCTGACACCGTCATAGGGTCGGTCCCATGCCGCCATCGATGATCCCAAAATTGCCGAAAATCGGTCCTCAAAGGGCCTTGTTCCGGAAAGACAAATCGGAGAACCGGGTTGACTGACGAAAGGGACGGGCAATGAGAGACTTGGAGAGGGTGCGAAGGACGGAACCCCCTTGGTTAACGGGCGAATCGGCTAAAATATTCGGGCGTCAAGATTTTGTGTTCGGTTCCGGCACAGATTCCATGCCTTGCGTGGGTGAGGTGCCAATCGTTAAGACGATCGTAAGGATTGCCGCGCAAAATTCGCCGATGCGAGAGCGAACGACCCCAGATCCGCGCTCGCCGTTTATCGCCGGACTATTCCTGGTCTTGGTGATGGTGAGCGGATGTGCCCTACCGCAGGCGCCGGGTGACCCCGAGGCGGCGCAGGAATTGGCGCTGATCAACGATCCCATGGAACCGGCCAACCGGACGATCTTTGCGTTCAACCGCGGCCTCGACAAGGCCGTGCTGCAGCCGGTGGCGCGGGCCTATCGGGACTATCTGCCCGAATTTCTGACGAGCGGCATCCACAACATCCTTGAGAATATGCGCTCACCCCTGGTCTTCGCCAACGATATTCTGCAGGGTGAATGGAAACGGGCCGGCGAGACCTTCGTCCGTTTCTTCGTGAATTCGACCATCGGCGCCGGCGGCTTCAACGATATGGCGGGGGAAATGGGGCTGCCCGCCCACGGAGAGGATTTCGGCCAAACGCTCGCCGTCTGGGGGATGCCGGAAGGGCCGTTCCTGATGCTGCCAGTGTTCGGGCCATCAAATCCGCGCGATACGGTCGGCATGGTCGTTGATTTCCTCGCCGACCCGGTCAATGTGCTCTATGTTGATGCCGGCAAGGACGCCGTACCGCTCATGCGCGGCGGCACCGATGCCGTCGATCGGCGGGCCGGAAATTTGGATTTGATCGACGATATCGAAAAGTCATCTCTTGATTTCTACGCGTCAATCCGTAACTTGTACCGCCAACGGCGCAATGACGAAATAAGTAACGGGAAGGGAACGGCCAACGTGCCGGCGCCCGGGATGGGAGAAGCCCCGATCTTCCCCGAACTGGATGCCCAGGAAGAACTGTCCCGGAGATAGAATATCATGTTCAACCGAAGGTCCGCCGCAAGGGCGATTGCCGTCCTCGCAATCGCTTGTCTTTGGTTTGCGCCCGTGAAAGCTGGCGAGTTGGAAGAAGGAGTGGAAGGGTTCATCCGATCGCTTGCCGAACAGGCCATTCAATCACTGACCGATCAATCGGTGTCGCACGGCGAGCGGGTGAAGCGGTTCCGCTCTTTGTTCAATGAGGCCTTTGCTGTGCGGTCCATCGGCAAGTTCGTTCTCGGGCGTTATTGGCGTAAGGCCAGTGACGACGAGAAGGCCGAATACCTGTCCCTTTTTGAGGACCTGATGGTCGTTTCCTACGTCGACCGCTTTGCGCGTTATGCCGGCGAGACCCTGGACATCCGGAAATCCCGCGCCGAGAAGACGAACACGGCGACCGTGTTCACGGAGATCAAACGCCCCGCCGGTGCCAAGCCGATCCGCGTTAACTGGCTCACCGGCACCGACGGCAAGGTTTACAAGATTCTCGACGTCATCGTCGAAGGCACGTTCATGTCGACGACGCTGCGCTCCGACTTCGGGTCCATCGTTCGCCAAAAGGGCGGTTCGGTGGCCGGTCTCATCGAGGAGCTGAAGAAGAAGACCGCATCCCTCAAAGAGAACAAGACCTGATGGGTCAGGCGGCGCTCCACCCGCGCCGCTCCAATGCCGTCAGGAAACGCTCCAGAAACCCCTTGCGTTCCGCGTAGTCGGCGGCCGACAGCGTATACTTGAAGCGCGCCAGTTCACCGAGCAGATCGCGGGTCATCTGCGAATAGGAAAAGCCCGGTTCCGAGAAGATGTTGCGGAAGTGGGGATCGCTCGGTTCGGCCATGCCGACCGCATTGCCGGCGGTATCGAACCGCACGTTGGCGCCGGCGACCTTGGCCATGAAGGGCGCCATTTTCAGCATCTTCTCCATGTCGGTGAGCCCCTGGGTCGCCTCTCCCCAAGCCGCCTTGACGTCGGCCGGTGCAGTGACCGGCGGGAACGGCCAGGTAGTGGCGACGCCGACCTCGACGAAGCCGTCGTTGTCGAGGTCGACCCGCTGGTCGAATTGACGCAGCAGGTTGGCCGCGCCCTCCTCGCTGAGCGCCGCCACGTTGATTGCCTCGACGAGGCCGTGGGCCTTCTGCAGGGCCGAGAGCTCGCCATCGGAAAGCCGCGCCAGGAGACCCTTGGCGTCGGGCCCCGCGTTGTCGCGCTGAGCGCGCTCGAGGATATCGGCGAAGGTGGCGCGGTCGTCCGACGTGACGCCGCGCAGGTTCAGGTATTTCTCGGTCTTCGCCGTCAGGGCGAAGGCGGCTAGGCCCGGTTCGGTCGCGGTCATTGATCGTCTCCTCTTGATTGATTTGAATAAGGGAGAACCAGCAAGGATCGTGCCGGAGGGAAGGTCGGGAGAATCAACGGGTTGAGGAACTCGACCGGGCGATTTCCCCGGCACGAAATGGCGCAGTTGGGAAAGTTTTTCCCAACCCGGACGATTGAAAGGGCCTGTAGGCCTTAGTCCCGAAATCGGGCCTACCGCACCAACGGCTTGTACTTGATCCGGTGCGGCTCGACCGCGTCCTCGCCGAGGCGCCGTTTCTTGTCTTCCTCGTAGTCCTCGAAGTTGCCCTCGAACCACTCGACGTGGCTGTCGCCCTCGAAGGCGAGGATGTGCGTCGCGATGCGATCGAGGAACCAGCGGTCGTGGCTGATGACGACGACGCAGCCGGCGAAGTCGGCGATGGCGTCTTCGAGGGCTCTAAGAGTCTCCACGTCGAGGTCGTTGGTCGGTTCGTCGAGAAGCAGCACGTTGGCGCCCGATTTGAGCATCTTGGCGAGGTGCACGCGGTTGCGTTCGGCGCCTGAGAGCATGCCGACCTTCTTCTGCTGGTCGGCGCCCTTGAAATTGAACTGGGCGACGTAGGCGCGGCTCTGCATCTTGCGCTTACCAAGGTCGATCTCGTCGACGCCGTCGGAGATTTCCTGCCAGACGGTCTTGTCGCCATCCAAAGCATCGCGGCTCTGGTCGACGTAACCGAGCACCGCTGTGTCGCCGACGCGGACGGAGCCGCCGTCCGGCTGTTCTTGGCCGGTGATGCAGCGAAACAGCGTCGTCTTGCCGGCACCATTGGCGCCGATGACGCCAATGATGCCGCCGGGCGGCAGCTTGAAGGAAAGATCGTCGATGAGTAGACGGTCCTCGAAACCCTTCGACAAACCATCCGATTCGATGACCAGGTCGCCGAGGCGTGGGGCTGCCGGGATTACGATCTGGGCGGTGCCCGGCGCGTTGTCCGCCGACCTGGCGAGCAGTTCCTCGTATGCCGTGATCCTTGCCTTCGATTTGGCCTGGCGGGCGCGCGGCGATTGGCGGATCCATTCCAACTCGTGCTTGAGGGTCCTCTGGCGCGCCGTCTCCTCGCGTTCCTCCTGGCCGAGGCGTTTCTCCTTCTGCTCGAGCCAGGCCGAATAGTTGCCTTCGTAGGGGATGCCGCGGCCGCGATCGATCTCGAGGATCCAGCCGGTGACGTTGTCGAGGAAGTAACGGTCGTGGGTGACCATCAGGACGGTACCGGCGTATTCCCGCAAGTGGCGCTCCAGCCAGGCCACCGACTCGGCGTCCAGGTGATTGGTCGGTTCGTCCAACAGCAGCACTTCCGGTTTTTGCAACAGGAGGCGGCAAAGGGCCACTCGGCGCCGCTCGCCGCCGGACAGCGTCGAGACGTCGGCGTCACTCGGCGGACAGCGGAGCGCGTCCATGGCGACCTCGATGGTGCGTTCCAGTTCCCAGCCGTCGACGGCGTCGATCTTTTCCTGCAGTTCGCCCTGCTCCTCGAGGAGCGCCGTCATCTCGTCGTCTTCCATGGGCTCGGCGAACTTGGCTGAAATCGCGTTGAAGCGGTCCAGCAGGTCCTTGGTCTCGCCAAGACCCTCCATGACGTTCTCCTCGACGGTCTTCTCGGGGTCCAATTGCGGTTCCTGCTCAAGGTAACCGACGCGCACGCCTTCCGCCGCCCAGGCCTCGCCGCCGAAATCCGGATCTTGGCCGGCCATGATCTTGAGGAGCGTCGATTTGCCGGCGCCGTTGACGCCCAATACCCCGATCTTGGCATCCGGCAAGAAGGAAAGCGTGATCCCTTTGAGGATCTCGCGGCCGCCCGGGAACACCTTGGTAAGGCCTCGCATGACATAGGAATACTGATAGCTGGCCATGGTCTGCTGGTTCCGCTCTCCTGTGGAAGATTTGACGTCGAAAGACGGGCGGGGTGTTTTAGCGAAAGAACCGGGCGAGGGCAACGCAAGTGCCGGCAAGGCGAAAAAATTTGCTTTAGGTCAATGCAGGGATTCGGCCTTTCGACTAAAAAACGCGCCACAGGCCGTTCCAATTGCGCACTCGACTTAAAAAAATAAAATAGGCGTAACGGCGAAAACAAGGAGTTAACGCCATGAAAACGGTGGTGATCGCCGACGAGGAAGCCAATATGCGGGCTTGCCTCGCCTATTTGATGAAACGCGCCGGCTTCGCGGTTCGCGAGGCGTTCGACGGCGACGGGGCCTTGGCGGCGGTCCGCAACGGCGAGATTCCCGACCTCATCTTGCTTGCTGTCGATCTCGGCGGCCGGGACGGATACGAAGTCTGCCAGACGCTCCGCAACGACCCGGAGACCAGTACCATCCGCATCCTGATGGTGTCATCGAAAGCCTTGGCGGTGGAGCGGGAAAAGGGAATGGCCATGGGTGCCGACGCTTATGTGACAAAACCCTTTTCCAACCGCAAGCTGGTTGACCAGGCCATCCGATTGGCCGAGCGCCGGATCTAGGGGCGGCCGGCGGCAATGCGAAACCAACGTCAATTTGTTATCGGTTTTTTGGCGATCGGTGTCGCCTGTGCTGTCATCCTGGCCGGCTTCGGATGGTTCGTTGCCGGCGAAGTCGCCGGCGCCGAGGTGCCGGGTCTGGCCGAAAAAATCATGATCTACACCGGCGGCGCCCTGCTTCTCGAACTCGGATTGATCGCCATCGTTTGGTCGCAGCTCGACCGCGTCCTGTTCCCGCCATTGATCGATCTGGCGAGGCAACTGCGGAGCCAATTGCACGCCGGCACCGGAAACGGTTTCGAGAAGGTCGCTCTCGAAGGATGGGGTGAGCTTGGTGATGCCGTCGGTGAAGCGATGCGGGAACTTTCGCTTCTACGCGAGGAACATGACGCGGCGGTCGCCAGGGCGACGACCGAAGTGGGTGCCGAAAAGGAACGCCTCGAGGCGATCCTGCGCGATCTCCATGAGGGCGTCATCATCTGTAATCTGAACCATCAGATCCTCCTCTATAACCACCGGGTCCTCGAGCTTCTGCATATATCCGGTGGATTGGGTCTCGGCCGCTCTTTGTTCGCCTTCACCAACCGCCAACCGTTCCTTCATACGCTCGAGCGGCTCAACAACCGGATCATCGAAGACCGCGCCGACGAGCGCGGGTTGACTTCGCCTTTCGTCGCCCTCACCTCTGACGGCTCGGTCACCTTGCAATGCAAAATGACCCTGATCGTCGAAGCCGACGGAAAGCCGACATCCTACCTCCTGACATTCGACGACAGAACCGACGAACTCGCGGAACTGGGCCGTCGCGACCATTTGCTCAGGCAAGCCACCGACGGTCTGCGCCGGCCCGTTGCCAACCTCCGCGCGGCCGCCGAAATCCTGGTCGAGGAACCGCCGCAGGGCGTCGATACGCGGGAGCGGTTCGAACGCATCATTCACGAAGAGAGCCTCGCCTTGAGTGCCCGCATCGAGGAGTTGACGACCGAATTCCGGGAGATCATTCGCGGCCATTGGCCGATGACCGATATCTATTCGGCCAACCTTCTGAATGCCGTCGTCCGTCGTTTACGCGAGGAGAAGGACATCGACGCGGTGATGACTGGCATGCCGCAATGGCTTCACGGCGATAGCCACATTTTGGTCGAACTGCTTCACTTCGTTGTCCATGCCGTCAGGGACCACGAGGGGGCAAGCGATTTCGACCTTGAGGCAACGGTCAGTCCGGCGAACGTCAATATCGATATCCGTTGGACCGGTGAACCAATCAACCAGACCGTCGTACACAGTTGGATGGACCAAAGACTCGGTGAAGCGATCAGTGGCATCACGGTGCGAGGTGTGCTCGACCGGCACCGGACGGATTTGTGGTCGTTGGATTGCGGTAAAGGTTGTGCCCTGATTCGTATGCCGTTGGCGATGGCGGAAGAACAAGACGAACAACGGCGCGAACCCGTACCGGCGCGTCCCGAGTTCTATGACTTTGCGCTTCTCAACCCGCGCGGCGACGCCGACGATATGGCCGGTATCCCATCGCGCGACTTGACCTACGTCGTTTTCGATACGGAAACGACCGGCCTCAATCCATCCGACGGCGATGAAATGATCCAAATCGCCGGAGTCCGGGTCGTCAATGGCCGGGTCCTGACCGGTGAATCCTATTCCCGATTGATCAACCCGGGACGTTCGATCCCGAAGGAATCAATCCGGTTCCACGGAATCACCGATGACATGGTCATCGACCAGCCCGACGTCGCCCGGGTCCTGCCCGAGTTCAAGGATTTCGTCGACGGTGCTGTTTTGGTCGCCCATAACGCCGCGTTTGACATGAAGTTCCTGAAGCTCAAGGAAGAAACTACCGGAGTCCGCTTTGACAATGCGGTGCTCGATACGCTTTTGCTCTCCGTCTTCCTTCATGACCATACGCCCCACCACACGCTGGATGCGATTGCCGAGCGTTTCGGCATCGAGGTCGACGCCGACACCCGGCATACGGCGTTGGGCGATGCCCTGGTGACGGCGAGCCTGTTCCTGCGCATGATCAAGCTGTTGGAAGCGGAAGGCGTGACCACCCTCGGCCAAGCTATGGAAGCGGCCAACAGTATGGTCGAGGTTCGCAAGATGCAGGAGCGTTTCTAGAAAACCTCGCCCGTCATTTCAGAGCGCATGCGTTTGCGTAGTGCGTCGATGGCCTTGAACGAGTCGGTCAAAATATCCTTTTCCCGCTCCGTCAGGCTGTCCCGGTGCACGTAATTGGACACCCGTTTACCGTTCTTGAAATCAGAAATCTGCTGGCGCAACAAGAGATGGCTGATGTGGCGGAAGGCGCCGCTGAGGTAGTCGTGTTCGTTGGCGTCGAGAACACCGTTGTCGTGAAGCGCCTCCATGCGGCCAAGTGTCGGCAGGACCGGGATCTTCTCGCGAAGCGCCAGCATCCGCATGGATTCGACCAGCGGCAGTGTCCCTGTGTGCTTGAGGTTCATCTGGCCGAGATAGTCCTTTTCGTCCTTTTCGACGATGAACCGCCCGAACCATCCGAGCGCGGTACCGTGTTCGCGGTCGTCCTCGTACATGGCGCGCAGGAAAGACCGATTCCCACCGATGACGTTCATGACGTGGTCGTACAGCTCCACGGCCAAGGCTTGGCTGCCCCAGGATCCGCGGAAATCGAAGAAGATGTCGCAGAGACGCAGGGTCGTCGTATTGCGCCGGCGGTTCCAGATCTCGATCTGTTGTTTCCATTGGGAGATGGTCTTTCGCCAAAGCGGATTGGTCGCCATGACATACCCCTTGCAATAGGGGAGACCCACCGTGTCGAGATCACGGGTCACGCGTTCGGCGAGTTCGATGAACCAGGCATCGATGGTGGCGTGATCCTTGTCCGGATAGTCGGCCAGAATGAAACCGTTGTCCTGGTCCGGATAGAGATAATTCTCGCCGCGCCCGCCGGATCCCATGACGATGACCGTGAATTCGACGGGCGGTTTGCCCATGCCTTCTTCGTACATGGACTTGACGTTGAGATTGACGACGCGCCGGTAGATATCGTTGTTGACGCGTGTCAGCAGGCCCTGGATCTCCGGGCCTGGGATGGCGTCGTTAAAAAGATGGTCGGCGATTTCTACCTGAGCCGCCTTGATCTCGGAAAGCCCTTGGATGCTGTCCTCGCGGGTCAGCTTGTCGATATCGCCCATCAATCGAGACGATGCATCGGCGACGGATTTCGCGGCACGCAGGATACCGACCGTTTTTCCGTCCTGATCGACGACCGGCATGTGGCGAAGCCCGCGACGGCGCATGCGGGCAATCGCGTAATAGAAATACTCGTCAGTGCGAACGGTGACGACCGGCCAACTCATGACGTTCTCGATCTTCTCGTCGCTCGGCACCTTGAACGTAATCCGGCGCGTAATGTCCTGTTCCGTGAGGATGCCGATGGGGTGGTCGTCGCCATCAACGACAATGGCGCTCGTCGCTTTTTCCGCCGACATGCGTTCGACTACACTGCCCAGGTCCATGCCCGGTGAGACCGTCAACGCCCGGTCAGAAGCCGCGTCTGCGACGAGCCGGCTGAAAACGGAAGTGCGTTGCGACACGATCCCTCACTCTTTAGACGGGGCGTCTCCACGAGTTTGGAATTTCTTACCGCTGAATGGCGGCAAAATAAACACACGGCGGTTATTAATTGTTGGGGCTGTCCTAGCTAAGCGAGATGCTTGGGCTAGGATTGCAGGATGTATGCGAGAAGAAGCCGGCTCAGTGGTTGGAAGCGTGATCGTTTGATGGAGCACTTTGTGGCGGCGACGACGGCACG
>Ga0209364_1000166_pt1 | contig 14859 bp, 11 predicted proteins | sample WorMetHERISLAND2_3_FD_187387 | JGI IMG/M metagenome (GOLD analysis project Ga0209364, IMG submission 187387) | Marine gutless worms symbiont microbial communities from Max Planck institute for Marine Microbiology, Germany - Olavius albidus HERON... | ecosystem: Host-associated > Annelida >... | reverse complement strand
GCAGCCTCAAAAAACAATCACACCCCAGCCGAAGAGGAGCCTGCACTCCTCACAACATCGAACTAGGGTGGGTATTCTGAACAGCATCCGGAATCCGGATCCAGCCGGAACCGGAACGCGCCTTAGATTTTGCAGCCATTTCCTGGCTTTAACGGAAATCCTCGTAGTTCTCGGGTGTAACAGCCACGTAAGGTACTCGCACCGCCTTGGATACGCTGTCCTCTATTACCCAATCCGTGCCCAGGATTACATCCTGGCCCATGGCAGCATTGATAGCCAAGTCAACAGTAGCACGAGCCTGCCCAACACCGTCGTTCAGAACAGTTCCGTTCATCTCACCATCTTCGATGTGAGTTAGGGCCTGATCAAGCGCATCCACACCATAGAGAGGTAGCCACACACCAGCGGCCTTTAGCGCGTTTATTGCCCCAAACGCCATTCCATCGTTGTTGCAGATGACAAGCTCAATGTCATTGCCGAACGATGAGGCTAACCAAGCCTGCATCTTATCGTTTCCATGCTGGGTAGACCAGTTTGGATCGGCCTCCAAGGCCAGTTCCTCAACCGGAATTCCCGCGTCTCGAAAGGCCTTAACCGATTCAACGGTTCTGGCCTCGGCATCGGGGTGTCCAGGCTCTCCCTTGAGCAGCACATACTGAACTGTGCCGTCATTGTTCTTATCCCATTCGGGATGCATTTTCCAATCGGCCACCATCATCTCACCCTGGATGATACCGGACTCGGCGGAGTTGGTGCCCACATACCACACCTTATCATAGGTTCCCATGATGCCGGCCTCCGTGGCTTCTTTGTTGAATAGAACCAAGGGAATATCCGCCGCCGATGCCTTTTCAATAACACTGGCCGCAGATGCGGGGTCAACTAGATTAATAGCCAGAACATCAACTCCCTTAGCAATAAAAACATCAACCTGATCGTTCAGTTTAGCTTGCTGTCCCTCGGAATCGACTATCACAATTGAAGCGCCCCTCTCGTCCGCATATCTTTCAAGTTCCGGCTTCATTACGCCGTTCATGAAGTTATCCGCGAAGCTGTATATGTTAGCCCCAATGTTGATTTCTTTTCCTCCCTCAGAGTCGCCATTAGCAAAAACGGCGGTAGGCAGAGTAAGTAACGCAATCGCTACTATAAAAATTGTCTTCTTCATATGAAGACTCCTCCTTAAGAAAACTTTTATAGATATTATACCATGAAACTAGTGAAATAGCAATCAATAACATAACATCATATAATACTACATCGTTTTGAAGATTTTGCTTGAAATCGAAATATCCCGGTATTTTGTTAGAGTATTGAACAACATGTCCTGCTGCCGGTATCCTGGACACGAGAAATAGAAGACGGAGATAATAGATGCAAAATCATCGGAGTGGGTTAATCTGGCTCGCGATTCTCGTGCTGCTCGTGCTCAATGGCTGCGGATACAACCGAATGGTGAGCCTTGAGGAGAACGTTACGGCATCCTGGGCCCAGGTTGAAAACGTATACCAGAGGCGGATGGATCTAATCCCCAACCTTGTTGAAACCGTAAAGGCATATGCCGAGCATGAGCAAGATACCTTCGCGGCCGTAACCGAGGCCAGAAGCCAGGCCGGAGGGGTAATGAATATCGATGAGGATCTACTCAACAATCCCGAAGCCTTTGCACGCTTTCAGCAGACGCAGAACAGCCTGGGCTCCGCACTGCAGAGACTGCTTGTTGTAACCGAGAATTATCCGGAACTCAAAGCCAATCAAAATTTTCTTGCCCTCCAGGACCAGCTCGAAGGCACCGAGAATCGAATCGCAGTGGAACGCATGCGCTTCAACGAGGCAGTACAGAACTACAACACTTTGATCCGACGCTTTCCCCAAGTGCTTGTTGCCCGAATGGCCGGTTTTGAAGCCAAACCATATTTTGAATCGGCAAGCGGCGCCGAAACTGCCCCCAAGGTGGAGTTCTAGGATGGCTTTTCTAAGCTCTGAGGGCAGAGAGAAAATTGGTCGGTTAGTGGAGAAAGCGGAGGCTGGAAGCGGGGGTGAAATTGCCGTCGCCATTATCCCGGAATCTGATGAGTACGCTTTTAGAGAATTACTATTCTCCCTGGTATTAGGCATTTTGACATATGTGCTTCTCGCGGTTTTCTTCAAGCCCTTTGAGCGTCTAGTGGACAAACTTTTCTGGGATGCTTCCCCCCTTACTCTTCCCCTTCTGATGTTTGCGCTGTCTTTCATCGTGAGCTCCACTTTCTACTTCCTTTTCCAAATACCCGCCTTGGACAGACTCATTGTAGGCCGCAAGCGCATGGCCGAGGCAGTTAGACGAAGGGCTCTGAGGCATTTCGCAGAGGCTGAAACTTTTAACACGGTCGATAGAACGGGGATTCTGCTGTTCATATCCAGACTGGAACGGCGAGTCGAATTGATTGCCGACAAGGGAATTAACTCGCTTGTGGCACCGGAAACCTGGAACGAAATAGTATCTAACCTGGTCAGCGGAATGAAGAGAAAGCAAACTGAAACAGCGCTGGCAGCCGCGATTGAAACGATTGGGAAGGTTATATCAACACATGTACCCCGGCGCCCCGATGATAAAAACGAGCTTTCCAACAAACCTTCGGAGCTGGAGAAAGGATCGTGATCATAAGGGGAATAAGCGCGAAGAAAGGGCCGGATTTTCACAGACGGAGTTTGGGCATGGGGGGAGTCATTCTTATCCTAGTCCTCCTCGGAACAGCAGTTTCCGCCCTGGAAATCCCCCCTTTGCGGGGACGCGTCAATGACAATGCCAGCCTGCTGTCGCAGACATCGATAAACGAGCTTGAGTCCTACCTGGCGGGCCTTGAAAGCGCAAGTGGCGCACAGGTTGTGCTGCTCACTATCCCGTCATTATCTGGAGAAAATCTTGAATCTTACAGCCTTCGGGTTGCCGAAAAGTGGGGATTGGGCGGCAAAGAGAACGACAACGGCGTGCTGCTGCTGGTGGCGCTGAATGAGCGCAAGGTCCGCATTGAGGTAGGTTACGGTCTGGAATCGACTTTAACTGATGCAAAGAGCGGCGTCATCATTAGAGATATCATGATCCCGGAATTCAGAAAGGGCAGCTACAGCGAGGGAATAGTTGCCGGCCTTGCTGCAATAGGCGGGGTAGTATCCGGAGACCTTGCAATCACAGCAAAGCAAATAGAGAATTCCGAAAGGGGAGCAGGCGGCGGAGTGCCAATATTTGCCATAATATTCTTAGCCGTATTCATCATCGGGATTTTCGGACGGAGAGGCAGGCGCAGGGGCAGAGGCGTATCACCCCTGGGAGCATTCTTTGTTGGCTCAATGCTCGGCAGCATGTCCAGGGGCGGCTCCACTTCGCGCGGATTTGGCGGCGGATTCTCAGGCGGCGGAGGTGGTTTTGGCGGAGGCGGCGCGAGCGGCGGCTGGTAAATCAGTTAACCACAGCACTGCTTGTCCTCCGCAGGTTATCCTTTGCCCCCAAGCCTTGCCCATGTATCTTTCAAGCCGACAATTCGGTTAAAAACGGGTTTTTCGGAGCTGTGGTCGACAGCGTCGGCTACAAAATAGCCGTTTCGCAGAAATTGGAAATGCTCCTCCGGGGCCGCGTCCGCCAGCGATGGTTCAACCCTGGCCTTTCGAATTAAGATTTCGGAATTCGGATTGATATAATCCATGAAAACCCTGTCCTCCTCTACCTTCGAGACATCCGCCAAGGTTATCAAATGATTATACAGTCTAATCTCCGCTTCCATCGCCTCATCGCAAGAAACCCAGTGCAGAGTTCCTTTAACCTTCCTGTTATCAGGCGATTGGCCTCCCCTGCTCCGCGGCTCGTAGCTGCAAAGTACTTCCACAACTTCACCATCTTCGCCGCGGCGCACCTCATCAACAGTTACAAAATAGGCATACTTGAGTCGTACTTCTCTCCCTAAGGCCATGCGGAACCATTTCTTCGGAGGTTCATCCATGTAATCGCCTCTTTCCACCCAAAGTTCTCCGGAAAAAACAAGGTTTCGACAGCCCAACTCCGGTTTATCAGGGTGGTTCTCGGCAGCAAATCTCTCTATCCTTCCCGGGGGCCAATTGGTTATTATCAGTTTAACCGGATCGAGAACCGCCATGCGCCTAGGAGCACTTTGATTTAGTTCCTCTCGAACGTGAAAAAAGAGGAATTCCGTATCAACAAGGCTGTTAACCTTGCTAACTCCAATTCCTTCGACAAATTTCCTGATCGCAGACGCTGGAAAACCTCTCCGTCTCATGCCTCGCAGAGTTGGCATCCTGGGATCGTCCCAGCCCCGCACCTGTTTTTCCTCCACCATTTTTTGCAGATGCCTCTTGCTCAGTACGGCGTGAGTGAGATTCAGAGGGGCAAACTCATACTGACGCGGCCTACATGGTGTCGATACATTCTCGATAAACCAATCGTACACGGCCCGATGGTTTTCAAACTCCGATGAGCACAGGGAATGTGTAACTCCTTCTATGACGTCTTCATATCCATGCGCAAAATCATACATCGGGTATATACTCCACTTCTTTCCCGTTTGATGATGGGCCTCATTCCTGATTCTATAGATCACGGGATCACGCATCAGTATGTTCACATGGTCCATGGCAATTTTTGCACGGAGAACGCAGGTGCCTTCTTCGAACTCCCCCAGCTTCATCCTCTCCAGTAAGTCAAGGTTTTCTTCGGCACCGCGATTGCGGTAGGGTGAGTCCTTTCCTGGCCTGGTTGGAGTACCTCGATTCTCCGTTATTTCCTCCGAGCTCTGATTATCAACATAGGCCTTGCCAGCCCTAACCAGCTCACAGGCCCACTCATAAAACTGATCAAAGTAGGAGGAAGCATAGCGGGATTCGCCATCCCATTTGAACCCCATCCAACGTATATCCTCCTCAATGGCGTTTACGAATTCGCTGCTCTCCCTTTCAGGATTGGTGTCATCGTAGCGAAGTCGACAGATACCTCCGAATTCCCGCGCGATAGAGAAGTTAAGAATAAATGCCTTTGCATGACCAACATGGAGATACCCATTTGGTTCCGGGGGAAAACGGGTGACAACCTTTTTAACGCGGCCTGTTTCTAAATCAGTTCTTACAATGGAACGAATGAAATCCGTTCTCCGAGGCTCTTTTTCCACAATCAAACCCACTTTGCTCACTCAAGACTTCAGAATATATGAATCGCCCAGGCTGGAGTCAACAAGTGAGGAGCGTATGCTTAGCATTCCACCTGCCGAATTTCAAATATGATAGGCCAATTACTTCGCAAAATCGCTAAGAAATTCCCGCAGCTTTTCACCATTTACTCACATTGCTTACAAAGGCTATTGACGCTGCGAAAACAGAGCATTCAAAGAGCCCTCAATGGGGGACTAAGCAGCACAATTCCAGAGGGTAGTAATGCGACTTGAGCCTCAAGATGCGCCGCTGCATCACCTCGAAACTTCTTCACCACCATTTCTGCGGCCTTGGGCGGCTCCCCGCGATTCTCCAGGGGGGATTGCACAAGGCCACGAGCGCTTCCTCTCCCTGGTGCCAAACCGATTTTTGCGCCCACAAACAAGACTGATTACCATAATTCGGCTAGCAACGTAACCCCAAGTCAAAGAATTCGTGCCTCATCTCTTGGCAGAGGCTGCCTTCCGGATAGTTCTGGCTCTTCGTGGGTGCAAGATTATCATCTTGCTATTTGCTGCTTTGGGTTAGGCGCATTAACTCCGATCGTTCGGCAGCCAGCCTTGCCTTGAACGTATTGAATTCGATTAGCACGCGGTTTAGCTCCACCCTGCTGGAGAAAACACCATGATCGTCCATAAGTATTTCACCAAGCAGTCGGTAACTCATACGGAGATTCGCCTTCTGCTCCAAATTCTGAGTTTCAAGTGCCTTCGCCAGGGTGGCATGATTCACCTTCCTCTTCTCAACCAAAAACTGACCAAAGAGTTCGCGGCTGTTTGGTTCCTCCATCGGTTTCTGCGCTATTCCGGAATCCGAGAATGCTGGTTTTTTCCTGGTAATTGGCGGCAGTTCATCCTTGATGTTAAGTGCCTCTTTACGAACCAGGATTGCAGCCTTAACCTTTTCAAAATCCACCAAGGTGCCATTTAACTCCATCCGATTTCGGAACACTCTGAAATCATCCAGGAGTATCTGCCCCAGTAAACGGGACGAGCCTCGGAGTACATCGCTTCTTTCCCTGTTTTGGATTGCCAGTGCAGCCTCCAGTATCTCGGGCATTAATCGCCCCCTGCGAACAAGCCACTCGCCGAAAACTGTCCGTTCGTTAAAAGGCGCACTCATGCGTCACCTGCTTCCCCCAGATAGCGCTCTAAAACAGTGTCGAAATCATCCTCCCCCCTTCCCGCCTCCAGTTCCCTCTTCAGTTTTTCGAATTGCTCCTCGTCGAGCCGTTCCAAGGCATCTTTTCCCCATTTCTCCAATGAACGAACCAACTCGGGATCTGTCAGTATATCTCCTAGCTCCTTTAGCATTTCCCCCGTCTTCTCACCTAGATTCCGCGTGGTATTCCCGATCGACTCCTTGGGGATGGAACCCAAATCAACCCCCGTTGAGTCTTCAATTACGCTTATGAATCTTTCCTTTTTCGTCTGATCCGAGAAAACCGAAACCAATATCGCAATTCCACCAACTAAAATGATGAATAGGAAAATCTTTTTCAAAAAACAAAACCTCCCATATACTGCCTCACGAAAACGGATTAATCGAAAAGAGAACCACTGAAATCGCTCCTGACGCCTCCCTTCCCCATTCCATCATCTTCGAGAGCTTCCAAATACACGGCACTTCTTTGCGCCGTATCCCGTAACCAAGTCAATTTTTCTCGTTCTTTACTTACAACATCGGCGGGAGCTCTCGATACAAAATTCTCATTCAGCAATTTCTTCTCCTTCCCTTCAATTAGCCTTGTCATTTTGCTCAGAGAGGTTCGAAATTTGGAAATAGCAGCGTCAACATCAATCAAATCACGGATAAAAACATGTGCCGAGAAGCCAGTCCCGACAACCGCCACGGACCCTTCCAAGGATTCTCCTTTTTGCAGCAGAGCGAGGCTGCTTGAACCCGACAAGAAGGCCGCAATGTTTCCAAACTCCGTTATCACCCTTGAAACTTCCCGGGATGTATCAATTCGTACCTTGGTGGGTGTCGAAGGAGATATCGCGAATTCACTCCGAAGCGTGCGAATACTGCTAACCAGGTTCTTCAAGATGTCAAATTTTCTTTCCGCCTCCTCATCCTCACGCGCAAAGTCTGTCTCAGGATACGCCATAACAATCAACACGCCCTCGGTGTTGGGCAATTTTCCCCATATTTCCTCCGTAATAAAGGGAAGAAAGGGGTGTAAAAGCTTAAGTGCCTCCTTGAGCATATGAACAAGGAGGGTAATGCTGCGGTTTTTCTCCTCCTCACTTCCCCTATAGAGCCCAAATTTGGAGCATTCCACATACCAATCGCAGTAATCATTCCAGAAATACTCGTACACCGCGTGAGCCATTTCATCAAACCGATAAGTAGCTATGGCCTCCTCAACCAAGCCAATTGTCCTATTGAAGCGATGATTGATCCAACGATCGACAATATTCAATTCGATGCTTCCGAGGTCTGCAAAATCTCGTCCCTCCAAGTTCATAAGGACAAAACGGGCCGCGTTCCAAATCTTGTTGGCAAATCTTGAGCCTATTCGATTGGTATCCATATCCAACGGAACATCCTCTCCCTGAGTTGAGATATAAGCCAGGGAGAATTTCATTGCATCCGCACCGTACTTATCCACCACTTCCAGAGGATCAACACCGTTCCCCAGACTCTTGGACATCTTCCTACCCTGCTTATCCCTGAGCAAACCCGTAATATAAATCTCCCGAAAAGGGATTTTACCTGTAAATTCCAGGCTCGCCATAATCATCCGAGCCACCCAGAAAAAAATGATGTCGTAGGCGGTAACAAGGCTCGTAGTGGGGAAAAAACGCAGTAAATCATCGGATTCAAGGGGCCAATCAAAAACGCTAAAGGGCCAAAGCCACGAAGAAAACCAGGTGTCCAGAACATCCTCGTCCCTTTTTAAGTCTGCAGAACCGCATTGGGAACAGGAGGAAGGATTGGTGCGGGGCACAAGGAGCACACCACATCCCTTACAGTACCAGGCTGGAATTCGATGTCCCCACCATATCTGTCGGCTTATGCACCAGTCTTTAATATTCTCCAACCAATGCCGGTAAGTGCTTTCCCACTTCTTCGGAAAGAAAACTATCTCTCCCCTATGCCAGGCTGCCAGAGCCTTTTTTGCCAGCGGCGCCATTCTCACAAACCACTGATTCGAAAGAAGGGGCTCAACCACTGTATAACAGCGATAGCAGTAGCCAATCTGGTGCCGATATTCCCGGGAATTCACGAGCGCTCCCTCCTCTTCCAGACGCCGAGCCGTAAGTGTTCTAGCTTCGGCCACAGAACGTCCCCGAACAAACTCCGGTGCAGCCTCATTCATGTTTCCGGTTCCATCAATTACACGAATTCGCTCCAAGCCATGCCTTTTCCCAATTTCGAAATCATTCATATCGTGGGCTGGCGTGATTTTCAGCGCCCCGGTACCGAACTCCATATCCACGTAGGAATCCATGATAATCGGAATTTCCCTCTCGATAATAGGTATTCGAACCCTCCTGCCAATGAATTCGCTGTAGCGTCGATCGTTCGGATTAACCGCAATCGCCACATCACCAAACATAGTTTCCGGCCTGGTTGTTTGAACGGCAATCCACCTGATGCCGCCCCCCGTTCCGTCCTCCGCTCGGATGTCTTCATCAGAAAGTGGGTAACGAATCTCCCACAGTCTTCCCATTCTTTCCTTATGTTCAACCTCGTCATCCGATAGGGCCGTTCCGCAGGAGGTACACCAGTTCACAAGATACTCGCCTCGATACAGTAAATTCCGTTCCCAGAGGCTTACAAAGGCCTCACGGACCGCTCGCGAACATCCCTCATCCATCGTAAAGCGTTCCCTATTCCAATCACAGGACATCCCAAGACTCTCCAACTGCTTCTTGATAATCCTGTGATGCTCATGCTTAACCTTCCAGGTCTCTTCGATAAATCCCTCCCTGCCCAGATCCAATCGTTCAAGTCCCCGTTCCTTCAATCTCCGCTCAACCACATTATGAGTTGCAATTCCGGCGTGATCCGTCCCGGGAACCCAAAGAACCTCACGTCCCCGCATTCGCCAATATCGAACCAGAATATCCTGCAGCACACAATTCAACCCGTGTCCCATGTGCAAATCGCCAGTAACATTGGGGGGTGGGAACACGATAACAAACTGTCCCCCCTCTCCCGTTCGAGGTGAGAAAAATCCCCCCTCCTTCCACATGCGGTAGATTGTTTCCTCAAAATCCTTCGGGTTATAGGTTTTCTGCAGAGCAATCGCCTTCATTGCAATATCTCCCATAGGCAGTCATATTGGCTGGCATATTAACCTGAGCATCCCTTCAAAAACTAGGTATTAAAATTAGCCGGGCAGCATCAGTTTCCATAGTCGTGAGAACGCCTAGGGTTAGAATTTCTCATCACCGCAGGTTCTTTCGTTCCGATACCGGCAGAATCAGAGTATCACCTTGAATTCACAAATGAGAGGGGCATGTTGCTTCAGAAAGATTCGGTTTCGTCGCAGCCTTATGCGCGAATACTCGGTGTCCGGAACTCGTGTTCCTCCCGCCGTCTGTTTCTATTGGCGCGCTCGCTCCCTACGAAACTCCCTGCGAATTTCCATTTTCTTATAATAGTCTGCAGATTTTTTTATCTGGGAAATATCCGAACAGTAAATTTTGTTATCGACAATCGAGAGATCCTTTCTCTCGAACAGTGTCGACATTGCACCCCGTCCCGCATCCTTTGCCAATCCCAGCATGTTGATAAGCTCATTCGGACCAAAACCGAAGGTGTGGGCCTGACGGGAAGACGTATCCCTCCTGTCCTTCTCAAGCTCCAAGAGCAGACTGTCATAAAGACGTCCAATGGGATCTTCAATTAGGGTGTTTCGAAGCTGACGGTTTAAATTCCATATCCTCTCGGCCAGCGAAGAAGTGAGTCTGGAAATCACCTTGGGCTGCTCTACCACCATACTCTTGAAATTCACCCGGTTAACGGCCATGATGATCGAATCCTCATGGGCAATGGCAGAAGCGCTCCGGGGCTTGTTCTCAAGCAGGGCCATTTCACCAAAGATGTCACCCGACTTCAGCAATGCCAACAGCACCTCGTTGTCATCAACAATCTTCGTAATCCGAATGCTTCCCTTCTGAATGATGAATAGCTCAGGACCGCTTTCACCCTCCGCAAACAGCATCGTGTTCTTTGGGTATTGGCGAATGAACTGAGACGTGTCAGGGTTGAGATTGGCCGTTTTCGCATAGGGTTTTATTTTTTCCATGCGCTTCTTTGCGAGTTCCACATTCGGTCCATTGGAATTAACCTCGCAATACTTGTAGTAGGCGTAATAGGCCTGGTTAAACTGGCTCTGCTTCACATAGTATTCCGCCACGTGGAAAAGATGCCTTTCATCAACCTCTGCGGAACTCTTGAACGTCAGACGGGTAAGAGCCTGATCCAATTGGCGAACCTGGCGTGAAAATCCGTTGATGATTTTCATAGCTACGGGAGTATTTCGCTCTATCAGAAGAGAATACTGATCCGATCGAACAGTAATCAGAGCACAGTCATCCAGGGCAACGGAATTATCGATGTGGTTGTGGTTGCTCATCGTGGAAACAACACCGAAAAAGTCACCCGGCTTGAGAATAGACTCGTCTTCCTCCCCCGAAATTTTCAAGTCTTTTTCAATCCTAACCCTGCCGGAGCGTATTATGTAAAACAGTGTCGCTTTCTTTCCCTCAATAGTGATATAGGCACCCTTGTTGTAGATAACCAGACCCAGCTGCAGGGGATTACTCATAACAACTCCATATAACACCTATCAGGGGATGCACGCCAGGCACGGAATTCCTCATATAACAAACACAGTCAAAATCTCAATCCAAGTCTCTACGCTCATTCTAAGGATCAACTGCAAGAATCGTCAAGCAATTTCGGCTCCCTGATACACCGGAAAGTGATCGCACAGATCCTTCACTTTGCCTGCTATCATCCCGAGCTTATCCTCATCTCCATTGGATTTCAGCGCTTCGACAACATAGGAAGCCACTTCCGGCATATGAGCCTCTCCAAGACCCCTGCTGGTTATTGCCGCCGTCCCCACTCTGATACCCGAGGCAACACTGGGCGGTTTCGAATCGTAGGGAATTGCATTCTTGTTCACGGTTATGCCAGCGATATCCAGCCATTTCTCCGCATCCCTGCCATTAACGCCGATAGGGTTCAGATCCACCAGTATCAGATGATTATCAGTGCCGCCCGAAACAAGCCGTAATCCGCTTTCGAGAAAATGACTCGCCAAGATACTTGCATTTTTCTTCACCAATTTCTGGTAGATCTTGAAGCTATTTCCCGAGGCTTCGCGAAAGGCCACCGCCTTTGCCGCGATAATGTGCATCAGGGGGCCTCCCTGGACTCCCGGAAAAATCACACTGTCGATGATCTCCCCCAAATTCTTGACTCTCCCAGACCGTTTTACTGTGATTCCCATGTCGTTTTCGACAAGTTTGCCAACTAGAATCAGACCGCCCCTGGGGCCGCGAAGGGTTTTATGCGTGGTGCAAGTGCTAATGTGGGAATGGGGAACCGGGGATGGATGTTCTCCCGCCGCAACCAAACCCGCTATGTGGGCCATATCGGAAACCAGCAGGGCGCCCGTCTCATCGGCTATCTCCCGAAATTTCTCGAAATCCAATACACGCGGATAAGCAGATGCGCCGGCAACAATGATTCGCGGGCGATGTTCAAAGGCCAACTCACGCAGGTTATCATAATCAATTATCTCGTCATTCTCACTCACACCGTAACTGACAATATTATAGTCCTTTCCCGAAAAACTCACCACCGATCCATGGCTAAGATGTCCTCCCTGAGAGAGTTCCATGCTGAGTATGGTATCACCATGATTCATTAACGCCCGATAGGCGGCCATATTGGCGCCGCTGCCGCAGTGCGGCTGAACATTCGCATACTCGGCATCAAAGAGTCTCTTGGCCCTCTCCCTTGCAAGAGTTTCTATTATATCCACGTATTCACAGCCGCCGTAGTAGCGCTTGGAAGGATAGCCCTCGGCATACTTATTCGTAAGTATCGAACCGGCCGCCTCAAGCACGGCCCGCGATACGTAGTTCTCCGAGGCAATTAGCTCCAAACGGTTTTGTTGGCGAGAAAGCTCCAGCAATATGGCCTCATTTATTTCCACATCTGATTCGGTTATATGTCGCCTGTCAAGCAAGGTATGTCTCCTAAATCGGGCACATTTCGGGGAAGAATAACCTGTGCGAACTCTGTTTGCAAGCTTCATCGGGCTTACCGGCGAGGCGCTGTTACCTCGGGGACAAACCACTCACTTCGATAACTCGCGAGATTGCCTGAGGGTTCCTCATAGGCACCCTGAAGCGTATAAAAGCCTTCCGCCCGCCGTAAGCGCGGCTCAGGCTGCAATGCCGACGAGTCCAGGATACCTCTGGAAAAGGCTATATGCCTTCCTTCCAGAGCTCCAAAATAGTAGTCAGCAGGTTCCCCCTCGATTCCCGGCAGTTCGATGCCGGAATCTCCCAGTGCCGAATCGATGGGTATCCAGCCAATCCCATTTATCCATACTTCGCTCCACCACCAGGGTCTAGCTTCATCATTCGAAACGAGAATTCCACCCACCGGCCGAGCGGGAACACCCGCGGCCCTGGCGATGGAAGTGAAAAGTAGACTGTATCCAAAACTGTCGGCCGAGTCTCTCGACATATAATCCTCAACAGACTGTCCTTTGGAATTTCCATCAAACGAAAATTGGTTAATAACATAACCGTATATGGCCTTGGACTTGGACCAGCTTCCTTGCTTATCTGCCGCCAGATTAGAGCTCAATTCGGCAAATAGATGTGGTTTCACCCACTTATCCTGAGAAAGTCCGGCGATGATTTCAGGATGGGAGGGGTGAAATGAAGTCTCTTTGCGCACTCTTGCTTCAACCAGGTAAGTCTTTACGAAAATCTGTCTGACTATGCTGATGCTTTCATCGTTCTCCAGATTATCTATCCGATAGAGGCTCAAATTCCCCCTCGTATCGATGGGAGAATAGGGCGTTCCACTATAGGCATCCAGCGTCACCGCCCTGTCTTGGCCTATACCAGCCTGCGGAAAAGGTATGTGGAGGTAAAGTGCATTCTGAGGAGCCGCACTAACCGCATCAATGGTGATTTTTTGACGGAGCGACCAGCGGAATTCCCTATCCTGCAAGATTTCTCCCGTATCTTCAACTATTTCCACCGAAAAAGGATTGCTGATGGTGCCGCTTCTTTGGAGATAAATATTTCCACTGGACGCACCCTCAGGCATCCAGAACCGAACAGTGTTTTCGGTCCACTCCGCAATATGGTTCACCTCTACATAGAGGTTGAAATTCGGCTCTTCCGTACTCAGACGCAGTGCCGTATCTCGGCTGTTTACCCAAATTTGCCCCCTGCCTCGCTTATTCCCAAAGCCCTCCCCATGCAGGGTTATGAGCTCTCCTATCCGAAGATTCTGCGGTTCGGCGTATCTGATATAGGCAGCTCCGGGCAGCCAAGGGCCGTACTCGATTCTTGGAAAGCGAGACTCATCACCGAGAACCACTCCATTGGAGATACCGGAAGGAGTTTTAACCTTGATGATTACAGTGCCGTCGCTGCGGGGAATCTTTGCCACAATACGGTCATCTTCCCATTCCAGGATACTGTCCGAACTTAGTGGAGAAGAACCGATAAGAAGCTTCGCGCCATCCATCCCCTGATCAAATCCCCTCCCCCGAATTTCTATCTCTTCACCCGAAGCAGCCGTTATTTTGTCCAACCCGAAGATTTCCGGTCTTCTTTGATACTTGACAACCAGCACAGAGAAAACACCCAAGGCCGCGCATAGGAGCACCACGCCTGCCCAGCGAGAAAAAACGGTCCACACTTGATTTCGGATAACTCCTCTGAAAAAACAAATTGAACAGTGAAATTGGGGGCGGATGAATCGGCCCATGTCTGTTTTCAAGACCTAGGCGACCTTACCAGGAATATTCAAGCTTGCATAGTGAGGTTTTCTATCAAATTTTTTCCAGCTTTGGACCATCAGGGTGATCGTTCACCTTCCATCCCAGTTTGCGAAGCCTATCCCTGATTTCATCGGCGGTAGTCCAGTCCTTGGCCTCTCTGGCTCTCCGGCGTCTATCGAGCAGATTATCCAGTTCTTCTCTGGGCTCCGCCTCGAAAAATTCGGGAAATGCGGTCTTAGCCAGATCCAGACCAAGCACCTCATCCATTTCAAGGGCTGTTGCCAGTCTATGCTCCGGGGGAATACTTACATCCTTAAGAAGCATCCATAATTCAGCCAATGCCCTTGGAGTGTTCAAGTTCTCGCCGAGAGCCGCATGGAAGGATTTCAGTCTGGCGGCGCCATGTCCGAACCTCTTTTCGTCTACTCCACTCACTTTCATCCCGCCGACGCCGTTTGCAATGCCCTCTCCTCTGGCCTTCAGTGCGGCAATGTGACGGTTAAGAGATTTTCTGCTCGTGCGGGCGTTATTCAGCAATTCTCGGGAATATGTAAGCTGGGTGCGATGGTGAGCGCCCAGCAAGAAGTAACGGTAGTCGAGAGGATGATAACCCATATCACATAGATGCTGAATTGTGATAATCTCACCTCTGCTCTTCGATA
>Ga0209364_1000164_pt1 | contig 14891 bp, 11 predicted proteins | sample WorMetHERISLAND2_3_FD_187387 | JGI IMG/M metagenome (GOLD analysis project Ga0209364, IMG submission 187387) | Marine gutless worms symbiont microbial communities from Max Planck institute for Marine Microbiology, Germany - Olavius albidus HERON... | ecosystem: Host-associated > Annelida >... | reverse complement strand
AACTTGAACTACCCCCCCTCTCTCCTTGAGGCTGATGATTCTCAATTTTCTGCAGATTATTCTGATTTCGGCTATCGACATCAAGCTTTGAACCTCATCGGGCAGTGGTCCGAAGCGATCGTGAAGCTCATAATGCAGCTGCTGAAGTTCCTCGTCGTCTTCGATAGATGCTATTTTTTTGTATATATCCATCTTCACGGATTCATCATCAATATAACTGCCCGGGATGAATCCCGAATATTCAAGCTCCAGATATATCTCGTGGCTTTCATCTTCCTGAGCAGCTTCCGTTAGTTTTCGAATGGCAGCCTCCAGGAGTTTCAGATATAAGTCGAAACCCACGGAGTAGATGTCACCCGATTGCTCAGCTCCTAACAGATTTCCGGCACCTCGAACCTCCATATCTTTCATGGCTATCTTGAAACCAGATCCAAGCTCAGTGTGATTGCCAATGGTTTGGAGTCGTTTCATTGATAATTCACTTAGCTGCCTGCCTCCAGGATAGAATAAGTATGCATACGCGATACGATCCGAACGACCCACCCTCCCACGTAGCTGGTATAGCTGACTAATGCCATACATATCCGCTCTATCGATTATCATTGTGTTGACATTGGGAATATCAATCCCATTTTCAATGATCGTGGTGGAAATCAGCACCTGAAAGGCTCCATGAACGAAGCGATACATTACATCCTCAAGCTTGTTAGCCTGCATCTGTCCATGGGCAATTTCTATCATTACCTCCGGAACAAGATTCTGTAGAAATACTTTCACCTCCTTGAGGGTTTCGATCCGATTGTGCAGGTAGTACACCTGCCCTCCCCGTTCAACCTCGTTCCGAATCGAATTGCTAACAAGCTCCGGTTCATAATGCTGAATGAATGTCTCGATTGGGCGGCGATTGCTTGGCGGAGTTTTGAGCAGCGATATATCCCTTATCTTGATAAGAGACATATGCAGGGTTCGAGGAATCGGCGTTGCCGATAACACGAGACAGTCCACGGAGGTTTTTAGTTCTTTGAGCCGCTCCTTATCCTTGACACCGAACCTTTGCTCCTCATCAATTATTAGCAGACCAAGGTTTTTGAAGCTTACATCCTTCGATAGTATTCTATGTGTTCCAATCACAATGTCGATGTTCCCGCATCCAAGGTTTTCCAATACTCTTCTTCGTCCGGCAGGTTTAACCAGGCGACTGAGCATGGAAATCCTCACCGGAAATCTTCTGAACCTTTCACTGAAGTTTTCATAATGCTGCTCGGCCAAAATGGTGGTTGGGCAGAGGTAGGCCACCTGCTTCCCCCCCATAACAGATTTGAAGGCAGCTCGCATTGCAATCTCCGTTTTACCATATCCAACATCACCACAGACAAGCCTATCCATGGGTCTTGGAGATTCCATATCATCCTTCACTTCTCTGGTAACGGTTAGCTGATCCATGGTTTCCTGCCACGGGAAGGCCGCTTCAAAACTTATCTGAAAATCATCATCGCGTGGAAACGCAAAACCGCTGTGTATCTGTCTCCGAGCATAGAGCTTAACCAGTCTACCAGCCAGATCGGCGACAGAGCGCCTGACTCGAGACTTTTTTTTCTCCCAAGACGAGGTGCCGAGTTTGTCCAGTTTTGGTTTCTCACCTTCCTGCCCGATGTAGCGTTGCACGAGATTAACCTGCTCGATGGGGATAAATATTTTTTCCTCATCTCCGTAGAGTACGGTGATGTAATCCCGTTCCAAACCAATTGCTCTAATCCTTCTTATACCCAGGAACTGCCCAATTCCATAGTTGATATGCACAACCAAATCTCCCGGTTCCAAATCGGTAAAGGAGTCGATTATGCTGCTCTCCGTTCTATTGACGGACGTTATCTGCCTTTTTTTGCGGCCAAATATCTCATTTTCCTGAATCACCAGTAATCTCGATTTTGACAGCTTGAAACCAGCAGATAAGGAGGCCGGGATAACGTGAAGATTGCTGATTTCCCGCAGCAGATATGCAATTCTCCTGGCCTGCGATTCGCTTTCGGCAAATAAATAAATTTCAAAACCCGCCTTCCCAAGGGAAAGGAATTCCTCTGTCATCAGAGAAATATTGCCAAGGAATGAGTAGCCAGGCTCGCACGCGAAGTTGTAAATCTCCGAGCGGCTCTTTCCGTGAAGCGAATGAATATAGAAGTTCCTCTTGGATCTGCTTTGAAACGATTTGAAGTCAATTATCTGAGTGTCGGGCGTCGGTATTGACAATTCCTGTTTGATAGCTGACTCATAGAGTCTCTTGTATTCCTTGCGGACGTTCACTTCGGCCATTTCAAGCCGCTGGTGATCCAGAAACACACTTACCGAATGATCGGGAAGGTAGTCCAGCAATGTGCTGGTCCTGTCAAAAGCCAGCGGATAGAATACCTCCTCTCCACGCCAATCCGCTCCCATTCTCAGGCTTTCAAGCACCTCTTTGAATCCTTCATTGGGGAGATTCGATTTAAGCGCGGAAATCGTCTCCTCGTTCCAAAGTACTTCTCGCAGCGGATGCAGGGTAATTCGGGATAACGAGGTGGTAGAGATCTGGATTAGTGGATCAAAAAGTCTTAGCTCATCGATTTTATCCCAGCTAAACACAACTCTAAACGCTTTTTTTTCGCCCAGGGGAGCAATATCGATCACCTCGCCCCGCAGAGCGAATTCACCAGGCACACTAACTCTGGATACCCTTGTGTATCCGAAATTTCGCAGGCTCACCGCCAATTCGCTTATATCTATTGCTTCGCCCACATGCAGTTCAATAAGAGAATCTCGAATTGTTTGAGGCGGTGGCAAAAAACCCAGTGCCGCTCTCAATGTGGTTACTAGAATTGCGCAGTCGGCAGAAACAAGCTGCGCCAGCGCAGATGCACGTCTCCCGAAAATTTCCGCCTGGGGTGAGACGCCCCTGTATAGCATTGATCCCCACCATGGGAATTGCGTAACTTCGGATGTAAATAGGGATAGATCGGATACTAGTGAATTGGCTTCGGTTTCATCGGCGGTTACCACAAGCAGAATTCCCCTTGTGATGGCGGCAAGTCTTGAAAGTATAAAGGCACCCCATGAGCCCTGAATCCCCCTCGCCTGAAGTGGAAAGGCATCCTTCTCCCACCCGCGCGTAAGTTTTTTCCAGGCAGATACTGAAGTTAAGGCTTGCTCAAGCAGCGATTTGAATTGATTCAACATGGAGGGTTACCGATATTTCATTAGGATGAGAGACAACTAACCAACAAGTGATTTCGGCAAAACGCAACCAAGGGGGATTATGTTACGTCAGCTAATTTTTTCACTTTCCTTAATATTCATAGCAGTGTTTGCCGTTCGGGCAGAGACACAGTTTAATATACGTTATAATAATAAAAGAATCTATTATCCTGGTGAGCAGATTGAACTAAAACTTACCATTTCCAATCCCGAGAACTCAACTTCGACATTCTACATCTCCGACAATCCAAAGCATAGCTTTGGTTTCGATTTGCGAACATTGACAGGTACACCTGTGCCTCTTGTATCCGATTTTGTTACCCAGACTGGGGGAGTATATCGGGTAGTTCATCTAGGATCGGAACAGGCCTTGTCGATAATAGCTCCCCTAAATGATTGGATTGCCCCCCTGCCCCCCGGACAATATCGGCTAATCGGCTTCTTTTATCCCCAGATGAGAAAGGCAGACGGGATAGTTATAATATCAGAGTCCACATTAGATTTGACAATAATGCCCAAAACAGAATCGCGATGGGAAGATGAGCTTGATCTGGAAATACGAATGGCTCTCATCGGCAGAAATCTCGGTCCCTGGGCTGTTGTATCTGAAACCCTCTCAACTCGTCAGGAGCTGAAATTTAATCGTGCCATTCTTTATCTGGATTTGGATTCTCTTGCCAGAATAAGCAATGCGATTGAAAACCGAGAAACCCTTGAAAGAACTCTGCTTCGAGGATTATGGAATGAGATTCCAGGATTCGAGCATCCGGTGGTGGATTATGAACTGGATTCATATATTGTATCCCGACATGAGGCAGAGGTTAGCGTGAAGGCACTGTATGAGCCATATGGTGAGTTTTTTTCCAAGAACCTCAGGTTCTACCTTCATAATCCGGAGGGTTTTTGGCAAATTCGTCGAATCGAATTACTAAGTGATGCCGATTCAAATCCGCTAAGCTACTCAGGCCTGGATCCTCAAGAGGTGATTTCGGAGTTGTTAGGGGCCGTAAAGCGGGGCGATTGGGAAATTGCGCTGCGCTATCTGGATATAGAAGATATAGTGATGCGCTTGCCCGAATACAGAGACAGATGGAAGAATATGAGCGCAGTCGAACACCGAAGGGCTTTGGAAGAGTATCAGAGAAAACTGATAAACGGAGAACTCGATAGCAGTCCATTAAGGGATATCGATAGATGGAAAATAAGTCGGGTTAACTACACAGATACAGTCGGTTCTGTTATAATTGAAAATACGACGGCTCATGAGACGGCCGAAGGACCGATGGATCAGGTAACACTTTACACCTTTCATTTTGAAAAAGGCCTCGCCCCCGAAGAAGGTTGGAGGATTACTCAATATGATACGCGCATTGTCAGGAGATAAGGATTAATGACCATCCTAATCATTGCCAATGATAGGGACCTAAAGGCGAAATTTCACAAGTATTTCGGCCATATTGGTTATAGCGTAGTGCAATACATAAAGCCATTGAAGGCTATGGATAATCTTGATGAGATTAAACCTGACGTGCTGATATGCAATGCCTCAGACTATCCTAGACATTGGAAACTCATTGTCAAACAGATCAGAGAAAATAGAAATCGAAATGATGTTGTTGTGGTTTTATTGATTGCAAGCACCTTTGATTCCAGCGAGGCGGATAAGGCGGCAATCCTGGGAGTGAATATTCTTTTCCCGAATACAACAGAAACGATTGAGGATTTTGAAAACCTGAATAACAAGATAAGCAGGTACAAATCTCCTCCCGAACTATTTAAGCAATCCTCATGGTTCCCGGAAGAAGGAAATCCGGTTCTATTCGCATTTTGCCACCCGGGAGATCATAGAATGATTGCGGGGCACTTCATTGAATTATTGACGACGGGGGGAATTTTTCGGCCAAGTCAACCTGGCGAAATTGCCGATCTTGAAACCGGAACCGTTATTGATGCCTGCTCAATGAAAGTGGGCCCTCTGCTGATTTCACTGCAAGCCAAAGTTACCGGTAATTCCGGAACCCTGTCCGTGGAATTTATCGACTTCGAACAGGATGGATCTGAAGTTTTTCTGAATGAGCTGCGCCGGCACATTGCCGCCGGGTAGCACTCAAATCCCTTCCAAAACGCACCAGTCAGCCGTTACAATGCCACATGAACAGGTACGGAAACAGTTTATTCACTTCTGAAAGCGTAAGTGAGGGGCATCCGGACAAGGTGTGCGATATCATATCCGATGCAGTTCTGGATAGGGCCCTGTCCCTTGATTCCGAATCAAGGGTTGCCTGTGAATGCTACGCATCAACAGGACTTGTTTTGGTAGGTGGTGAAATAACCACAGAGGGCTACATAGACGTAATTCAAACCGCCCGTGATGTGCTAAGAGAAATTGGCTACACGGATTCCTCAGATGGAATAGACAGTATTTCCTGCTCAATTTTGTCGATTATCAGACCCCAGTCCGGCGATATATCGCAGGGGGTAAATGAAGGGGAAGGACTCCACAAGGCACTAGGGGCCGGAGATCAGGGAATGATGTTCGGATATGCGTGCCGACAAACGGATGAACTAATGCCAGCTCCTATTCAATATGCGCATCAAATAATGAGGAAGGCTGCCGTGGTAAGGAAATCGGGTATATTGGATTTCCTCAGGCCGGACGCCAAGTGCCAGGTAACCGTGCGATACCGTGACAGAAAACCGGTGCACATTGATACCGTTGTGCTATCACATCAGCACACTGAAACCGTTAACCGTGAAACCATTATCGAAGGATTGATTGAAGGCGTCATCCGCCCTGCCCTGCCGCCTGAATTATTTGACAGGAAAACAACCATCCACATCAATCCAACAGGCAGATTTGTTATAGGCGGCCCCAACGCTGACACAGGTCTAACCGGAAGAAAAATTGCTGTGGATAGCTACGGTGGATATTCCAGGCATGGGGGGGGAGCATTCTCCGGCAAGGATCCGACAAAGGTTGATCGATCGGGCGCATATATGGCCCGATATATGGCTAAGAATCTTGTCGCCGCCAATGTTGCCGAAGAAATCGAGATTCAACTCGCGTACGCCATCGGCATGGCGAACCCAGTGTCCTTACTGGTAAATACGTTTCAAACCAAGCAAAAAGATGATGCGATTGCGAAGATGCTATATGAAATTTTCGATCTTACCCCCGCGGGTATTATTCAAGAACTCAATATGAAACAACCAATTTACAGGGAAACTGCCTCATACGGACATTTTGGACGCCCAAATTTTCCCTGGGAAAGGATGGACAAAGTCGATTGTATCCAGAAGTTGATAGGATAGGATGACTCAAAAAGCAAACTGGTGGATAAGAAAGGGCAAAAAAATCAAATGCATCCTCTGTCCCAAGCTCTGCCTACTCTCTCCAGGCGAAACGGGATTATGCGGCGTTAGAAAGAATGAGTCAGATGTTCTATCACTTCCGGGTTACGGCATGGTGACGGCAGAGGCGCAGGATCCGATAGAGAAGAAACCTCTCTTCCATTTTTATCCGGGAGAAACAGCCTGGTCCATTGGTTTCGCGGGCTGTAATCTGCGCTGCCCATTTTGCCAGAACCACAGCATAGCTCGCGCCAATCCCAATTCAGGGCGCTTCACAGCTCCTTCAAGAGTAATTGATGATGCAGTCTCCTCGGCCGCGAAAATCATTGCGTACACATATTCTGAACCTACCATACATTTCGAGTATCTCATGGAATGCGCTTACAGGGCCTCCAATGCCGGATTGAAAAATGTTCTTGTTACTAATGGAAATCTTAATTCAAAACCAGCCCTGGAGCTACTAAAAAGGATGGATGGGGTAAATGTTGATCTGAAGTCATGGAGCTCCGAGTACTATAAGGAAACATTGGGTGGGGATCTGAAAACAGTGAAAAAATTCATTGAAAACGCATTGGCACATTGCTGGGTGGAAATAACCACACTGGTAGTACCGGGAGACAATGACGATGAGGATGAGATTGAGTCGATAAGTGAATGGATTACATCCCTATCGGCTGACATTCCATTCCATCTCTCCGCCTACCACCCCGCCTACAAATACAGCAGGCCAGCGACAAGTTCCAGCAAACTGAAACGGGTTTATGATGCGGCATCGAAGAAGTTACACTTCGTATACATTGGCAATCTCGGTATTGAGAATTGCACTCAATGCCCAAACTGCAATCACCCCCTCATATCGCGCAGTTCTTATAGGGTGAAATCGGTGATGCTAGGTGAAAAATGTCCTAATTGCGGGCTGAAAATACCAGGAGTGTTCAAATAAGCTGATTAATAGCGCAGATATGGCAAACTTGAGGCAAGTCTTGAAATCTTCTCCCCTGCTTCCGCCAAGACGGTCATGGAATCCCAGGTACCATCTAGTAAGGCCCTTCTCTGCGATTTTGGCATCGAAAACTTCCAATTTAGGCCATCAGCACTAACAGTGTTTTCCTTTATGTCGACTAGCACAACTGTGTCGGGACTAGTTTCAATAAGCGTTTGAAGCAGCGCAACTTCGGCAGCTATCAGTCTTAACGTGGGTATTCCCAGAGAGGAGCAATTTCCGGCAAAAATTTCAGCAAAGGACTCTCCAATGATGGCCTGAATACCGTAATCCCTAAGAGCCTGGGGAGCGTGCTCACGGGAAGAACCGCATCCGAAATTGGAATTCGCAACGAGTACAGGATTCCCCGCCCAGCGACTATCATCAAAGGGATGATTCTTCTTCCTGCCTCCCTCATCAGTTCTCTCATCGTTAAAGGCGAATCTCCCAAGTCCGTCGAAGGTGATACATTTCATGAATCGAGCAGGAATGATTCTATCAGTGTCTATGTCATTGCCTCTCACCACCAAGCCCTTGCCTTTAATTCTCTGTATCCTCTGCATTTGCAAATTAAATACCTTTCCGTAAGTCAGTAATCTCCCCTGCGATAGCCGCTGCTGCCGCCATCGCGGGGCTCATCAAGAGGGTTCTACCCTTAGAAGAACCCTGTCTGCCAATAAAATTTCTATTAGAGGTGCTTGCGGAGAGCTGGCGACCCTCCAGCTTATCCGGATTCATTCCCAGACACATCGAACAACCCGCCAGGCGCCATTCAAAGCCTGCTTCTGTAAAAACAGTATCCAATTTCTCTGACTCTGCAGCGGCCGCGACTTCCTGGCTACCTGGCACAACCAAAGCCCTCACACCCGGGGCGATTTTGCGTTTTCTGATAATCGATGCTGCCTCCCTGAGATCACTGAGTCTACCATTAGTGCAGGAACCAATAAAGACCACATCAATTTTTTTCCCGGCAATTTTTTCACCCGGGGAAAACCCCATATGCTCATAGGCGCGCCTGGCATTTTCTCGTTCATTGATTGGAAGCGAGGCGATTTGAGGTAGGGATTCATCAATCGCGATGACTTGAGCGGGGTTTATACCCCAGGTAATCATCGGTTTGATTTCAGCCGCTGAAAAAACCACTTCATCATCAAATTCAGCATCGGCGTCGGATTTCATTTCCTCACCAAAGGCCTTCATTGAATCGTAATCTTTGATAAAGGGGCGGCCTTTTAGCCATTTGTAAGTTGTATGATCCGGATTGACATAGCCGACGCGCGCACCCCCCTCAATGCTCATATTGCATAGGGTCATGCGCCCTTCCATACTCAATTCACTGACAGTTTCACCGGCGTATTCGTAGGCATAGCCTAAGCCGCCCACAGTGCCGAGCTGCCTGATGATTGCAAGGATTATGTCTTTGGCGCCCACGCCGCTGGGTTTTCGGCCATTTATCACTATCCTCCGCACCTCTGGTTTCTCGATTGCCATTGTCTGAGTGGCCAAAATGTCCCTAATCTGGCTTGTCCCCACCCCGAAGGCTATGGCCCCAAAAGCCCCATGAGTGGCCGTATGAGAATCCCCACACGCGATAGTCATGCCAGGTTGGGTAAGACCCTTCTCAGGCCCCACGACATGTACCACACCCTGCTTCCCTGATTCTGGTCCAAAATAAGTAATACCATATTCTCTGGTGTTTTTTTCAAGGGCTCTAAGCATGTCTTCCGCGAGCGGATCGGAGTACGGACGTTTGATTGTATCAGTGGGAACTATGTGATCTGCGGTTGCGAAGGTGTTCCTTGCAAATGGAACGGTTCTCCCACTTGCACGGAGCATTGCAAAGGCCTGTGGCGAGGTAACTTCATGAATAAGGTGCAAACCAATGAATAGCTGGTCTTGGCCCGAAAGAAGGGTTCGAACTTTATGCCTTGACCAAACCTTCTCAAGTAAATTCCTTCCTGGCATCAAGGGCCTCCTATCGTCTCAATACTTCTTTGCATTATAGGAGCTTCCGGGTTATTGAACCACACTGCTGCCAGCAGGCATTGCTCCGCGGGAATCCCTTTAGCCACTCTACTCCTTCCAGGGGAAAATCATACCCTTTAGAGTGCGCTTGCCAATTTGTTTCTTCTCATTCACCAGGATCTCATGCCACGGCACCCGGCTTCTTTTCGCACCTGGGTTCTCCTCCAACCAAGCGTACTTGTACATCAGCAGGCGCAGCGCACTGTTGAAATACAACAGTATGCCGGATGGTCCAAAGGTGGTGAAGGCCGTCATAGGCCAGATGATCAAAAACAGAGGAACCATTATAAATCCCAGATATAGGCTAAGCAAGAAATTATCCAACATAAGCATCACGCTCTTCTTCATCCAAATCTTGAAATTGCCCTGGAGACGATTACTCGCAGGGAAGTACCAGAGTACTGTCAGGTATGTCCCCACCAGAATCCATAGCAAAATCACCGAGGCGGTGATTCCGAGTAAATTCATGAAATTCGAGTAGTACATTATTCCCAGCAATGAAATCAGGACAAAGAACACTGCTGCAATTCCAAGAATCAGATATTGCTTCCATATTCTCTTAAAAAATCTCGGAATATCAGTCCATGTAACTCGGCGGTAGTCCACAAGGGCGGACGTTAGAGCCGAAGCAACTCCCAGCAGTATGGTTTCAAAAATCATTATCACGCCTAGCAAAGCAAAAAAAACAGGCAATGCGGATTCCATAAGAACGAGCAGGGGCCATATCAGAGCAATGCCTGTGATAAAAATGACGAGGTTTGTGATTACGAGGATCTCCAAATTATCCCATCCGTCGAAGAACGCCTTTCTCATAAGGAAAAAAAACATGCCTATATCTCTTTGACGCATTTCTTTCTGTGCCACAGAGCGCCAAGATAAACAAGGGGTGTATCGGCGGCGGCAACTATCCATTTGATAAGATAGGTGCTTGTAGCAATCTCCCAGAATTCCCTGGAAGGCACACGTCCGGCAAAGGCGATTGTAACAAAGAGAAACGAGTCGATTGCCTGACTAAGCATTGTAGACACATTGTTTCTCAGCCAAATCCATTTCTTAGCCGGCTGTCTCTTTTTGAATCTGGTATAGGCCCAAACGTCGTGGGCTTGACTAATTCCATAGGCGGCAAAGCTTGCAAGCGCAATGCGTGGGAATATCGCATACAGGTTTTGCATGCTTTCCTGTACATAATCGGCTGAGGAGGGTTCAAAAAGTAATGCAAAACTCATGAAGACGGTGAGCAAGAGGAGTGCGAAAAAACCAAGCACCACTGCATGCCTCGCCTGCCTCGGTCCATAATTTTCAGAGAGTATGTCGGTGGCCAGAAAGCTGGTTGAATAGGTGATATTACCAAGTGAGGTGGTGAGCCCGAAAAGAACAACGGTTTTCATCACCTGCAAATTGGCAATCATAATAACTATGGGCAACCAGCAAAGCAATCCCACTCTTCCAAATAATCGATAAACCAGGAGTATGGTGGTGAAATTCAACACCAGCATGATTACCCATAGGGCCTCGTTCCCAATTCCGGCCTCGTGAAGCCAATCAGCAGTCAAGAAGTAATGCACTAGACAATTTCTCTGATTGCCAGGACGGTGCTCCACTCACTAGTCACATCCGCATTAAATGCACGAATTCTCAGCCACACTGTCCCATCTTGGGGAATTGGAATCTCCAGGTGAGTACCCTTCACTATCCATATCTTCTTAACCGAATGGAAGGACTCGGCTGAGGATATCTGGATCTCATAGCCGTCAGTGCCTTCAATTTCTAACCACTCGATTAAAACTCTGTTTAAGAGTCTCGGCTTGGGATCTGAGAATCTTGGCTGGGGTAGAAAAATCTCAAGTTGCTCATCAGGGATATCGGATATGCCGTTTGGCTGCTCTGTCACACAGTCTACGAAGCAAAAACCTATAATTGCTGTAAGCAAGATCTGCTTGATTCCAGTCATAACGCGCAAAATCATAGTAAGACCTAGAGATAAAGCCGATATGGGCCCCCTCTGAGGTTTCTAATCCTTCCCTGGATCGAACGGTTCTCCTGCGGCTCTAGGTGCCTGCGTGGTTTTAGAAAATAATACAAGGGCAAGCAGAGTCAGCACGTAAGGAAACGCCTTCAAAAGCAACCCGGGAATTCTCGAAAGAGCGGGAATCACCTGAGATATGTTTGCCAGAGTGCTCGCAAAACCGAAAAAGAACGTGGCACCAAGTATCCCTAAGGGACGCCACTGCCCAAATATCAATGCTGCGAGGGCCAAAAAACCAAGACCTGCCACAGAACCATTGAATTCACCCGAGTAAGTTACCAGAATTGTGGCCCCACCAAGTCCGGCAAACGCCCCCGAAAACAGAACCCCTATATATCTGATCAATCTCACATTGATGCCAGCCGCGTCAGCCGCATGTGGATTTTCACCGCAGGCCCGAATACGCAGCCCTAGAGGGGTTTTATAGATTAGGTAGGCACTGCAAATCAGAAGCAGGAGCACCAGCCAGGTGGAGTAATATGTCTGCGTGAACAAAAGTTTGCCAAGTATTGGCAGCCTGTGCAGCAGCGGAATATCGAATCTTCGCAAGCCGCTAATAATCTGAATGTTTCCACTCCCCGTAATATATCTGGCAAAATACAGAGTCAGGGACCCTGCTATCATGTTTATCGCGGTGCCGCTTATTACCTGATTTGCCTTCAGATTGATACTTGCAAAGGCATGCAGAAGCGAGAAAGCCGCTCCCGCGATGATACCCATCGCCAGGCCAACATAAATAGCAGCCGTGCCAATCACCGGGAACAGTTTCAGGATCGTAAGCGCACTGGAGAAGGATCCAATTACCATGAGTCCCTCAAGTCCAATGTTAACAACTCCGGATCGCTCACAGATAAGTCCACCTAGGGAGGTGATGAGTAGCGGGATGGTGAAGGTGATGGCATATGGAAACACAAAGGCTAGGAAATCCCACATTCAACTTTTCTCCTTCTTCAATTTTGAGGTCCCACGGATGGAAAGTCTTCCTTCAATCGAGTTGATGAGACGATTGAACAAAACACTAGTTGCAGCAAAATAGAGGATGGTGGCTATAATTGTGTCTCCAATTTGAGGTGGTATCTTGGTCATTGCATTCATGAAGCCCTTGCCGGAGTGAAGCAATCCGAAAAACAGTGCCGAAAAGAGCACGCCTATTGGTGAATTACCGCCCAGCAGGGCCACCGCAATACCATCAAAACCCTGAGAGGGCAATATCCCGATTTGCATATTTACAGAATATCCCGCGTACACCGCCATACCGCCGATGCCTGCCAGGATTCCCGCTATTGTCATGGACAGAACTATGTTGCGGTTCACCTTCATGCCCCCATACTCCGCGGCATATCGGTTGTATCCGGCGGCCTTGAGTTCGTACCCGAGCACCGTTTTTGTCAAAATAACCCAGATGATGATTGCCGCGGCTATTGCAATGAAAAGCCCGAGATTTACAAAGGATCCATCAAAAAAATTCGATAACCACGGAACCCGCAATGAGGCATGCTCGGCAATTCTCCGAGATTCGGTTTCCATGAATTCCCCTTTGAAATATGCCGGGACAGTGTAATAGATAAGCCAATAGGCCAGCCAATTCATCATAATTGTCGCCACAACCTCGTGAACATTGAACAGCGCCTTTAGCAAGCCGGGGATGAATCCCCAAATTCCGCCGCCCACAATTGCTGCGGCAAGCATAAGGAGCAGAAGTAGGGGTTTAGGAAGCACAACCGTCAAGCCGACGACTGTCGCGCAAAGTCCACCAACCAGGAGCTGGCCCGATGCCCCGATATTGAACAATCCGGTGCTAAATGCGAAGGCAACCGACAAACCCGTAAAAATCAAAGGAGTAGCTGTGGCCAGGGTGTTTCCTATTCGTTCGATATTCATCAACCCGCCGCGGAAGAGGTACGCATAACCTGCCAGTGGATTGCTGCCGGTAATTGCCATAAACAAAGTGCCGACAATCAAACCCAAAAGTATGGCGATGAAAGACACAACAAGTTTTCGCGGAATGCGGAACGAAATACCGCGGGAAGTTAAGTTCTTCATTTCGCTCCGCCTACGCCAGCCATCATCAATCCCACCTCATTTTCATCCACATCTTCCGCCTGTACCAGCCCAACTAGTTCGCCGTGGCTAATAACAGCTATCCTGTCAGAGAGTCCAAATATTTCATCCAGTTCAAGTGAAACAAGCAGAACAGCCTTGCCTGAATCGCGCTGCTCAATCAGTCTTCTGTGTATGTACTCAATTGAACCGACATCCAGGCCCCTTGTTGGTTGAACGGAAATCAGCAAATCCGGATTGTGACTAATTTCTCTACCCACTATCGCCTTCTGCTGATTCCCCCCCGAAAGTGAGCGTGCGAGAGTCAGCCCTCCCTGTCCTGCCCTGACATCAAAGTCTTTAACAATCTTTTCGGAATTCACCCTTATTGCCGAACGCTTGAGGAAGCCATATCGATTAAAGCGTGGGTGCACATGATTTTCCAGAATGAAGTTGTCCTCAAGCGAATAATCCAGAACCAATCCCCTTTTCTGTCTGTCTTCCGGAATGTGAGCACCCCCTCTGTCTATGCGTTCGCGGACACTGGTATTAGTGACATTTTTGCCGTTGATAAAAATCTCCCCCGATTCCACACGGGTAAGTCCGGTAAGGGCTTCTACAAGTTCTGTTTGACCGTTGCCATCCACACCCGCAAGCCCCAGAATTTCACCCTTACGAACTCCAAGCGAGAAGTTCTTGACACTCCTGATGCCCCGTCTGTTGATAACATTGAGATTCCGGATTTCCAACACCATCTCCCTGGGATTGTTCTCCTTCTTATCCAAGGTGAACAGCACCTCCCTGCCCACCATCATCCTTGCCATCTCCTTGGTGGAAGTCTCATCCACATTGACAGTCCCAACCAATCTTCCCCTTCGGATTACCGTGCAGCGATCGGCAATGGACTTAATCTCCTTGAGTTTATGCGTGATGAGAATGATGGATTTACCCTCATTGATGAGGTTTCTCATTATTCCCATCAAATCGTTAATCTCCTGCGGAGTAAGAACGGCAGAGGGTTCGTCAAAAATGAGAATTTCCGTGTTGCGGTAAAGCATCTTGAGAATTTCTACCCTCTGCTGCATACCAACCGAAACATCCTCAATCTTGGCATCAGGGTCCACATTCAGCCCGTAATGCTCACTCAATTGCTTTATTCTCCTGGACGACGAAGTCAAATCCATCCCGAGTCCGCGGCGGGGCTCAATTCCCAGGACTATGTTTTCTGTGATGGTGAAA
>Ga0209364_1000162_pt1 | contig 14990 bp, 17 predicted proteins | sample WorMetHERISLAND2_3_FD_187387 | JGI IMG/M metagenome (GOLD analysis project Ga0209364, IMG submission 187387) | Marine gutless worms symbiont microbial communities from Max Planck institute for Marine Microbiology, Germany - Olavius albidus HERON... | ecosystem: Host-associated > Annelida >... | reverse complement strand
GCGGTCGGTCTTCTTGCCGCGAACCAAATCCTTGATCCGGTCCCATTGCCCATCCGTCAATTCCCTGCGAAGCATGACCAGGCCCCTCACCTTGCACTGGTCTCACTCGATCACACCAACCATGAAATAGTCCGTTAACTGTCAACAGGACCTAGGGCTCACGCCCCTTTCTTGTTCCCGTAGCGGGCGACGTGGTCGCGGAAGGCGCCTGCCAATTGGTCGCGTTTACGGGGTCCGGTGAGAATGCTCTGGCGCCGGCCGCTGCCGTCGAGAAGCAGCAGTGTCACATGGCCGACGCGATGCCGACGGGCCAGGTCCCGGCCCTCGGCAGTGCGGATGTTGGCGACCAGGAACTGCAGCCTGGCCTCGCCGACCTCGCAGACGGCGTCGCGGGCCTCGCGTTGGAGGGCGATGCATGTCGGACATTGCGGATCGTGGATCTGCACCACCGTCGGCATGCCGTTGCCGATGCGCGTGAGGTCGTGCTCGCGCATGGTCGCCTGCACGTCACGGACCCCGAACCAACCGCCCCCGCCGAGGATCAGTGCCGCGATGCCGCCGTTGCGGAGCTTTCTCAGGAAAGCCCGGCGCGACGGTTGCGCATCGGCGACGTCCGTTTCCAGTTCCGCCGAAGGTGAGGATTTCCTCAGCCGGCGCGGCTTGCGATTGCGTTGTTTCGATTGTCGTTTCATGTTCCGAGCCTCCCAATTCTGTCGACCAGTTTTCCAGGTCGCCCGCAATACTGAACAGGCGCACAGGCGGTGTCTGCCAACAATTGGTCGCGTTGGCGTGAGGCGCTGAACTGGATTCGGTCGGTTGGGCAGAACCTACTCGATGGATTTCAAATCGCGGGCTTCGAGGATCTTCCACATGACAATGGGAACGTCGGTGATGACGCTGGCCGGAATTTCGTAAACACGGCTGGGTTTCGCTGTCCGGCACCTGAAAGACCCGTTGCCGCCGGACAGGATCCGCTCTTCGGCAAAGAAGTTCCGGCAATCGATGGTGCCGGCGACCACGTTGCCGCGCAGGCGTTCGACCTCTCCGGTATCAACGACGAAAAGAGCGCCGTCAGGCAGGTTGTCGAGCGGTTCGTCAGCGCCGAATTCATGCAGCACCATGGCATCGGAGATTTCGTTCAACACCGGAGGCGACACGGTTTCACCGAACAACCAGGTTTGTTCGAGGATTTCTCGGTTTTTCGCCCTTCGGTCGATCAAATCGCCGAGGTCGTTTCTAGCGATCAGTTCTTCGTAAGCGCGCGCATTGATGCGCAACGCCCGGACGAAGTTGACGGTCCGATAGGCGGACTTGGATGGCAGACGATGGATCCCCGTGTACTCACCAATCAAACCGCCGGCCGAGATGACATTGTAGACATCATCTTCGGACCGGATTTTCTCGACGGTTCCGGTGACGACCAGATAGACATCGTTCGGTACCCGGCCCTTGTGCAGAATGATCTCGCCGGGCGCAAATTCGACGATCGGGTTGTTGAGGAGCGAACGCAGGTAGTGGCGGTCCAAGTCCTGGAAATAACTGCGCAGGAATTCGAAAGCGAAACGCCGCAGGTTGCCCGAGGTATCGGGAACCAGGGAATCGGCAATCCCGAAAGGCGCGCTGGAACCGATCTCCTTCTGGAAGTTGGTGAGTGGTTCGGACCGATGGGCCAAGACGATCTTGTCGGATTGATCGCCTTTGAAATCTTCGGCTTCGCCGTGGATCATGCCCCCGCCGATGTCGATCTTCTTGAGGTCGACCTGGGTCAGGTAGTTTTCCCAGGTGATATCGAAGTCCGTTTGCGACATGCCCGGCGCACTGTCATCGTCGGCAACCATTCCCGTCATCACCTGGCGCGACGTGATGTCGGCGAGATGGGCGTAGGTCAAGTAGCGGCTCTCCCAGAAAGCGCGGAAAATAAAGGCACTGGTTTCGACCGGATGCGGCGACAGGAAGGGGCGGACTTCAAGACCGCCGATGTCGTTCCAGATGTCGAATTCCAGGTCCCTCACATCGAAGTAGTTATGGATTTCCTGTTCATCCATCGAAAGCAGCGCCGCCAGCTTCTTGAAGACCGATGCGCGCACAAGAGGGGTCGCGTAGTATTTGATGCGCCGGTCCGTACGCAGCAGGCTAGTGATGCCAGCAAAGTGGTCGTCGTGGCAATGGGTATGGAAGATACCCTCGATCTCGTTGATCCCAATGCCGAGCGCTGTGAGGCTGTAGGCGATGTTGGGTCCGGCGTCGATCAGATAGATCTTGCCCTGATAGATTAGGACACTGCCCATACACGGGCGGTTGATGTCCCAGCCGTCGCCCTGTCCGGAATGGATAATGGAGAAATAGTCCCTGGATACGCTTTGGAAGCCCAGGGGGTAGGCGGAGCGGTCGTTGCGGCCACGCTTGACGGTGAGGTCGATGATCTCCGTCTCGTCCTCGAAGGAAACCTCGAAGACATTGGTCGCGATCCTCCGGACGGTGACGCCGTCACGGATCTCGACCGACTCCTCCTCGACGACCCGGTGGTCCAGCAACTCCTCGGTAGGCAGGAAACGGCCGAAGGCGAACTTCAGCTTCATCCGCATGATCATCTCGGCCCGTTCCGGGGTTTCACCGGCGGCGATGATTTCGTCGACCGAGGTCAGGCCATAATTGCCGCGGTAGATGTATTCCATCTGCGCGTCGATCTGGTCCTTGGCACCGATCAGCATCGGCTTGCGGCCGGTGTTGTTGGGGTGTCCCGGTATCAACATGCCCTGGCGGTAGAGCATCTGCAGGACCGGGAACTCGGCCAGGTTACAGAACTTACCGTTCTGCAGAGCGACGTCGGAAAGCAGTATTGGGACCGGTCTCGAAAGTGACGCCGTCCTTCTCACGGGGCACGATCAGGCGGAGACGCATCAAATGCTTGGTGGCGTCCTCAGGGCAGCCGCAAAGCTGTAGATCTCTGCATCCGGGATCTCGACCCAGTAGACGCCACGGATCACTTCCATTCGTTTGATCTTCCGCATCTTGGCGAGCTCTCCCAAATCCGACGCGCTGATATCGTCGCCCCGAAACGCCTCCGAAGGGACTGTCTTGACAGGATTCCGTTCGGCTCGAGTGGCCTCGCCGATGGGCCTATCGTGATCGACTGGCTTCAACAATTGGACACCTTAAGCCAAATCGCAGCGAGAGGCGCCCCTTTTGATAACAATAATTGTGTCACCATCCCTATCGGCGGCACCGGGATTCAACGCGATCTGGCTTCCATTTTTCTCTGTGTGACTAACGTCTTACAGAAACCTGACAAATCCCTGACAGCATGTTAACGGCTCTAAATTCCGAGGTAGGGCAACCGTTACCCAACACGGGGGCAGCACGGACCACTATGGTACGGTTAGCTATTCTTTCATCTTCCGTTCCGCCTCGGCCTCGAGGCCGGCGGCGGCGATCCAGTCACGGTACTGGAAATCCTCGGAGCGGACGTGTTGGAAGAGCCAGGATTCGAGCCATTTTCGTGCCGCATCGTCGGGCCGGAAGGCAAAATTGGCGAGCATGTCATCCCAGATATCATCCAATTGATCGAGCAGTTTTACATGGGAACTCTTGTGTTCGTCCGTATTCACGTAGCCGAGGGCTTCCAGCATATTTTCCTCGACCGCCAGATGACGGTAGATACGGTGTTCCATGCGGCGGAAGGCATCGTGGATTACGCCGACCTTTGATTCCGATTCGATGGCGGCGATGAACTGATTGATGTGCTCGAGGATGTCCTTGTGGTCGCTGTCAACCGTCGGGATGCCGACGAGGATGGAATCGTCCCAGGGGATCATCGAGTGTTATCCCGTCTGTCGTTGGATTCTGTCGTCAGTTTAACGTCCTGCAGGTCGAATTCAATCGGCGCGTTGGCGTCAGCCGAAATCAAAGTGGCGGCGCCTTTTTGGGCGGCAACGTATCGACAAACGATCGGGCGAGTGCGCCTCAATCGCGCAGGGACCGGTCGTCGCAAAGCTCTTCGGGTACGAGCGTGATACCACCCATGCGCCGGCCGCCGGGTGCGAAGGGCCGGGCGCCTGGATGCGACAGGGCCGCGGCTTCGTTTTCCTTGCCGACCCGGAACATGAACAGGCCTTCGCCCGTCTGTTGCCGGTGGGCACCGCTGACCCTGTTGCCGTTGATCAGAAAACAAACCCCGCCCATCATCCGTTTGGCCGTCAGGTTCGCCTCTTCGCCAATGGCATCGCGCATCCTGTCGGCGAGTCCTTCGTCGTAGACCATTGTTTCTTTGCCAGTGTGTGATCCAACGCTCACCGCCTAATTGGTGAACGATTTGGTTTGCTTTATTGCTTATGGTATAAAATCAACCAAATAGTCGACTTTGACGGGTCCACGGAATCCAGATGCAAGACCTTGATGCAACTTTCAGCGCCCTGGGCGATGTCACACGCCGTGCCATCCTCGAACACCTGAAACATGGAGAGGCGCGGCTGTCCGATCTGGCGGAACCGTTCCCGATGTCGCAAACCGCGGTCTCGAAACACGTCCGCATCCTCCGTGATGCTGGTCTGCTGACCATAGAAAAGCGTGGCCGCACCCGCTACTGCCGACTAACCGCCGGCGCCATGAAGGAGGCCTCGGACTGGTTGCAGGACTATCGCGCATTCTGGTCGCAGCGCTTTGACAACCTGGCGCACCATCTCGCCGAAGACAGTGCCTGACCTTCGCATACCTAATATAGCTATCCGGCGCCTTGGCCGATCCGGGGGTTGCGCCTTAAACAAAATCCGTTGTCGAACTTGACCGTGGAATCATGATACCCATGTAGAGTTGGTTTCGTTCGAATAAGGGACCGAGCCTTTACGGGGTCACAATCAGTGAATAACAACAAACGCTACGACCCGTTCAAATGGCAACCCATCGACGTTGAACAAATCGACTCTCCGGTCCTGCTGGGAGTCCTGAAGGGTTGGAATAAAAACGCAGGCGGGCGCGGGGCACCGACATGGCACGGTACCGAGATCGAAAGCCTGCCAGCGGAAATCGTTCCCTACGCCAACGTTATCGACGTGGGTAACGGCCAACCACCTTATCCGTATCGCTTTTTCGGATCCGGTCTGGCGCGTTTGCACACCTTCGAGTTGACGAACAAGACGACGAACGCTATCGACCCGGACGGTTTCCGCAATCTGTGCGTCGATCAACATTTGATGGTCATCGAAAGTTGCCGGCCGATGGCTTTTCTCAACGATACCCCAACCCAGACAGAAGGCTTTTTTCAAACGCATGTGATCTTGCGTTTGCCCTATTGCGATATTCTCGGCCGGGTGACCAACGTGCTGACTATCGAGGAGAGCGAAAGGCCGCCTGACCAAACTTGGAACCGATTCCGGGATCAGCATGTCAGGGGTCTCTGACGGCCCCATCTTTCCTTCTATCGCTGTCGGCCAATCAACCGTATGACGCCGCCGACTTCAGTCAAATCAGCGATTCCAATGCTGCCCGAATGTCCGTTTCACGCCCTTTCGCATAGTCGGTCATGGTGGAATCGACGTGTAGGATGTGGCCCACCCACCAGTCCCTGAGAAAGGACTTCAATACGTAGAAATCCTCCAGATCACGGTTTCTGCGCCAGGTATCGGACAGCGCCACGACGCGTTCGGTCAAGAGTTGGTGCGCGCCGCGATGTTTTTCCGTATCCGGATAGCCGCAGGTTTCCATGATCGCCTCTTCGCGCTTGAAATGGGCGCGCGTGTAATCGATCAGTTCACCGATGATGCCATCCAATTCCCGTTCGTCGGGAAAATGATGGGTGACGCGGTTGAAGAGCGAAAAGATGACTTGGTGGTCGCGGTCGATGGCGTCGATGGCGACGCGCAAGTCTTCGGTCCAAATGAGAACTTCGGCATTGGAAGCCAAGGGCAGTTCAAACCAAAAGGTGCTACCGACACCGACCGCGCTGTCGAAACCGATGCGACCGGCCAACTTTTCGACAAGCAGTTTGGTCACCGTCAGCCCGATTCCCGTTCCTTCGCTCGCCTTCATCGGGTCGGCGCCGACCCGGTGGAACATCTGAAAAACGCTGCCGAAATCCTCGTCAGCGATGCCGACTCCCGTGTCGGTGACGGAAATGCGAACGAATCCGTTATCTTTTACTTCGCCGCTGACGGTTACCGAGCCCCCTGCTTCGTTGTACTTCACGGCATTCGACAAGAGATTGAGGAGCACTTGGCGAAACCGCAGGCGGTCGGTGCGGAGAACCACGTCCGGTCCGCGGCAGAGATTGTCGATGACTTGAATGCCGCGTGGTTCTCCGAGCGGGATGCTCAATGCGATACAGTCGGCAACGATCTCACAAGCATTGACGTCCTCCGGTGACAGGACCATTTGGTCGGCTTCGATCTTTGCGAGGTCGAGGATTTCATCTACCAGTTCCAGTAGGTGTTCACCGCCGTCGAGGATGCCGTCGACGTACTCGTTCTGCGTCGTCGTCAGGGGGTTTTGGCGGTCGAGTTGGAGAATCTGAGCGAAGCCGAGAACCGCGTTGAGCGGTGTCCTGAGTTCATGGCTCATACTCGCAAGAAAATCCGATTTCGCTTGATTGGCCGTTTCCGCTTCCTCCTTGGCCTCGATCAGCTGGAGTTCGGCGGCTTTACGGTCGGAAATGTCGACAATGGCGCTGCGCATGCCGATCGGCTTGTCGCCTTCCAGAATGGGCGCCGAACAGACCAGCGCCGGAAACAGGCTTCCGTCGCGGCGCTGCATGAGATACTCCGTTCCGGACGAGCGTTCTTCGCCTCTCTCCAATACCTTGGCCGTGTTTTTTCGGGCCCGGTCCCGTTCTTCGAATGCCGCCATCTCCGGGAGGTCTGGATAGCCTTCAAGGTCGTCGAAAGGATAGCCGAAGGTCTCGGCCGCCCGACGGTTGACATAGGTGATATGTCCCGACACGTCGGTCTGTTCGAGTTGTTCCTCGCTGGCGCGGATCGTTTCGTCGGCCCGGACTTGGTCCGTAACGTCCTCATAGGTGGTAACAAATCCGCCGTCCTCGAGCGGCGTGCCGACAATCTCCAGGACCGTCCCGTCGGGTCGCGAGCGACGAAATCGGTGGGGTTCGAATTTCTCAGCCCGTTCAATACGTTCGCTTACGAGTTTCTCGACATCGCCGTCACCATATTCGCCGCGCAGGGCGTTGTAGCGGAAAAACTCGGACATGTGGGTTCCCGGTATCGCCAGATCGTCTGGGAAATCCAGCAGTTCCTTGCAGCGCCGGTTGAGCACAAGGACGTTGAGATTCTCGTCGAAAAGCGTGATCCCCTGGCTCATGTTTTCAAGCGTGATCTCGAGCAGCGCGCGTTCTTCCTCTAAGCGGTCCTGGGTGTTCTTGAGTTGAGCCGAGCGCCGTGCAACCCGTGCGTCAAGCCGGTTACGCGACGTGACGAGATCGCGCTCGGTTATTTTGCGCACGGTAATATCCGTATAGGTGATTATGAAGCCGCCGGACGGGAGCGGATTGCCAACGATTTCGAGCACCGTGCCGTCGGGACGAGCCCGTTCCATCCGATGGGGTTCGAACTTCCGCGCCTTGGCGACTCGCTCGAGAACCAGTTCCTCGATGTCGCCGGGTCCATACTCGCCCCGTTCGGCGTTATAGCGGAAGACGTCGGCTATGTTGGTGCCGACCTGGAAAATCTCGCCAGGCAGGTCGAGCAAATTCTGGACAGCCTTGTTCCAGGCAACCAGATCGAGGTTCTCATCGAAGACGGTGACACCTTGGGAAAGCTGGTCGAATGCCTCGACGATATGGTTTGGCCCGACCTCGGTTCGGTCAAATAACTGCCAAACCGGTGCATTTATCGGCAACTGGCGAACCCTTCAACGATCGAACCAACGAAATCAGGGTCCAAATTGCCACAGAATCATGTGTTCGAGTGTTTCGTTATGTTTCCTTTCCCGGCATTGGCGCGCCGTATAAGTGTCGCATTTGCGCAGGCTCGTTTCGCTCACATGAATCCGCCCGGGCGGTCGAGGGCGTGTTCGGTCAGGCCAGCGACGATGTGGTCGAGAGCTTCATCAACGGAATCAGTCTCGAAAAAGAGATCGAGATCTCCCGCCGAGATCGTACCGTGGCGGACAAGCGCCTCCAGGTTCAGGGCGTCGTCCCAGAAGTCCTTGCCAAAGAGCACGATGGGGATGCGTTTTCGTGTCTTTTGGGTCTGGATCAAGGTCAACACCTCGGAGAACTCATCGAGCGTTCCGAACCCGCCGGGGAAGACGACGATCGCCTTGGCCAGGTAGACGAACCAGAACTTGCGCATGAAGAAGTAGTGAAATTCAAAATCGAGTTCGCGGGTGATAAACGGGTTGTCATTCTGCTCCATGGGTAGCGAAACGTTGAACCCAATATTGATGCCGCTGGCTTCCGATGCACCGCGGTTGGCCGCTTCCATGATTCCCGGTCCGCCGCCGGTACAGATCAGAAACCGTCGTTTGGTGCCTTCCAGGCCTTTCGACCACTCGGTCAGGCGTCCGGCCAGGGTGCGCGCTTCTTCATAATAGCGCGACAGGGTCAGGTCGCGCTCGGCGCGTGCGACGTCGCCGCCGTGATTACGAGCTGCCTCGAGGCGCTTATTCGCCTCGTCGCGGGGCAGCGCCCGCGCCGAACCGAAAAAGACGATGGTGTCGCTGACGTTGTACTTCTCGAAACGCGCCGCCGGTTCCACGTATTCGGCGAGGATACGCAATTCCCGGGCTTCCGGGCTGTTGATGAAGGTCTCATTGCGATAGGCCTTGGTCGGACCGCTGCGGTCGTCATCCATGGTTCGGGTGCCTCCGATAGCCTGGTATCGGAGAAAGACTACAGGCCCTCGATCGCCACCGCCAGTTCGCAAAGGTCTTCGATAATCACGGTGCCGGGAGGAAACAGTTTGTCGCGGCCGGGACCGACGCGCCCGATGAAATAGAGCCCTGTGTCGGCGGCTGCCCGGTGGTCCGTTGGGGCGTCGCCGATAAACACACAGCCGTCAGGTCCGAAACCCCGTTCCGCCAGGACTTCGCGGACGATGACGTCTTTCGTCTTCGGAGACCCGAAGACGCCTTCGAAATAACCGGTGAGGCCGCGGGCCTGAACGATCGGGCGGAGCTCGTCTTCGGGCGTTCCGGAGACGACGTACATCGGCGTTTCATTCTTATTGGCCTCGAGAAACTCCATAGATCCGGGGATCGGGTTGCTGGCGATGACGCGATCAACGACATCGGCGCTGTACTGCTCGCAAAGCGCCGCCAGCTCTGTCTCGGTCAATGAAATCCCGAGGAACCGCTGATGGCAATCGGCGATCTTGACGACCCGCGAGATGCCGGCCCGCTCCTGGATGTAGGGGCCAATACGCGCCCACGCCGCCTCGCCGTAGGGCGCGTAGAGACGATGGAAGGCATTGGTCTTGATGTCTTCCGATTCGGCGAGAACGCCATCGAAGTCGAAGAAAATCGCCTTGGGCCGAATGACCGTTACTCCGCCGCGTCCTTGCTTTTCTCGGTCGAATGACCCCAGCGCCGGGCGGCGACGTCGTCGCTGTCCCGTGCATCGACCCAGTTTCCGCCCTCGGGGCCGTCCTCGCGTTTCCAGAACGGCGCTTTCGTCTTCAGCCAATCGATCAGAAAGTGGCAGGCCTCGAAGGCGGCCTCGCGATGGGCCGAGGCGGCGGCGACTAGGACGATGCGGTCACCGGGCTCCAAGCGGCCGTAACGGTGAATGACAAGCGTGCCGTCGAGTGGCCAACGTTCCCGGGCTTGCGCCTCGATTTCGGCGAGCGCCTTTTCGGTCATGCCCGGGTAATGCTCGAGGGTCATCGCCGAGATCGCCTCGTCGCCGGCCATGTCGCGGACGAGCCCGACGAACGAACACAACCCCCCGATCCCGGTCTTCCCCGCGGTCAGAGCGTCGAGTTCGTGGCCGACGTCGAAATCCTCTTCCTGGACGCGGATCATTCGGACCTCCCAGTTCAGCCGCCGGTAACAGGCGGAAAGAACGCAACCTCGTCGTTCGTTGAGACGGCATGGTCGAGTGTAACATATTCCTGATTAACGGCGACGCGGACCACCGTTTCGTCGGCGAACGCGGCCTCGAAATTCGGGCCACGATCCCGCAACCAACCGACCAAGTCGCCGACGGTGGTGACCTCCGCCGGCGGCGACAGGTCCTCCTGGCTGAGGCCGGTCTTTTCGCGAATCCAGGCGAAATAGAGAATTTTCATCAAGCAACCTCGTTAAACGGAAGAAACCGTACCGTATCACCTCGGGCACAGCCGGCCGAATGTTCTGCAAACTCGACGAGACCGTCGGCCTCGACCATCGATGTCAGGATGCCCGACCCGCCGGCCTTGTTTTTGCGGACCACGGGCCGGCCGTCGGCACCGGTCGACAGGGCGGCACGCACCCACTCGAGCCGTCCGGTCTTTTTCTTGTGATCGAACCCCGCCTCCACGGGATAGCGCGGGGCATTGACGTCCCGGGCACCGGAGAGCCTGAGGATCATCGGCCGGGCGATGACCATGAAGGTGACCATGGCGGCGACCGGGTTGCCCGGCAGACCAATGAAAGGCGTCGCACCAACCTGGCCGAGGGCAACGGGCCGGCCCGGCTTGATGGCGAAACGCCAGAAATGGAGCGTTCCCTGGCCTTCGACCGCAGCTTTGACGTGGTCTTCCTCGCCGGCCGAGACGCCGCCGGAGGTGACCAGGAGATCGTGCGATCCCGCGGCTTCGCCAAGCGTGCTGGCGATCGTCGCCTCGTCGTCGGGCAGGATGCCGAGATCGGTGATTTCGCAGCCGAGACCGGCGAGCAGGCTCATCACGGAAAACCGGTTCGAATCGAAAATGCAGCCCTCCGGCGCGTCGCCAGACGGGTCGCGAACCTCGTCGCCGGTCGAGAAGATGGCGGCCTTGAGCCGTCGAAAGACGCTGAGATCGGCGCGGCCGACGGAGGCGGCGACGCCGATCTCTTGAGCCCTGAGCCGCGCGCCCCGGGCCAGGATGATGGCGCCTTCCTCGATGTCCTCGCCTCTGAGGCGTCGGTTGGCACCGCGTTTCAGGCCCGGTGGAAAGAGGACGAAATCATCGTCCACCGTGCAGTCTTCCTCCATAAAGACGGTATCGGGACCACCTTCGGTGCCACCCGGCATGGGCGCGCCGGTGAAGATCCTGAGCGTCTCGCCGCGAACCGCGTCGCGTTCCAAAGGATGGCCGGCCGCGATCCGTCCGGTCACCGGAAGGCGGGTTTCGGCTTCGGGGTCGAGGTCGTCGAAATAAACGGCATAACCATCGACGGCGGAATTGTCATGCGGCGGCACGTCGCGCGGCGCGGTAATGTCCTCGGCTAGAAACCGGCCGCCCGCTTCGGTAATCACAACGCTCTCGGTTTCGACGGCCGGCTCCAGGCGTGTATTAAGGTCGGCCAAAGCGTCGTCCAGCGACAGAAGCTCGCCGCCGAAGGCGAAACAATCATCCTTAAGCTGTGTCATCGGCCGCTTTCCGCGGTGACTGCAGGGGACAACCCGCAAAATCGCTCGATGAAATCGGCGATCGCCGGAACATCGTTGAGATCGAGCACGGGAAGGCCGTTGACGTCGACCTCTTCGTCAGTCGCGACGGCAACGATGGTATCGTCGTCCTTGGCCAAGTTGGGCTTGCCGACGGAAGGCCGGTAGACTTCCAGTTTGGCGTGCGGGTAACTCTTGAACCCTTCGATAAGCACGAGGTCGACCGGGTCCATGCGCGCGATCAGATCGTTGATTTCCGGTTCCACATCGTCGCGGTTTTCCGTGAGTAGGGCCCAGCGGCTGCTCGACGTGATCAGCACTTGGGTGGCGCCGGCGCCCCGATGCTCGTGAGAGTCCTTTCCGGGGCGATCGATGTCGAACCGATGGTGCGTGTGTTTCATCGTCGAAACGCTATAGCCGCGACCGATGAGTTCGGGAAGGATCCTGGTCAGGAGAGTCGTCTTCCCGCTGCCGCTCCAGCCGACCAATCCGAAGGTCATCATCCGGTTGTCTTCTCCTGACAATTTCGGGCACATCATATTGGCCGAAGGCGGCGTTTTTTCAACTGCCGTCGATTTTCGGTTCCGAGGCATGTTTCTTCGGCGTCTTCGGTGCCGGCGCCTCGTCGGTCTCGCGAATATGCTGGAGCCCGTGAACCAGATAGTCGTAGCCCGTGATCAGAGTCAGGACCGCCGCACCCCAAAGGCCGTAGATACCGACTTCCGTAGTCGACAGCGGCCCGAAATCGGGGCCATTGGGACCGACCAGGAGAAATCCCAGGGCCAACATCTGGATCGTCGTCTTCCACTTGGCGAGGCTGCTCACGGGAACGCCGACTTGCACTTCGGCAAGAAACTCGCGAAGCCCCGAGACCAGGATTTCCCGGCACAGGATGACGGCCGCCGGGAGTACGGTGAGGCCGTGGAAACGATCGATCCCGACCAGAACCAAGAGCACGGCGGCGACCAGGAGCTTGTCGGCGATCGGGTCGAGAAACCGCCCGAAAGCCGATTGCTGATGCCAGGCTCGGGCCAGGTAACCGTCGAAGAAGTCGGTGATGCAGGCGTAGGTATAGGCGGAAAAGGCCAGCCAGCTGCCGGCCGGGTCCGGGACGAACAACAACAGTGCGACGAGCACCGGGATTGCCAGCACGCGCGAAACGGTCAGGATGTTTGGCAGGGTCCTCAGCATTCGGCGCCTCGGTCGTTCCTTTGTCTTGGTTTTGCCGCGTTCCCCGGAAGGGAGCGCCAAGGTTTTAACCCACTATCCATCGGGATGAAACCAATCATAAATCTTGTCGGCCAGGCCCTGGCTGATCCCGTCGACGGCCTTGAGATCGGTGCGGCCGGCCTGAGCGACGGCCTGCGGACTGCCGAAGTGGTGTAAGAGCGCGCGTTTGTGCCCGGCACCGACCCCCGGGATGTCGTCGAGAATGGAGCGTCTGATGGCACCGAAGCGTTTCTGACGATGGCTGCCAATGGCGAAGCGGTGGGCCTCGTCACGAAGGCGCTGAATGAAGTACAACACAGGATCGCGCGCCGGTGGCTCCAACGGCCGGTCGCGTTCGGGAAGGAAGATCTTCTCGCGCCCGGCGTTGCGCTCAACCCCCTTGGCGACGGCGGCGATCGTAAGGTCGTCGATGCCCAACTCCTCCATGACCTCGAGGGCAACACCCAACTGCCCCTTGCCGCCGTCTATCAGCAACAGGTCCGGCCACTGCCCGCCGGCGCGGTCTGGGTCCTCTTTCAGTGCCCGGGAAAAGCGCCGTGTCAGTACCTCACGCATCATGGCGTAGTCGTCACCGGGGGAGAAGCCGTCACCGCCGTTGTTCGCCGCACCCTTGATGTTGAATTTGCGGTAAGCGTTCTTGATCAATCCTTCCGGCCCGGCGACAACCATGGCGCCGACGGCCCGCGCGCCCGATACATGGCTGTTGTCGTAGACCTCGATCCGCTCGGGCGCCGCCTCCATTCCCAACAGATCGGCCAGGCCGTTGAGGAGTTTCCTCTGAGAACTGCTTTCGGCGAGGCGCCGGGCATGGGCGGCGCGTGCATTGTCCAAAGCGTGATCGACGAGATGGCGCTTTTCGCCGCGCCGGGGCGTCAGGACCGTGACCTTGCGCCCGCCGCGGACGGAGAGGGCCTCCGCGACCAGATCCCGGTTTGGCAGGTCATGACTGAGCAGGATCGTCTTCGGCGGCAGGGCCTTGGCATAAAATTGCCCGATGAAGGCCTCGAGTACGATCTCCACGTCTTCGTCGCGGGTCTGCGTCGGGAAATAGGACCGGTTCCCGTAATTGGCGCCGGTCCGGAAGAAGAAGACCTGGACACAGGTGCTGCCGCCGGCTTGGTGGGCGGCAATGACGTCGGCTTCGTTTAAGCTGGCGACATTGATGTCCTGGCGCGCCTGGACCCGCGTCAGGGCCCGGATACGATCCCTGTATTGGGCCGCGACCTCGAATTCCAGGGCGTCGCTCGCTTCCTGCATGAGTTCGGAGAAGTGGCGCTGGATCTCGCTCGACCCGCCTGACAGGAACTGGTGCGCTTGGGCGACCAACTGGGCGTAATCTTCTTTCGAGATTCGATCGACACAAGGCGCCGAGCAGCGTTTTATCTGATGCAGCAGGCAGGGGCGCGAACGGTTGGCAAAGATCGAATCGGAGCACGATCTCAGAAGAAAAGCCCGCTGCAATACGGTCAGCGTCTCGTTGACCGCCCACACGGAAGCAAAGGGCCCGAAATAATCACCCTTCCGCTTCTGAGCGCCCCGGTGTTTAAGGACCTGGGGAAATTCATGGTCGGCGGTGAGAAGGATATGCGGGAACGATTTGTCGTCGCGCAGCAGGATATTATAGCGCGGCGCAAAGCGCTTGATCAGGTTGGACTCGAGAAGGAGGGCTTCGGCTTCCGTATGGGTCTTGACGAACTCCATGGACACGGTTTCGGAAATCATGCGTCGGATGCGCACCGACTGGCGCTCCGGTTTCGTATAGGCGCCGACCCGTTTGCCCAGGTTCTTCGCTTTGCCGACATATAGGACGTCGCCCCTGGCGTTCAGCATCCGGTAGACGCCGGGCGTCGACGGAGCCGTCTTCAGGTGGGCTTCTATCACCGCCGCCCCGCGTTTGCGGGGGTCGGACGGGTTGGTGTCGTCGTTTCCGCTATCGGCCGCCTGGAATGACGAAATTTCGCTCAATTTTCGACCAAGATGTACTTGACTTGTGAACCCGTTCCCAGGGTGTTCGACAATGGTACCGAAACCCGGGGAACTATCCACGATTCTTGTGGATAACTCTGTTGAAAATCCGCGACCTGTATCGGTCGTAAAATGATCTGTTCGACAACCGGTCTAGGTCCTGTTGACAGTTAACGCAACCATATCATGGTGCCAACGAGGTGTAGCATGGCCAAGTAGGCTGTGGCGGTCTTTTCGTAGCGCGTCGCAATACGTCGGAAGTGTTTGATTTTGTTGATGA